>Ga0224512_10000749_pt1 | contig 33297 bp, 32 predicted proteins | sample SF_May12_sed_USG_4_FD_169103 | JGI IMG/M metagenome (GOLD analysis project Ga0224512, IMG submission 169103) | Sediment microbial communities from San Francisco Bay, California, United States - SF_May12_sed_USGS_13 | ecosystem: Environmental > Aquatic > Marine > Sediment | place: USA... | reverse complement strand
GCGATATCGAAGCATGTCTGTCGGCGGGAGCAGACGAGCATCTGGTGAAACCAGCCGGGTTGGCGGCTCTGTCCTCCGTCCTCCGCCACTGGACGGACGACGACGATCCCCGCGATGTCGCAACCCCCCGGACGCCACGGGATCGGTCGGAGCGCCCGATCATCGACCGTGCCACGCTCGATCGCCTGCTGGTCGAGGTGGGCGACGCCATGGTCCTGCGATCGGTGATACACACCTACCTCGACCAGCTGCCTTCGCGCCTGGCTGCCCTGGACGCGGCGTGGGGCAAGGATGCCGATGTGGTGGCCACGGTCGCTCACTCGCTGAAGGGGACCAGTGCCACCATTGGAGCGTCGTCGTTGTCGGAGTTGGCGACGGCCATGGAATCGGAGGCACGGCACAACCGGATCGGATCACCTGACATGCCGGCCGATCTCAGGCAGGTCGCCGATCGGACAGCGGCGGCTCTGCGGGACTACCTGGCGGAGAACGGAGTCACGGCATGAAAGGGGTTCTGTTCAACATCGTTCAGGAGGTCGTGGAGGATCTGTACGGCTCCGATACCTGGGACGACCTCCTCGACGACGCCGACGTGGAAGGTGCCTACACCGCGCTCGGCGATTATGCCAGTAGCGAACTGGCGGCCATCGTCGCCGCGGCCTCGGTGAGGACGGGACTCGATCCGGAGGCCGTGTTGCGCCTGATCGGCCGGCTCGCCCTCCCGAGGCTGCTCCGTCGGTTGCCGTCCGGGGTGGAGCACGCCGATGAACCGCTGGCCTTCGTTCGCAGTGTGAACGACATCATCCACCCGGAGGTGCTCAAGCTGTATCCCGCGGCACGTCCACCGGTCTTCGACTGCGAGTCGACACCGGACGGCCTGGTCGTCCACTACCGCTCGTCTCGAAATCTGCCCGACCTCGCCCACGGTCTCCTGGAGGCGGTCGACGATCAGTTCGAGCAGTCGGTTGTCGTGCAGCGCCTGGCCGATGACTGCGACGCCAACGCCGTCTTCCTCGTTCGTGTGGACGTGTCGTGAACGACGCCGGTGTGATGGCCGACGCCGACCGGATCCGTCGGCTTGAACGTCGTCTGGCCCGCGAGCGTGCGGCCCGTCGTGCTGCGGAGCACATAGCCGAATCGCGGACCCGCGCCCTCTACGAGGCAAACCGCGACCTGGACAGGCGGATCTCCGAACGTACGGCCGAGCTGGATCGAGCGCTGGCGACGGTCACCAAGGCCGGCGAGGCCAGGTCGGCATTCCTGGCCGCCATAAGCCACCAGCTGAGAACACCGCTGAACGGTTTGATGGGAATGCTGGAGCTGGTCGACGTGGATGCACTCGACCAGCCGACCGCAGAGTGTCTGGCCGTGGCGTTTCGTTCCGCCGGCCGTTTGGACCGCCTGGTGTCCCGCCTGATCACCTACTCCGATCTCGAAGGTGCCGACCTGTCGTCGTCACCCATGCACCGCTCGGCGACCAATATCGTCTCGGCTCTCCACGACCGGTGGCTGGCCGACTGCCTCCACGCAGGTCAGCTGCTCAGCGTCGAAGATGTCGCCGACGCCGTGACCGTCGCCCACCCGGCCCTCGATCTCGCCCTCGATGAGGTGATGGCCAACGTCGTCGATCACGCCGGTCCGGGGGCGGTCCGGATCCGGGCCCGGCTGATCGACGGGCGCCAAGACAACGCCGAGTGCGGTCAACTCCTCCGCATCGAGGTACTGGATCCGGGCGAAGGTTTGCCGGCCGACCTGGACGTCGCTCCCGGCGAACTCCGTCTCGATGGCGACTCCACCACCACCGGGGATCGCCCGGCCCATCTCGGCCTGGCCCTGATCGGCGTGGCCGTGCGTGCCCTGGGTGGTCGCTGGCGACCGGTCACCGACTGCGGTGACAGCGGGGTGGCCATCGACGTCCCGATCGACCGGTCGATCCGGTCGAATTGACTCCGGTCGGACCGACTCCGGTCAGATTGTCTCCTCGGCAGCCTCGGCATCCTCGGCCGGCTCCCGGGTCGCATGCCGGCGAATCACCCCGGCGCAAGCCAGCACGATGAGGGCGGTGGCGATCAGGTGGAGTTCCCGCCCACCGATCCCGCTCGGATTCGGGGTCACGAGGTCATCGACCCCCATGAGTTCGAGCAGCTCGTCCTGGGTCAGGTCCGCGTGGGCATCGTTGGCGACACTGGCCACTCCGTCGCCCAGCCCGCTACGGACCTCGACCACGTCCGAGCATTCCAGCTCCCCGATGTCGTCGACGACGACCACCTCATCGGGAACGCTCAGCGTTCGATGGTCGGCTTCGGGTAGGAGCAGCACCCCTTCGACCAGCATCGGGTTCTCGTCCAGCTTGTCGAGAACCACGACGTGGGTCCCGGCGTCCATCTCCACGACGCCGAGGTCATGGTAGACCGGCCGAAGGTTCACCGGAACCAGCTCGCTCGGGACGAGCTCCTCCAGCTCGGCCACCGAGTAGCGGGAGCCGTCGGTGGCACGTCGATCCGGTTCGTAGATGGTCGAGGAGTCGTACAGCTTGAGGGCGTCGGCCGGCGAACGCAGTTCCAGCTCGTCGTCGAGATCGACGGATCCGCTGTGGAGGTGAAGCCGGTTCGCCGTGGCCGAGGCACGGAGGAGCAGACGGTAGCGGTCCGTCTCGGGAGCGATGACCGAGACCTTCAGCTGGGTCGACCTCGGAAGACCGACGAACGATCCGGTCAGGGTTCCGAACAGACCGGGGGTGATCATCTCGTTACGGTTCCATCTGGTGTCGGAGAAGAAGAGATAGAGGCGGAACATCGGCGAAAGGTAGTAGGCGCTCGAAATGACATCGGGGTTGAAGGCGAAGGTCTTCGAACTCGGCGTGAAGAAGTGGTCGAGGTGGTCTCGAGCCCAGAGGTCGACGGCGGCGCTCTCACGGTCGGTGGCCACAAGATGCACCGTCGCCCCCTCGGTCGCCACGCCGTCGTACCGGGGCAGATACTGGAAGTCGTAGCAGCGGCTCAGGTTCAGCCGGGCGTAGATGGCGTCGAGGTAGTCCTTCCAGCTGGTGTCGAACAGGAGGACGTCCCGTTGTGACCGGGGCGGATCGGTCAGCCGGTAGAGAACGAAGCTGTTGTTCTCGAACACGGTGTCCACATAGTCGGGTTGGGCTTCGATCTGTTCCCGCAGATAGGTTTCGAGCCGGGGCAGATACTCGGCGCCGACACCTCGATTGTCCTCGATCTGCTTGTTGAGAACGATGTAGTCGAGGCCGATATCGCGGGCGATGTTCAGCCACCAGTCCTGCTGGTAGTAGAGGGATCGGAGGAGCAGGAAGAACTCGAACTTGTTCTCGGAGTCGCCGGTCAGTCCGTAGTAGAAACTCGGTTCGTCCAGGTAGTAGATGTAGAACTTGTCGATGAACTTGTGGGGCACGCCGTCAGGCCCGATCACCAGCTTGGAGGTTTCCGTCGGCGGGAGCACCACGGTCTTGCCCGTCGGCAGCTCCTGGAGCGCGTTCTTGAGCTCCTTCAGCTCGACGACCGGATAGGCGCTGAAGAAGCCGTCGAAGTCACCCGAGCCGTACACCGATCGGTAGGGGGTGTTGGAGAGGAAAGGCACGAAGAACACCGTGCCGATCGCAATGGCGAGCGCCAGATACGACGGTCGGATCCGGTCATCGAGGGCTGTGGTCTCGGACCGTCCGCGGATGTTGCCGTGGAGACGATCCGCAGCCCACGCCAGCGGAAGGGCCATGAGTAGAGGACCCAGCATGAACAGGATCAGCTGGAAGCGGTGGGGGAAGCGGAGAACCTGGACGATGGTGCTGCTGACCGACAGCGTGAGTTCGCCGGCCGCTGAGTCGGTGGCGTAGAGGGCTCGGGTCACCGCCGACAGGGATCGGTGGAACGTCGGGAGCCAGGTCGGTTCGCCGTAGCCGACGGTTGCCCAGATGGCGAACCCGGCATTGACGTAGATCACGCCGAAGAGCTGGCGATGGGCCCGGCTGGTGAACAGGGAACGCCGGATGGGGGGAACCAGCACCGGGATGAAAACGAGGATCGTGTAGAGCATGTTCGGTACCCGGGGCACCTTTGCCAGGTAGTCACCGAACCGGATCTTGTCCATGATCCCGGCCAGGTCCCACGAGAGCACATGAACCAGCGACACCGAGGCATCGCGTATGAAGTAGTAGTCGCCGGGCACCGTCTCCGACAGATTCGGAATACCTCGAAGGACGATGAACTTGACGAAGAGTCCGTAGGGGATGACGGCGACGCCGACCAGCATGGCCATGGCCACCACGCAGCGACCGGTGGTCGTGTTCAGCAGACGGTGCCGACGACCCCCGTCCGAACCTCGGTCGAGCGGTGCACGGATTGGACCGGTTCGCCAGGATCGCAGCGTTCGGCGCAGGTGTCGTGGTCCACCCCGGCGGAGCCAGCGGGCCAGCTCTCCGAGGAGGAGGGTCGCCGTGGTCAGCGACAGGAAGAGGGCGAACAGAATCAGGTAATGGACTGCCGGGTTCAACAGCGTCACCAGGCAGGAGAGGGCCATTCGCCGAATCCACTGATCGGAGCGGAACAGCAGAGCGTCGAGCATGACGAAGGCACTGATCGACATCAGCATCAGCCCCAACACGAGGGTGTAGAAATGGGTGACCTTGGCGTAGATCATGATCATGTAGATCAGACCGGTGGGGAAAGCCGCACCGAGGTAGACGGCGTGGGCCGACAGGGAACGGAACACCCTGGCCATGAACCACGAGGTGGTGAGGTAGGCACCGGTGACGATCGCCGGGATCACCAGGAGCACGGCGAACGGGAGCACCTGATAATGGCGTAGCCACGTGGTGAGAAACGAATAGCGAACCCGGAACTCGTAGCCGTTGGTCAGCTGCGAGTACTCGCCTCTCGCCTGCTCGATGAGCTGGCTGGTTGGATTGAAGAACGGGACCAGTTCGTCGCCGACCAGGATCCGCTTCCCGGCCAGGATGTCCGGGATCGCCACGATCACGTCCCGGAAGATCCACCACGAGGCCACGAAATAGAAGATTCCGACCCCGATGGCGATGCGATGATGCGGAGCGAGCCGGCTGCGGAAACGTCGAGACAGGCCGGCGGACGGTTCATCGCTCGGCCGGTCCGCCGTGTGTGCCCCCGCCGACTCTCCCGCAGCGCCCATCAAACCTCGGACAAGGTCGGTGGTGCCATCGACCAGCCGGCCCCGGAGGGTTCCGCCACCCAGGCTCGCACATCGTCGAAGTACCGTGACACGTCGGCCCGGAGCTCGTCCGCTCGGGCCGCCAGCCGTCGACCTTCGCCCTCGGCGTCGTCGACCGCGGCCACAATCATGTCGGCCAGTGAGGCCGGGTCGAACGTGGTGTTGATGTCGACGGCCCGATCAACCAGCTCCAGTTGCTCGACCAGTTCCTGCACCTTGACGTCGTACATCAGGGCCACCGTGGCCCGACCCAGGATGGCGGCGATGACGATGGCGTGCAGCCGTTCGCTGACGACGACGTCACAGTCGGCGATGATTCGTCCGATGTCCACATGGTGTTCGGTGTCGTGGAATATCGAGGCGACGTCGGGCAGGCGGGCCAGAAACTCCTCCAGAACCCGAAGATCGTGGTGCTCTTTGAATCGGCTCTGCATCGGCAGGGCGTGCAACTCGATTGGTGTCGTGGCCGCAACGAGCCGCAGGGCCTCCTCCAGGAGATCAAGGAATGGCTCCCAGTGGGCGCCGTTTTCGATGTCCCGGTTGAGGTTCAACGCGATGCGGACAGGACGGGTCGTGGCCTCCTTTTGACGGAGCGGCTCCGGAAGGAAAACCTCTGGTTCGTTGACCCACACGGCGTCCGGCACGAGCCGGAGCTTCGCCGGGTCGGCGCCGACGGCCAGGCAGGTCTCAAGTGATCCCCGGTCCCTCACCGCGACCAGCGAGACGAGGTGGAGAATCCATCTGGTCAATCTCCGACCCGTCGCCGTGGTGATCGGCCCGACGCCGATGTTGCTCATCAAGATCGGACGGCGAACGACCAGGCGGCAGAAGACGGCGATGGTGAGAACCATGAACAGGGTTGCGTAGCGCCACCGTCCCGTCGAGGGATACAGCTCCTTCAGAATCGACCCTCCGCCGAAGACGACCAGGTCGCTCGCACGGAGATGTCGAAGCAGGTCCAATCGACCTTTCGCGGTATCGAACACCTCCACGGTGAAACGCTGATCGAGCTGGGCCGCCGTCTTGGACGGGGCGTAGGAGTTGACGTAGTAGCGGTGCTCGGTCCCGAACTGGCTCAGGAAGGTCTCGAGCAGCAGTTCATCACCGAGATTGAACTGACCGTGCGTACCCAGGAGCAGGATGGTTCGGCTCGGGGCTCTGGTTCCCTCGGACATGGCAGCTCCTGGATCGTGGCGCGACTTCGCGTTCTCCTGTCGGCCGGACAGGGCCGTCCTTGACCCCGTTTCGGTCACGTTGGTTCTTGGTCAAGTTTTCCCCTCCGTGGTCCGAGGCATCTAGGAGACCGTTCTGGAGGAGGCGCGTGGGCCACGTAGAGACCACCGAAGCCGATGACGCGCCGGATGTGACCGGTGGTCGATCGCTGATCAGCGGTGGCGCCGTGCTGGCCGTGGCCATGCTCGGGGCGAACGGCGGCAATTATCTGCTGAACCTGCTGCTTGGCCGATGGTTGACTCCTGCGGAGTTCGCCGACGCCAACTTGATGGTGACGCTGATGTTGCTCGTCACCGCGGTCGCCGCCCCGCTGCAACTGGTCGCCGCCCGCTATGTGGGAATGCATGAGGCGTCGGGTAGCCCCGCCCAGGGGGCGGCCGTCGTGGCCTGGCTGTATCGCCGTGCCGCTGTGGCCGGGCTGGTGATGGCGGCGATCATCGCGCTACCGGCGCCGCTGTGGTCCACGCTGTTCAGAACCGAAGATCCGTGGCCGTTCGTGCTGCTTGCAGCCGGCATGCCGGCCTACCTCACCCAGTCGGTCCGACGTGGCACCTTGCAGGGACATCTACGATTCGGTCGACTGGCGGCGAGCTTCATCGCCGAGATGCTGGCACGACTCGGCGTGGCCGCCGGACTGGTGGCCGCCGGATTCGGCGTGACCGGTGCAACGGCGGGTCTCTCGGCTTCGTTCGTGGTCACGTGGATCGTCGTGCGCTTCCTGCAGCCGCTCGAATCCGCCGACCGCCTCGAGCCCGATGCGGTGAGAGATCTGCGTCGGTTTGTCGCCCCGACCGCCGTCTTTCTCGTCGGGCAGATTCTGATCAACAACGGCGATGTCCTGATCGTGAAGGCGGCGTTCCCGAGAGATGCCGCCGGCGTGTACAGCGCAGTGGCCTTGATGGGACGTGCGGTGTTCTTCCTCTCCTGGTCGGCCGTTGCCACCCTGTTCCCGGCGGTGGCCCGGCGGGAGGCCACCGGCTCCAACACCGACGAACTCCTCGTCGGCGGGTTGGCCGTTGTCGGCGTCGCCTGTGGTGGGATGGTCGCAGCGAGCGCGCTGTTCGGAAACCTGTTCTTCCGTTCGATACTCGGTCCCGAGTACGAGGCCGCCGCGTCGATGTTGGTCAGCTATGCCACCGCAACCTCGCTGTTCGCCGTGGCCAACCTGGTCGTCACCCACCAGCTCTCCCTCGGGAGAACGATCCAGAGCCGGCTCCTCGTCATCGGAGCAGTCGGTCAGACCGTGCTGGTTGTGCTGGCCCGGTCCTCGCTACCGGCTGTTGTCAATGTCCAGGTGCTCGCCATGACCGCTCTCGCCGCCGTGGTTCTCGGTTCGGTTCTCCTGGAGACGAGGATGACGTCGGCGACTCGTTGACCGCCTGCGCTTCGACCGCGCGGTTCCAGGCGCCGAGAGAACGGATCGGATCGAGGCCCACGGGACCTCGCTGTCCCGCAGGTCGAGATCGAGGTCGATCAGGACCGGGCCGTGCTGTCGCCGGACGGCGGTAGGCTGGCCCGATTCCCTACCGATTGGGTCGGCTTTTGGTGGTCCCGATCGGTAGCCGGACGTACAAGAAGACCGAAGCGAAACGAGATCGCCCATGAGCTCCCAACCCATTCCGCAGCTGAACCTCGACGAGGCCTGGCGGATGCTGAGCGGGGATCCGTCGGCCGTGCTCATCGACGTCAGGACGACGGCCGAGTGGAACTTCGTCGGCGTCCCCGACCTGAGCGGCCTGCCCAACGAGCTGCGAACGGTCGAGTGGACCACGTACCCGACCGGTGCCGCCAACCCCAGTTTCGTTGAACAGGCCACGGCGGGGCTCGAACCCGACCAGCCGATCCTGCTGCTGTGTCGATCCGGGGCCCGCTCCCAGGACGGCGCTCAGACGCTCCAGGCCAACGGCTTCGTCAACGTCCACAACATCGCACCCGGCTTCGAGGGGCCGCTCGACGGTGACCAACACCGCCACGGCGGTTGGAAGGACGAGCTGCCGTGGATTCAGGGCTGAACCCGGGCGAGTGGTCGGAGGCGACCGCCCTGGTCCGGGGCGGACTCGAACGCTCCCGCTTCGACGAGACGGCCGAGGCCCTCTACCTGACCTCCGGCTATGTGTACTCGTCGGCGGCGGAGGCCGAGAAGGCGTTCGCCGGCGACCACGATCGGTACATCTATTCCCGCTACGGCAATCCGACGGTCACCACGTTCGAGGAACGGCTCCGGTTGCTCGAAGGAGCCGAAGCCTGCCGGGCCACCGCCAGCGGCATGGCAGCCGTCTTCGCCGCTCTTGCCTGCTACGTTCGAGCCGGCGATCGGGTGGTCGGCTCCCGGGCGCTGTTCGGCTCGTGCTTCGTCATCCTCTCCGAAATCCTGCCCCGCCTGGGTGTGGTGACCGAGCTGATCGACGGAACGTCGGTCGATGAATGGGAACGGGCCCTGGCCTCCGGCGCCCGGGCGGTGTTCCTGGAGACGCCGTCCAACCCGAGCCTGGAGCTGATCGACCTGGCCGCGGTCTGTGAGCGGGCCCGCGGTGTGGGCGCAATCGTGATCGTCGACAATGTCTTCGCCACACCGATCCTGCAGAAGCCGATGACCTTCGGGGCCGACGTGGTCGTGTACTCGGCCACCAAACACATCGACGGCCAGGGACGCACGCTGGGCGGTGCGGTCCTGGCGTCCAACGAGTTCGTCACCGAGTACCTCGTCCCGTTCACGCGCCATACCGGCCCGAGCCTCAGCCCGTTCAACGCCTGGGTGCTGCTCAAAGGCCTCGAGACGCTGCGGTTGCGGGTCGACGCCCAGAGCGTGGCGGCACTGACGCTGGCCCGGCGGCTGAGCGCTGACGGCTTCGCCGTGCGATACCCAAGCCTGCCGTCGCATCCCCAGGTTGAACTGGCGGAGCGCCAGATGGCCTCCGGTGGCACGATCCTCACCGTCGACGTCGGTGACAAGGAGCGGGCCTTCACCTTCGTTGACGGGCTGGAGCTGTGCGACATCTCCAACAACATCGGCGACACCAAGACCCTCGTCACCCACCCGGCGACCACCACCCATCGGCGTCTGGGTCCCGAGGCCCGTGCCGCGGTCGGCATCGGCGACGGTCTGGTCCGCATCTCGGTCGGCCTCGAGGACGTCGAGGATCTGTACCGGGACATCTCGCAGGCCCTGGCCTCCCTTGGCTCCTGATGATGAACTCGTTGCCCGGTATCTGAACCGGATCGGCCTCGACGCCGTTCCACCGGCGACCGTGGAGGGTGTCGAGCAGCTCATGCGAGTGCATCTCACCCAGGTGCCGTTCGAGAATCTCGACGTCTACTTCCAGCGCGGTGTTGCCACCGATCGGTCCTGGAGCCTGTCGAAAGTGCTCGATCGGCGTCGAGGTGGTTGGTGTTTCGAGCTCAACGGCGCCTTCGCCGCCCTCCTGGAGGCTCTCGGTTTCGAGGTCCGGCTGCTCGGCGCCGCGGTGCTGCTCGGCGGACCGAATCGGATCGTCGACCACTTGACCCTGGAAGTGACGATCGAGAGCCGTCCGTACCTGGTCGATGTCGGCTTCGGTGACGGCTTCGCCGCACCGCTGCCACTGAATACGTCGGCCGACAAGCGACTCGACGGGCGCACGGGAACGTTCGGTTTCATGGCCAGCGCCGAGGGAACAACCCTCGTCCGCTGCGACGGCGACGTTCCCGAGGCCCAGTACCGGTTCCGGCGGGTGGCGTTGACCCGCATCGACTTCGAGCCGGCGTCGGACCGTCTCTACCACGACCGGCAGTCCAATTTCCGTCAGGGCCCTGTGGCCACTCGCCTGCTCGACCATGGACCGGACCGGGTCACTTTGACCACCGATCGCCTCCGCCTCGTGCAGGATGGGCGGACAACCGACACGACCGTCGAACCCGGCAGCCGAGCCTGGCGCAGCTACCTGCGGGACTGGTTCGACATCGAGCTGTTCGACTGACACCCGGTACCCGCTACGGCATGGCCGGGACCAGGCCCGAACGCTGCCAGAAGAAGCCCTCGGGGAAGAACGTCACATAGTCGGCCGGAAACGACGTGAAGCCGGGCAGGAGGTCGAGTGAGTCGTCGGCGCCGTCGATCCGCAAACCCCGGTCGGCGTCCCACCGGCCGTCGCCGCCGACCTCGACCAGCTGATCGCCGTTTCGTTCGAGTTCGACGGTGCGACCGTCGAGACGGCGCGACAGCACGGTCCAAGAGTCACCCTCGGGGTCGACGGTCACGGCGACCGGGACCTCACCCACCACGGCGTTGGCCACTCCCGCTTCACGGACATCGGTGACGGGGAACGCCATCGAGTCCGGGCCGAATTCGACCACGATGGCCATCTGATCGAGGGAGAACCCGCTCCACTGCGATGGGGCGTCGAGTGCCACCGTCTCCGGGTGCCGGTCTCGCCATCCCCCCCAGGTGAGGACGGTCGACGGTATCAGGTCGAACGTCTCACCGGTCAGGGGACCGAGGATGGCCTCGCCGAGCGGCTGGCTCCAGACGCTGCCGGTGTCGTGGTCGAACCAGGTCATGGCGTTGCCCCAGAGGTCGCCCTGGTTGCCGAGCACGATGGCTCTTCCGTCGATCTCGCGACGATGGACCATCGCCGTGCCGCACAACGGTCACCAGGTGACGAACGTGGGGATGCCCCTGTGCATGTCGAGCAGGATCTCCCGGCGGGTCAGAAAGCCGACGGGATAGGCTCGGGCATCACCGTCGATCTCCACCCCGATGATCAGCTCGTCATCGGGCCAGGCGCTGTCCTCGGCCCGCACGAAGAGCGGGCGGTACACGGGCCGAATCCCGTCGCGGGCGATGACGGGACGGTACCCGGCGGGCAACTGTTCCCCCTCCCACACCGGATTGTAGAGGTCTCGGTCGAAGTCGGGTGACGCTCCGTCCCAATCGTCGGGATGGAAGGCCGTCGAGGAGTCCGACAGCTCGGTTCCGCGCTGGGACGTCGAGGCCATCCAGATCGTTGAGGCGACGACCGCCACACCCAGCGCAACAATGACCCAGACCGGCCAGACGCGGGTGCGGGGGGCTTCCATGCATCACCCAACCCGGTAGTGTTCGTCGTCTATTCCGATGCCCGGTCACCGAACCCGGACGGGACGACGTTCAGGTGATCTCGGCTCGGTTCAGCCACCACGCCGTCGCCGCCACCGACAGCCCGGCCAGCACGACCGGGACGATCAGCCCTGCGGCCATCGACCGTTCGGCCAGCGGCAGCTCGATGTCGGTCAGTCGGGCCAGAACCGAATGCGGGTAGGTGTTGAGCGACAAACGGGCCGCTCCCGCTCCGGCTCGGGCCACGAACAGCTCCCAGATGAAGATGTAGACCAGCCCCCACAACAGGGCCCGGCGGAACACCAGACCGAGCAGCACGAACAATCCGCTGTAGCCGACGGCGGCCAAGCCCATCGACAGCCCGGTGGCGGCCACGATGCCACCGTCGCCCCCGGTTCCGATCGCCGCCGCAGCGGACAGCGGGATGACGGCGATCGGCAGGGCGATGGTGGCCGCTGCAGCCCAGGCGGCCAGAGCGAGCTGCCACCGGGGGTTCGGGCGAAGCCACAGGTACACCAGTGTCTCGTCCTCGACGAGCTGACCGAGGGTGGTCGAGGCGAAGAGCAGCGACAGGATCGGCACCATGAAACCGAGGCCGTACACCGACAGGAAGCCGACGATGGCTTCGGTCCGGGAGTCGGGTTCGACCTGGCTACCGATCGACAGGGCAAGGACAAGGGCGAGTACCGAAAATCCGCCGATCAACAGCAACCGGCTCTTCGTGAGTTGCTGGTCGAGCAGGGCCCGATACAGCGCCCGGATCCGCCGCGCCGAGCTCATGCCGATCTCCCCACCAGATAACGGAAGACACTTTCGAGGTCATCGTCGAGCGGGGTGATGGCGTGCAGTGTCTGGTCGAGATTCCGACCGGCGGCCAGCAGGAGGCGTCGGGCCGCTCGAACGTCGTCGGTGGTCAGCTCCACGGTCTCGTCGTCGACGATGTCGCAGCCGAGGACAGCGCTGGAGCGGATCAGTTCGGCAGCGAGGGAGCGGGCGTCGGCGCAGTTCACCCGCAACCGGTGGGGTTGGGTGTCGAGCAGATCGCGGATCTCGTGGAAATCGCCCTCGGCGACCAGCCGGCCTTTGGCCACCACCACGACCCGGGAACCGAAGCGTTCGACCTCGTCGAGCACGTGGCTCGACACCAGAACCGTGCGCCCGGCGTCGCCGAGCCGCCGGAACAGCTCGATCATGTGCTGCCGCTGCCTGGGATCCAGGCCGTTCAAGGGTTCGTCGAGCACGAGTACCGTCGGATCGTGCACGAGCGCCTGTGCCACCTTCACCCGCTGCCGCATCCCCTTGGAAAAGGTGCCGACGGGCCGACCGAGATCGGGATCCAGTTCCACCGTGTTCAGGGCCCGCCGGGCCTGCGCTTCTGGATTCTCGAGCCCGCTCAACGTGGCCGCCAGCGTGACCGTCTCCAAAGCGGCCTGCCGTTCGAACACGCCGTCCTGTTGAGGGACGAGACCTATGTGGCCTCGAGCCGTGTCGTCGAACCGGGGATTACCGCCGGCCACCCATACCGACCCGGTGGTCGGTTTGGCCAGGCCACAGATCAGGCGCAACAGCGTGGACTTGCCGGCACCGTTCGGCCCGAGGATGGCGGTGATTCCCGGGCGGACGACCAGGTCGATGTCCGAAACCGCCACGAGGGGACCGAACGACTTCGACACCTGGCGCAACACCACCGACGCGTCGGCGGGAACAGAGCGGGCAGCGGCAGCGGAGGGGTCGACCTCCTCGGCGTCGACCGTCACCGCTGGACCACCAGGTCACGGTAGCTATACCAGATCCAGCCCGCCGACAGCGCCAGCCAGCCGAAGAACGCCAGCCACAGCGTCCACGTCGGATTCTCGCCCAACGGCCAGCCGCCACGTTCCGCGTGGATGCGGTGGACGAGCGCACGGGGCAGGAACATGACGTTGGCCAGGCGCAACACCGGCGACATACCGCCGTCGTTCACCAGTATGTCCGTGACGATCGCCGAGCCGGGGATGACCGAGAGGATGGTGGCGGTGGCAACGACCCGACGGTCGGTCGACGCGCTGATCGCCAGGCCGACGGCGCCATAGATGGCTCCGACAACGGCGGACGAGGCCAGGATCCGGAGAAACACGGTGATCCACTGGCCGAACCCGTCCGGACCCTCGTTCTGCAGGGTGAACGCGATCAACGTCAGCAGCGGCGGACCGAGCGTGACCACCAGCAACAGAAGCATGACCGACAGGGCCTTGCCCAACAGGTAACGGGGGCGATCCAACGGCGACGCCAGATAGACGCCGAGCATGCCGGTCCGGCGGTCGTTGCACAACAGCTCCGGGCACACCAGCCCGGCAAACAGGTAGAGGGCGGCGACCACGAGGGCGTAGTACTCGGCGTAGGTCGGCAGGAAGTCCTCGGTGCCGACGGGGATGAGCGCAGCCAGAGCGATCAGACCGATGGCCGGCACGAATGCCATGAAGATGATCGGCAGCGGTACCAGCTTGTAGCGTGCCGATCGCCCGATCCCCAGTGACTGGCGAAGGCTGTGTTTGACCAGCGAGCGGACGGCACCGCCGACACCGGTCCGGGCCCCGTGGTAGCGGCGGAAACCCTGGTCGTAGATGCGGGCCCGCTCCTGAGGCTCGGGCGGAGCGGGCGGACCGTCCGTCATCGGAGATGCTCCAGGAAGACATCCTCCAGGCTGAGCCGTCGCCGGCCGAGCCGGACGATACCGAGATCATGGTCGAGACACCGGTCACGGAGCTCGTCGAGCGCTTTGTCGACTGCGGAATCCGACCGATCGTCGACCGCCAGGGTCAGGCGTCGACCGTCGGTCCGAACCGACAGCCCGGAACCACGCAACGCGGCGACGAGCGCCACCATCTGATCGGGGTCGGCGTCGATCTCCGCCGTCACGGTTTCGGCGGCGGTGCCCCGCAGCTCGGCCACGGTTCCCTCGGCCATGGTTCGGCCACCCCCGATGATGACCGCCCGGTCGCATACACGCTCGACTTCGTCGATCAGATGCGACGAGAGCACGATGTTCATCCCGAAGTCCTTGTGCAGCGAACCGATCAATTCGAGCATGACCTCACGCTGGGTCGGGTCGAGTCCGTCGGTCGGTTCGTCGAGCAGGACGAACTCCGGGTCGTGGGCGATGGCCTGCGCCAGCTTCACCCGCTGGCGCTGACCGGTGCTCATGGTCCCCATCGGTCGGAACCGCTCCTCGCCCAGTTCCACCAGCCACAGCGCATCGCTCGAACGGGTCTTGGCCTCCTCGGGCGGGATGCCGTGAAGTTCGGCGACATGGCGCACGAACTCGGCGGCCTGCAGGTCGGGCGGAAGGGTGTGGTGTTCGGGGGCGTAGCCGATGCGGGCCCTGACCTCCGGCCCAGCCTGCCACGGGTTGCGGCCGAGCACTTCGAGCCGGCCCCCGTTCGGCTGGTGCAGCCCCAGAATCAGCCCCAGCACCGTGGTCTTTCCAGCCCCGTTGGCTCCGAGCAGCCCGGTGATTCCCCGCTTGATCGTGAAGCTCACATCGTCGAGGACGGGAACCGACCCGTAGCGTTTCACCAGCGACTCGGCCTGAACCAGACCACCGTCGGGCGTCTGGGTGCCGCCGTCGGAGCGGGGCCGTTGCGCGGTGGGGGTGGAGTCGGGCATCGCTCGTCCAGTATTGCCGAATACCACCGGGATCCGGCCGCAGTCGCGCTCGGTTGCCGGCCCATCCGATTCCACCAGGGTTTCCCACCCACCGGGTATGGTTTCATCCGACAGATTCAGGTGGAGATGGTTCTTTCCAACGATCGTAGAATTCGACATCCAGGCAGTCTGGTCGTCGCCTGCTTCGGAGGACTCATACTTGTGGGCGCCGCCCTCCTGACGCTGCCGGTCAGTCACTCCGAGATCGGAGCGACGGCAACCTGGGGTGACGCGTTCTTCACCGCCGCGTCGGCGGTCACCGTCACCGGGCTCGTGGTGGTCGACTCGGGGCCGACATGGTCGCCGTTCGGGGAGTTGGTGATCCTCGTGCTCATCCAGATCGGCGGCCTCGGCATCATGACGCTGGCCGGCTTCCTGGGCATCGTCTTCACTCGACGGTTGGGTATACGCAGGCGGGTCCTGGCCGGGGCCGAGATCGGTCTCACCGAACTGGGGACGCTGCGAACCCTCATTCGTGATCTTGTGGTCTTCGTGGCGATCTCCGAGTTCGTGATCGCTTTGCTGTTGAGCATCCGGTTCGCCATCGAGGGTGAGCGAGGCATCGTCACCTCGGTCTATCTCGGGGTGTTCCACTCCGTCTCGGCGTTCAACAACGCCGGATTCTCGACGCTCAACGGCGGGCTCGAGCGTTACACCGGCGACTGGTTCATGAACCTGGTCGTCGCCGCGGCCTTCATCGTCGGCGGCATCGGCTTTCCCGTCGTCTTCGAGCTGAGGCGAGCCTGGCGTCGACCGCGGGAGTGGTCGCTGCACACCAAGGTCACGCTGGCCACCACGGCGGTGCTGCTGCTCGCCGGGACGCTGATGCTGGCCGCCGTCGAATGGAACAACGCCGACACGATCGGCGGCTCGTCGACCGTCGACAAGGTACTCGCCTCGTTCTTCCAGTCGGCCACCAGCCGTACCGCCGGTTTCAACACCGTGCCCATCGGCGAGCTGCGCACCCCAAGCCTCCTGATCTTCCTGCTTCTGATGGTGATCGGCGCGTCGAGTGCGTCGACCGGTGGCGGCATCAAGACCTCCACCTTCGCCCTGGTGATCAGGGCCACGATCGCCGAGCTGCGCGGTGATCCCGAGGCCACGGTCTTTTCCCGCCGCATTCCGAAGAACCTGGAACGGCAGGCGCTGTCGTTGGTGATCGCCGCGCTCGGAGCCATCGGCACCTCCACCTTCCTGCTCACCTGGTTCGACCCCGACCTGCCCGCCATAGATCTGCTCTTCGAGGCCGCGTCGGCGTTCGGCACGGTTGGGGTTTCGACCGGTCTCACCGGGGAGTTGTCGGCCCCGTCACGAGTGGTCATCATCGTCTTGATGTTCGTGGGCCGCGTCGGGCCGATCACGTTCGGCACGGCCGTCCTCCTGCGCCCGCAGCAGCAACGTTACGGGTACGCCACCGAAGGGCTGATCGTTGGTTAGAACGCCGGCCCGCATCTGTTCGACCCCCGTTATCGAGGAGCACAAGCATGCCCGATCTCAATAGGCTCAGGGCCTGGGCCGCAGGCGTCACCGGGAGCCAGCCGGGGGTGTCGGCCAAATCGGTGCTGGTCATCGGGCTCGGCCGCTTCGGCACGGCCCTGGCGGAGACGCTGGGTGCTCTTGGCATCGAGGTCATGGCGGTCGACATCGACCAGGGCCTGGTCGATCAGTGGGCCGACAAGATCGCCCATGTGCGGACGGCCGACGCCACCAGTAGTGCTGTGCTCTCCCAACTGGGAGCGAACTCGTTCGACGCTGTGGTCGTCGCCATCGGTACCGACATCGAGGCCAGCGTGCTGAGCACGGCCGCCCTTGCCGACCTCGGAGTGCCCAACATCTGGGCCAAGGCCATCACTTCCGAACACGGCAGGATTCTCGAACGGGTGGGCGCTCATCACGTGGTGTTCCCCGAGAAGGAGATGGGGGAGCGGGTGGCCCATGTTGTCACCGGTCAGGTCGACGACTACTTCGAACTCGATGACGGGTTCGTTCTCGCCGAGCTCAAGGCTCCGGACGAGTTGATCGGCAAACGGCTGGCCGACACCGACCTCCGGGCGAAGTATCAGGTCACCGTCGTCTGCATCAAACCCGACGGCGGCAGCTACACCTACGCCACGGCCGACACGGTTGTGGGCCGGCGCGACCACCTGGTGATCGCCGGCTCGGTCGAGGCGGCCGACCGTTTTGTCGAGAAAACCGGTCGGTGAGATGAAGGCGGGGCGGATCATCGGCGTCACCGCCTGTCGTCATGCCTGAGGGCGACACCCTTCACCTGGCCCGACAGCGGGTGGCCCCGGTCCTCGAGGATCGGACGCTTGACCGGTTCTGGGCCGGCAAGCTGCGAGGTCACCGGCCCCGTGTCGGGCAGCACATCGAGGCGGTCCGGGTCCACGGCAAGCACCTGCTGATCGATTTCGATCGTGAGCTGACCCTTCAGGTACATCTCGGGATAGCCGGCCGGTGGTCGGTGCCGGCGGGAGCGGTCGACGACGACGAGACGTTCACCCGCTTCCGTCGTGACCCCAGACTGCGTCTCTACCTGGGCACCTCGGCGGGCGTTGCGCTGTGCTACGCGGCGCCGACCATCCAGACCTTCCTGCGGTCCGACGATCCCGGTCATCTGACCCCGCTGTCCAACCTCGGCCCCGATCTGTGTGTGCCTGACGACGAGGCCCGGCCCGTCGTGGCCGAGGCGGTACGACGACTGCGAGCCCGCCTCCCGGCGTCGGATTTCATCGCCGATGCGCTCCTCGATCAGGAGGTGGCGGCCGGCATCGGCAACGTCTACAAATCCGAGGTGCTCCACCGTCACGGCGTGTGGCCCTTCACCCCCGTCGGGCAGCTCGGCGACGAGACGCTGTCGGTGTTGTTCACCACGGCGTCCCGGCTTCTGTGGCGCAACTCCCGCCGGCCGGGACCTCGGCGAACCACCACCGCCCCCACTCCGGGCGACGTTCGGCGGATCGACAATACGTTCGTCTACCACCGTTTCCGGGCGCCCTGCCGTCGCTGCGGAACCCCGATCGAGCGATCGTACGAGGGTCGATACGGCCGTAGCACCTACTGGTGCCCCCGATGTCAGGCGGAGCCGGGCGACGGCCCGACGACCCCCTAGCAGGATGGCCCCTACACTGCAGTTGCCGGCCGTCGAAACAGCGAGACCGAACGATCCCCGTTCCTGGAAGGAGCACCATGTCCGACAAGATTCCTCCCCGATTCCGAAAGACCAAGTCGGACAAGTGGGCGGTCATGGCCCCGGTCGAAGACCTGGAGAAGGCCCTGGCCGAGGGGGGCAGGATCGACGTCCAGAAACGTTCGGGCGACTGGTCGAGTTTCGTCGTCGCCTCGCTGGGCAAGCCGTTCGACGTCGACGGCGTGGAGATGTGCTACGGATACGGACCCGACGACGGCGACAACGACTCCTCGACCGACGGCGGTGACACACAGAAGACGACGGCTCCTCGATCGTCGAACGGAGGCGCTCGAGAACGATCCAGTCGCCGACCGGCGGCCCCGGTCGATGCACCGCCGGCCGACCCGACCGAACCACTACCCGAGTATCAGGGTGGTCCGGAAGACGAGTGGGACGGCTACTTCTGAGTCGACAGCGACCGCCGTCACCTGACCCGCAAACCCTGCCCCGCAAGCCGGGCCCCCCGAACCCGGACTCGGACCACCGCGTGTCAGGCCCGACCAGGTGTTCTGAGGGCGTCAGCCCTCAGCGTTGACGGCTGACGCCCTCAGAACCGCAACGAACACCCTTGTCGCCCGCGGCCAGCGATCGCCGACGTCGAAGCCAACGGGTCAGATGGCGGCGGCGAAGTCGTCGATGATGCCGTTGAGGGTTGGGCTCGTGCGCATGGCGGCCCGGGCCAGGTCCTCGTCGGGGAAGTAGTAGCCGCCGATGTCCATCGGCTGACCCTGCACACCGTTCAGCTCGGCCACGATCTGCTCCTCGTTGTCCCGCAGCGCATTCGCCAGTGGCACAAACCGCTTGGCGAGCACCAGATCGGCGGTCTGGGTGGCAAGCGCCTCGGCCCAGTACAGCGCGAGGTAGAAGTGACTGCCCCGGTTGTCGAGTTCGTTCACCCTGCGGGACGGTGACCTGCCCTCTTCCAACAACCGTCCGGTCGCCTCATCGAGTGTGATGGACAGAATCTGGGCTGTTGCGTTGTTGGTCCGGCCGGCGAGATGCTCGAACGACACGGCCAGCGCCAGGAACTCACCGAGGGAATCCCAACGGAGATGGTTCTCGGCCTCGAACTGCTGCACGTGCTTGGGGGCCGAGCCACCGGCCCCGGTCTCGAACAGCCCACCGCCGTTCATCAACGGCACGATCGACAGCATCTTGGCGCTGGTACCCAACTCGAGGATCGGGAACAGATCGGTCAGGTAGTCGCGCAGCACGTTGCCGGTGGCCGAGATCGTGTCCTGGCCTTTGGCCACTCGCTCCAGCGTGTAGTTGGTGGCGGCGACCGGATCGAGGATCTTGATCTCCAGGCCCTCGGTGTCGTGTTCCGGCAGGTAGGCCTGGAGCTTTGCGATCAGCTTGGCGTCGTGTGCCCGCTCTTCGTCGAGCCAGAACACCACCGGGGTGTCTGTGGCCCGCGCTCGGGTCACGGCGAGCTTCACCCAGTCGGCAATTGCCGAGTCCTTGACCGTGCACATCCGCCAGATGTCCCCGGCCTCCACCTCGTGCGACAGCACCGTCTCGCCGGCCTCATTGACGACCCGGACGGTCCCGGTGTGGGGGATCTCGAAGGTCTTGTCGTGGGAGCCGTACTCCTCGGCCTTCTTGGCCATGAGCCCCACGTTGGGCACCGTACCCATGGTGGTCGGGTCGAAGGCCCCGTTGGCCTTGCAGAAGTCGATCGTCGCCTGATAGAGCCCTGCGTAGCTGGAGTCGGGAATGACCGCCTTGGCGTCCTGCTGCTCGCCGGCGGCGTTCCACATCTGGCCCGATGTGCGGATCATGGCCGGCATCGAGGCGTCGATGATGATGTCGGACGGCACGTGGAGGTTGGTGATGCCTTTGTCGGAGTTGACCATGGCCAGATCGGGCCCGTCGGCGTAGGCCCCGGCGATCGCCGCTTCGATGTCGGCCCGAGTGTCGGCGTCGAGATTGTCGAGGGCGGCGAGCACGTCGCCCCAGCCGTCGTTGGGATTGGCCCCGGCGGCGGCCAGTTCATCGCCGAACCGGTCGAAGACGTCGGCGAAGAACGCTTTGACCCCGTGGCCGAAGATGATCGGATCGGAGACCTTCATCATCGTGGCCTTGAGGTGCAGCGAGAACAGCACGCCCAGGGCCTTGGCGTCGACCACCTGCTCGGCCAGAAACGCCTTGAGCGCGCTCACCGACATGAAGGTGCCGTCGACGACCTCGCCCGCTTCGACGGCCACGCCCGGATGAAGCACCTCGACCCCGTCACCGGCCACCAGCTCGATGCGGAGGACGTCGTCGTCGGCCATCGTCACCGACTTCTCGTTCGACCGGAAATCGTCGTCGCCCATGGTGGCGACGTGGGTCTTCGAGTCGGGTGACCAGGCCCCCATCGAGTGGGGGTGGTTGCGGGCGTAGTTCTTGACCGCCTTGGGCGCCCTGCGATCGGAGTTGCCCTCACGCAGCACCGGGTTGACGGCACTGCCCTTCACCTTGTCGTAGGCGGCCTTGACGGCCTTCTCCTCGTCGTTCGACGGCTCGTCCGGGTAGTCCGGGATGGCGTAGCCGGCCGCCTGCAGTTCGGCGATCGCGGCCCGCATCTGCGGAATCGAAGCGCTGATGTTGGGCAGCTTGATGATGTTGGCCTCCGGGGTCAACGCCAGCTGCCCGAGCTCGGCCAGATCGTCGGACACCCTTTGCTCGGCCGGCAAACGGTCCGAAACCGCGGCCAGGATGCGACCGGCCAGCGAGATGTCGCGAGTCTCCACGGCGATCCCCGCCGCGGCGGCGTAGGCCCGGATTATCGGCAGGAGCGAGCGGGTGGCCAGCGCCGGTGCCTCATCGGTGTGGGTGTAGAGAATGGTCGGTGAACTCATGGCCGAACGTCGCGCTCCGTCTCGATGTGCAGGGTGGGGCCTCGGCACCAGGTCGGCCCTCGTCGACGTGGACCTCGGCGCTGATACAGCCGCTTCGCAGCCTATCCGCTGGGCCACTCGGTGGTGCCGAATGGGTCTGGCCGAGCGGTCGGCCGTGGTGTTAACTGTGCAAAGGGGAACGCGACGATTCGGAGGTGCAGATGAGGACCGTTACCTGGACCGAGATGGCCGAAGGCACCGAGGACGACTACCGCTATCTTGACAAGGTCTATGTGGACCACGCCCGGGGTGGTCTCGTCGACAACCTGCTCTCGATTCTGGCCAGGCTGAAGGGACCGAAGCTCGGCTACCAGGTCGACCGCTACGTCCACTCGTTGCAATCAGCGTCCCGGGCGCTGCGGGCCGACGAGTCGGCCGACTGGGTGGTCGGCGCGCTACTTCACGACATCGGTGACGTGTTCGCCCCCGAGAACCACTCCGAGGCGGCAGCCGCCCTCCTGGCCCCGTACGTGAGTGATGAGGTCCACTGGGTCGTCAAACACCATGGCATCTTCCAGGGCTACTACTACTTCCATCATCTCGGCGGAGATCGCAACGCCCGTGACCGCTACGCCGACTCACCGCACTACGAGGCGTGCCGCCGATTCTGCGCCGACTACGACCAGAACTGTTTCGACCCCGATTACGACACCCTGCCGATCGAAGCCTTCGCTCCGGCCCTCGACGAGGTGTTCGCCCGGCCGTCCCGCCTGCCGTCCATTGGCTGATCGGAAGTCGAATCGGCCGACCGGCGATGTCCACCGTCGGCCCACCGACAAACTATGGTTTGGCCTATGACCGACGCCACAGACAACAGCCGAGACGGACAGCCCGAGCCGGGCCGCGTTGCGATGGTGACGGGCGGCGGCCGAGGGATCGGACGGGAGATCTGCTACGGGTTGGCCCGAGCCGGACGTCGCGTGGCCGTCGCCGATCTGCGATCGGACGATGCGGAGGCGACGGCGACGGCCATCAGGGCCGCCGGCGGCAAAGCCATCGCGGTTGCGATGGACGTGGCCGACTCCGACTCGGTGGTCGAGGGTGTGCATCAGGTGGCCGATGAGCTCGGTCCGGTTGAGATTCTGGTCAACTGTGCCGGCTGGGACGAGCTCAAGCCCTTCCTCGACACCGACGAGGACTTCTGGGATCGGATCATCGAGATCAACTACAAGGGTGCCCTCCGGACCACCCACGCCTGCCTCCCGGCGATGATCGAGAACAAGTGGGGAAGGATCGTGAACATCGGGTCCGACGCCGGGCGCGTCGGATCATCACTGGAGGCCGTCTACTCGGGGGCCAAGGGCGGCATCATCGCCTTCACCAAGACGATCGCCCGGGAGGTGGCCCGCGACGGCATCACGGCCAACACCGTCTGCCCGGGCCCAACCGACACCCCACTGCTCGGCGAGATCACCGGTGCGTCCGACGACGGTGAGAAGATCATCGGGGCCATGGCCCGGGCGGTGCCCATGAAACGTCTCGGGCAGCCCGACGAGGTTGCTTCGGCGGTCGTCTACTTCTGCTCCGACCAGGCCGGCTTCGTGTCGGGACAGACGCTGTCGGTATCCGGCGGCCTCACTATGGCCTGAGGTCGACCAGATCATCCGTCTGCAAGACACACATCACGAGCACATCAGAAAGGGGGACGATGATGGCATCGGCCCACAACACCTCCGGCAAGCTGCTGCATCCGTTTGCGGAACCGGCCAAGGCGGAGGGTGAGTTCATCAACGTCGTGTCGGCCGAGGGCTCGACCTTCACCGACGACACCGGGAAGACGTACATCGACGGAATGGCCAGTCTCTGGTACTGCCAGGTCGGCCACGGGCGCCGGGAGATCATCGACGCCATCACCGCCCAGCTCAACACCCTCGACGCCTACAACATCTTCGATCCGTTCACCAACGATCCGGCCAGGGCCGTCGCCGAACTCATCCTGGAGAAGTCACCCTTCGACGACGGTCGGGTGTTTCTCGGCTGCTCCGGGTCCGAAGCGGTCGACACGGCTCTGAAGATCGCGCGGCTCATCCAGCAGCGGCGGGGGACAGGCGAGAAGCAGATCATCATCCGTCGGACCCACGGCTACCACGGCACCAACTTCGGTGGCACCACCGCCCAGGGCATCGTCGCCAATCGGGAGGGATGGGGCGACCTCGTTCCCCACTTCGTCGAGGTACCCAACGACAACATCGAGGAGATGTCCAAGGTCTTCGCCGAGCACGGCGAGCGGATCGCCGCCGTCATCTCCGAACCCGTGCAGGGCGCCGGAGGTGTGTGGCCGCCGCCCGACGGCTACCTCCAGGGCATTCGTCGCCTCTGCGACCAGTACGACGCCCTGTTCATCGCCGATGAGGTCATCTGCGGCTTCGGGCGCACCGGTTCGTGGTTCGGCAGCCAGACCTTCGGCGTGATGCCCGATCTGATCACCTTCGCCAAGGGCGTCAGTTCGGGCTATCAACCGTTGAGCGGGGTGATCGTGAATCAGCCGCTGGTCGAGGAGCTGAGCGAGCCCGGCTTCCTGCTCCGGACCGGCTACACCTATTCCGGCCACCCCGCGGCCTGCGCCGCCGGGATCGCCAACATCAAGATCATCGAATCGGAGGGGCTGGCCGAGCGGGCCAAACACATCGGCCACAAGACGGTCGAGGGGTTCGACGCGTTGGTGGCCGACGGCACCATCAAGGGCTACCGGGGGATCGGCGCCGTGTGGGCGGCCGACATCGGCCGCGACTCCACACCCGTCAAGTTCGACATGCTCGATCGGGGTGTCATGGCCCGCGGAGTGGGCGAAGCCATCATCTGGTGCCCGCCTCTGGTGGTCACCGACGAGCAGATCGCCACCTTCATCGAGGTGCTGGAAGCCAGTCTTCGCTGACCGATGCGGTTCGAACGGGTCGTGTGCCGATGACGGAATCGTCAACAGCCAAACTCACCATCGACGTCGACGCCGTCGTGGCCAACCACCGTCTCATCGCCGACCGGGTGGGTCCGAATGCGACGGCGGCGGCCGTGGTCAAGGCCGATGCCTACGGTCTGGGCGTGGCTCGGATCGCCAGGCGCCTGTGGCGGTCGGGGTGCCGCGAGTTCTTCGTCGCCCGTCTCGACGAAGGGTTGGCGTTGCGGGAACAGCTTTCGGAGGCGACGATCCACGTCTTCGACGGCGTCACCCCCGGGTCGGCCGCCGAGTTCGCCCGCTCCGACCTGGTGCCGGTCATCAACAGTCTGCCCCAACTCGAACGATGGCGATCCGAGGCGAAGCGACTCGGCGACACGCTGCCAACGGTCATCCATGTCGACACGGGCATGCTCCGTCTCGGGCTCGACAACGGCGAGTTCACCAGGTTGGTGGAGCGGCCCGAGCTGCTGGACGGCCTCACCGTGACGACGGTTGCCAGCCATGTCGCGTCGGCCGACGAAGCGGACAGCGAGCAGCCCGAACAACAACTCGAACGGTTCACATGGGTGCGAAAGGGTCTGCCCATGGGCCGAGCCAGCCTCGCCAATTCGGCCGGGGTGTTCCGACACGCCGACTACCACTTCGACCTGGTTCGGCCCGGCTATGCGCTCTACGGCGGACACCCGCAACCCGACACCGGACCGAACCCGATGCAGCCCGTCGTAACCCTCGATGCTCCGGTCCTCCAGCTGCGCCGGGGCGAAGCGGGGGAGACGGTCGGCTACGGTGCGAGCCACACGCTGGACCGGCCGAGCCTGCTGGCCACGATCGGCATCGGCTACGCCGACGGCTTCCTCCGTGCGGGCTCCGGTCGCGGCGCCGTGGCCATCGGTGAACACCTGGCTCCGATCCTGGGGCGAATCTCGATGGACCTGATCACCGTCGACGTGACCGACCTGCCGGCCGACAGCGTCGGGGAAGGCGCCTGGGTCGAGGTGATCGGCCCACACCGCCCCATCGACGACGTTGCCGCCGACGCCGGGACGATCGGCTACGAGATCCTGACGGCCCTCGGGGGCCGCTACCGTCGACGGTACGTCGACTCGTCACTCGACGAGCCCTGACCGAACCGAAACCCCCCCGATCACACTCGATCACACCGAAGGAGTGCCAAAGCGTGGAGATCCGCAGTTCCCCGATCCCGTCGACCGTGTACGAGGCGGTCGGTGGCCGGTCCTACTTCGAGCGGCTCATCGATCTGTTCTACGACGGCATCGAGACCGACGAACTCCTGCGGCCGATGTACCCCGAGGATCTGGCCGAATCCAAGCTGAACATGGTCGACTTCGTGGGCCAATACTGGGGTGGTCCCACCGCGTACTCCGACCGCAAGGGGCACCCCCGATTGCGGATGCGTCACGCCCCGTTCCCGGTCGACGAAGCGGCGAGAAAGGCCTGGCTGACGCACATGGCGGCCGCCATCGAGGCGACCCAGGGCGCCTCGGACGAGATCAAGGCGGCAATGAACGACTACTTCGCCATGGCGGCCAACCACCTCGTGAACCGCTGACGTCATCCGATCGGCGATAACCCGCCAGCCGACACCACCGGGCCGCCGACACCATTCGACGGACGGGCTGGGTGGTCCCCGTCTCGATGCCCTACGATCGATCGGCAGCCGGATGCCGGTGGATGCCCGGCCCGACCGACGGATTGGAGCATTTGCGATGTACCCAGGGCTTCACGCCGGATCCACGCCGGACAAGCCGGCGGTCATCATGGCCGGCAGTGGAGAGCTCCTCACCTATCGGCAGCTGGAGGACGAGTCGCGGCGGCTGGCCCGCCTGCTCCACGAGGGTGGCCTGCGGCCCGGTGACCACCTCTCGATCTTCATGGAGAATCGGCTCGAGTACTTCACTGCATTCTGGGCCGGCATGCGGAGCGGCCTGTACGTGACCGCGATCAACCGCTACCTGCAGCCGCCCGAGGCGGCCTACATTCTGCAGGATTCGGCCTGCAAGGCGTTGATCACGTCACGGGAGATGGGATCCGTGGCGACCGACCTGGTCGAGCTGGCCCCCGACGTGCGGCACTGGCTGCGCTACGAGGGTGGCGGCGATGGGTTCGTCGATCTGGCCGATGCCGTGGCCGACATCCCAGCCGAACGGCTCGACGAGGAACCGAGGGGCGAGTCGATGCTCTACAGCTCGGGAACGACCGGCAGACCGAAGGGGATCAAACGCAGGATCAGCGGGCTGGCCATCGACGATCCCGCATCGGCTCCGACAACGATCCACCTTCTGGGCGGGCTGTTCGGCTTCGACGCCGAAGCCGTCTACCTCTCGCCGGCGCCCCTGTATCACGCGGCACCGCTCGGATTCACCACCGGGGTCCAGTGCCTCGGTGGAACCTGTTTGGTCATGGAGCGCTTCGACGCGGCGCATGCGCTCGAGTTGATCGACGAGTATTCGATCACCCACTCCCAGTGGGTACCCACGATGTTCGGAAGGATCCTCAAGGCCGATCCCGCCGTGCTCGCCGCACATGACGGCTCGAGTCACCAGGTGGCCATCCACGCCGCCGCACCATGTCCGGTCGAGATCAAGAAGCGGATGTTCGAACTGTGGGGTCCGATCATCCACGAGTACTACGCGGGCACCGAGGTCAACGGCTTCGTCTACTGCTCCCCTCAGGATTGGCTCGACCATCCGGGAACGGTCGGCCGGTCGATCCTGGGCACCGTCCGCATCTGCGACGAGAACGGGATCGAGCTCCCGCCGGGGGAGGCCGGCACGATCTACTTCGAACGCGACGAGGTGTCGTTCCAGTACCACAACGACCCGGAGAAGACCCGCAACGCCATCCATGCCGACCATCCGACCTGGTCGACGCTGGGCGACGTCGGCTACGTCGACACCGACGGGTTCCTCTATCTCACGGACCGGAAGGCGTTCATGATCATCTCCGGAGGGGTCAACATCTACCCTCAGGAGATCGAGGACTGTCTGATCATGCACCCGGAAGTGGCCGACGTCGCCGTCATCGGCGTCCCCAACGAAGACATGGGGGAGGAGGTCAAGGCCGTCGTCCAGCTCGAGGAGGGCGTCGAAGGCGACGACGCAAAGGCCCGCGAACTGATGGACTACTGCCGTCAACGCCTGGCGAAGTTCAAGGCACCCCGCTCGATCGACTTCCAGCTCGAACTGCCTCGACTGCCGACCGGGAAGCTCTACAAGCGACTGCTCCGCGATGAATACTGGTCCGGCCACAACGGCTGACCCTGATCACAACCGACTACACATCCGTCCAGGAGGACACCGACGTGAATCCCACGACCATGACCTACACCGTGACCGACCATGTGGCCCACGTGCGCTTCACCCGTCCCGAGGCTGCGAACTCGGTCACCCCGGCCTTCGCCAGGGATCTGCGCGACGTGATGCTGGCAGTGGAATCAGATGACGAGGTGCGAGCGGTGTCGGTGACCGCGGAGGGAAAGGTGTTCTGCGCAGGCGGCGACCTCAAGGCTTTTGCCGCGGCCGGAAGCGACGTCGGCGCGCTCGCCTCGGACATGCTGGTGGACTTCCACGGCGCCATCTACAAGATGAACCGCATCCCCAAGCCGGTGGTGGCCGGGGTGCGGGGTTCGGCCGGCGGGGCCGGCCTCTCGCTCACGAGCGCATTCGATCTGGTGGTGGCTTCGTCATCGGCCAAGTTCACCATGGCCTACACCAGGGCCGGTGTGACCCCCGATGGCACATCGAGCTACTTCCTGGCCCGCCACATCGGGCTCCGGAGGATGCTGGATCTGACGTTGACGAACCGGGTGCTCGACGCGGCGGAGGCGGAGGCCTGGGGTCTGGTCAACCGGGTGGTCGATGACGCCGAGGTCGACACGGCGACGGCGGATCTCGCAGCGCAGCTGGCGAGAGGACCGTGGGCCATGGGCATGGCCAAGCGCGTCGTGTATCAGGGGTTCGAATCACCCTTGGAGCAGGCCGGGGAGATGGAGTCCGAGACGATCATCCGGGCAATGGGGACCCACGACGCCCAGGAGGGTATTGCCGCGTTCGCCGAGAAACGGAAACCTGAATTCCGCTGGAAGTAGGCGCTCGTGCCGCGGCACGAACTCGTGTCGGCACACACATCCAACACGTTATGAGTCCGGTCTGTTGTGACTCGAGGGATTGCCACCTCGGCAGGCGGGCGTTGCGGTAACCGTCAGCGTCCGCGGCGGCACAAAATCCGACCAAGGCCTCTACCCAGACGGAAGTCGCAGACAGACGGTGTGGGTAGGAAGGGACGTGATCGTTTGCCTGAACGCGTCCTCAGCGAAAAGGGTGAACTCGTCCTCGGGGAGAAGGGATTGAAGATCATGCGGATTACTCGTTTCCTGCCGGCACTGGCCGTGGCGATCGCTCTGACCGGCAGCCTTCTGATTTCATGTGCCGACGACACCAGCGACCTCGAGCAGAGGTTGGCGGCTGTCGAAGCCGAACGTGATCGGCTTGCGTCCGACCTGGAGGAGGCAACGGCCGAGCTCGATCAGGTCCGTGCCGATCCAACCCCCGACCGACCGTCTGACCGCTACGAGCGGGCACTGGCCAACCAGACGGCAATCATGGACATCCTCCAGAGTCCTGAGTCGTACGGGACCGAGGAGGATATCGCTGATCGGTTGGGCGAGCTGGCGGCGCCAGGAGCTCAAATGGTCGACGACGTGTTCGGAGGTGTCAGCTACCGGACGGCGTTCATGAATACGCTGTTCTCCGGCGCAACCGACGCCAAAATCGCGGTCTACGACAGCTGGCTTTCGAACGACGGTTCCCAGGGTGGCTTCCTCTGGGTCTGGTACGGAAAGAACTCGGCCGGCAACGACTTCGAACTTGTCGGCATCAGCTTGGACGATTACGACGAAGACGGATTGATCGCCAACGAGTATGTCAGCTACCCATACTCCGACTCCTATGTCCAAGAGGCGTTCCGGGGTGCCGGGACAGCGCTCAGTGGAGATCGCCGACCATAGTCGACGAGCGAACCGCTCGTTCAGTCGGCTGCGCTGAGGCCGAGGGTGGCGATCGGCATTCGAAGCCGGATCAATTCACCCAACGTCACCGTGCCCCCGACTAGATCAGAACCGGTGCCTTGCCGCCCGCCGCACCGGCGGTGGCGAGGGCCTTGTCCGTTCGTTTCATGAGCGATGCCGCCGATTCGGCTGGGAGGCGTACGGCAGCTCCCAGGGTGACCGGCACCGAAACCGTTTTCCCTCCCACGGAATAGGGTTCGGACAGGGCGCCGTAGAGCTGATACATCCGGGCGTCGAGAACCCTCGTGTCGGCAAGGGTCTTGACCACCAGCATGAACGTGTCCTTCTCCACCCGCGCCATGAGGTCGTAGCGGCGGAGCACGTGGCTGAGGCGGGCCTGCACGGCCGCCATCAATTGGTCCACGTCCGATTCTGAAACGTCACTCGGGCCGTGATTGTCACCACCGAACGCCGTTGTTTCGACCCGCACCATGGCCAGGCACATCGGCTCGGGGTCGGCCAAGCTCTCCTCGAGCTTCTGTCGGAATTGGGGAACACGGTTCGGCTCGCCGTTAATGGCCATGTTTCTATCATCGACGCCTTGGCCGCCGGTTTGAGCAAATTCGATCTTCGGTCTCCGGAAGCGGTGGCTGCTACGCCGTCAGGTACCGATTGACCAGCAGATCGACGGCTGCGTCGGTTTCTCCGGGGTGCAGGGTGGCGACAACCCGCTCCGGGTCCGGGGGCGTCCAGCTCGGATCGTCGGCCTCGGGCCGCCGTACCCGAATCGTGTCGAGACCGGCCGAGCGGAACCCTTCGACGACGATCAGGTCGGCGGATCCACAGAACAGCTCGACGAGCGAATCCAGCGACGGACCCCCGTCGACCGCCCCCATCCAGGCGATCTGGTTCTGACCGACGAGCAGCGTGTCGACCGCTCCCGCCGCCCGCAAGCGCCACGAATCCTTGCCCTCGGTGTCGAGCTCGATTCGGTGGGCATCATGTTTGACCGCCGCCACCCGATAGCCGAGGTCGGTGAGGCGGGCGATGACCGCTTCGACCAACGTGGTCTTTCCGGTCCCCGAGGGTGCGACGAAGGAGATCATCGGTGGCATGGTTCGGAATGCGGTCACCGCGCCGAACACTATCGGCTTCGCCGCGAAGCGCCTCACTTCGGGTTTCGGCTATCGACGGCTGAAACTCCTGAAAGCCGACGCAACATGACGAGCTCACGTCTCGACGGACCAGGACACGGATGGATCATCATCGTCCCGGCGCGGTAGCTTGGACCGGCGATGGAACTTGATCTCGAGGGCAAGCGGGCGCTCATCACCGGCGGTTCGAAGGGTATCGGTCTGGCCTGCGCCCATGCGTTCGCCGCCGAAGGCGTCGATCTGGCCATTGCCGCTCGGGAGGTCGGCCCGTTGAAGGAGACCACGCGCGACCTACGGACCGAATACGGGGTCGAGGTCACCAGCCACTCCTGCGATCTGACCCGACCCGAACATCAGTCGGCGCTGGCCGACGTCGTCGGTGATATCGACATCCTGGTCAACAACGCCGGCGCCATCCCCGGCGGTGATCTGCTCGGTGTCGACGAAAAGGACTGGCGGCAGGCGTGGGATCTGAAGGTGTTCGGCTACATCAACCTGGCCAGACTCGTCCTGCCGATGATGCAGCGCCGGGGCTCCGGCGTGATCGTGAACGTGATCGGTGCGGCCGCAGAGTTCCCTCGCAGCGACTACCTGGTGGGGGCGACCGGCAATGCCGCCCTGGCCAACTTCACCCGGGCCTTGGGCGCCCAAACCTTCGAACAGGGTGTTCGGGTCGTCGGGATCAGCCCGGGTCTGACGCACACCGACCGGCTCGAAACGCTGCTCAGACGACAGGCCACCGATCGCTTCGGAAACCCCGAACGGTGGGACGACCTGCTCTTGAGCGGACCACCTCCTGCCCGGCCCGAGGAGATCGCCGACCTCGTGGTGTTCGTCGCCTCCGATCGAGCGGGTTTCCTGTCCGGGACCGTGATCACCGCCGACGGTGGCGCAGGCTACCGCTGAGCGCAGATGGTCGAGACCCCCCTCACGATTATGGTTGACGGTGGCTTTCCGGCTACTACGTTGTCACCGACCACAGGAGAGATTCATGAGTCCGCATCGCCAGGCCGTCGACAACCTCATCACATCGTCCACGGCGTTCCAGTCTCTCATCGAATCGCTCTCGGCCGACCAGCTCACCGTTCAGTCGCTGTGCCCCGACTGGGACGTCAGAGGAGTCGTCCTGCACGTCCTCGGAATCGAGGATTGTCTCGTCGGATGGAAGCCGGAGGCCGATGACGACATGCCGCCATTCGCCTCCGTCGGGCCGTTCATGGTCGAACACGGCGGCGCCGACCCGGCCGGCCTGGCCGAGCTCGGGCGCGACATCTTCGAACGGCGATGCCAGGAACTCGAGTCGGCGTCCGACGACGACCTCGCACACCTGTGCATGAGCCCCGTCGGCCAGGTGCCCTACGGAACGTTCATGGCGGTGCGCAACTTCGACGTCTGGGTCCATCATCGTGACATCACGACACCACTCGGTCTGCACACCGACGATACCGGACCGGCCGCCGAGGCCGCCATGGATCAGATCCACGGTTCGCTCGGCTACATCGTCGGCAAGAAGATCGGTTTGCCCGACGGTATGAGCATCGCCTTCAACGTGCACGGCCCCGTCGAACGGACCATGATGGCCGCCGTCGACGGCCGCGCCAAGGTGGTGCAGCAGATCGCGGGAACGCCCTCGGTCGAAGTCACGGCCGACAGTCTCACCTTCGTTCAGCTCGCCTGCGGCCGCATCGATTCGGACGAGGCCATCGCCGCCGGTCGGGTCACCTGGACCGGCGACGACGAATGGGGTGGTCGGGCGGCCCGCAACCTGGCGTTCACCATCTGAGAGCGGATGATTCAGCAATGCGTGTTCACACGGTCATTCGTGGCGCCGACCCGCTGTCTTCCCCGGTCGCACTACTTTTCCTCCACGGCGTCGGATCGTCGTCGGCCACGTGGTCTGCCGTGATGGACCGGCTGGCCGACCGGTACCCGGTCGCGACCTTCGATCTGTTGGGTCATGGGAACTCGCCCACACCTGATGACCCCGAGCTGTTCACCCGGGACGCCGCACTGGGTGACATCGACGACCTCATGACGGAACTGGGAACACCGACGGTTCTGGTCGGGCATTCACTTGGCGGCTACCTTGCGCTGGCCCACGCCGCCACCCGCCTGGGCGTCGCCCCGGGACTCGTTGTGCTGAACACGGGCCCCGGATTCCGTGATGAAGCGAAACGTGAGGCGTGGAACGAGCGTTCGCGACGCAACGCCCACCGGTTCGGTGTTGCGCCCCAGGCGGCCGAGATCAACCTTCAGCACGACGGCGTCGTCATGGAGCGTCTCTCCGAGATCCACGTGCCGACACTGGTGCTGGCCGGGACGGCCGATCGGCCCGAGTACGCAGGCGCCGGCGAGTATCTGGCCCGCAAGATGCCCGACTGCCGGTTCGTGGCCGTTGAGGATGGGGCGCACGACATGCACCAATCCACGCACGCCGATGAAATCGCCGAGCTGATCGACCGGTTCGTGACCGACCGGGTTCTCCGCACCGGCTGAACCATCGACCGGGACCTACCGGCGCTGCCCCGCCCATTTGCTGAACCGCTCGAGGGTCCAGGAGTTCACGACGAGCTCCTTCGGTGCCCAGCCCCGCTGGGCCGTGAGAACACCGTATTCCATTCGGCCGAGCTCCGAGATGTGGTGGCTGTCGGTGTTGATGACCAGCTTGACACCCTTGTCGACGGCCCGCCGCACGACGTCGGAGGCGGCATCGAGTCGCTGCAGCGCACCGTTGATCTCGAGGGCGACGTCGTTGGCGACCAGGGCGTCGAGCACCGGTTCGATGTCGAGTTCGATACCGGGCCGGCGGCCGATGTACCGGCCGGTGAGGTGCCCGATCGAGTTGACGGTCGGATCCTCGATGGCGGTGATCAGCCGGCGGGTCTGGTCGGCGACGCTCTGATCGAAGTGGGAATGGACGGAGGCGACTGTGTAGTCGAACAGCATACGGAACTCG
>Ga0224512_10000747_pt1 | contig 33325 bp, 34 predicted proteins | sample SF_May12_sed_USG_4_FD_169103 | JGI IMG/M metagenome (GOLD analysis project Ga0224512, IMG submission 169103) | Sediment microbial communities from San Francisco Bay, California, United States - SF_May12_sed_USGS_13 | ecosystem: Environmental > Aquatic > Marine > Sediment | place: USA... | reverse complement strand
GGTGATCGCCGTCAACAAGTGGGACGGTCTGGATGCGCATGCACGCGAGCAAATCAGAAGCCAGCTGGAACTGAAACTCCCGTTTCTCGGCTTTGCCAGCACCCTGTTTATATCCGCCCTGCACGGTACCGGTGTCGGTGAGCTGTTTGCCCTGGTGAATGCCGCGTATGCATCGGCCATGCGCGAACTTTCAACACCGGAGCTGACCAAGATCCTCGAACGTGCCGTTCATGAGCACCAGCCGCCCCTGGTCAAGGGACGCCGCATCAAGCTGCGTTATGCCCACCAGGGTGGCCGCAACCCGCCGGTCATTGTCATCCATGGCAACCAGACCGAGCGCGTGCCGGAGACCTACCGGCGTTACCTCGAGAATACTTACCGGAGCAAGCTCAAGCTTGCAGGTACACCGGTTAGGATAGAATTCCGCACCGGCAAGAATCCCTACCAGGGCCGGCGCAACCAGCTCACCGCACGCCAGGCCGGCCGCAAGCGCCGCCTAATGAAGCACGTGAAGGGCCGGCGCTGAGAAATTACCTGGAAAGACCTTTACCGCAGAGACGCGGAGGACACAGAGAAAAGCCAGAGGACCTCTCACCGCAAAGGCGCAAAGGGCGCAAAGAAAATAATACCAATAAGCCTGATAAATCCGTCATTCCGGGCAGAGCGTAGCGGAGACCCGGAATCCAGCAGTTAATAATCAGCCAGTCTCTAGATTCCGGCCTTCGCCGGAATGACGAAAGATGAGTTAATCAGGCCTTCCTAAATGTTTTATCTGCGTACTCTGCGTCTCCGCGGTGATATTTTTTTTGCGCTTTGTTTTTTGTTTCTTTGCGGCCTTTGCGCCTTTGCGGTGAATATTTCTGTGCCAGGTTTCTGCCTAGCCAAACACGATGGTGCGGTTGCGGAAGACCAGCACCTGGCGCTGGAGATGCCGCCAGATCGCGCGTGACAGTACGATTTTTTCCAGGTCCTGCCCCTTGCGTATCAGGTCGGTGACGGAATCGGTGTGGCGGACGTGGACTACGTCCTGCTCAATGATGGGGCCGGCATCGAGGTCGGCCGTGGCGTAGTGGCTGGTGGCGCCGATCAGCTTGACACCGCGCTTGTGGGCGGAGTGGTAGGGCCTCGCTCCCGGAAATGCCGGCAGGAATGAATGGTGGATATTGATGATCTGGCTGGGGTAATGCCGGATAAAGTCCTCGCTCAGGACCTGCATATAGCGCGCGAGTACGATGAAATCGATGTTGTAATCCTGCAGCAGGGCCAGCTGGTGCTGTTCCTGTACCGGCCTGCGTTGCGCGGTCGTTGGCACCACGTGGTAATCAATGCCCAGGCCCTCGGCGGCAGCCCGCAGGTCCGGGTGGTTGCTGATAACGAGCGGTATCTCGACCTGCCAGTCGCCGGCCTGGTAGCGCGACAGGATGTCATACAGGCAATGCGAATACCTCGATACGTAGACGGCCATACGCGGTACAACATCGGAGAAGTAGAGCGTCCATTGTATGCCCAGGCGCGTGCCGACACTCGCCCTGAATTGCGCGTCGATTTCCCCGCGTGCGATTGAAAACTCTGCAAGGTCCCATTCGATGCGCATGAAGAAATGACTTTCATCAATGTCGACATGCTGTTCGAGGTCAATGATGTTGCCCCCGTGGCAGAAGATGAACTCGGTGACAGAAGATACCAGGCCCTTCTGGTCGGGGCAGGATATGAGCAGGATTGCAGACCTTTTTTCGCTCACGATGCCCTGACTGTCAATGCTTGAAAAGCGCTGCGGTGAACGGGCGCTGCCCCGGTTGAAACGTGGTCGGCATGCGGGCTAGCGTGTCGCAGCCATCTCGTCCCGATCCGTCCTGTCCCCGTCGTCCCTGAGCCACTGCAGTGCCCGTTCCCGGTCATTGAATAAATTGATACGCCACTCCCTGTCCCTGGGGATGCCAATCAGGCTCCGGGTCGTCGTTTCTGCGACCGGATTGTAGGTTACAACCGCCATGGCCTTGATCTGCGGTAGGGTGGCCAGCTTGCGTTGTGCCGCAAAGGTATAACTGTACGAATTGATCTTGTTTATCAATAGTGAAAATGGTGTTTTGAGGTGCGTTAACAGGAAGTTGTGGTATTCATTCACCATTCCCATGTCCATCTCGATACCATTGTCAATGATCACCTCGGCAATGTCCTCGTCAATGAGGATGATCTTGCCGAAGCCGAGTTCGTGCACGTCGGGCATGTTCATGTTGTGGTATTCGCGCCAGAAGAGTTGTTGTGGTCAGTCAAGGTACTCGAACAACTTCACAACTCGTTGCACGCCGCTCACCTGGCGTGCCCGTTCCGTCACGGCGGCTGCTTCGTTTCTGAAGAGCATACCCATCAGGTAGACGGTGCCGTTCTCGGTAACCACCTTGACCCGCGTCGGATTGAATCCTTCCAGTCCCTTGATGCCGAAAAGGCTGGTCTTTACCTTGCTGGTGATCAGCGTGTCACTGCTGCGTGTCATTATGGAGCTGGGGGCCGCAACGGTCATCTCGTTGTGGACCAGGCGCACCTTTTCAATGCCTCGGGTGATGCTCTCGGCGCGGGCGCGCAATTCCTCGGTGGGGGCCTCGCCCGATAACAGAACGATCCCGTTGTAGCTGGTAATGTTGATATGGATCTGGCTGTTGAGCTCCTTGTCGTTGAAGATTGCAGTGCGCGTCTTGAGTTCGACACCCTCGTCATCGATAAATGAGCCCACCGTGCGGCGGTCCTGGATGGCCGCGGCGCCGGTGGCCGCGCCTCCGACTACTACGGGCGCGCACCCGTAAATCAGGTTTGCGGTAATCAATGTAACTATCAGTGCCTGGTAAAACTTCATCGGTCTTCATCTCCTGTCAGTGGGATCTATCTGACTATCAGGGCGGACGCCACACCAGGGTAAGCCGGGGCCCGCAAGGTGGCTAGTTTATACCAAAGTGCTGAATGCATCCTGTATCCACTCGACGACCGGGTCCCCGGCGTCACCGCTGATGGAGACCACGTCGAACCGGCAGGCACGTGCTGCCATCCCCGGGTGTGTCTGCAGGTAAACCTGTGCACAGCCCACGATCTTCGCCTGCTTGCGTCGGTCGACGCTTTCCGCGCCCGATCCGAAGCGGGTCTGGCGCCGGTAGCGCACCTCGACAAAGACCAGGCTGCCGGCGTCATCCATGATCAGATCAATCTCGCCCGGGCGGCTCTGGTAATTACGTTCGATGAGCGACAGGCCCCGCCTCTCCAGGTAGCGACAGGCGAGCGACTCGGCATCCCTGCCGCGGCGGATAGTCCCCGTGTTCAGGGTGGCGTGGTCCCGGCAGTGGTCTCCGCCACGGATTCCAGCAACTCGGGCAGGCCTTGACGGAATCTGGCCCAGCGCAGGGTGCGGTGGATTTGCTGCCGGGCGTCCAGCGTCAAATTGCCGGTGACACCGTGGTAGGAGCTGAACATCCCGCTGCCCAGCTGCTTGAGGTAGGGAGCGATGCGGTAGGCATCGATGCCGAGCGCATAAAATCGACTGTAGCGGGCACTGTTGGCCGGCCAGTGTTCGTTGACGGCCTGCTTGAGGTGTTGCCAGCTCCCACTGCCCTCCAGGGTCCAGGGCATGTCACAGAAGACGATTCCGTTGATGTCCTGGTCAAGGCTCTGGTCCGGGCGTCCGCTGTAGACGTGGGAGGTGCTGAACACCGGGACCCTGGAGGCCCGGTAGAAACTCAGCTGTGGGCGGATCAGCCGGGCCTGCTTGGGTGTGGCCAGCAGGAAGATGAAGTCAATATCCTGGCGGCGGCGCGGCTCGTATTCCAGGCTCTGGCCGAGTTGACGGACCAGGTGCTGGTGCCTGTTCTTACTGGCATCCAGGTTGAGTACGGAGCTGATAGCCTGGCCATGGTCGGCTTCCTCTGGGTTGTAGAACTGCTGCTCGATCAGTTCCCCGCCCTGGTGTGACCATTCCTCGCTGAATGCCGCAAACACCCGGTTGCCCCAGTCGCTCTGGGGGACCAGGGTGACGGCCCGGCTATGGCCCTCGTGCCAGGCCCGGCGTGCAACCTCGCGGGCCTCATCTTCCGGTGCCAGGCCGAACTGGTACAGGGCGGGGTGATCCATGCCTTCCATGTCGCTCCGGTTGAGCGCCAGCACCGGGGCCGGAAGTTGTTCCTGCTCCTGCTGCTGCAGTAGCTGGACCGCCTCCTTGCGCAACGGGCCGATCACAAAACCGGCGCCCGCTGCCACTGCCTGCTGATAGGTTTCCAGCACCGCCAACGGCTCCGTGCCCACGTCATAGACGCGTATCTGCGGACGCGGGATGCCCTCGGATGTGTCGTAGTAAGCGGCCAGCACGCCATCGCGAATGGCCGTCCCGGCGCCGGCCAACGGGCCGCTCAGCGGCAGTAGCAGTGCGATCTGCGCGGGGGGTTGGCCGGCAATCCGCATGCTGCCGAGTAACTCGTCAGTGAACGGGCCGCTTGCCGGGTGGCCCGGATAGCGCATCTGCCAGTGCGGGATGACCTCGGTGAGGGCATCCGGTTGTTGCAGGTAAAGGCGTGTCAATTCCACCAGTTCCATCCACCCGCTCAGGACATCCGGTGGCGGTGCCGTGCGCAGGCGCTGCAACTCGGCATCGGAGAGTCCGGACACGGCCTCCCAGGTGCCGAACTGGTTTTCCAGGTGCTGCTCCGGGTCTGCCAGCAGGTCGTTGAGCGCAATGCGCTCGCGTGCGGTGTTGAAATAGTCCCCGTTTATCAGGTAGGCCTCGGCACGCAGACGCCGGTAATCTGCAGCATGGGGTCCGCCTGCCGGAACCGGTTGCAGCAGGTCCAGGACCTGGCCGGGATGTCCGTCGTTGATGGCCAAGCGTGCGCGGTTGACAGCATGGTGCTGCTTCTGCAGTTCGGTCAGCCGCTCCGGTGTCAGGCCGTCGAGCAGCTCGGTGGCGCGCACGTGATCACCACCCCGGATCAGGCTGGCAACGGCGTACAACTGGAAGTCCTCTTTCCGGGGGGTGCTGGCATGCGCCGCGGCGTCCAGATAGAGTGCCGCGGCCCCCTGATAATTTCCATTGGATTCAAGGGTATGCGCCTGCTGCTGCAGTTGTGCATCGAGACTGGGCGGCGGGGGGCGGACCGCGGTACTGCAGCCGGACAGCAGCAATACCCAGAGGCTGGCGAACAGGACCAGTAGGGCGGACGGACGGGGTGTATGCATGCAGACGAACTCTGGCAATGGCTGATGGCTGACGAAGTCCGCTGACTCTACTGAAAAGCCCTCGCGCCGTCCACTGATCGGCCGGCAAATCCTCGTGGCTGCAATAATTTTGCTAGGATGCAAAGGTCATCTCGACAGGAGATACTGATGGCGATGAATCAGGGTGTGCTCTACGTGGTGGCAACACCCATCGGTAATTTGCAGGATATCACTGCCCGGGCACTGGACACCCTCAAACGGGTTGCGCGCATTGCGGCAGAAGATACCCGGCACAGCCACAAGCTGCTGGCGCATTACGGTATCGACACGCCACTGATTGCACTGCACGAGCACAATGAACGCGAGGTGACCGAGACGCTGCTCAAAATGCTGCAGTCGGGCACTGACCTTGCCCTGGTCTCGGATGCCGGCACCCCGCTGATCAGTGATCCGGGCTTCTACCTGGTGCGTGCGGTGCGCCAGGCGGGCATGGATGTCGTTCCCGTGCCGGGTCCTTGCGCCTGTATTGCCGCCCTGTCCGCATCCGGCCTGCCCACGGACCGGTTCGTGTTCGAGGGCTTCCTGCCCGCGCGCCAGCATGCGCGCCGCCAGCGTCTGGAGGCGCTCCGCGACGAGCCCCGCACCCTGGTGTTTTACGAGTCCTCCCACCGGATTGCCGATTGTCTGGCGGACATGGTCGAGATCCTGGGGGCAGGACGTGCCGCCGTGATTGCACGTGAGCTTACCAAGACCTTTGAGACGAGCAAGGCCGGGTCATTGTCAGAGCTGCTTGTCTGGTTGCTGGGGGACAGCAACCAGCAGCGGGGTGAGTTTGTCATTATGGTGCACGGTGAACAGCCGGCCGCTGATGTCGCACTGGACCCGGAGGCGGAGCACGTGCTTGAACTGCTCATGCAGGAGCTGCCCCTGAAACAGGCGGCCGCACTCGCGTCGAAGATTACCGGCCTGGCAAAGAACCTCTGCTACCAGCGCGGCCTGGAACTGAAAAAGGCCAACTGAGCTTCACCCGCGCGCTGCCTGCAACACTATTCAGGCGGCATGCCGTTGCAGTGCCCAGGCCACGTGTTCGCGCACCAGGGCGGACGGGTGGTCGGCGCGCTTTTCAAGGGCCGCAATGATCTCCCGGGATGACTCCGCATTACCCAGGCCCACGGCAAGATTTCTCAGCCAGCACTCGTAGCCGATGCGGTAGATGGCGCTGCCGCGCAGCTTGCGCTCGAACTCCTCACGGCTCCAGGCGAACAGGCGCAGCAGCGAGGCACCGTCGAGACCGTTGCGGACGTGAAAATCGTCCTCTTGCGTGGCGCCGGCAAAACGGTTCCAGGGGCAGACCAGCTGACAGTCATCGCAGCCGTAGACCCGGTTACCCAGCAGCGGGCGCAGCGGTTCCGGTATGGCGTCGCGCAGTTCGATAGTCAGGTAGGAGATACACAGGCGTGCGTCCAGTTCGTTCGGCCCGACGATCGCACCGGTCGGGCAGGCCTCGATACAGGCCTGGCAGGTGCCGCAATGTGCCTCACCGGGTGTATCCAGTGGCAGTGGCAGGTTGGTATACAGTTCACCGAGAAAGAACCAGGAACCGGCCTGTTCGTTGATCAGGTTGGTATGTTTGCCGATCCAGCCCAGCCCGGCCTTCTGTGCCAGCGCCTTTTCCAGTACCGGCGCACTGTCGGTGAAGGCCCGGTAGCCAAACGGGCCGGTCACTGACTCGATCCTGTCGGCGAGCTGCTGCAGGCGCTTGCGCATCACCTTGTGATAGTCGCGGCCCAGTGCGTAGCGTGACAGGTAGGCGCTTGCCGGGTCCTGCAGTACCTGTTCTGCCGGCGCCGGCTCAGGGGGCCAATAGTCCATGCGCACCGAGATGATGCGCACGGTCCCGGGGACCAGTTCAGCCGGCCGGCTGCGCCGGGTGCCATGCCGCTGCATGTAATCCATGGCGCCCTGCCTGCCTTTTTCGAGCCACGACACCAGGTGGGCTTCATCCACGCCGAGATCCGTGTCGGTAATGCCGACTTGCTGAAACCCCAGTTCCAGCCCCCACTGCTTGATGTGCCGCGCCAGGGCGAGGTAATCAAGATCGTGATCCGCGGACTGGAAATCCTCCTGCCCGGGCGTATTGAAGTCTGGATTTTTACGCATGCTTCACGGTATGTTGAATCCGGGCGGTGGGTAAATACCGCAGCGGCTAGTCATCCACATGATAATCAATGATTCCATGATCAGCACCATACCACTGTATACCGCGCGTCAGGTCCGCGCGCTGGACCGGGCGGCCATCGAAGCGGCCGGCATCCCGGGCTACACACTGATGGCACGCGCCGGGGAAGCGGTATGGGATTTCCTGCGCAGACACTGGCCGGACGCGCGCTCGATCGTGGTCGTCTGCGGTACCGGTAACAACGGCGGTGACGGCTATGTGCTGGCACGTTTGGCGCACGAGGACGGGTGCCAGAGTCGGGTACTCCAGCTGGGTGATGTTGGCCAGATGACAGGTGATGCCCTGCGCGCGCGCAATGACTGGCTGGCAGCGGGCAGCGAGCAACACGGCTATGACGAGAAATGCCTGGCGCGCGCCGATGTCATCGTCGATGCCTTGCTGGGGACCGGCCTGGAACGGCCCCTGGAAGGGGAATGGCGCGAGCTTGTCGAGGCAATCAATCGGGCACCGACCCCGGTACTGGCCATCGACATCCCCAGTGGCCTGCACGCTGATTACGGGACGGTGCTGGGTGCCTGCGTCCGGGCGTGCCATACCGTGACCTTCATTGGCCGCAAGCAGGGACTGTTTACCGGCGACGGGCCTGAATACGCCGGCACGGTCGCCTTCAATGACCTGCACGTACCGGCCTCTGTATACCAACAGGTGGTGCCGACCTCGTGCTTGCTTACCGAGCCTCCCCTGGGGAGGCTGGCGCAGCCACGTATACGCACGGCACACAAGGGTGAGCACGGTCACCTGCTGGTGGTTGGCGGCGAGCAGGGGATGATGGGGGCCGTGCAGCTGGCCGGCATGGCGGCATTGCGCGTCGGTACGGGGCGAGTCAGTCTGGCCACCCGGCCGGAGCATGCGGCCCTGATTTCGGCAGCCAGTCCGGAACTGATGAGCCATGGGGTCGCCGGGGCCGGCCAATTGGCGGCCCTGTTGAAACGTGCCAGCATCGTCATTGTCGGGCCGGGGCTCGGCCAGTCAGGCTGGGCCCGGGAACTGCTTGCCAAGGTGCTGGACACCGACTTGCCGTTGATCGTGGATGCCGATGCCCTGAACCTGCTGGCCCGGGAACCGCTAAGCCGTGACAACTGGGTGCTGACACCGCATCCGGCCGAGGCGGGACGCCTGCTGACGATTTCCACCCTAGATGTCCAGGCCGACCGTTTTGCCGCGGCATCCGCATTGGCCGCAGACTATGGCGGTACGGTGGTGCTGAAGGGTGCCGGCTCGCTGGTGGCCAGCGCCGCGGAGCCGGTCTGCGTGTGCGCGGTTGGCAACCCGGGCATGGCGACGGCCGGCATGGGTGATGTCCTCAGCGGGATCATCGCCGGATTGGCAGCCCAGGGTCTGGGCCTGGGGCAGGCCGCATTGGCGGGGGTCTGCGTGCACGGGCTTGCGGGTGACCACGCCGCGCAGCAGGGCGAACGCGGGATGACGGCGCGCGATGTCATCGCCGAACTGCGTGCTGTGATGGAGGCGGAAGGCGGTGCCGGGTGAGATTCTTCGCAGCGGATGAGGCGGCCATGGAGGAGTTCGGGCTGCGCCTGGCACAGGCGACAGGCGGACCCGGCGTTATCTATCTCTGCGGCGACCTGGGCACAGGCAAGACCACGCTGGTACGTAACCTGCTGCGCGGGCTCGGCTTCCGGGGCAAGGTCAAGAGCCCGACCTACACCCTGATCGAACCGTATCCCCTGGGGGAACTCAGCGTCTATCACCTGGATCTCTACCGACTGGCCTCGGGAGAGGAGTTGGAGTGGATCGGTATCCGCGATCTGATGACCGGGCACGAGTTGCTGCTGGTCGAATGGCCGGAATTGGGTGAGGGCGCGCTGCCGCCGCCCGACCTGGTCATCGCCATTGATCACCGGGGCGCGGGCCGCCAGCTGGATCTGCGGGCCGCCAGCGAACGCGGGCGCCAGTGGCTGGCGGCGCTGTCGGATGAGCGCCGGACGGGTGCCGGGTGAGCCATGTTCTTGTTCCGTAACGTACAATGTGACAGGTACTTATCGACCATCTCTCTGGCACCCTGAGAGGTTTACAAGCTATCCCATGGAGTTTCAACATAATAATTGAAATTTTATGGAAATTATGGCTATGATACGCCCATCTGCAGCCAGAGCCGGGAGCGCCCCACCACGTGAAAAGGCTAATCACAGCATGTTGCCTCTGGATGATCGGTCAGACACTGGTCTGTGCGGCGCCGGTGGAAGTGCAGGGCGTACGCCTGTGGGCGGCACCGGACCATACCCGCGTGGTATTCGATATCAGCGGGCCGATCGAGCACACGCTGTTTTCCCTTAATGATCCCGAACGCCTGGTCGTCGATGTCCCGGCCGCCCGTATAGGTGCCTCGCTGCAGGCGCAGGACAAGGCTGTCGGACTGGTCAAGGGGATTCGTATCGCAGTAAAGGACCAGGGCGACCTGAGAATCGTGCTGGACCTGGAACAGCTGACCAAGCCGCGCAGTTTCACCCTGAAACCGGGCGGGCAACATGGACACCGCCTGGTCATCGACCTGTACGAGACCGAGGCAAGCCAGAAGGCCACGGTAAAAAAGTCGGTTGTCGAGAAGAAGGCCCAGTTGCGTGATCTGGTTATCGCCATCGATGCGGGCCATGGCGGTGACGACCCGGGAGCGATCGGCCACGGCGGGACCCGCGAGAAGGATGTGGTGCTGTCCATCGCCAATCAGCTGGCGGCCCTGGTCGAGCAGGAGCCGGGTATGCGCCCGGTGCTGATCCGCCAGGGTGATTATTACATCGGGCTGCGCAAACGTATCAACATCGCCCGCAAGCACGGGGCCGACCTGTTCGTATCCATTCATGCCGATGGTTTCCGTGACCGGCGGGTCAAGGGTTCCTCCGTCTATGTCCTGTCGCGGCGCGGCGCTTCGTCTGAAATGGCGCGCTGGCTGGCGGCGGAGGAGAACGCGGCGGACCTGGCCGGCGGGGTGAGGCTGGACGACAAGGACGACCTGCTGGCCGAGGTGTTGCTCGATCTGTCACAGACGGCGACCATCGAGGCCAGTGTTGAGGTGGCCGGCAACATGCTGGGTGAACTGAAGCGCCTCGGCAAGACCCACAAGTCCTCGGTCCAGCAGGCCGGTTTTGTCGTGCTAAAGTCCCCGGATATCCCCTCGGTGCTGGTCGAGACCGCGTTCATCTCCAACTCCTCGGAAGAGCGCAAGCTGCGTGATCGGCGCCACCAGGAGTCACTGGCGCGTGCCATGCTGCGGGGGATCAAGGGCTATTTCGCCAGCCACGCACCGCCCGGTACCTACCTGGCAGCGCGTGAGCATGTCATCGAGCGAGGTGACACCCTGGGTCATATCGCAGAACGTTATGATGTTAGCCTCAACCGCCTGAAGGGCTATAACGGACTGAAATCCGACCAACTGCGCGTCGGGGACACCTTGCGTATACCGCCTTCCGGCAGCTGAGCCGGCGCCGTCTGCCTGAACTATATCGCAACCTCCCGGTCAATCCCGGTGTGTCACAGCGCTGCCTGGACTGCACGGGTATGTATGAACGGATGGTTGCTATGAAGGTACTGTACGCGCTGGCACTGGGCCTGATGCTGGCCGGTTGCCAGTCCATGGTGACCGATGATCGCAGTTCGGTCTGGTTCAGGATACCGCGCGGCTCGGAGCTGGTGCTGAACCGGGCGCTGACCATTCCGGCGCAACGGGCACATATCATGCTGCAGCACGGGACGGCTGCCGGGGCGGCCAGCGAATTCGAGGTCGCCTGCCGTTTCGAGGTCAGGGATCTCGGTCCCCGGATCATCCAGCCCGACACCTTCCTGATCACCGGCTACGGCAGCCAGCAGGAGTGGGTGAACTACCCTCACACCAAGCGTTTCTACAAGACCTTCCGGCTGCGTTCGACGCACCAGACCGGGATCATGCCGATGGTCTGTGAGTACTATGACTGGCCCCTGTACGGGCGCCCGGTCACCCAGGCCCAGATCGAGGAGGCGCTGGGCGATTATTTCAGTTTCAGGTTTCCCGACTAATGTCCCCCGGCTGTTGTCTGCCGGACCGGCCGGTGGAGATTGGGTTATTATGGGCACCCAATGCGTATCCAGGTACTCCCTTCACAACTGATCAACCAGATCGCTGCCGGTGAAGTCATCGAGCGGCCGGCCTCCGTGGTCAAGGAATTGCTGGAAAACAGCCTGGATGCCGGCGCCGCCACCATCGAAGTGGACATCGAGGCGGGCGGCAAGCGCCGCATCCGGGTGCGCGATAACGGCAGCGGGATAGCGCGCGAGGAAATCCCGCTGGCCCTGTCACCTCACGCCACCAGCAAGATTGCCTCGCTGGAGGACCTGGAGCGCATCGGCAGCCTGGGCTTTCGCGGCGAGGCACTGCCCAGTATCGCCTCGGTATCGCGCCTCAATCTGAGTTCACGTTTGCGCGGGGCGGACGCCGGATGGTCCGTGCAAAGCAACGGGACTGAACATCAACCGCAGGCTGCGCCGGTGGCGCACCCCGACGGCACCACCGTTGAAGTCCGTGACCTGTTCTACAACACCCCCGCGCGGCGCAAGTTCATGCGCACGGACAACACCGAGTTCAAGCATATCGAGCAGGTGGTGCGGCGCATCGCCCTGGGTTGCTTCCCGGTGGAGGTTCGGCTGCAGCATAACCAGCGCCCGGTTCTGCACCTGCCGTCTGCCGAAACCCGCGAACAACAGGAGCGGCGCATCGCCAAGGTGTGCGGACAGGCCTTCATGGAGGCGGCCGTCCATGTCGAGCACGCGGGGGCCGGTCTGTCGCTGCGCGGCTGGATTGCCCAGCCGACCTTCTCGCGCAGCCAGCCCGACCTGCAGTTCTTTTATGTCAACCGGCGCATGGTGCGCGACAAACTGGTGACGCACGCCATCCGGCAGGCCTACCAGGATGTCCTGTTCCACGGGCGGCACCCGGCCTACGTGCTGTTCCTGGACATGGACCCTGCCGGTGTCGATGTCAATGCACACCCCACCAAGTACGAGGTGCGGTTTCGGGACAGCCGCCTGGTGCACGACTTTCTGTTCAGGACCCTACACGAGGCGCTGGCGCAGATCCGCCCCGACGGGGTACAGCCCGCGCCGCGACCGGCACAGCCGCTGCACGGACTGGATATCGGGACGGGGCCGGGGCAGCCCCGGCAAGCCGGTATGTCCCTGGGGGTCGGCGAGCAGCTCGCCGGGTATGCGGCACTGCACCCGACGCCAGCGCCTGTTGCCACGCCTGCCCCTGCTGCCGGGGAGCCGGCAGGCGACTACCCGCTGGGCTTCGCACTGGCCCAGCTGCACGGTGTCTACATCCTGGCGCAAAACGCGAAGGGCCTGGTGCTGGTTGATATGCATGCCGCACATGAACGCATTACCTATGAAGGCCTTAAGGCATCCCATGCGGGTGAGGGGATCCGCACCCAGCCGCTGCTGGTGCCGGTCAAGCTGAGTGTCAGCCAGCGCGAGGCGGAGCTCGGCGAGTCCCGTCAGGCCTGGTTCAGTGAACTGGGATTCGAGATCGATCGCATGGGCCCTGAGCAGCTGGTCGTGCGCCAGGTGCCGGCCTTGCTTCACGACACGGACATCGAGGCCCTGGTGCGGGATGTCCTTTCCGATCTGCTCGAGCACGGCAGCAGCCAGCGCATCGAGACGTCATTGAACGAGATGCTCTCCACCATGGCCTGTCACGGCTCAATCCGCGCCAACCGCCGCTTGAGGCTCGATGAAATGAATGCCCTGCTCAGGGAAATGGAGGTGACGGAGCGCAGCGGCCAGTGCAATCACGGCCGGCCGACCTGGGTGCAGATCGGGCTGGATGAGCTGGACAAGCTGTTCCTGCGCGGGCGCTAGCATTAAACGGGGACATTCTGCATTTTTGTCTGAACGGGAAATACGGTTGTCCAGTAATGTGAAAAAAGCAGAATGTCCCCCTTTGCCGCCCGCGGTATTCCTCATGGGGCCTACGGCCTCCGGCAAGACCGCGGTGGCCGTCGAGCTGGTCAACGAGTTCCCCTTCGAGATCATCAGTGTCGATTCTGCGCTGGTCTACCGGGGCATGGACATCGGTACCGCCAAGCCGGATGCCGAAATCCTGCGGGCCGCGCCGCACCGCCTGATCGATATCCGCGACCCCTCGGAACCCTATTCAGCAGCGGAGTTTCGTACGGATGCCCTGGATGCGATGGCGGACATCACGGCACGAAGCCGGATCCCGTTGCTGGTGGGCGGCACCCTGCTGTACTTCCGCGCCCTTGAGCTGGGTCTCTCGGATATGCCGCCGGCCGATCCGGAGGTGCGTGCCATGCTGGAACAGCAGGCGCTGCAGCTCGGCTGGGCGGCCATGCACGCGCGCCTGCAGCAGGTCGATCCCCAGTCGGCGGCACGCATCCATGCGAATGACCCGCAACGCATCCAGCGTGCGCTGGAGGTCTACGAACTCAGCGGCCGGCCGCTGAGCAGTTTCCATGCGCGCGGGCGGGCTACGGCATTACCCTATCGCGTGGCCAAGCTGGTCCTGGCCCCGGCGGATCGCGCGCTGCTGCAGCGCCGCATCGAACAGCGCTTCAAAGCCATGCTCGCGGCGGGGTTCGTTGATGAAGTCCGGCGGCTGTTCCGGCGCAGCGACCTTGGCCCTGAACTTCCGGCCCTGCGCGCGGTCGGTTACCGGCAGGCGTGGGCCTGGCTGGAGGGCCGGGTCAGCTATGAAGAAATGGTGAATCAGGCTATAGTAGCCACGCGCCAATATGCCAAGCGCCAGTTGACCTGGTTGCGCAGCGAAGAGGATACTTGCCGGTTTGACGCCGAGGCCTTCGATGTGGCGCGGGAGGTGGCACGCCACCTCCGCGGCTGGCTTGGGCGCGAGGCAGCAAGTATGTGATTGTGTTAATATTTCAGTATTATCCCGTGAGGATGCGACAAGGTATGATGGCAAAAGAAGAATTCGATGGGGAGACAACACATTGGTGTATGGGACAAGAAAAAGGAGAAATGACATGAACAGAGGACAATCTTTGCAAGACCCGTTTTTGAACGCACTACGCAAGGAACGTGTCCCGGTGTCAATTTATCTGGTCAATGGCATTAAGCTGCAGGGTCAAATTGAATCGTTTGACCAGTTTGTGGTTCTTCTCAAGAATGCCGTTAGCCAGATGGTCTACAAGCATGCGATTTCCACTGTCGTGCCTGCACGTAATGTCAAGTTCATGGGAACGGATTCCGGTTCAGGTTCCAGTTCCGACAACAACGGCGACCAAGAGCCGGGTAATGCCTGACGCCATAACCAGCACGCTGCCAGGGTGGCTGTTTGTTCGAACGCCCTGAAAGTGGTGAGCGGGCCGTTCTGGTCCATGTGAACTTTCCCGCAGGAAATGACCGGGAGGACCTCGAGGAATTCACCGAACTGGTATGCTCTGCGGGTGCGACCCCGGTTGCGACCATTACGGCGACGCGTGCTGCGCCGGACTCGCGCCTGTATGTCGGGCATGGCAAGGCGGAAGAAATCCACAGCAGCGTGCAGCAGCAGCAGGCTGACATCGTAATCTTCAATCACGCCCTGAGCCCCAGCCAGGAACGTAACCTGGAACGGCTGCTGTCCTGCCGGGTGCTGGCGCGGACGGGCCTGATACTGGATATCTTCGCCCAGCGTGCACGTTCCTTCGAAGGCAAGCTGCAGGTCGAGCTGGCACAGCTGCGACACCTGTCAACCCGACTGGTGCGCGGCTGGACTCACCTGGAACGTCAGAAGGGTGGTATCGGCCTGCGCGGACCGGGTGAGACCCAGCTGGAATCCGATCGCCGCATGATCAATGCGCGCATCAAGATGATCAACAGGCGCCTCGAGAAGGTCGAGCGTCAGCGTGACCAGGGGCGCCGGGCACGCAACCGGGCCGATGTACCCACGGTCTCACTGGTCGGTTACACCAATGCCGGAAAGTCGACACTGTTTAACGCCATTACCGGCGCTCACGCCTATGTCGCCGACCAGTTGTTCGCGACGCTGGATCCGACCCTGCGGCGTATCGAGCTCCCCGGTGTGGGACCGTTGGTGCTGGCTGACACGGTCGGTTTCATTCGCCATTTGCCGCATGACCTGGTCGCGGCCTTCCGCGCTACGCTGGAGGAAACCCGCAAGGCCGACCTGCTGTTGCATGTCGTTGATGTGCAGGATGCTGATCGGGGTGCACGTATCGGGCAGGTCAACGAGGTATTGCGTGAAATAGGCGCGGACAAGGTGCCGCAGCTGTGCATCTACAACAAGATCGACCTCAATGGCATGGAGCCGGGGCAGGAGCGTGATGCCGATGGCAAGACAACCAGGATCTGGCTGTCGGCTGTGAGCGGAGACGGCCTGGACCTGCTGACAGCTGCATTGACAGAGTATTTTCAGGGCGTCCAGGTGCATGGATGGCTGCATCTGTCGTCGCAGGCGGGCGCTGTTCGTTCCAGCCTGTTCAAGTTGGGCTGCGTACTGTCGGAGCACGTGGACGAACAGGGTGACTGGTGGCTTGAAGTCAGTATGGCACGGCGTGATGTCGACAGACTGACCAGTAACCCGGAGCAGGGTGTCCGCTTTCATTCTGCCGATGCTGATGATCTCCTTGCAGGGACTGCCTAGGCTTCTTTAGAATCGGTCTTTCGTATTTGAAAACGCTACCCCGACACGGGGTGCGTATTATCTGAACTGGAGTTGTTATATGGCCTGGAACGAACCGGGAGATGATAAACGCGATCCCTGGGGTGGGCGTGGTGGTAGTGCGGGTCCACCCGACCTGGATGATATAGTCCGCAAGCTGCGTGACAGGATGAACCGGCTGTTTGGCAGCCGCGGTGGTGGCAGGGGTACCGTGCCATCAATCAGCCTCGGCCTGGTCGCAGTCTTGCTGCTAGTGGTCTGGGCCCTGTCCGGTATCTATATCATCCAGCCGGCCGAGCGTGGTGTGGTGCTGCGCCTGGGCAAATACAACGCCATCACCGGTCCGGGTCCCCACTGGTATATGCGCTTTATCGAGAGCGTGGAAAAGGTCGACGTGGACAACGTGCGTACCGTCAGTCACCGTGCGAAGATCCTGACCCGGGATGAAAACATTATCCAGGTGGAGCTGGCCGTGCAGTACCAGGTCAAGGACGCGAGGGATTACCTGTTCCAGGTGCGCGATCCCGACTATACCCTGCAGGAGGCCACCGAAAGTGCCTTGCGTGAGGTCATCGGCGGCATCTCCATGGATGAATTCCTCAGCGGTGGCCGCGGCGAAATCGTGCGCCAGACCAAGGAACTGATCCAGACCATTCTGGAGCGTTACCAGACCGGCCTGATCCTGACCAGCGTAAACCTGCAGGACCCGCAGCCGCCGGAAGAGGTGCAGGGCGCATTCCAGGATGCCATCAAGGCCCAGGAAGACGAGGTCAAATTCAAGAACCAGGCGCAGGCCTATGCGCGTGACATCGTACCACGCGCCCGAGGCGATGCCGCCCGCATGCGCGAGGAGGCTGCCGCCTACAAGGAACAGGTTATCGCACAGGCCGACGGTGAGACCAGCCGTTTCCTGCAGACCCTCAAGGAATACGACAAGGCCCCCGAAATCACCCGCAAGCGGCTTTACCTGGAGACCATGGAGAAGGTTCTTGCCAACACCAGCAAGGTCGTGATGCAGGCGCAGGACGGTAACAGCCTGATGTACCTGCCGCTGGACAAACTGATGGAGAGACCATCCGGTTATCCGCTGGCGGCCCCTGAAGGGACACAGATCAGGACCACTCCGGAAGGAACGCCACAGGACACCCAGGGCCGGCGCAGTCCGTTGCGAGAGGGGGGGGTACGCTAATGGCTGCCAGCAGAGTTTTTATGGTGTTGATAGTGTTCGGCCTGATGGTGGCCATGACGTCGTTTTTCATCGTCGATGAGCGCCAGGTCGCCATCAAGTTTCAGCTCGGCGAGATCGTGGAATCGGAATACACGCCGGGTTTGTATTTCATGAAACCGCTGTTCATCAATAATGTCCGTAAGTTTGACAAGCGCATCCTGACCCTGGATACCCGTCCGGAACGCTTCCTGACCGGCGAGAAAAAGAACGTCTCGGTGGACTTCTTCATCAAGTGGCGGATAAGGGACCCGGCGATCTTCTACACCTCGTTTGGAGGGGATGAACGCCAGGCGTCACTGCGCCTGTTGCAGATCATCAAGAACGGCCTGCAACTCGAATTCGATCACCGCACCATCAAGGAGGTGGTGGCGACCGAGCGTGCCGAGATGATGGACAACCTGACGTCCAAGGGCAACGATGAGGTGCAGCAATTCGGTATCGAGATCGTCGATGTGCGCATCAAGCAGATCGAACTGCCGGAGGATGTGCGGGCTTCGGTATTCCAGCGCATGCGCGCGGAACGTGAGCGAGTGGCACGTGAACACCGCGCCCAGGGCGAAGAGACCGCCATAGGAATACGGGCGGTAGCGGAAAGGGATCGAACCGTGCTACTGGCCGAGGCGCAGCGTGATGCCGAGACCATCCGTGGTGAGGGTGATGCCCGGGCAACCGAGATCTACGCCAATGCCTACAGCCAGAATGAGGAATTCTACGCGTTTTACCGCAGCATGAATGCCTACCGCTCCGCGTTGGGCAGCAAGCAGGATATCCTGGTGCTGCAGCCGGATTCGGAGTTTTTCAGGTTCTTCAACTCCAACAAGGGCGCAGACCGCTAGTCCGCTGCCGAGTCGACTGGCGGATAGACTCCCGGGCTTGTGCCCGGATTTTTTTGCGGGTGAATGATGCTGATGTGGGATGACTTGCTTGCGGCCCTGGCCCTGGTGCTGGTGATCGAAGGGATCGTCCCGTTTGTCAGTCCGGCATCGATGCGCAGGATGCTGGAAACAGTTTCGCAGATTGACGACAGGACCCTGAGAATAACCGGGCTGGTCAGCATGATCTGCGGTCTTGTCATGCTGTACCTGGTGCGCTAACGAAGGCGCGGTTATAGGAAAGATGAGCAATAAAGACCAATGGCTGCTGCCGGAAGGCATTGAAGAAGTCCTGCCCCCGGAGGCCTGGCGGCTGGAGTGTGCCCGGCGCGAAATCCTGGATCTGTTCTCCAGCTGGGGGTATGAACTGATCATGCCGCCGTTTATTGAGTATCTTGAATCCTTGCTCACCGGGACCGGCAATGACCTGGACCTGCAGACATTCAAACTGACGGACCAGTTGACCGGGCGCATGATGGGGGTGCGCGCCGACATGACCCCGCAGGCGGCGCGCATCGACGCGCACCCGCTGAAGCGCGATGTGCCTTCGCGCCTGTGTTACGTTGGTACGGTACTGCGCACCCGTCCGGATGGTTTTTCCGGGACCCGTAGTCCGCTGCAGGTGGGCGCCGAGCTGTTCGGACATGCCGGTATTGAAAGTGATGTCGAAATACTCAACCTGGTCCTGGAGTCACTCTCTGTCATGGGTGTCACCGAGGTGCACATGGACCTTGGGCATGTCGGGATATTCCGCGCCCTCGCCGCGGATGCGGGTCTTGACGACCAGCAGGAAACCGCCTTGTTTGATGCCCTGCAGCGCAAGGCCAGCACCGAAATAACCGAGATACTAGCTGCCAGTCGCGCCACTGAAGACCAGTGCCGGCGGCTGGCCTGCCTGGCGGAGCTGAACGGCGGGCACGAGATCCTGGCAACCGCACGTGAATCACTTGCGGGTGCCGGGAGTGAAGTGATGGCGGCACTCGACAACCTGTGTGCTATTGCGGATGCCATGCACCACAGCCGCGCAGACACGGTCCTGTTCTTCGACCTGGCGGAACTGCGCGGCTACAACTTTCACACCGGGATGGTGTTTGCGGTCTTTGTTCCCGGGCGCGGCCAGGAAATCGCGCGCGGTGGACGTTACAACGATATTGGCAAAGTCTTCGGCGGGGCGCGCCCGGCCACGGGTTTCAGCATGGACCTCAAGACGCTGGATGATCTCGGTGCACGCGAGTACGGCTCGCCGGACGGTGCCATTTTTGCGCCGGCAGACGCTGATCCCGTGCTGCTTGCTACCGTCAGGGCATTGCGTGCGGCAGGTGAGCGGGTGCTCTTTGCCCTGCCCGGGCAGCAGGGCGACCCGGCTGCCATGGGTTGTGACCGGGTCATTGTCCGGGAACACAACAGCTGGGTTGTGAAACCGGTTTCATAGCACGGGCGAGGTCTCGTTAGCTGACAAAACCAGGACGGCCGCCGCGTGTGTTAACCGTCCTTAGTAACTGGTTGTAAATAACACAGAGAGATAATTCATGGGTAAGAATGTTGTCGTCATTGGCACCCAGTGGGGTGACGAGGGCAAGGGAAAAGTCGTCGATCTGCTGACCGACAAGGCCTCCGCCGTGGTGCGATTCCAGGGTGGTCACAACGCCGGTCACACGCTGGTCATCGATGGCCATCAAACCATACTGCACCTGATTCCATCGGGGATCCTGCACGAGGACGTGCTCTGCCTGATCGGCAACGGGGTGGTGCTGTCACCCGGCGCATTGCTGGAGGAACTCGGCATGCTCGACACGAGCGGTATCCAGGCGCGTGACCGGCTCCGTATCAGTGAGTCCTGTCCGTTGATTCTTCCCTACCATATAGCGCTGGACCAGGCGCGTGAACTGGCGCGCGGCAAGAAGGCGATTGGCACTACCGGCCGCGGTATCGGCCCGGCCTATGAGGACAAGGTCGCGCGCCGCGGGCTGCGCCTGGGCGAGCTGCTCGACCCCGGGCATTTCAGGGAGCGCCTGCGCGAGGTCATGGAATACCACAACTATGCCCTGCAGCATTATTACAAGGCCGAACCCGTGGACTATGAGCAGGTGCTCGACGAGGCCCTGGCCCAGGGTGCGCAGATCACGCCTCTGGTGGACGATGTTCCCGGCCTGTTGCACCGCATGCGTGCCGAGGGCAAGAACATCATGTTCGAGGGCGCCCAGGGTGCCTTGCTGGATATCGATCACGGCACCTACCCCTACGTGACCTCCTCGACAACGACCGCCGGTGGCGCAGCCAGTGGCAGCGGCGTGGGGCCGCGCGACCTCGACTATATACTGGGTATCGTCAAGGCCTATACCACGCGCGTTGGCGCCGGCCCGTTTCCGACCGAGTTATTCGACGCTGATGGCAGATACCTGGGTGAGAAGGGTCACGAATTCGGTGCGACCACTGGGCGTCAACGTCGCTGCGGCTGGCTGGACAGCGTCGCACTGCGCCGCTCGCTGGCCATCAACAGCGTGACCGGCATGTGCATTACCAAGCTCGACGTGCTGGATGGCATGGACACCATCAAGATCTGCGTCGCCTACCGACTGGATGGCAAGATCATTGACTCGCCGCCCGCGGGTGCCGACAGGATCGAACAGTGCGAACCGGTGTACATCGAAATGCCGGGCTGGTCGGAGTCCACGCTGGATGCGAAGAGTTTCGAGGCATTACCAGCTGCCGCACAAGACTATCTGAGCAAGATCGAGGAGCTCTGCGCCACCCCGGTCCATATCATCTCCACCGGACCGGACCGTGCCGATACCATCATCCTCAGGCAGCCATTCGATGACTGATTGCTTGCTTGCAGGGTAAGTCCGGCCCCGGGACGGGCAGGACGCCGGCAGCCCGGGACGGGCCATACCATGGACGGGTAGTACGATGTGGGCAAGTCCAGATGCGCCTGGACAAGCCAGGGCCCGGATAGGCCGCGGGCCGGTTACAAGTATACCCCTGTAATTTTCGGGTCAATGATGATTGCACCCTAGTTTTTAGCTGTTTACACACAGGCCTGCAGCCGACTGGTGCAATATGCAGGCTAGATTCTTGCTAGTCGCCGCATTCGCCAGTCGTTTTCGGATACTTGTCCTTGATCTCCTGGATCTTCTTGTCCTGTTCCATCTGTTCGGTCTTGTCGCCATGACGGGCCTTGAAGGCCGCGTCCAGCTGATCACCGATGCTGGGATACTCGGCCTGGCGGCGGATGGCATAATTCTCCAGCAGGCCATGATTGGAAATCTTGGCAAGCGCCACCCTGAGTTGCCCGTCAGTGGGTTTGCTGGTGGTTGAGTTCCATTCCGCAATATAGGGCGGCTTGTCGGGGTCATCGTGCTTGATAACAAAGTCGACACCCGCGTGCATGCTGGGGTGAAGGTAATGCACGGCATGGCATAGCGAGCGGGCGCTGACGTCGGAGCCGATCAGGGTCTGCTGCGAGACGACCTGCCGGATCTGCTGCTCCGAGCGCTGGGTATTCTGCCAGATCACATAGAGCCAGCCGCATGCCAGGATAAATAGGACAATCAGTGTCGCAAGTATCCAGTCTTCGATCATCATGTTGGCGATCACCCTTACAGAAAATGGGACATTGCCAATCTTATACCAGACAGGCTGCGTTCGTCGAGAATAAAATTAGCAGAATCAGTCGCATAACCACGTTGCCCGCGGTTGCCTGAAACTAGTTGTTGAGCGCGCCCTGATCGATCCACTTCTGGATGGCGGTGATTTGGCCCGGCTTGAGTTCATGCCCCCGCCCGATGGCCAAGGACGCTGGTCCGGTCGGCGGCATGCCGATCTTGGGGCTGACCTTGCCGCTGATGACCCGGTACAGGGTACTGGACTCGCTGTCCCCGGGGACGATTACCGGACCGAACTTGGTGCCGGTCATCACGTCGGTGTAACTCGTCAAGATATACCCGCTCTTCTCGGAACCCTCGCCTTTGCCGTCATGGCACATTATGCAGTACTCGTTCAGCACCGGCTGTACATCGGCCGAAAAACTGACCTGTTTGCTGCAGCCCGTGCTGATAAAAGGTGCGGCGATAGCAAGACCGATAATCAATACACTGGAACGCATTTCATTCTCCCTGATCACTGTTTCTCTGCGTGTTTACGTTACACCAACTCGATTTGAATGACCATAATTAAGAGTGGCTGGCTATGTTCAAGCTCGCATTGCGGGTCGGCGGTGGATGCTTATTTAGGCCCCGGTTTCCCGTCCCGGCCGGTATGCACAGAAAAGGTCTGGAGCATGTCGGGCAGCTAACCGGTGCCCAGGACCAGCAGGGTCATGGTGTACAGCGCCCGGCGGCCGGTTGGCTGGGTGCTGAGAGTGGTCGAAGCCTGCAGATTACATGAATCGTCCCCGGTGTCTGTTGTGGCCGGCAATAATATTACAATGCCGCCAGGCGTCAGTTTCAGGGAGAACTGTGGGGACCAGGCGCGGTGCTGATGCGCTCCCGGGGCGGTTGCTGCCGTCAGCAGGGTGGCGATGCTAAAGGGACTTCATTTGATCCACGTCAATTTATTTGGATTTTCGATTTGCTAGCGTGTGGATAGTATCTATCCTTATATCAGGCTATTGTTAAAGAAGAAGGAGGGCACGCAATGATTGTTGAAACAACCGATCCGATCACCGGCAATGAAGTGACAGATCTAGAGAATGCGCCTTATATCCTTGATGGCGAACTCAAGATCTACTTCGAGTCTGAAGCGAGCAAGGCGGAGTTTCAAGATATACCGGTGGAGCACCCCGGTGAAGATTTCGAGCACAACCTGGACAACCCGCAGTCAATGGGTCCGGGTGATGGCCAGCATAAGGACGTGCATAAGGAATAGCGTCAACTCCTTCATAAACGTTCATTGAGGTTCGCAGCAGACGGCCGGCGCGGGTTCCCGCGCCGGCCGTTTTGTTTTCTCGGGCAGGTGCCCGCAGGGTGCCGTGATCGGTGTGGCAGGCCCTACAGCGTGGTGACCGGCATCCCCATCAGCGGCCAGACGATGGCGACGGCGAATGCCACGACGGCCAGTAGCAGCAGGCTGGCGGGGATGCCTGCCCTGAAGAACTGGGCCGCGGTGAACTGCCTGGAGTCGTAGGCAATGGCGTTGGGCGCGGCGCCGACCAGCAACAGGTAGGGGCAGGCTGCCACGACCAGGGCCGTGAACAGTACGACTTCCTGGGCAACCCCCAGGTAGGGTGCGATCACCAATGCGACTGGCAGGGTGATCGCAATCGCTGCTACGTTCATGATGAAGTTGGTCATGAGCAAGATGAAAAAGGCGATACCCATTACGAACACGAACCAGCTGGCTTGATGGAACATGATCAGCCAGTTGACCGCCATCCATTTTGCCGCGCCGGTTTCCCACAGGCAGAAGCCGATACTCATGGCCCCGGCAAACAGCAGAATAATATTCCAGGGGATCTGCTCGAGGTCCTGCACTGAGAGAATACGGAACATGAAAAACAGGACAGTCGAGACCAGCACCACGGAGGTCTTGTCAATCTCCGCCATGGCGGGTATGAATGACTTGAGCGACAGGGTGACGATCACGCCGAGTACGACAATCGCCACGAAGATTTCCTGGCCGGTAAGGGGCCCGGTTTCCTTGTAGAGGCGCCTGGCCTTTTCCCTCAGTCCCGGGATCGTTGCCTTTTCAGGTCTGAACAGCAACATGATCAGGCCCCAGGTCAGAAAGACCAGCAGCCAGCCTATCGGGAACATGAAGTAGGTCAGTTCGAAAAACGATACCTGCTGGCCGACGATGTCATTGTAGAAACCGATGGCTACAGCACCACGGGCGGCGCCCAGCAGGGTGATCATGCTGCCTGCGCCTGCTACGAAGGCCATGCCGATGAACAGACCCTTGCCGAAGCGCGTGGGCGTGTCTTCCTGGCTGTAAAGTGAATAAATCGCCATCAGGATAGGGAACATGGTGGCGGCCACCGCGGTGTGCGCCATGATATGGGTAAGCGCGGCGGTGACGACAAAGCAGCCGAGATAGATCATGCTGGTGCGGTCGCCGACCACGGTCAGCATCTTGTAGGCCAGGCGCTTGGTCAACCCGACCTTGGTAAATACCATGCCGATGATCAGCGAGCCGAAGATAAACATTACCGAGGGGTCCATGAAATCCTTGAAGGCCACTTCGGCCGGGCGGATAAAGAACAGTGCCTGCACTACGCCGATGACCAGACTGGTGATCCCGATCGGGATCACCTCGAAGACCCACCAGATCCCGGCCAGCAGGAACAGGGCGATCGCGGCCTTGCCTTGACGGGTAAGCTGGAAATGCTCGCCTGCAGGGTCGGTTGCATCGGCCAGCGGGTCCATCAGGTAGACAGCCAGGAACACGCCCAGGCCTAGCAGGATGAAGAAGATCCGTTTTAGATCAAGCTTTAGCGCGGGTTTATGTAACTCCAGGGGGGCTTTCATGCGAACCTATCTCTCGTCTTCAGTCCCTGAGGCCGCGTGCAATTTCTTCCGGGCGCAAACGGTGTCGGCGAACCGCTCGAAGATATCGACCAGTCGAACCACGCCGATGACCTTGTTATCTTCCACGACCGGGAGAATCAGGACGTCCTCGACCAGCAGCAGGTAGGCGCACTTGGCAAAGGGGTCATTGAGGCTGACCGTGTTCTTGATCAGCGTGAGAACACCGGATACGGGTTTCCTGGCCTCCTCCAAAATCTTCAGGGTGAAGCCTTCCTGCCAGATCAGTGACAAGGCGGTAAAATCATCGCTGATCCCCTGGAAGGGCTGGTGCCCCTTGTAGTCGGGCGCTTCTTTACGGAGAAACTTCGGTCCGACGGCCCGGGTCAGATCACGCAGCGAGAGATAACCCTGCAGGTGCTGGTTAGCGTCGGTGACCAGAATGGTGCGATACTTGTGACCCTCGGACAGGCTGTTGTGCATCATCTGGATGGCATCACAGATGGACGCCGAGGCCGGTATATGGGGGTAGTCTGTGATGGGTACATAGAAATCCCGGACATGCAGATCATCAAGCATCAGCTGTGGCCCTCCTCGAAAAGCGCCCAGTGTGTTGCAAACAAGGCGACAATAAATTGTCTGAAATCCAGTGCAGTTTCAATTTAACGTGCAGTGCGAATAACATTCATACAAGAAACGGCAAGTTTACCTTTGGTTGTTTGATAATTATATTTTTACCCAGTCCAGGCAGTGAGGTTGTGCCACGTTGGGGTACAATTTCGCCACCGAAATGCAGGTATGTGAGCAGGCCGCCCACTCGGGATCGGGCCGGGAGCGCCAGATACGGGTGTTAATAAAACCGGCTGCAGGACCACCATCGAGTCCTCCCTCGCTGATCTCCAGGTTCCCAGGTTCCCAGATTCCCAGATTCCCAGGACATGACGATTTTCTTGTCCTGGATCAAAGAAAATAAGTAAATAATAATGTAACAATATGCTAACTTCTGAAATTGGTCATTTTGGCTTCTTATGACAGGTTTGTTTATGGAGGATTCGCCATGTTGAAAGTAATTATTGGATTTATTGCCGGCATCGCCCTGCTAGGGATTGTCGGGTTCAATACGGCCGGCAGTTTCATGATGGTCGAACACGAGAGCCCGTACGGTATCGAGGAGACGGCGGCCCGGATTCAGGCCAATATCCAGAAATTGTCCCATCGGGGCTGGACACTCTCCGGGTTGCGGGACCCGTCCAAGGCCGTAGCCAACTCGGGCAGGAATGTACCGCCTGTTCTGCTGGTGGAGGCCTGCAGCACCGACTACTCGGGTGTGCTGCTCGCAGATGACCAGGCGCGCATCCTGTCTATCTTGATGCCGTGCACCATCACGGTCTTCAAGAAGGATGATGGCAAGACCTACATTGGCACCATGAATTCCGGTCTGATGGGCAAGCTGTTTGGTAAAAAGGTGGCCAGTGTCATGAGCGAGGTTGCCAAAGACCAGGCCGAGTTCCTGAAGTTCGATCCGAACGAACCGGCACCGCCGTTGATCAGGGTGAAACCGGGTGGTGGCGGTGCCGGTGGCCCGGAAACCGCCGGATGCTGAGCAGTCAGTTCACCTGAAGCGATAACGCAGCGGTCGTGAACGGCTGCTGCGGGAGGCTGGGGTTCTGTCATTTTTCAACATATTTCTATAATTAGCTCACCACTCCTGCGGAGAGATGCCATGTTTATAAAAGATCTATTGACTGCACCCGTGCTGGGTTTTGCGCTTGCGCTGGCAGTATCCATGCCGGCCGCTGCAACAGCGACGCCTGCGGCCGGGGCGGCCCAGGACACGGGTGCAGAAATAGGGAAGGCTATCGAAGGCGCGGCAGACAAGGCCGCCGCTGATGTGTCAGCCGCAGCGGAGAAGGCAGCGGCCGAAGCCGGGAAGGGCGCACAGGCGCCGGCACCCCTCGCGGCTGCAGCAGCGGCGGAAGCCAAATCCTCTTCAACCGCGGATCATTCCAAGTTCGAGGAACTCGAAATCGACTTCAAGTCAGGGCCCGAAGTGACCCTGGCCTGTCTCAAATGTCACACCGAGGCCGCCAAGCAGATCCACAAGACCCAGCACTGGACCTGGGAATACACCAACCCGGATACCGGTCAAAAGCTGGGCAAGAAACACGTCATTAACAACTTCTGTACCTCGGTAAAGTCGAACAACACCTTCTGTTCTGCCTGCCATATCGGTTATGGGTGGGCAGATGACGGCTTCGATTTCAGCTCAGAGGCCAATGTCGACTGTATTGTCTGTCACGATACTACCGGAACCTACAAGAAGCTTCCGGGGCTGTCGGGCCACCCCAACTATGAAACCATGGAGTGGCCGCCGCATTCGGGCAAGTTCCGGCCCCCGACCGACCTGAAGAAGATCGCCCAGAATGTCGGGCCGACCAGTCGCAAGACCTGCGGCACCTGCCATTTCTATGGTGGTGGCGGTGATGCGGTCAAGCACGGCGACCTCGACAGTTCGCTGACCAACCCCGGGCGCTACCTCGATGTGCACATGGATAGCGAGGGGCTGAATTTCACCTGCTCCCGGTGCCATGTGACCGACGAGCATGAGGTCTCGGGCAGTCGCTACAAACCGACCGCGTCAGACGAAAAGGGCGCACGGGTACCCGGCAGCCTGGATCCGCGCAATCCCACCACCTGCGTGGCCTGTCACGGCAACACACCGCATCCCGACAAGATGGCGAAGCTCAATGACCACACCCGCAAGCTGGCCTGCCAGACCTGCCATATCCCGGCCTATGCGCGCAGCACACTGCAGACCAAGATGAGCTGGGACTGGTCCACGGCAGGCAAGCTCGATGAGCAGGGTCAACGTATCCAGCTCAAGAACAGCGCGGGCAAGGTCGTCTACGACAGCAAGAAGGGTACCTTCAGCTATGACCGCTATGTGGTCCCCGAGTACCAGTGGTTCAACGGCAAGGTAAATTTCACCCTGTTCGGTGACAAGGTCAGCGAGGACAGCGTCGTCAAGATCAACGAGTTCCAGGGTGATGCGAATGATCCGGATGCCCGCATCTGGCCGGTGCGCGTGTTCCGCGGCAAGCAGATGTACGACAAGGGCCTGCAGACCCTGGCCGTGCTGCACACCGCAGGTGATGACGATGCCGCCTTCTGGGGCAACTACGACTGGGACAAGGCCATGGAAGTGGGTATGCATTCCGCCGGTTCAGAGTACAGCGGGGAGTTCGGCTTCGTGTCCACCGAGATGAGCTGGCCGATCACCCACATGGTGTCACCGAAGGAAGATGCGCTGGAGTGTGAAGACTGCCATTCCGATGCTGGCCGCCTGGCCGGTATCGAGGGCATCTACCTGCCGGCGCGCGACAGGATGACGCTGATCGATACGATTGGCTTTGCAGTGGCCTTGCTGGCACTGATTGGCGTCCTGATACACGGTGGTATCCGTGCCATCCTTGCCAAGAGAGAGGGCTAAGACAATGGAGAAAATCTACATCTTTAAACGCTTCGAACGCTTTTGGCACTGGACCCAGGCCCTGCTCATCATCACGATGATGATCACCGGCTTCGAGATCCACGGCACCTACAGCAACCTGGGCTTTGAACGCGCCGTGGAATGGCACACCCTGGCCGCCTGGGCGCTGATCACCCTGTGGGTATTCGCGATCTTCTGGCATTTCACCACCGGTGAATGGAAACAGTACGTTCCCACCACCGAAAAGGTGGAGGCAATGATGCGCTACTACCTCACGGGTATCTTCACCCATGCGCCGCATCCGTTCCGCGTGACTACGCTGCACAAGCACAATCCGCTGCAGCGCCTGGCCTACCTGTTCGTGAAACTGATGATCAACCCGTTGATCTGGGCCACCGGGCTGCTGTACCTGTTCTACAGTTCGTGGGACAAGTGGGGTCTTGGCTTCCTGAACCTGGAGTGGGTGGCCACCGCGCACGTCATTGGTGCCTTCATGATGCTGATCTTCTTCATCGCCCACATCTACCTTGCAACCACCGGTCACAAGCCGATGTCGCACATAAAGGCGATGATCACCGGCTGGGAAGAGATCGAATAGCGCGGGCTGTAGCGGATAGCAAGAGCAATGCCTGGTACAAGGCACGTAAACATGGCGAAGCCAGAGAGTCCGTTAACCCGGACTCTCTTTTTTATCTTGCTGCCGGGCCTGTTTTTCCTGTCGGTCAATAACGTCACCGCTGCCGGCATCGATGACGCGGACGCCATTCCGCATGTCGGTGAGCGTGCGCGTGCGACCTACCAACAGGTCTTCCTGCCAGCCGACAAGCACCGCGCATTCGCAATCGCGCCGGGCGGAGGCTGGGCCTGGTCATCCGGCAAGGCAACTGCCGATGAGGCAGGCAAGGCCGCCGTGGAGGAATGCCAGAAGCACACGGCCCAGCGCTGCATGGCGTATGCCGTGGATGACACACTGGTGTTCTCGCGCGAACAATGGGGCAAACTCTGGGGTCCCTATAAAACGGCAGAGCAGGCCGCAGCAGCCGGGAGCGGCACGCAAGTGGGGGAACGCTTTCCCGATATCGCCTTCACCAGTGCAGACGGGCAGGACCAGTCGATTGCCGGCCTGCGCGGCAAGGTCGTGCTGGTGCATTTCTGGGGATCCTGGTGCCCGCCCTGCCTGCGTGAGCTGCCCACCCTGGACACCCTGCACCGTATCCTGCGTGACAAGACCGGTGATGATGTCGCCCTGGTGCTGTTGCAGCTGCGCGAACCGATCAGCAGTGCGCGTGATTGGGCACGGCAACAGGGATTCGCCGGACTGCCCCTGGCGGATTCCGGCGCCAGCGGCGAGGATGATGCCTTCCTGGTGACCACTGCCGGCGAGCAGATCCCGGACCGTGTCCTTGCCAGGCTGTTCCCGTCAAGCTATGTGCTTGACCGTTACGGCATTGTGCTGTTTTCCCATACCGGCCCGGTTCAGGACTGGACCGAGTACCTGCCGTTCTTCGAGGATGCCGCGACTGAATAAAGGTGTCAGGAACCTTTTCATCGAAAAGGTTCCTGACACCTTTATTCTTTATTCACTTGCTAGACCCGCAAGCGCTGGCGGGTCCACTCATGAATATCTATTCGGGGCAGGACCTCGTTCCTTGGAAACCTGGCCAGTGTGATAACCCGGGGAGCCTCATTGCCGATGGTGACCTCGACCAGATCCAGCCTGTTGCTCGGCTCCGCGGAGTCGCCGCTGCGTTTGATCCCCATCCGGTCAAGCCGCAGTGACGTCTGCTTCAGCTTGATGAATTCCTCCGGGTGACTGAAGACTTTTTTCACCACCTTCAGGGTTTCCTCGGGGGAGACCAATGGCGTCACCTTCATGGCATCCTCAATCTGGCTGAGTTTCTCCCGGGTCTTCTCGGTGTCGAGACTGTCCCAGTTGTCCGCCTGCAGGGACCTCAGCCTTACCTGCAGGATGCGCTGCTTGTCTTCCAGGCCTTGCCGTGACAGACGCAGTTGCACAACGCGGTCGAGGGCCATCGTGGTCAGCCCTTCAAACAGGCAGTTTTTCAACCCCTGGCGTGTTTCGGCCTCCGTCGGTGCAGGTGAATAGACGTGATGGTCAGAGAAATTGACGGCCACCTGGGGCACGTCCCTGTTCAGGGTGTTGCCGGCGAGTTCCATACCCAGGATAGGCTTATCCGTCTTGTGCATGCACAACAACGCGCAGATCTCCTTCACGTCATGGTGCCGGTAATCGTCGATAAAATCCCTCAGCTCGGAACTGCGACTGAAGACCGATTGCAGTTCCTCGGTGTTGGCGAAGAAGGCATTGACATAGGGGTTGGAAACAAAGGTGTTGCTACTGACCTCGATGGCCGCGGGGATATGGTCGATGATTGATCCGGTGTATTCGAGCGCCGTGGTGATGGGGCCCGTCAGTCTGTGTTTGTAGCCATTGACCAGGCGGATGCGTTCATCCGTGCCCTGGATGACTTTCTCGAGGGTGTCCAGAACGGCGGTCACATCCACTTGTTCGGGCCTTGTCCCGGTCCGGTGACGGCGGAATACACCGCGCAGCAGGGTGATCCCGTTTCCAAGGAAGTCGTTCATCGAGCCTCTAGCGGTCTTCAGTTTGCACTCCTGTTAAAAGTTTAGTCCATCGCGGGTGTGGCCAAGTTGATGTAAATCAAGCGGGTTGATGTATAGCAAGATATTCCAAGGAATTCCAAGGAATTAAAGGCTATATTTACATTATATGAGCCTGTTATACACGCTGAATAAGGAGGTTATGTCATGGCTATTTCAGTCACACTCGAGGAGTTTCTCACCCGGCACCACACGCACTACGACCTGATTCCCCACCCCCATACCAGTAGCAGCATGGAGACGGCGGAACAGGCCCATGTCCCGGGACAGCGGCTGGCCAAAGCAGTCATCCTGAAACAGGAGGGTCGCTACCTGATGGTCGTCGTGCCATCGGTGGAGCATGTCGATGTGGCGGCCTTGCGCGCGCAGTTCGGGCATGGCGTGGATCTGGCAACGGAGGACGAGTTGCAGCAACTGTTTCCTGACTGCGCCCTGGGTGCCATCCCGCCCGCTGGGCCCGCATGGGGCATGGAGACCTACCTCGACGAATGCCTGGTCGATGAGCCCGAGGTGTATTTCGAGGCCGGCGATCACGAGGAGCTGGTCCGTATCGACGGCGGTCAGTTCCAGCAGCTGCTGAAAGATGCGCAGCGCGGCCACTACGGCCATACGCTGTGACAGCGGCCAGGCAGCCGGGCCCGTTATGGGCGCCCTCGCAGGCGTAACCGTGGCCGCGGGCTAGCTGACCAGCACCACCGGGCAGCCGGGCTGGCGGCGCAGGCGTTCGATATTGTCCGCTGTGAGCAGGTCCTCATTACGGCCGATCACCAGGCTGCGGGCGCGGCTCGATTGCACCTGCCTGATGAGTTCACCCATGCCCTGATTCACCGCTTCCCTGAACGCTGCCGGTTGTCGGCCCAGCCGTTCTGCCGCCTGTGCACGCAGCGCATCCAGCGCAGCCGGCGTGTCGGCCACCAGCAACACCATCAGGTTATGCGCCCCGGCGCGGGCCAGCTGTGCGGCAACCCCGAGGGCGCGCTGAGCGGGTTCAGAGCCATCGAATACCGCGACGACCGGCCGGTTGACGCTAGGGCCACGTCTCGTAAACGCACCATAGTCGGCAACCGACAGGGCATTGCGGGTGGCACCGAGCAGCATCAGGTCCATTACCTCCAGCGTTTCCCGCAGCAGGGCGGCAGGTTCTCCGCGTAGCGTCTGGAAGGAGCAGTGCAGGCCGCGACGGCTCGCGAGCGCGGTCAGCGCCTGTTCGGCGGCACGGGCCTGGATCCTGAACTGGCGTTCGAGTTCCCGGGCCTGTGCATCCCGTTCCACATGGGTCAGGCGGCAATACTCGCGTGCCAGTGGCAGGTCGGCCAGTGACAGCAGTTCGATATCCTCCACGAACAGGCCGTGGATCTCGGCCGGTGATTCGCCGGCAAGCAGGCTCAATGTTTCCAGGGTAGCGCGGTCGGACTCGAGGTTGACCAGCATGACCGCGATCCGTGCGGGTGGGTGTTTGGCAGGGCGTGGCATGGCTAGGCCTCTGACCCGGAATCGCTCGCGCTGAAGGCATGCCGGTTTTTGGCGAATTCGAGCAGCCGGGTGCGTATCCGCTGGTTGGCCGAGTCGGCGGGAAACTCGCCCTGGGGGTTGCACTCGCCCGCGTCAACCCCGGTCAGGAGTTGCATGCACTGGTCGATGGTCTCGACCGGATAGATGTGAAAACGCTTTGCCGCCACCGCCTCGATCACGTCCCTGCGTAACATCAGGTGCTTGACGTTGGAGGATGGGATCAGCACGCCCTGCATCCCTGTCAGCTCGCGTTTTGAGCAGATGTCGAAGAATCCTTCGATCTTCTCGTTGACACCGCCGATGGCCTGGATCTGGCCATGCTGGTTGACCGAGCCGGTGATCGCCAGGCCCTGGCGTACCGGGATCTGGGCGAGCGCGGAGAGCAGGGCGCAGAGTTCGGCCGCCGAGGCGCTGTCACCCTCGATGCCGCCGTAGGTCTGCTCGAACACCAGGCTCGCGAACAGTGACAGGGGCTGGTCGATGACATAGCGGGATGCCAAAAAGCCCGACAAAATCAATACACCCTTGGAGTGGATCGGACCGCCGAGTTCCACCTCGCGTTCGATATCCACGACCTCGCCCGATCCCAGGGCGACGCGCGCGGTGATGCGGCAGGGATGGGCAAAGGTGGACTCGCCCAGCTGGGCCACGGCCAGACCGTTGACCTGGCCTGCGTGTTCGCCATCGGTATCGATCAGGATGGTGCCGCGCAGGATCTCCTCCTGCAGGCGGTCGCGAATGCGGCTGTCACGGTGGATGCGGGCGTTAATCGCCCGCTGGACCTCTTCGCTGCCGATAAGCTCCCGGCCGTTGTTGCGGGTATAGAAATCCGCCTCGCGCACGATGTCGGCCGCGTGACGGATTTGTGCGGAGATCTTTTCCGCGTCACCGGCATGGCGTGCGCATTCCTCCAGCACACGGGCCGTGCCGGCACGGTCCAGTGGTCTGAGGTGCTCGCGCTTGATCTGGGTGGCCAGCAGCCGGGCGAACTGGCGACTGTTCTCCGGGGTGCGGTCGATCTCATCATCAAAGTCCGCAGCTACCTTGAACAGGTCCATGAACTC
>Ga0224512_10000746_pt1 | contig 33344 bp, 31 predicted proteins | sample SF_May12_sed_USG_4_FD_169103 | JGI IMG/M metagenome (GOLD analysis project Ga0224512, IMG submission 169103) | Sediment microbial communities from San Francisco Bay, California, United States - SF_May12_sed_USGS_13 | ecosystem: Environmental > Aquatic > Marine > Sediment | place: USA... | reverse complement strand
TGAGTCGAACCTCCTCGTCGCCGAGGGGAGCCCCATGCACGCCGGCAGTGTCCTGCCGGTTGGGCGAGCCGTGACCGATATGCGTGTGGCTGGTGATCAAGGACGGCCGATCCACGACCGCCAGGGCCTCCAGGGTGGCCGCTTCGATCGCGTCTCGATCGTGTCCGTCAATCTCGAGCGTGTGCCAGCCCACCGCCCGGAACCGCCCGGCAATATCCTCGCTGAAGGTGATCGAGGTGGGACCGTCGATCGAGATGCCGTTGCTGTCGTAGAAGTAGAGCAACCGGCCCAGTCCGAGATGTCCCGCCAGCGATGAGGATTCGGCCGAGATGCCCTCCATCAGGTCGCCGTCGGAGACAAATCCAAAAGTCCGGTGGTCGACCAGGTCGGGACCGAAGATCGCCCGCAGGTGCTCCTCCGCAACAGCCAGACCTACTCCCATACCAAAACCCTGCCCGAGCGGACCGGTGGTCACCTCGATCCCATAGTCGGGGTGACGCTCCGGATGACCGGCAGTCACCGACCCCCATTGACGAAATTGACGCAGGTCTCGCATCGTCACGGGAAACCCGGACAGGTGAAGCAGCGAATACAGCAACATGGAACCATGGCCGTTGGAGAGGACGAATCGGTCACGATCAGGCCAGGTCGGGTTTGAAGGATCCACTCTGAGGAACTTCGTCCAAAGGACCACCGCCAGATCTGCCATCCCCATCGGCATACCCGGATGACCCGAGTTCGCCCGTTGCACACCGTCGATGGCCAGGCTCTTGAGGGTGTTGACGGCGAGCTGTGCAAAGTCCTTGGTCATGTGTCCTCCTCGGGTCGTCAGCGTAGCGAGGGCCCGTGTGTTCCTGTTTTGGTTCGGCCATTCATCGAGTACACTCAATTCGATCACTACTCTCCGTGGCGGCCGTCGCTGCCTCAAACAAGGAGTCAACTTGTGTCCAGCAACCTCATCGAACCTCACGGCGGTGCTCTCGTCGACCTTATGGTCGATGAGGGCAGAGCAGAAGAACTCACGGAGATTTCTCGGGATTGGCCGTCGCTGGATCTCGGCGACCGTCAGATTTGCGATCTCGAGCTGCTGCTCAACGGGGGCTTCTCGCCGCTGACCGGCTTCATGACCCGAGCCGAGTATGAGGGCGTGTGCAACGACATGCGGCTTCCCGACGGCACTCTGTGGCCCATACCGATCGTGCTGGACATCTCGAAGGAGCTGGGATCTACCCTCGAAGCGGGGTCCCAGCTGGCCCTGCGCGATCTCGAAGGCGTCATGCTGGCAGTGCTCAACGTGGAAGATGTGTGGAGCCCCGACCGGGGCCGCGAAGCCGAACTCGTCTTTGGTACGACGAACACCGAGCATCCCGGAGTCAACGAGCTTCTCAACGGGATGGGCCCGGTGTACGTGGGTGGCCGCCTCGAGGGAGTGCAACTGCCGCTGCACTACGACTTCCGCCCGCTGCGGTTTAGCCCTGGCCAGATCCGTGAGGAGTTTGCCCGCTTCGGATGGCGCAAGGTCGTCGCTTTTCAGACCAGAAACCCCATGCACCGGGCGCATGTCGAGCTCACGCTCCGCGCGGCGAAGGAAGTCGAAGCCAATCTGCTGATCCATCCAGTGGTTGGGAAGACGAAGCCGGGGGATGTCGACCACTACACGCGCGTGCGCGCATATCAGGCGGTGCTCGACCGGTACCCCCGCTACACGGCCAAGCTGTCCCTGCTCCCCCTGGCGATGCGCATGGGTGGTCCCCGGGAGGCGCTGTGGCACGCCATCATCCGTAAGAACCACGGCGCCACGCATCTGATCGTCGGCCGGGACCACGCCGGACCCGGCAGTGATTCCCGCGGCGAGCCCTTCTACGGACCGTATGACGCCCAGGAGATGCTTCAGCAGTACGAAGGAGAACTGGGAGTCGCCATGGTTCCCTTCAAGATGATGGTGTATGTCGAGGACCTCGACGAATACCAGCCCGTCGATGAGGTGGGCGAGGGTGTTCGCACCCTGAGCATCAGCGGCACGGAACTGCGGGATCGGTTGGCTCATGGGCGAGAGATCCCCGAATGGTTCACCTACCCCGAGGTTGCCCGGGAACTTCGCCGAACCCACCCGCCCCGTTCCAAGCAGGGATTTACCGTGTTCTTCACCGGGCTGTCCGGGTCGGGCAAGTCGACCATCGCCAACGCGCTGTTGGTGAAGCTCCTGGAACTCGGCGGTCGTCCGGTGACGCTGCTCGACGGTGACATCGTCCGCAAGAACCTGTCATCGGAACTCGGGTTTTCGAAGGAACACCGGGATCTCAATATCCTCCGGATCGGTTTCGTAGCTGCGGAGATCACCAAGAATGGTGGGATTGCAATCTGCGCGCCTATTGCTCCGTACAATCACACGCGCCAGGAGGTCCGCAAAGCCATTGAGGCAGTCGGAGGGTTCTCCCTGGTGCACATTTCCACCCCGGTGGAAGTATGTGAGACCCGCGACCGGAAAGGCTTGTACGCCAAAGCCCGAGCGGGGATCATCAAGGAGTTCACCGGGATCTCAGACCCGTACGAGGAACCGGTCGACGCCGAGGTCGTGATCGATACAAGCGACATGAGCCCGGAGGAGGCCGCGAATGCGATCGTCCTGCACCTCGAAAGTCAGGGCTACATCGAGGCCAACGGCAACCGCGACTGACGCGCGGCCGGCATGAGCTGGGAGCAATGGTTCACCGCGGGTGTGATCGTCGTCACGATTGTTCTGTTGGTTCGCGACGTGTTCCCACCTGCTGTCGCTGTGACTGGCGCCATGGTGGCCGCGCTGACGGCCGGGATCATCACCCCGGCCGAGGCGCTGGCCGGTTTCAGCAATCCCGCACCGGTTACGATCGCCGCGCTCTACGTGCTTGCCAGAGCAGCCGACAAGACCGGTGCTCTGGCCCCGCTGGTGGAATCACTGCTGGGCAATAACCATTCGCCTCGAATGACCATCGCCCGCCTTGCCGTGCCCACGACCTTCGCCTCCGCCTTTCTCAACAACACGCCGATCGTCGCCATGCTGATTCCTCAAGTGGAGACTTGGGCGGAAGCCCGCGACCGGTCTCCGTCGCACTATCTGCTGCCACTGTCCTATGCCGCCGTCCTGGGCGGCGTCGTGACGTTGATGGGTACGGCCACCAATATCGTCGTCTCCGGTCTTCTGGAAGCAGCGGGTCTCATGCCGCTGGGTTTCTTCGAGATCACCAAGATTGGGCTCCCAGTCGCCCTGGTCGGCCTGCTGCTCATCATTGCATTGTCGCCGGTCCTCACACCATCCCGGCGTTCTGCCAGCCAGGCGAGCCGCGAGGAGATCCCGGAGTTCACCGTTGAGATGTTGGTTGAAGCAGGAGGAGCGCTTGACGGGGCAACCGTCGAGGAAGCCGGGCTTCGCAATCTGGCCGGGGTTTTCTTGGTCGAGGTCGACCGAGGCCATGAGACGTTCGCGGCGGTTGGACCGGATCACATATTGCACGGGGCCGACCGGCTCAGATTCGCGGGCCGCGTCGACAACGTGGTCGACCTACAGACCCTCTCGGGTCTTGCCCTGGCAGAACAGACCCACGTCGATCTTGTGGACACACCACATGCGGTTCACTACCAGGCGGTGATCGGCGCCGGTTCTCCTTTGTCGGGCCGGACGTTGCGGGAGATCGGGTTCCGCAGCCGATATCAGGCGGCAGTGGTAGCCATTCACCGGGCCGGACAGCGCGTCGAAGCCAAACTCGGCGACATCGACCTCCGGGCCGGGGACACCCTGCTGGTCGTGGCCGATCCTGATTGGAAGGACCGCTGGAATGACCGGCAAGACTTCATCCTCATCGCCCCATTGACGGGAGTTCCCCGAATCCGTTCCCGGCAGGCGGTGGCCGTGGCCTTGGTAGCCGTCGGCATCGTGGCCGCGGCGGCCACCGGATTGCTGCCCATGGTCACCGCCGCCCTGCTGGGCGGAGCAGCCCTCGTGTTGTTCGGTGTGGTCAGCCCGGGAGAAGCCAAGGCGTCCGTGAACCTCGACGTCATCGTCACCATCGGATCGGCGTTCGGGCTGGCGGCGGCCATGGAATCGTCGGGCCTGGCGACGACGATTGCTGGAGGATTGGTCGATGGTCTCGGGACCTTGGGTCCGACGGGCCTGCTGGCCGGAGTGGTCGTCGCAACGGTGCTCCTCAAAGAACTGATAACCAACAACGCAGCCGTCCTCCTGATCTTCCCTATCGCCATCGCCACCGCGGAGTCGGTCGGAGCCGACCCGCGCGGGTTTGCCCTTGCCGTGGCCGTGGCCGCCGCCACTTCTTTCCTCACGCCAATCGGCTACCAGACCAACATGATGGTGTACGGTCCGGGGGGCTATCGCTTCACCGACTATCTCCGGTTGGGGATCCCGCTCACCGTGGCCGTGGTAGCGGTGATTCTCGTTGGCGTCCCGATCATCTGGCCATTCTGAAGGAGCATCATGTATGAGAAGGACCTGACGAGGATTGAACACGCGCTGCTGGCCGCTAAGCAGGCACTAGCCGGCTTCACCCCGGGTGAGATCGAGTCGGTGCTGAAGGCCGGCGGCGATCCGCTGACTGAGGCCGATCTTGCAGTCAACCAGGTCCTTGCGAATTTCCTGCCGCGACCCGGTGAGGGCTGGTTATCGGAAGAAACGGCCGATGATGCCACCCGGCTCGATTGCAGCCGGGTATGGGTGGTCGACCCGATCGACGGTACCCGGGAGTTCATTCAGGGTATCCCGGAGTGGTGTATCTCGATTGGTCTAGTCGAAGAGGGTCGTGCCGTGGCCGGGGGCATCCTCAATCCGGCCACCGACGAGCTGATACTCGGCGGAGAGGGACAGGGTGTCACACGCAATGGGGTTCCCGTCTCAATGCGAGCGACGACGGATATCCGGGGTGCGCTGGTGCTGGCTAGCCGCAGCGAGGTCAAACGCGGCGAGTGGAACAAGTTCTTCCAGGAGCCCATTTCGATCCGCAACATCGGATCGGTCGCCTACAAGCTCGGCCTGGTAGCGGCCGGCCTGGCCGACGGCACCTGGACGCTGGTCCCCAAGCACGAGTGGGATGTTGCCGCCGGCGCCGCGCTGGTGCTGGCCGGAGGCGGGGCCGTCATGAACCCCGACGGCAACCCGGCCGTCTTCAATCAATCGAACCCGAAACTGAAGGGGTTCATCGCCGTTGGATCCGGGCTTTCGCAGGCAACCATGGACTTGATCCGGAGGGCGCAGAATGAACCCTCAATCGACAATGGCCAAACTGCGGTGTGAGCAGTTCAGCCGCTCGACTCCCGTGTCGGTTACCGCACCAATGTCTTCTTCGAGCGTCACCGGCGGCCAATCTCAACGGGAAAGGCTGCGCCGGAAGCTTCCAACGATTCGCGAGCGTGGTAGGAAGACCGCACCAACGGTCCGGACTCGACCTTCGAGATGCCAATGCCTTCCCCATAGAGCCGGTACCGGTTGAACTCGTCCGGATGAACGTAGCGATGTACCGGTCGGTGACGGGCAGTAGGACGTAGGTACTGGCCGATTGTGACAATATCGACGCCAACCGAGCGCAGATCGGCCAGCGCCCCGATGACCTCCTCCTTGGTTTCTCCCATTCCGACGATGAGCCCCGATTTGACTGGTCCCAACGGGTTGAGCCACTTGGCCCGGGCGAGCAAAGCCAACGATCGTCCGTAGTTGGCAGCGGTGCGAACATCCCGCTGGAGCCGGAGCACCGTCTCCGTGTTGTGATTGAGCACCGAGGGTCTCTCGGCCATGACGGTCTCGAGAGCTGCCCGGTCTCCTTTGAAATCCGGGATGAGCACCTCCACATCGCAGGTTGGGACCCGCCGACGAATCTCCCTAATCGTGGCAGCGAAGATGCCTGCGCCTCCGTCTTCGAGGTCATCCCGATTCACGGAAGTGACCACCGCGTGGCGCAATCCCATCTCTTCAACTGCAGCCGCGGCACGCAACGGCTCGAAGATGTCGACCTCGGTGGGCTTGCCGGTGGTGACATCACAGAAGCTGCAAGCCCGGGTGCAACGGTCTCCCAGGATCATCAGCGTGGCGGTGCCCTGACTCCAGCATTCATAGATGTTCGGGCAACCCGCTTCCTCGCACACGGTGTGGAGCTCCATGCCCCGCATCAACTTCTTGAGGTCGGTGTACTCGGAACCCATGTGGGCTCGTACGCGCATCCACTGTGGGCGCTCCGGCTCGCCCGGCAACAGTCCCCGCTCGGTCGAGGCTGACTTGCCCGGCGTTGGCGCAAAGGTCCCTTCCTCCAGGAGACGGTCGACCTCGAACCGGCGAGGCCGCCCCTGGCCACGAACGAACGCGCCGAGCTGCGTCTCCGTCTTCGGGTAGCCGAAGACGGCCGCGAACCGAGGAACCAGCTCCGCGACAACCTCCTCGATCGTCACCGGCCGCTCTAGGAGCTCGGTCATCGATGTCACACTGCGGTCGGTGATTCCACACGGGTTGATATGGGTGAAATACGACAGATCCGGGTTCACGTTGAGTGCAAACCCGTGCTTGGTGACGCCACGGGCCACCCGGATGCCGATCGCCGCCACCTTGCCGCGACCGGTCCACACTCCGGGATATCCCGCTTCCGTCCATGCTTCCACGTCGAAAATCGCTAGCGTTTCGACCAGGGCTCGCTCCAACCTGTGCACATACGGTCTGATGCGCTTGGAGTCCTGCAGCGCCAGAACGGGATACCCGACCAGTTGGCCCGGCCCGTGATAGGTGATGTCACCGCCGCGATCCACGAAGAACAGCTCGGCAGCCAGTTCTGCCAGGCGATCGTCGGAAACCAGCAGGTTGGACCGGTCGCCGTTCCTCCCCACCGTGTAGGTGTGCGGATGCTCGAGCAGCAAGAGATAGTCATCCTGCGACCTACCATCCGCACGACAATCCCAGAAGGCCCGCTGTAGGTCCAACGCTTCTGCGTAGGAAAGCCGCCCCAGCCACCGGGTGCGCAGGAGTTGGCCCGATTGCCGGCTCAAACGTCGAATGTCTGAACTCAACTCAATTCCTGTTCCCAATCCCACGTCTCGAGGTTCTCCTTTATCTTGCGCACGAACAGCACCGCCGTCGAGCCGTCGAAGGCGCGGTGATCCCAGGTCAACCCGAGATAGCCGATATGCCTGATGGCAATCATGTCCTGTCCGTCTTCTGTGGTTATCACAGTGGGACGCTTGGCCACGGTGTCGGTGGACAAAATGCCTGTATTGGGCACATTGATGATGGGGGCCGACATGAAGGAGCCAAAGGGCCCCGGGTTAGTGATCGTGAAAGTGCTGCCGGCAACGTCATCTGGTTCGAGCATCCCGGATCGGGCCTTGTCGGCCAGCCCGCGGATATGACGGGCCAGGCCGATCATACGAATCCCGTCGGCGTCGTGGATCGTCGCAACAATGAGGCCCCCCTGATCGAGATCGATGGCTACCCCAAGATTGATCCTCGTGTGGAAGACGGCCTTCTTGGCGTCGAGGTAAAACGAGCTGTTGACCACGGGGAAAGCTTTCAACGCGTCCATCGTTGCTCGGGCGATGAACGGCATGTAGGTGAGAGAGAAGCCCTCCCGATCCTTGAACGCGGCCCGATGGCGCTGACGAACCCGCTCCACTCGCTCGTAGTCGACCTCGACGGACGTCCACACATGAGCGGCCGTCTGTTTCGCCTGGATCATGTTTGCGCCGATCCGGGCCCGGAGGCGGTCGAGATCGCGAACGTCGTCACCCTCCAGCAGCGGGGATGGCAGACCTTCGACGGTCGGAGAGGTGGTACGAGCTGGAGCGGTCGGAGACGCGGCTGATACCGGAGCCTCGGCCGCCGGGGCAGGTCCCATCGAAGCCGCAGCCGAGGCAGCCGCGCCGCCGGCATCGATGAACTCGAGCACATCGTTCCGGGTAATCCTCCCCCCTCGGCCCGTTCCCTCGATCATGTCGAGATCCAGATTGTGCTCTTTGGCGAGCTTGCGAACGACCGGCGATAGGAACCTCACCGCTCCCCCGGTTTCACCGCCTTCCGGCGGAGCCCCTCCGGCAGCTGCGGGGGCTCCGGCCATCGGGGCCGGTTCCACCGCAACCGGCGCGGGAGTGGGGTCGGAAACGGCAGCGGTTCGCGGGGCCGGCTCGGGCTCAGGAGCAGCGGCAGGTTCGGATAAGACCGGAGTGCTGGCAGGCGCCGCAGCCGGCTCCTCCCCTGCCTCGCCTATCACGATTAGCGGCGTACCGACGGGCACCGTCGCGCCTTCTTCCACCAGAACCTCGAGGATCGTACCGCCCACCGGCGATGGCACCTCGGTGTCCACCTTGTCCGTAGACACCTCGAATAAGACTTCGTCGGCGGCAATGGACTCGCCGGGCTTCTTGGCCCAGCTGAGAATGGTTCCTTCAGTGACCGTTTCGCCCAACTGCGGCATGTTGACCGTCGTGGCCATGCTGACTCCCTTACCTCTTGTGATCGTTTGTCGATGAACTCAATGCAGGCTCCGGCCGGCCGCGGTGAGCAGTGTCTCCCCGACCGCCTCCGACAGCGTCGGGTGGGCATGAACGAAAGCTGCTGCTTCTGCGGGTAACGCTTCCCATCCCACGGCGTACATCAGTTCGTGGATCATCTCGCCTGCTTGCGGACCTACCACGGAGGCCCCCAGAATCGGACCGTCCTTCTGGGCGACCAGTTTGACCATGCCCCGGTTGCGGCCGATGATCTTGGCCCGTCCCACCCCGGTGAAGCCGTGAGAAGTCGTCTCGACCTCGAGACTCATTTCCCGGGCTCGGGCCTCGGTGTAGCCCACTTCTGCCATCTCGGGATGCGTGTAGACGACCAGCGGGACGGCCCGGTAATCGACCGGGGCGGGCGTTCCGGTAGCAATGAAGGTGACCGCCGCGATCGCCTCGGCAAAGCCGGCGTGGGCCAGCTGGGGAGTGCCGGCTACCACGTCACCGACGGCGAACACACCGGACTCGGCCGTCATCATCGTCGCCAGATCAACCTCGATGAATCCGCGATCGATGACGACGCTCGTGGTTTCAAGACCAATCCCCTTTGTCTGGGGCGCACGGCCGACCGCCACGAGCACCACATCGACCTCAACGGACTCATCGCCAAAGGGAACAACAACCGAAACGTCTCCGATCTGGGCGGCTCCAACCGTAACGCCCGTCTTGATCGTCACACCGCGACGTGCGAGTTGTCTGCTCAGTTCCTGAGCGGCGTCGGCGTCGGCCTCCGGCACAATCTGATCCATCATTTCGAACAGGTGCACCTCGCTACCGAGATCCACCAAAAGGCTGGCGAACTCGCAGCCGATGGCTCCGGCCCCAATAATGGCCACGCGCTCCGGCTGCTGTGCCCAATCCAATGCCGTATCGGAGCTGACGATTCGCGCCCCGTCGAGGGGGTACCCCGGAATGGTGCGCGGGGCCGAACCGGTCGCCACAATGATGTTGCGGGCCTCGACTACCTGTTCGCTTCCGCCCACCAACACCTTGCCCGGTCCGTCCAGTTGCCCGAAGCCCGTTAGGACATCGACCTTGCGCGCTTTGAGCAAGCCGGTGAGGCCCCGGACCAGCCCGTCCACCAACTCATTCTTCTTGGCGAGAGCGGCAGTCCAGTCGAGGACCGGATCACTCGCCTTCACCCCAAATGTGCCGGCCTCTCGGACCGTGGTGAACACATCGGCCGTGTGCAACCAGTGCTTGGCGGGGATGCAGCCGCGCAGCAAGCAGGTGCCGCCGACGGTGGGGTCCTTCTCGACCAGGCCCACCGACAATCCGAAATTGTGGGCATACAGACCGGCGGCATATCCACCCGGCCCTCCACCGATGATGACGACGTCGTACAAGGTATCCTCCGTGTGAGAGCCCTGAGACTAGTTGAGCGCAGGGTATGTCCCCGGGGTCTGCAGGGCGGCAGCCCCGGTTCGATTATCAGTTGCGGGGTATTTCGGATAACGCCCCGGGGTACGCTGGCCGCGTGAAGACCCGCTATTTGCTGATCATCTCGCTCGCTACCGCTCTCGTGATTCTGGGGGCCTCGGCGGTGTGGTTTCTCATGGCGGTCACTTAGTGCGATAGAAGTTCCTGCATTTCCCAATATGGCATTGCCATCCGAGCCCGCCCAGTCTCGGTTTTTCGACGGTCGTGCGCCGGACCTCGAGTTCATGAGCGATCGGTGCAGTTGCCCTTCTCTGAACTCGGGCCACCCGAGCAAGGATGTATTCGGTGATTCCCTCCAGCGCCAGGAGGCCATGCACCGACGCGACCGGTGGAATCCTGACGCCGGCTGATCAGAACGGCCGGCAATGATTCGGCTGCAGCCGAGCAAAGGGCCGCGCCCATCGCATATGGTTGCGGCCACGTTCGAGGAAGAGGAGATGAGGGTGTCCATCGATGACAACAAGGCGCTATTGCAGCGCTACATGAGCGAGGTCTGGGATGCAGGAAATCCCGAAGCAGTCACACGCTTTCTTGCACCTGACTATCGGCGCCACTCCTCGCCGACTGCAGAATCCATAGACCTTGCAGGTCAGATCACGAGGCTCAAGGGGTTTCGAGAAGCCTTCCCGGACATCACTATTGAGCTAGATGACATTGTTGCCGCAGAGGACCGGGTCGCCTTCCGATCCACAATGCGCGGCACCCACCTCGGTCGGTTCCACGGCATACCGCCTACCGGCCAGGAAGTCACTGTCGGCCTCATCGACGTGATCCGCATCGAGGACGGCAGGTTCGTCGAACAATGGGGAGGGCCCGACCTGTTCGACCTACTTTAACAACTGGGCGTAACCGTCACAGCATCCAACTGAATCATCAGGTACGAATGGGAACGACCGTCGCTCACCAATCAGCGAGACGACTTGGCCGACGTGTTCTCGAGAGCCAATCGGGGAGTCGGCGGTTCTTCCCGATAACGATGCGACACCCGACCCTGCCGAGATTGGCAGGTCGGGCTGGAAAGTGACCTGCTGTCATGGGACTTCCGGCCCTGTTCAACGATGGCTTGGAGCTCCAGAGTGGTTGGTGAGACGCAAGGTCTCCTGGGCCCCCGTCGGCCGGGGTCCAGCCGGACGCTCGGTGTCCGGCTACCGGCCACGGGGGCTTGAAAAGCGCCGGGCGCTCGTTGAAGCCGCGGGAGGGCGGTCGGCGGCCGGCTTGCGTTCCTCGTCCCAACCCCGAGACCGTGGGCACCAGGGCGGGGACTAGGAGCGGAGAATGAGCAACTACTTCGCCCGGAACCCCCTGTTGCGGGCCTCCCGTAACTCATCCGGAGCGAAACTCGAGAGAAGGTTCCTGGCCAAGAGATCGTCGGACTCGACCCGCCCGGATAGCTCCGCGTATTGCTCTTCGACGTCGCAGTCGTAGACGATCATGGTGTCGCGAATCCCCACAAACCTGAACCCGGCAAACCTCCGCAGCCTGCCCATCATTCCGCTCCCTGTCTGCCGCGGGCTTCTTCACCCGTGTCCCACCCCCGCCAATCCTGCCATTCGTCCATCTCATCCGCGTCGGGTTCTTCGACCAGCAGATCACTTCCCGGCGTGTCGACATAGCTGATCCGCTCCACGAGCTCTTCTTCCGTCGACAGCTCGAGGTACCCCATCAGCCCATATCGATCTTGTTCGTCCGGGATCCACAAGGCGACGATCGGCTGGTTCCCATCTTCACCTCTCGTGGCGATGACCTGTGGGTAACGGCGCAACAATCCCGCGAGTCCCTCGACGGCGCTGTCTACGCCGGCTCCATCGAACAGATCGGAGGTCACGTCGGAAGTCACCAGGTCCGCGATCCCATCCAGATCGCGTGCGTTAAAGAGATCGACGAACTCGTCGCTGGCGTTCTCGTCTGCGGCATCGGCCACGGCATCGGCAGCATCATCGGTCATGAGCTTCCCCACTGAATATCCATTGCACCGGATCTCCTATCGGGAGCACCAGGGCCGGCGGAGGCGAGGGTGACGTCCGCCACCCGGGAATCGAGCTCGGCGCCAGGGCTAGAAAAGTGGCCAGCATGAGCCGGCCGACGAGGGCGCGGAATTCAAAAACCAGCGGACTCACGGTACGTCCCGAATACGGTTTTCAATCTCTGCGCAATCTCCCCTTCGGTGGCCCGGCGCCGGGCCGCTTCAACCAGGAGAGGCATGAGGTTCATGGCGCTGCGAGCGCCGGCTTCCAGAGCGGACAAAGCCTCGTCGACCGCCTGCTGATCGCGAGAACCGCGGACTCCGGCGACCCTGTTTCGTTGCGTCTCCTCCACCGTCTGAGCGATTCGCAAGATCTCGATAGGCTCCTCCTCGTCTTTCTCGAACCTATTCACTCCGACCACGGACCGGTCGCCGGAGTCCACCGCCTTCTCGAACTCATAGGCGGAATCGGCGATGGCCGACTGGAAGTAGCTCTCCTCGATGCCGCGCAACACGCCGTCCAACATTGAGCCATTGCCGAGCCGGTCGACCACCTGCAGAATATCTTCGACACGCCGTTCCATGCGATCAGTCAACTCCTCAACGAACCAGGAGCCTCCCAGGGGGTCGATGGTATCCGCCACGCCGGTCTCCTCGGCGATGACCTGCTGGGTTCGCAGAGCCAGTTCGGCTGCCGCCTCGGTGGGAAGGGCGTACACCTCGTCGAGGGCGTTGGTGTGCAAACTTTGGGTGCCGCCCAGGACGGCGGCCAGCGCCTCGACTGTCGTCCTGACGATGTTGTTGTCTGGTTGTTGTGCGGTCAGCGAAACACCAGCCGTCTGCGTGTGGAACCGCAATTTCAGCGAGCGCTCGTCGTCGGTTCCGTACCGTTCCTTCATCCAGCGAGCCCAGATCCGGCGCGCGGACCGGAACTTGGCGATCTCCTCGAAGAAGTCAAGATGGGCGTCGAAGAAGAACGAGAACCGCGGGGCAAAATCCTCGATATGCATACCGGCTCGCAGGCAAGCCTCCACGTAGGCGAAGCCGTCGGCGAGCGTGAAGGCCAGTTCCTGAACGGCATTGGCTCCCGCTTCCCTGATGTGATAGCCGGAGATGGAGATCGTGTTCCACTGGGGCACCTCCGTTCGGCAGAAGTCGACCATGTCGACGATCATCCGGAGATGGGGCTCCGGCGGGAAAATCCACTCCTTCTGGGCGATGTACTCCTTCAAGATGTCGTTTTGGAGAGTGCCGCGCAGACTCTTCCAGTCCACGCCTTGCTCTTCGGCCGCTACTAGAAAAAAGGCGAAGAGGATCACGGCCGGACCGTTGATGGTCATTGACACCGACACCTCTCCCAGTGGAATACCGTTAAAAAGGCCTGCCATGTCGTTCGCGGAGTCGATGGCTACCCCGCAGTGACCGACCTCACCGAGCGCCATCGCATCGTCGGAGTCGTACCCCATCAAGGTCGGCATATCGAAAGCTACCGACAGGCCATGTTGACCTTCGGCCAGCAGTTTCCGAAACCTCTCGTTGGTGTCGACCACTCCGGCAAACCCGGCGAACTGACGGATGGTCCAGAGCTTGCCGCGATATCCGGTGGCGTGGATGCCGCGAGTGTACGGGTAGGCACCCGGGTACCCGATGCGGGCGTCGACCTCCCCATCGTCGACCAAAGCCGGAACGTCTTCGAAGGAAAGGCTCACAAATCGCTCACTGCGCTTCGGCTGCGTTGCATAGTCGCGCTCCCAGTCTTTCCGCCCGCTCACGGTTCCCGCCCGACAATGACTTCCGACCCGCAGTTGGGACATGGGGCTACGCCGACGGCCCCGACGATGAAGCTGAACGAGCACTCCAAGCAGGTCGCTTTCGGTGACGGCACCATCGGTTCGGGGGCAGGCGGGGGCACGGTCAGGGATGGCTCTGGCGCCTCAGCCGGACGAACCTCATTGACCGCTCCGCAAGCGGGACACGGATATCGACCGACCCCTTGCACAGGGAATTCGGTACTGCATCGGCCACACCTGACAGTCATCATGACGCATCCTCCACCGGTTCTCCTATCGCCCCTATCGTCGCGAGATATCGGGCCTCGCAGAAAAGTACTTCACGAATATCCGCCACTTCGTAACTGACCCCGTGGCGGCCGCGGATTTGCCCGGCGATATACGCGACCGCCGGCTCGTGACCACCCGCAACGACCGTCATCTCCCGGGCACGCTTGCCATCCGCCAGGCCTTGCAAGTAGTAGACCTCCCATTCGAGAATGCGTCGCACTCCCGACTTTTCAAGGCGTCCCCGCACCTCGTCGTCCAGAACTTCTAGTGCGTATGCGACCGCATCGTCTACGGAGTAGACCAGCTGACCGCTTGCGGATCGGCGTTTGGCCTCCTGCCAGACCATGGCCGCAATGACTACCAGAAAGACGGCCAGCAACAACGCGCCAACGGCAACAGCAGTCTGGGGTGACATGACAACCATGCTACCGGTGCCGGCCCCCAAGGCCGCCGGACGCAACGGGAGACAATCCACCGATTCGTCAGAGGGGCCTACACCACTCAGCATTCGGCGGTCGGTCCTGGAGGTCACATTTGCCGGCGGGTCACGGAGCGCATGGTGAGTAACCTCAATCAGCAAAGGAGTGCCGATGGATTTTGCCCTCATGACTGAGCCCCAGCTGGGCGGAACGTACGAACAGCAACTCGCCGCAGCCCGCTGGGCAGAACAGTCAGGGCTGGTGGCCTTTGCTCGTTCCGACCACTACTACTCGAGTAGGCAACCCCCTCCCGACGCAACAGATGCGTTCGCGGTGTTGGCTGGCCTCGCCCGAGATACCGCTCGCATCCGCCTTTGTGTGCTCGTTTCGCCCATCACCTTTCGGCACCCGGCGGTGCTGGCGAAGATGGCCGCAACCATCGACCAGATGTCGGGGGGGCGCCTCGATCTGGGTGTTGGGACCGGCTGGATGGATCTCGAACACGATGCCTTCGGGCTGCCGTTCCCTGCCTGGCGCGAAAGGTTCGGCCGGTTAGAGGAGGCCCTCCTCTACCTACAGGCTTCGTTCTCCGCCGGCCCTCAATCATTTACCGGTCGCTATTACGAGTTGGAAGCCGATGTGCATCCCAACCCGGTCACCACGATCCCCATCATTGTGGGAGGTCAGGGCCCGACTCGCACCCCGCGCCTGGCCGGGACCTTCGCCGATGAGTACAACCATTTCATTGCCGAGCCTTCCGATATCGCCCCCAAGATCGCCAAGGTCCGCCGGGCGGCCCGGGAGGCCGGCCGCGACCCGGAAAGTGTCACGATGAGTGTGATGGGACCGGTCCTGATCGGAGTGAATGAAGCCGACTACCGCCGGAAGCTGGAAGCTGCCGCAGCCGCTCGAAATGACGAGCCTGAGGAGCTGGAACGCCGATGGGCATCACACGGCATCCCGCTGGGTACTACTTCCCAGGTCGCCGGGACGCTGGCCGGGCTTCGTCAAGCCGGCGTCACCAAGTTCTATGTCCAACACCTTGACCTTGCCGACCTGACGGGCCTCGACCAAACGTTCGAGGTGTTGCGCTCTTCCGCTGAATGACGCCTTTGCGCAAATCGGGGGCCAGGAGCATAAATCACACAGCCCGGGTTTCGTCACTACCGGCAAAGCAGCAGCAGAACCAGGCAGCGCCGCGATCAAATACATCAACCGACCTCGTTAGATCCAACGAGGATTCTCAGGGTGGTTTCTTGTTCGACAATGGCGATGGTTGATCGGCGAGATGCGTGACATGAATGGCGTCGTCACCAGAGGGGGTTCAAGAATCACCTCCGCTGGTCGATAATGACGATAGGGTCGGGAAATACTCAAAGGTCTCCCCGGGTACCAATAGCATTTCAAACAAAGGCGGGTTTCATGCGTGCACGATTGACGGTGATGTTCGTTGCGACGGCAGTGCTCGTCGCGGCATGTGGACCGGGCGAGGCCACACCGCCTTCGTCGACGACGCTGCCGACGACCACCACTGCGCCGGCGGCGGAGGCGGCCGTGTTCTCCTACTCCTACGAGCCGGGTGACCGTCATGACTATGCGTTTGCGTTGGACCAGACACTGCAAATGACGGTCACAGCCGAAGGAGATGACAGCTTGCTCGGTGGAGACCTGCCCGGGAACATCAACGTCACAACCTCCATCGCCGGAAACGTTTCGTACGACATCGCCGAGGGCCCCGAACCGGGAACCCGCCAGATTTCCATCTCAGGGGTGTTCGATGAACTCGCCATCGATGGCACCATCGATGGGGAACCTGTCGACGAGGCGATGATCGAAGATGGGGCGGTACCCGATCTCGTCGAGGTCCCCGACATCACCATAGTGGTCGATGAGCGCGGCCACCTCGTTTCTGTGGATGGAGCGGAGGTCCCGGAAGACTTCCCCTTCTTCGGCGATCCGTTCAGTGAGTTGGGCGAGTTCACCTCCGGTGGCCTCGGCGGCCATTTCGGTCCCGCCTTTCCGGATGAACCTCTGGCGGTAGGAGACACTTGGTCGTCCGCCCAATCTGAAGAGATGGAAGGAGTCGACGCCAGCATGTCGATCACCTCGACCTACGAAGTCACCGGCACCGAGATACGGGACGGGCACGAGGTTATGGCGATCGATTTCACCACCGATACATCGGAGGTGGTCCTCGATCTTGGTGAAATGTTCCAGGCACTCTTCGACGCCTTCGGCGAGCTAGGCGACGGCACATCGGACCCCACGGCGGAGCTGCCGCAGATCACCTTTCTGATCACCGTGGCGCCGTCGACCGCAAATGGCACCGTGTGGTTCGACCAGGAAGCCGGCATCGTCAGGAAGTTCTCTCAGGACACGGCCACCACCATCTCGATGCTCATGGACTTTTCGGACGCGGAAGCGGTGGTCCGAACAGCCGTCACTATGGACCTCGACATGCAGCTGGAGGCAGAACTACTCGCGGGACCATCGGCTTGAGGTACCCACCGGCCCGGTGAAGATTCTCTGCCCGGAATTCCACTATGCCCGTGGTGTATTTAGGCTGTGTCCATGTCCACCCAGCCACTTCTCCAGATCGAAGACCTCCATGCCCGCGCTCCCGATGCAGAAATCCTGCGCGGGGTCGACCTCACGGTGAACCAGGGCAAAATAGCTGCTCTCATGGGCCCCAACGGATCAGGCAAGTCGACGCTGGCCAACGTGCTCATGGGCAATCCGCATTACGAGGTCACCGCCGGGAGGATTCTCTACAAAGGGGAGGACGTCACCAAAGCGGCGCCCAACGACCGGGCCAACCTGGGGATGTTCCTAGCGTTCCAGTATCCGGAAGCGATTCCGGGCGTGTCGGTCGTCAACTTTCTTCGCACCGCTCTCTCTAATCGTAGGGGGATCGACTACACCGTCCTGGAGCTGCGTCTGAAGGTCATAGATGCCATGAAAGAGCTCGGAATGGAATCGAGCTTTGCAGACCGGTATCTGAACGAAGGCTTCTCCGGGGGAGAACGCAAACGCAACGAGGTTCTCCAGATGGCCGTCCTCGAGCCGGAACTGGCGATAATGGACGAGACGGACTCCGGTCTCGACATCGACGCCTTGCGGATTGTCGCCGACGGCGTCAATCAACTGACTGGACCAGAACGCGGGTTCCTGATCATCACCCACTATCAGCGCCTCCTCGACTACATCACGCCCGATGTCGTCCACATCTTCTTGAACGGCCGAGTGCTCACCTCCGGAGGCCCCGAACTAGCTGTGCGGCTGGAAAAGGAAGGCTACGAGTCCTTCCGGACCGGCGCCCCGGTGTGAAAGACCGGGCGACATGATCGACCTCTCGCACTTGCGGCTCGATTTTCCGGTACTCCAGCGCCGGGTCCACGGCCAGCCCTTGGTTTTCCTCGACTCAGCAGCCTCCAGCCAAAAACCCACCCAGGTGTTGGACGTGATGGATGCTGTTTACCGTACCCACTACGCCAACGTTCATCGTGGCGCCTACCTGCTTTCGGAGGAATCCACAACCGCGTATGAAGAAGCTCGCGGCAAGGTAGCGAAGTTCATCAACGCAACCTCTCGAACGGAAGTTGTCTTCACCAGAGGGACCACGACGGCGCTGAACACTGTCGCCTTCGGGTGGGGCATGGATAATCTGAGCGCCGGTGACAGGGTCCTGCTGACCATGATGGAGCACCACGCCAATGTGGTGCCTTGGCAGATGGTAGCTCGCCGAACCGGCGCCGAGCTTGTCTACCTCCCTATGACCGGCGACCACCGGCTCGACCTCGATCGCCTTCCCGAGCTTCTCGACGAACGGGTCCGAGTGGTCTCATTCACCGGCATGTCGAACGTCACCGGGACCTTGCCGCCCGTGACGGACATCGCCCGGATGGCCCACGAGATCGGCGCCCTCGTTGTAGTCGACGCAGCCCAACTAGTCACCCACGTTCCAATCGACGTGCAGCAGCTAGAAGCCGATTTCATAGCCTTCTCCGGCCACAAGATGCTGGGGCCTACCGGTATTGGAGCCCTGTGGGGCCGCCCCTCCCTGCTCGAGGAGATGGAACCGTTCGAGGGCGGAGGGGAAATGATCAGCGACGTCCGACTCGATGGATCGACCTGGGCGCCGGTGCCCCACAAATTCGAGGCGGGCACCCCTCCCATCGTCGAAGCCATCGGCTTGGGAGCAGCAGTCGACTACCTGGAAAAGATCGGGATGGAATCGGTTCGCCGGCATGATCGAGAACTCACCGGCTATGCGCTGAACAGGCTGACCGAGCTGCCGCAAGTTCGCGTTTTCGGGCCTGAGGATCTCGAACAGCGGGGCGGCGTCATCAGCTTCGCGCTCGGCGATGTCCACCCCCACGATGTCGCCACGGTCCTCGATCAAGAGGGGGTTGCCGTCCGGGCCGGCCACCATTGTGCCAAGCCACTCACGCGAGCCCTGGGCGTACCGGCGACGGCCCGCGCATCTTTCCAGGTGTATAACACCAGGGAAGACGTCGACGCGCTCGTGACCGGCCTACGGCGGGTAGAAGAGGTCTTCCGTGTCGATTGAAGAGCTTTACCGTGAGGTGATCCTCGACCACTACCGCAACCCGCGCAATCGCGGAGCACTCGACCACCCCGACGCCCACGCGGAAGGCAACAACCCGCTCTGCGGCGACGAATTGCTCCTCGATCTCCGGTTCGACGGCGACCGGGTAGCCGAAGTGGCGATCCAGGGTCAGGGGTGCTCGATTAGCCAGTCCTCGGCATCCATGATGAGCCAAGCAATCAACGGCAAAACTCTTGACGAGGTCCGGGACCTCATCGCCACATTCAAAACGATGATGGACATCGAAACGCCGGCCCAGGCCGGGTTGGACCCCGACCGGCCCGGGGCGGTGCTGGGGGACCTCGAGGCGCTGCAGGGGGTTCGCAAGTTCCCGGTCCGAATCAAGTGCGCCAATCTCGCCTGGACCACCCTGGAAGAGGCGTTGCAGAGTCACCAGTCATCAGTATTCCGTAATCAGCTGTAATCCTGAGGCGGACATCCGGTCACGGACGCCCCAGCCGCCGGACCTTTCCGGGCCGGCGTACCCCCCCAATCCGGCGAGCTTCGCGCGCTTAACCCACTCCCCCTTCGGTCATCCGCTTCAGGTCGAGTGCCTTGTCGATTTCCTCGGCGCTCATCAGCTCCTTTTCCAGCACCACTTCGCGGACGGTTCGACCGGACGCAAAGGCTTCCTTGGCCACCACCGAGCCGTTGTCATATCCGATATAGGGATTGAGGGCGGTGACCACTATGACGTTCTTTTCGAGCAAATGCCGGGCACGCTCGGCATCTGCCTCTATGCCGTCCACACATTTCTCAGCCATCAGCCGACAAGCCGCCGCCAGTAGGGCAATCGACTCCCCGAGGTTGCGAGCCATCATCGGCATCATGACGTTGAGCTCGAAATTGCCATTGGCACCACCCCAGGCAACGGCGGCATCGTTGCCCATAATTTGCGCCGCAACCTGCATGGCCATCTCTGGTATAACCGGGTTGACTTTGGCAGGCATGATTGAGCTTCCCGGCTGCAGAGCCGGGAGCTTGATCTCGGCGATAGCCGTCACCGGACCCGAAGACAACCAGCGAAGATCGTTGGCGATCTTGAACAGGGAGACCGCCACCGTCTTCAACGTCCCCGACGCGTTGACGACGGCATCCTTGGCCGCCTGGGCTTCAAAGTGATTGCCGGCCTCGCGGAACGAGTAGCCGGTGCGCTCCGCCATGACTGCGATGACCTTCGCGGCGAACCCTTCCGGGCAATTGATCCCGGTACCGGTCGCGGTGCCGCCCAGCGGGAGCTCTTCCAGTTCCGGAATCACCTTCTCGATCCGTTCCGCTCCCTTGCGGATCTGAGCCGCGTACCCGGAAAACTCCTGACCGAGAGTGATCGGCACAGCATCCATGAGATGGGTTCGCCCCGACTTGACGACGTCTCCAAACTCTTTCGCTTTGGCCTCCAGCGATTCGCCGAGCCGGGACAGCGCCGGTAGTAGATCCTGGCGCAGCGCGTCGACGGCCGCTATGTGCATGGCCGTCGGGAAGGTGTCATTGGAGGACTGGCCGAAGTTGACATGGTCGTTGGGGTGCACCAACTTCGAGCCCGGTTCTCCCCCCAGTAACTGGGTCGCCCGGTGGGCTATCACTTCGTTACCGTTGGTATTGCTGGAGGTTCCCGAACCGGTTTGGAAAACATCGACCGGGAACTGCTCATCGAGATCACCCGTCATGACTTCGTCCGCAGCCCGTCTGATGGCCTTCGCTTTGTCCTCGTCCACGAAACCGTCGGCTCCCGACACGTCCGCGGCGGAACCCTTGAGCAATCCGAAGGCCCAGATGATCCGGCGGTCGACCCGTAAGCCAGAAACCGGGAAGTTGTCGACGGCTCGCTGGGTCGATGCCCCGTAAAAGGCATGGACGGGCACCTCGACTTCACCCATTGAGTCGCGCTCAATGCGATACTCCACTCGTTCCTCTCCTGGTTGGCTTCTCTTAGCGTAGGCGTCTCATTCCGATCCAAACCAGGGGCCGAAGTCCCTTATGCCTGCGGTCAAGGCCGAGTGCCAGTTTGCCGATAGATGTTTCACGAAGATGGCATAAAACCTTCGATCACTGATTAGAGGAAAACACGTGACGCAGTCGGTGCGCCGCCCTGACGGCTCTCCTGCAGTTATTCGCGGCACCAACAGGGTGTGGGCGCTCAGTTCGGTCATTGCATTAGCTGCCGCCGCCATCTGGTACTCGGTGCTCGATTTGCCGGTATTGCGAGACTCACCGCAGCTGTCGTGGTGGGGTCTCGCCATCGGCTTCTACGTATCGGAGTTGGCCGTCGTTCACCTCCGATTCCGAAAAGACGCTCACTCATTCTCGATGAGCGAAATCCCTCTGGTCCTGGGATTGTTCTTCGCTGCGCCGCTCCATCTGGCGGTGGGACAACTGGTGGGGATCTCGGTCGTTTATGCATTCCACCGACGGCTGCCCCCCATCAAGTTCACGTTCAACATCGCCCAATTCGCCCTACAGAGCGGATTGGCGGTCACGGTATTTCGGGGCATTGTTGCACTAGGGGATCCGCTGGGAAGGGTCGGGTGGGTTGCAGCCGTCGCGGCCGCCCTGGTGGCAACGATTACCGCGGACCTGCTGATCAATGTGGCCATCCGGCTCACGGGTGGCCGAGTGCCACGCGAGAACCTCGTGCAGGTTCTGGCCCTGAGCTCCCTGGCCGGTTCGATGAATGCCAGCCTCGCTGTGAGCGGCGTCGTCATCCTGTGGGCGGCCCCCTCGGCAAGCTGGCTGGCATTGATTCCTCCGGTGATTCTCTTTCTCGCTTATCGGGCGTACGTGTCCCAACACCACGAGAGAGCCAAACTGGAATCGCTCTACGAGGCCACCCGGACGTTGCACGGGTCGCCGCAGATCGAAGCTGCCCTGGTCGCGGCCTGCCGGGACGTCAACCGGATGCTCGACGCCGAATACACCGAAATCCTCCTCTTCTCTGAAAGGAACCGCTTGGAAACGTATTGGACGGCGGTCGGACCCGGAGATCGGCTGGTAGTAATGCAGCCCGCCGACCTGCCGGCGGGTGCCTGGGAGCGCCTGGCAGAGGTGGGTCAGGCCACGTTGTTGGCGGAGCACGATGCTTCCGCCCTCAGCCTTCCTCCATCGGAACGCGGCCGCATCGAGGAAGCCATCGTCGCTCCCTTGACGGGTACAGCAGGGGTAGTCGGAGTGATCGTCGTGTTCAACCGGGTGGGCAATATCAGCTCCTTTGTCAAGGACGACGTGCCTTTGCTCGACACGCTGGCAAGCCAGATCAGCGTGTCGCTCGAGAACGGCCGCCTGGAGGACTCGCTCACCCAACTGACCGCGTTGAAGGAGCGCCTCGAAGAAGTCATCAGGTCGAAAGACCAGTTCGTCGCCTCGGTTAGTCACGAATTACGGACACCACTCACCGCGGTGGTCGGGCTGTCCCACGAACTCCATGACAACTGGTCGATCTACGACGGGGGGGACGCCAGAGAGATCGTCGACCTCATCGCTTCGCAGAGTTCCGAGTTGTCCAACATCATCGAAGACCTCTTGGTTGCCGCCCGGGCCGACATCGGAACGCTCACGCTCCAACCGCGCCGAGTCGATCTGCGTGTCGAGCTGAACGCCGTGATCGCCGGCCACCGTGCGAGCGGTGGACGGGCCGCGCCGACGGTCGAAATCGACCCCGGATCGGATTATGCGTGGGGTGATCCTCTCCGATTCCGGCAAATCATCCGCAACCTGTTGTCAAATGCGGCTCGCTACGGCGGGAGCAACGTGTCCGTACATGCATTCCGGGACGGTCCCCGGGTGACCGTTGTCGTGAGTGACGACGGGCCGGGGATCCCTCTGGACCACGCGAAGGACATCTTCGAGCCCTACACGTCGGCCCACGAGCCGGGAACCGAACCTGGATCGGTAGGGCTCGGCTTAGCGGTGTCGCGCACTCTGGCACGCCTCATGGGTGGAGACCTCGTTTACAACGGGAACGGTGGAACGGCTTTCGAGCTGACGGTTCCCGCCGACACAGCCTGAGGTGGGGTTGAGCGAGCAGGTCAGCTATCAAAAGGAGTATCGGTGAAATACTCCGACGCGGCTTTCTCACGGGACGGAGGAGCGGGCAACTCGACTCCCAGACGCTGCCGGACCGCTTCGTAGCCACCGACCTCGAGTTCCCCGGCGAGTTCCGGTCCCCCTGATTCTATGATCCGGCCATTCATCATCACATGGATCCGGTCCGGGCTCAGATAGCGCAGAATCCGGCTGTAATGCGTGATCATGACGACGGCCATCTCCGGGTTGCGCATCGCTTCCACCGCCCCGGCAACTTCCCGGACCGCATCGATGTCGAGACCCGAGTCGATCTCGTCGAGGATTGCCACCTTGGGAGCCAGTACCGCCATTTGGAAGATCTCCGATCGCTTCTTCTCGCCGCCGGAGAGATCGACGTTGACGGCCCGGTCGAGGAATGGCTCCATCCCAAACTGACCGGCTCCAGTTCTCATACGGGCTTCGAGCTGCTCGGGTGAGATGGCCCGCTCGTCGGCTATCTCGGCGAGGAACTCGCGCAAGCCCACACCGGCTACTTCAACCGGATACTGGAAAGCCTGCATGAGCCCGAGCCGGGCCCGGTCGGTCACCGACTTATCGAGAAGTTCGACGCCGCCCAACGCGGCCGAACCCTTCACCTCGTAGTCCTGCTTGCCGGTCAAGACGTGACACAGGGTGGATTTCCCGGAGCCGTTCGGTCCCATTATTGCGTGGAACTCCCCAAAAGGGACTTCGAGGTCAACACCATTGAGGATGACCGTATCGCCCACAGACGCCTCAACATCTCGAATCAACAGAGCGGCACTGGTCACGATTCCTCCTGGGCGTCGAGGAGGAGGTACAGCTCCCCGTCCACGATCTTGGTCTGGTACACCGGCACAGGCTTTGTGGCCGGGAGCGACTGCGGCTTCCCGGTGCGAAGGTCGAAGGTAGCCCCGTGCCGGGGACATTCGATCTCTTCGTCGAAGACATCGCCCTCCGACAATGAGGCCTCGGCATGACTGCAAACGTCGCCGATCGCGCGCACCTCATCACCGAACCGAAACACCGCGATACGATGCAAACCCGCCTCGATCCGAATACCGCGGCCATCCGGGAGCGCGGCGGTGCTGGTGATTCGGGTCCAACCGGCCATCACACCCGGCCTTCCTGCTGGGCCTCGACGAACTTGCGGGTGACAGCCTCACGAACCGGTCCGGCCAGAGCTGGATGCGGTAGCCGACTGATGACTTCTTCAAAGAAGCCATGCACCAGCAATCGGGCCGCTCTTGCTTCGGAGAGACCCCGGCTCATCAGGTAGTAGAGCGGCTCCTCGGCGAGGGGCCCCACCGTCGAACCGTGCCCGCAGATGACATCGTCGCTGAGAATCTCCAGGTTCGGCACCGAGTGAGCCGAGGCACCCTCGGAAAGGACTAGGTTGCGATTGGTTTCGAAGGCACTCACCTTGGAGATGTCCTTCACGATCCTCACCAGACCGGTGAAGACGGACCGCGCTTCGTCCTCAACCGCCCCTTTGAGGAAAACGTCCGAAGAGGTATTCGATCCGAGATGGTTCATGAAGAGCCGGTAGTCGAGCGTTTGCTCTTGCTCACCGAAGAACAACCCGACCAGATCGGTGGAGGCCCCGCGACCGGCAACATCGAGCGTCAGATGCAGGCGCCCCAAACGACCACCCAGTCCAACCTCTCCCAGCCGGGCGTTGGCATCGCGCCCGATAAGGACCCGTTCGTGAGAGATGCTGTGCGTTTCGTATCCAAAGCGCTGCACCGTGCTTAGCCTGAGGCGCGCTCCATCCTCGACAAACGCCTCGATCTGGGGATTCACAACCAGGAACCTGCCCGCCGGGGATCTGAAACCCACCACCACACTCACTTCGGCGTTGGCCTCGACCAACAGCGTGATGTGCGGGAACGAAACCGTCCCATCGGCGGTGGATTGCACGTCGACGTAGAAGGGCCGCTCAACGCGGCGGTTGGCCGGGACCCGAAGAAGTACGCCATCGTGAGCGAACGCGTGGTGGGCGGCGGAGAACACGTCGATGTCTGGGGCGATCCCCGTCCCGAACAGACCCGCGAGGGTGTCCTCGGGCCCGGCGAATCCATCCCGCAACGACGTAAAAACGACACCCTCGTCATGGACTAACAGATCGGTCACCGTTCCATCCACGATCGTGGCATGCCCGGCCGTAGAACCGAGGGCCGAAGCGACGTCGTCGGTACCGTCCATGCCTGAACTCGGGGAGGGGGCCAGCTCGAGATCCTTGAGCTGGAATGGCAGATCAACGTATCGCCAAACCTCTTCGGCAGAAGAGGGCATCTCGAGCTTCTCGAAGTAGTCCAAGCCTCGCCGCCGCGCGGTCGCTACCCAGTCCGGGACATGCGTGTTGAGTTGATGCTGCGTCTCCGGGCGAAGTGGTAGAGCAGGGCGGGAAAGCACGAAGAACTCCTCGAAGGTGATGCGATGCCATGGTATTAGCACTGAGCGGATAGGAGAAACTAAAGAAGCAAGAAGTCGCTATCTGCTTCCCACTAGCAGCTCTATTGCTCTTCCGAAAACCGCGTCGAGCATCGACTCGGTCAGCCGTCCGGTGAACGTGTTCTGCTGGCTGGGGTGGTACGAAGCGATCAGCATCGGTCCGGCCGGACGCAGATCGATCTCAACACCGTGAGCGAATCGAGGTCGCGGAGTTGGAACGCTCACCTGCCGACCCACGAGAACTCGCAGGACCTGTGAGTAAGCCATCCCGCCGAGGGCTACGACAACCTTGACCCGACGAAGAAGGTCGAGCTCGGCTTCCAACCAGTAACGACACGCATCCTTTTCCGCCGGAAGGGGCTTGTTGCCGGGCGGTGCACACCGAACGATAGCGCTGACAAAGGCGTCGTCGAGTTCGAGCCCGTCGGCCCTTGAAACGGCCACAGATTGACTGGCGAGCCCGCTTCGATGGAGCGCCCGGTAAAGCCAATCCCCGGATCGGTCACCGGTGAACATGCGGCCGGTGCGGTTGGCGCCGTGCGCCGCAGGGGCCAGTCCGACGATGAGAAGTCGAGCCTGCGGATCGCCAAATCCGGGAACCGGTTTCGCCCAGTAGTTCCAGTCACGATACGCCGCCCGTTTCTCGTGACCTACCCGCTCTCTCCATGCCACCAGCCGGGGACAGCGCCGGCACTCGATCAGGTCCTTCTCCAGGGCGTCAATCTCCATACCCGCAGGGTACCTAGCCGCGATGCGACGAGAAGTCCGGGCAGAATGGAGGCGCTTTCAACGAAATGAGGGGCCATGGGCAAGATTGGACGGACGCTGGAATTGGCGAAGGCGTCCTATGAGGTTCTCAGAGCGGACAAGGAGCTGCTCGTACTCCCCATCCTGTCGTTCCTCACCAGCGCAGTGGTGGCAGCCACTTTCGTGGTGCCGACGCTGCTGGTTGTCGACCAGGAGAGCCCGATCACCTACATCGTGGCCTTTGTTGGGTACGTAGCTCTCGCCTATGTGACGATCTTCTTCAATACGGCGCTCGTCTCGGCCGCGGACGAGCGGCTTCGGGGTGGTGACCCCACCGTGGGGAGCGCACTGCGTGGAGCCTCGCAGCGGGCCGGCCGGATCTTCCCATGGGCGGTCGTGTCCGCCACCGTATCGGTGATCCTGAGGGCGCTGGAGGAGCGAGCAGGCATCTTCGGTCGAATCGCGGCCGGTCTGGCGGGCATCGCCTGGGCTTTGGTCACCTTTCTGGTGATCCCGGTGCTTGTCATTGAGGATGTGCCGGTGCGCGAAGCGATTCGGAGATCCGGGCAACTATTCAAGCGAACCTGGGGCGAAAACGTAGTAGCCATGGTCGGCTTTGGCCTCCTCGGGTTCCTGGCGGTCCTTCCCGGCGTGGCGGTGATAGTGCTCGCAGCGTTGAGCGGCAGCGGCGCGTTAATGGTCATCGCCATCGCCCTGGCCGTTGCCTGGATAGTCGGCACGGCCGTGGTGCTGTCGGCGCTCAACGCCATCTTCCAGACCGCTCTCTACCGATATGCGGCGGACGGCAAGGCGTTCGGGCCCTTCACTCCGCAAATCATGGGAGCGGCCTTTGCGCCCAAGCGCTGATCAGTCGGCGGTGGTGTCCAGCTCGGGTGGCTTGAGAGCACCCGGCGTGTGATTGCTGTTGGCGTTCCACAGCATCCAGCCGATGCCGTACTGCTCTGCCGCGTCGATCTCGGCCCGCACCTCTGGAGGGCCGTAGTAGTAGTCGGCCAGCCAAGGACGCATGATGGCCGTCGCCTGCAGCCGGAGCATCCCGGCGCCTAGTGCCGCGTTGATGACCTCTCCCGGGTAGTCGAACGGTTTTCCGTAACCGAACGAACCGTCTTTGTAGTGGTCCGGGTAGATCATCGGGCTGAGGGCATCGACCACCGCGGAAAGCTCCTCGGGTCGCTGCCCGATGCCTTGATCATCGGGGACGGACAAGATGATGGCAAAGACATCTGCCGACACGGCACAACCCATCTGATTGAGTACGCCTCGCGCCTCCTTGAGAAAAGCGGCAATCACGGCGACGCGAGCGGTCCCGGATACAGGGTCGTCGAATGCTCCCAGATACGCCGTGCCGCCGTCGAACTGGACCGAACTCCCGAAACCGTCAGGAAAACGGACGTAGTCGAACTGGATTTCTTGGACACCCGCCGCGCATGCTTCAGTCGCGAGATCGAGGGCGTATTGACGGGCAGCCGGATCGGTCGGGTCGAGGAAGTATTGGCCGTTCTTTTCGAATGGCGTTCCATCCGCGTTGAGAATTGCCAGATCGGTACGAGCCCGAGCCGTAAGAGGGTCCTGGAAAGCCACTATGCGCCCGATCATGTAGATATCGCGTTCCTGCAATTGCTGAACAACGTCACCAAGCTGATAGAACTCCCGGGTGCCGCCGACCTCTTGGGCGAGCGGTATTTCGGATGGGTAGTACACACGACCCGACTCGTCTTTCAAATCGACAACCATCGCATTGATTTCGGTGGTATCGGCCAGATCCAACAATCCGGTCCATGCCTCCGAATTCCGAGGTGTCCATCCTGTGACGTGTAGCGCTTTCACGATCCTCGGCTCGAGGACGATGTCCAGGCTGTCGGCGCCACCGTCCCAGGCCACCGAGGCCGGCATCCAGGCGGGCCGGGACGCAGCCAGCTCTCCCGCCACCACCCGTTCCAGACGGAACGAGCCGTTCGGACCGCTCATCACTTCCCCCTCGCCGAGTTGCACCTTGGCGCCCTCGATGCCATCCCCGGCTGCATTCGTAACCCGACCGGTGAGCACCACTGGTTCCAGGGTGATCTCCAGCGGAAGGTCGCTGAACTCGACCAGGTTGGCCGCCCCGTCGTGGAACCCCGGCGCGGCCGCAGTTACGACGATGGGTTGATCTTCCCAGACGGTGGACGCCACCCCGGATGCGTCGGTCTCCCTCACAAATCCCTGGAAGTCGACCTGCACCCCGACGAGGGAGTCACCGGCCTCGTCGACGACAGTCACCGAGATCAAAGGAGGAGGAGGGAGGGGGGGAGCCGGCGTTTCTCCGACCACCACGATCGACGTGTTGAGGCAGGCGCTCAGCGCCAAGGAACCAACCAAGAGCAAAGCGATGCTTGGACAGTTGATCGTTGAAGGCGGGACCCGGCCGCTGTGCATAGCACGAGAGGGTACTCAACTTGCACGTTTGCCCAACAACCGGAGTGACCGCCCCCGCGCCCAAAAGGGACCTTTCGCCGTTGTCAGCGTCACTTCGGCGTGATACCTTGCGATCGCTGGCAAAAACAGGAGATGTGACAGCTTGCCCAAGCGCGGCCGTGATTCAGTCCCTATGTACGACACGGTGGGCATCTACCTCGAAGAGGTATCGGCTCACACGCTGCTCGATGCCGAAGACGAGGTGCGGTTGGCGAGGGCCATGGAGGCCGGTCGCAAAGCTCAGCACAGGCTCGATTCGGGCGACGATCTGACCCCCGCGGAACGCGCCAAGCTCTATCGCCTCACCCATGCCGGCGAAGAAGCCAAGATGATGTTCATCCGGTGCAATCTGCGTCTGGTGATCTCCATCGCCAAACGTTACGCAGGGCGCGGACTCGATCTTCTCGATCTCATCCAGGAGGGGAACCTGGGTTTGATCCGGGCGGTCGAGAAATTCGATTGGAGAAAAGGCTTCAAGTTCTCTACCTATGCGACCTGGTGGATCCGCCAAGCCATCACTCGTGGCCTGGGGAACCAGGCCCGCACGATCCGATTGCCCGTTCACATGGTCGATGTGGTCAGGACCGTGCAGGACACCGAACAGGCGCTGGCAGAGGAACTTCGGCGGCCGCCAACCCATGCCGAGATTGCCGAGTCGAGCGGACTCGACCTGGAGCGCGTAGAGGCGGCACTCTCCGCTCCGTCCGATACTGTGTCACTCGACCGTCCGGTCGGTGAAGAGGGCGACGCCGAACTGCAGGACTTTGTCGAAGACGACACCGCTCCCGACCCATTCGGCCATACAGCCGCAGTCATGAGGCGCCTGCATCTGATCGATGCCCTTCGCATTCTCGAGGAGGGCGAAAGACAGGTATTGATGATGCGATTCGGCCTGGACGGAGGCGAACCCCGCACCCTCTCCGACGTGGGGAAGATCTTCAATCTGACGCGCGAGCGAGTTCGACAGATCGAAGGACGGGCGATCTCGAAACTGCGGCACCCGTCGTGCTCCGTCGATCTCGAGTCGCTGTTGTAGTCTGCGCCCATGGATGGATTCGAATTCACGCCCAACCTGCTGATCATCGTGGCCGCGGCAGCATTCGGCGGCCTCCTGGGTGGCGTCTTGACCGGCCGGAAAGCCTCGGTCGTTGGTTCGATCCTGATGGGCACGATCGGCGGCCTGGTGACCACGGTTCTAACCAGCGCCGCCGAGTTTCCCCCCATCGTCGAGGTGGCCGGATACTCGGTCGTGTATGCGATCCTGGGCGGGATTCTCTTGTCTGCGATCATCGGCTTCGGCAGTAGGTAGGCAGTCAGGGAAAGCCTGGCCGGGCGACCGCGGGAAGGCCGGTTTCCAGGCATTTCATGACGGGTCACCAATGGCCGCTCAAACACCAAGTTCAAGCACCACACCGCCCGTCCCGACCACCCGCACTGAATGGCACACGCAGGAGTGGGCTTTCTAGCAGCGGTCGAAGACGATTCGTGACCTCATCTGGGGCCTACCGGTGCGCTCCGATTTGCCCCTCTTGTGGGATGGACCGCGCGCCGAATGTAACCAGCTGGGACTCAGATTGGGTCAAGAACGTGTTGGCCGCGGGGGTTGCCACGATCGAGATCGAAGGCAATGAGTTCGAGCTGTTGCGAGGTAGGTCTCGAAAGAAGATGCGTGGCAGCTTTTGTCCGTGACCAAGCGCCGCCCAACTTCTTGCGGGTCACTGAGTACCTACAGATGGATGTGCGCCGCTAGCTACGCATCTCCGGAGTGGGCGCGATCGGCACCTCGGTGGGCAATTCTGGTCGCGGGGGCCGCTCATGGCACCACGGCACCGACCCGTAGGGCGTTCACCAGCTGGGTCCCCCATGCTCGATCCACGCGGCGTGGACTCTCCGAACGAGCTGGTCCGTGGTCTGCTCGAACATCCGGGAGAGTTCCTGCTTGATATCTGCCTGAGTCTGGGCGCCTCTGAGGCAGACCATTAAGCGTGCGGCCTCCTCTGAGTACTCGTCCTCGGGTGCCGAAACAGAGGATCCGAAGCCCGTCGGATCCTCCTCGTAGAGGATCGTGATGAGTTCGGTCCTCATGGTCCGAAAAGCCGTCTCCAATGCTGCCTTGCGTTCTTCTTCCGTCACCTCACCCTCCCCGGGCCTCGGTACCGTCCCATTGGACCACACGGTGCGCTCCGATGACCTGCTAAGCGCTGCTTCGCTCAAGGCCAATCGCACACCTCCGGAAGAACTGCCGAATACCAAACAACCCCCACCGGCTAGACAGAACGAGTAATACCCCCATCGACCCGGATGTTCTGTCCGGTCAGGTACCCGGCATCGGTGGACAACAGAAACAAGACGGTCTTGGCGATCTCTTCAACAGTCCCGGGGCGACCCATCGGGATTCTGGAAAGGGCGATCTCATCAACGGGATAGCTGTCGATGAAGCCGGGCAAGACGTTGTTCATGCGAATGCCGTCCATGGCGTAGGTGTCGGCGTACAACTTGGTGAAGCTTCCGAGCGCGGCTCGCAGGCTGGCCGAAACCGGAAACCCGGGATCTGGTTCGTAGGCGGCGAAGGTCGAGATGTTGACGATCGCCCCACGACCTCCCGAAAGCATGAACGGTGTAACCAGTCGCGCCATTCGCACTACGTTGAGCAACAAGAGGTCCAAGCCGGCGTGCCAGTCTTCATCTGATAGCTCCAGAAGCTGGCCTTTGGAAGGGTGACCCGTATTGTTGACCACCGCGTCGATGTGCCCGAAGGTCTCAACGGTGTTCTTGACGAGCGTTGTCAGATCAGCGGGATTCGCCACCGACCCAGTCATGCCGATTCCGCCCAGGTCGGCCGCCAGCTCACCAGCTGCCTTCGAGATCGACATCAACGAAACCGTATACCCGTTGGCCGCTAATTCGCGGGCAGTCGCTGCGCCCATCCCCCTACCTGCGGCGGTGACGATAGCCACCTGGTTGTCACCCATGAAACTCCAGATTTGGTTGGGGGTCGACCCTAGAAGCCTTCATCATCCTCGGCCCCTGCAAATCCGGCGCGAGCTCACGTGGGACCGGTATCTTCGCGGCCGGGACGCACCGGGAGTCCCGCCTTCACCCACGCGCGGAATCCGCCGGTCACGTCCCCTGTGCGTCGAAAGCCAATATCCCTGAGTGAGGCTGCCGCCAGACTCGATGAATAGCCGTCGTTGCAAATCACGATGAGCTGTAGGTCGAGATTGGCCAGCCGGGCGTCGGCAGTCTCAGAATCAGGATCGGCACGCCATTCGAGGACCGACAGGGGGATGGGAACTGCTTCCGGGATCAGTCCTTCTCGGCGGCGATCTTCGTCGCATCGCGTATCAACGATGACGGCACCCCGGGCGGCGGCGTCTAGCGCCTCTGAAGGCGTGAACCTGACTATCCGCTTTCGCGCCCCAGCCAGGCGTTCCTCGATCGTGATGCGGGCCGCCACCGGGTCTCATTGCTCCTCGCTGAGAGAGCGGATTTCGGGAGCCCGCTATCCGATCGCTCCGGCTTTCACCATGTTGAGTTCGATGAGCCGGTTCATCTCAACGGCGTACTCCATGGGAAGCTCCTTGACGATCGGCTCGATGAACCCGGCCACGATCATCGACGTCGCCTCTTCCTCGCTCAATCCGCGGCTCATCAAGTAGAAGAGCTGATCCTCTCCCACCTTGGAGACAGTCGCCTCGTGGCCGATCTGAGCGTCGGCTTCCTCGATCTCCATGTACGGATAGGTATCCGACCGGGAGTGGTCGTCGAGAATCAAGGCATCGCAGCGCACGAAAGACTTGGTGCGCTCCGAACCCGGCTCCACACGCACTAGTCCCCGGTAACCCGCCCGGCCGCCGCCCCTTGAAATCGACTTCGAGGTAATGGTCGACGTTGTGTCCGAGGCGGCGTGCACCATCTTGGCGCCAGCATCCAGGTGCTGATCCGGTCCGGCGAACGCAATCGACAGCACCTCACCGTGGGCGCCCGGCTCCATCAGCCAGACGGCCGGGTATTTCATGGTCAGCTTGGAGCCGAGGTTGCCGTCCACCCATTCCATGGTGGCGTTCTCATACGCGGCGGCCCGCTTGGTGACCAGGTTGTACACGTTGTTGGACCAATTCTGAATGGTGGTGTACCGGCAGCGTCCACCCTTCTTCACGACGATCTCAACGACGGCCGAGTGGAGCGAGTCGGTCGAGTAGACGGGGGCAGAACAGCCCTCGACGTAATGGCAATAGGCACCCTCATCGACGATGATCAAGGTCCGCTCGAACTGCCCCATATTCTCGGCATTGATACGGAAGTACGCCTGGAGCGGCTGATCGAGGTGTACACCGGGCGGAACGTAGATGAATGAGCCGCCCGACCAGACGGCCGAATTGAGAGCCGCAAACTTGTTGTCGTTCGGTGGAATGATCGTCCCGAAGAACTCCCTGACGATGTCGGGGTACTCCCGTACGGCGGTGTCCATATCGGTGAAAAGCACCCCCAGCTTCTCGAGATCCTCACGGTTCTTGTGGTATACGACCTCCGACTCGTATTGGGCGGTGACCCCGGCCAGGTACTTCCGCTCCGCCTCGGGGATGCCCAGCTTCTCGTACGTCTCCTTGATCGAATCGGGCACC
>Ga0224512_10000745_pt1 | contig 33372 bp, 38 predicted proteins | sample SF_May12_sed_USG_4_FD_169103 | JGI IMG/M metagenome (GOLD analysis project Ga0224512, IMG submission 169103) | Sediment microbial communities from San Francisco Bay, California, United States - SF_May12_sed_USGS_13 | ecosystem: Environmental > Aquatic > Marine > Sediment | place: USA... | reverse complement strand
ACGCGGCCAACGTGCTGACCCTGGGCGCCGGCCTCATCGGCCCCGGCCTGGCGCGGCAGATCGTCGACGTCTGGCTGGCCACCGAGTGCACCGAGCCGCGCCACCTGCGGCGGGTGGCGATGTTCCCGGAGCCCGTGGCCCCGGCGGCCGGCGGCCGGGCGCCGGCCGGCGACGCCGAGCTGGCGCTCTCCGACGACGACCTCGAGCGGGTCGTCGCCCGCCTGCACGAGCTCGTCGGTCCGCGCCCGGCCGCCCCGGCCCCGGGGCCGGGCGTCGGCAGCTCTCCCGACACGGCCCGCCGCTTCGTGCGCCTGGGAGCCACGGGTCTGACCACCGTGGCCGAGGCGGAGCGGCCCGGCGCGATTCCCCGGGATCTCGCGCGCTACATCGACCACACCCTGCTCAAGCCCGACGCCAGCGAGGAGCAGGTGCGCAAGCTCTGCGCTGAGGCCCTGGCGCACAGCTTCCGCTCGGTGTGCGTGAACCCGACCTGGGTGGCGCTGGTCGCCAAGCTGCTCGCCGGCAGCGAGGTCTTGACCTGTGCCGTCGCCGGCTTCCCGCTGGGCGCCAACGAGCCCGAGATCAAGGCCTTCGAGGCGCGGCGCGCGATCCGCGCCGGGGCCCGCGAGATCGACATGGTGATCAACGTCGGGGCGCTCAAGAGCGGGGACGAGGCGCTCGTCCTGCGCGACCTGCGGGCCGTCGTCGAGGCCTGCCGCGACGGCGGCGCCGTCTGCAAGGTGATCCTCGAGACGGTGCTCCTGACGGACGCCGAGAAGCGGCGCGCCTGCGAGCTGGCGCGCCAGGCGCGAGCCCACTTCGTCAAGACCTCGACCGGGTTCGGGGGCGGCGGCGCGACGGTGGCGGACGTGGCGCTCATGGCGGAGGTCGTCCGCCCGGCCGGCATGGAGGTCAAGGCGTCCGGCGGCATCAAGTCCTACAGCGACGCGAAGGCCCTGATCGAGGCCGGCGCCACGCGGCTCGGAGCCAGCGCCAGCATCGCCATCGTGCAGGAAGCGGTCGCCACGAGCATGAGCGCCAGAGGAGCCGACGCATGGTCGACCTGAGAGCCTTCGTGATCCTCGACTCCCTGCAGCCGCAGTTCGCCTCCTTCCAGGCGACCGTCTCCTCGGGCTACCTGCCGCGGGTGGGCCAGGCGAGCCTCTTCGTCGAGATCGCCCCGGGGATGGAGATCAATCGCCTCACCGACATCGCGCTCAAGTCGACCAACGTCACGCCGGGGATGCAGATCGTCGAGCGCCACTTCGGGATGCTCGAGGTGCACTCCGACAGCCAGGCCGACGTCCGCCAGGCCGGGCAGGCGATCCTCGACGCCCTCGGGCTCGAGGAGGCGGACCGCCACAAGCCGCGGGTGGTCGCGAACGAGGTCGTCCGCCACCTGGCGGACACCCAGACGATGCTGATCAACCGCATGCGGCACGGCAACATGATCCTCTCCGGGCAGACCCTGCTCGTGCTCGAGTGCGAGCCGGCCGCCTACGCGGCGCTGGCGGCCAACGAGGCGGAGAAGGCGGCCGCCATCAACATCCTCGAGGTGCGCTCCTTCGGCAGCTTCGGCCGGGTCTACATCGGCGGCGAGGAGCAGGACGTCGTCGTCGCGCACGACGCCGCGGTGCAGGCGATCGAGAGCGTCAGCGGCACGATCCAGGACAAGGGCAAGAGCAAGGCGTAGGGCATCAGCGCAAACGCAACCCGGGTCCGACGGACCCGACTCGTCAGGAGGACGCAATGTCAGAAGCTTTGGGAATGATCGAGTGCCGGAGCTTTCCGGCCATGGTCGAGGCCGCCGACGCGATGGTCAAGGCCGCGCGCGTCGAGCTCGTGAGCTACGAGAAGACGGGCGGCGGCTACACCACCGCCGTCGTCCGCGGCGACGTCGCCGCGGTCAAGGCGGCCTGCGACGCCGGGCAGACGGCCGCGGCGCGGGTCGGCGACGTGGTGGCCGTGCACGTCATCGCCCGTCCGCACACCAGCGTCGACCTGGTGATCCCCCTGGGCCGCGGGACCGAGCCGGCCAAGAAGTAGGCGGGCAGCGGCCGTGAGACTCGCCAAGGTACTGGGCACCGTCGTCGCCAGCCAGAAGGACCCGCAGCTTCAGGGCTTCCGGTTCCTGATGCTGGGCGTCGTCGGGCCCGACAACCGGCCTTCCGGCGGCTCGGTGGTGGCGGTCGACGCCGTGGGCGCCGGCGTCGGCGAGATGGTGCTCTTTGCCAGCGGCTCGTCGGCCCGGCAGACCGTGGAGACCGACAAGAAGCCGGTCGACGCGGTCGTCATGGCCATCGTCGACAGCTGGGAGGTCGACGGCGAGGAGGTGTATCGCAAGGGGGCGCCCGAGGCATGAGCCCGGCGGGGCAGGCCGTCCGGCTGACGGCGGGCCAGGTGGACACGATCGCCCGGCGGCTGGCCGAGCGGCTCGGCGGCGGCGGCGCGCCCCTCCCGATGCCGCGCCGCTCCCCGGCGGCGGCGCTCGGCGAGGGCGTCTTCGCCACCATCGACGATGCCGTGGCGGCGTCCGGCGAGGCCTTCCACCGCTTCGACGGCATGACGCTGGCGGGGCGCGAGGCGGTCGTCGCCGCGATCCGCGAGTCGATGCTCGAGAGCGCCGAGGAGCTCGCCCGCCACGCCCACGAGGAGACCGGGCTGGGCCGCCGCGCCGACAAGGTCGTCAAGAACCGCCTCGTCGCCCGCAAGACCTCCGGCACCGAGGTGCTGCGGCCGCAGGCGGTGACGGGCGACAACGGCCTGACGCTGACGGAGTACGCGCCCTACGGCGTCATCGGCGCCATCACGCCGACGACCAATCCGACCTCGACCATCATCTGCAACGCGATCGCGATGCTCGCCGCCGGCAACAGCGTCGTCTTCAACGTGCACCCCGCCGCCCGCGAGTGCTCGATGGCCAACGTCCGCCTGCTGCACCGGGCGATCGTCCGCGCCGGCGGTCCGGAGAACCTGGTGACGGCCGTCGCCGAGCCGACCATCGAGTCGGCCCAGGCGCTGATGACCCACCGCGGCGTGCGGCTGCTTGCCGTCACCGGCGGCAGCGGCGTCGTGCGCCAGGCGATGCAGAGCGGCAAGCGGGCGATCTGCGCCGGCCCGGGCAATCCCCCCGTCGTGGTCGACGCCACCGCCGACCTCGAGCTGGCCGCGCGCAGCATCGTCGCCGGCGCCTCCTTCGACAACAACATCGTCTGCACCGACGAGAAAGAGGTCATCGCCGTCGCGAGCATCGCCGACGAGCTCGTACGGCAGCTCGGCCGCCACGGCGCCTACGTGCTCGACGAGGGCGAGCTCGCGCGGGTGGAGAAGGTGATCTTCGCGGAGGACCGGGGGCCGCGGCGGCGCGCCGTCGTCGCCAAGGACCTGATCGGCAAGAACGCCGCCGTGATCCTCGAGCGGGCCGGGATCCCCGTGCAGGGCGACCCCCGCCTGGCCGTGGCCCGGGTGCCCAACGACCACCCCCTCGTCTGGACCGAGCAGATGATGCCGGTGCTGCCCGTCACGGCGGTGGCCGACGTCGATCGCGCCATCGAGCTCGCCAAGGAGGCGGAGCACGGCTTCGGCCACTCCGCCGGCATGTACTCGCGCGACATCGGCGCCCTGAGCCGGATGGCGCGGACGATCGACACGAGCATCTTCACGAAGAACGGCCCGTTCTACGCCGGGCTCGGCGAGGGCGGCGAGGGTCACACCAGCTTCACGATCGCGAGCCCGACCGGCGAGGGACTGACCGGACCGGTGAGCTTCAGCCGGCTGCGGCGCTGCGTGCTCGTCGACCACTTCCGGATCGTCTGACCCGATGGCACGCACCCCGATGGCACGCACCCCGAGGGCAGGGACCCCAAGGGCGCGCGAGACCAGGCGGCACGCCGCCCTCGCCCTGCTCGAGTTCGAGACCCTGGCCTGCGGCATCCTGGCCGGCGATCGGATGGTCAAGCGCGCCCCCATCGCGCTCTTGCGCTGCGGGACGGTCCACCCCGGGCGGTTCCTCGTCCTCGTCGGTGGCAGCGTGGCGAGCACCGAGGAGGCCTTCCGGGCGGGGGTGGAGGTCGGCGAGACGGAGCGCGCGCTGCGCGACTGCGTGCTGCTCTCCGACGTGCACCCGGCGCTCCACGACGCCGTGCTCGGGACCCGCCGCGAGCTCGTGGGCGAGGCGCTGGCGGTCATCGAGACGACTGCCTCGCCGGCTCTGCTCGCCGCCGTCGACGCCGCCGTCAAGGGCACGCCCGTCGGGATCGGCGAGGTGCGGCTGGCCGACGATCTCGGCGGCCGCGCCCTGGCGCTCCTGAGCGGCAGCCTGACGGACGCCGCGGCGGCCGTCGAGATCTGCGTCGAGCGGGCCGGCAACCAGCTGCTGCGCACCGCTCTCCTGCCGCGTCTCGACGGCAGCCTGCGCCTGCTGCTCGACGCGACGACCCGCTTCGCCGCCAGCCCTCATCTCGAGCCGGCGGGGGCCGAGTACCCGGAGGAGGCCACGTGCTCCTGGGACGGGTGATCGGCACCGTCGTCGCGAGCGTCCTCGCCGACGGCCTGGCCGGCACGCCCCTGCTCTGGGTGCAGCCGCTCGACCGCCGCGGCGAGCCGGCGGGCGAGCCCCTGGTCTGCGCCGACGGCACCCGCATGGCCGGCCGCGGCCAGGTGATCTACTGGGTCGCCAGCCGCGAGGCCGCGCTGACGCTCGACCCGAGCTTCGTGCCGGTCGACGACGCCGTCGTCGGGCTGGTCGACGACGTCGAGCTCGACGCTGCGCCGGGGAGCGAGCGGTGATCCTGGCGCGGATCGCGGGCAGGGTCGTCTCGACGATCCACCACCCCGTGGTCGCGGGCCGCAAGCTGCTGCTGGCCGAGCTGCTGGACGCCGCCGGCGCCCCGAGCGGCGGCTACGTGATCGCCCTCGACGCCATCGGCGCCGGCCACGGCGAGACGGTGCTCGTCCTCGACGAGGGCAACGGCGCCCGCCAGATCCTCGGGCGTCCGGCCGCCCCGGTGCGCTCGCTGGTCGTCGCTGTCGTCGACGACGTGCGGCTCGCGAGCGGCTGAGCGCTGTGCCGTGCGCCACAATGGGCGCCGTCACGGTTGGGTAGATTGTTCGCTCCGGGGAGGAAGGACCGCCCGGAAAGACCAGCCCAGGGACCAGCCGGAGACCAGCCAGAGACCAGCCCAGGAGGACCGCCATGAGGACCGGCAAGGAGCGTGAGGATCCCGAGGCGACCCAGATCGTCTCCAAACGCCGGCTCGAGGCCGTGGGCGGAGCGCCGGAGAGCCCCGAGGAGGCGCCCGAGCCGGAGCTGGCGCCGCGCCGCCGCCTCAGGGTCGTCGTCTACAGCGCCGTCGTGTCCCTGGCGAGCGCCGCGGGCCTGGCGCTCTCGATCTCGCTCGCCTGGTACCTGCAGCCCGGGCAGGAGCTGGCGGCGCTCTCGGAGGGCCTCAGGCGCTACGCCCTGCTCAACACGCTCTTCACGATGATGCTCGCCGGCGCGGCCGGCGGCGCGCTGTCCAACCTCGTCGAGCTCCTGCGCCTCGGCCGCCGGCGCTCGGGACTGCCGGAGCGGCTCGAGGTGCCCCTCTACCTGCGGCCGGCCAGCGGCGCGGTGATGGGCGTCGCGGTCTTCTTCCTGTTGCAGTTCTTCGTCGCCGTGCTGTCCGTGGGGGCGACGACCCAGGGCTGGGCGCTGCTCCACGGCCGGCTGGCGTACGTCGCCGTCTCCTTCGTCGTCGGCTTCGCCGTCCGCGACCTCGAGAGGGTCCGCGAGATCGCCGCCTCGCTCGTCCGCCGCTCGTAGTTCGGCCAGCACGTGGTCGGCTAGGGCCAGCACAGGGTCGGCTGGCACGTGTTCGGCTGGCACGTGTTCGGCTAGGGTGTCCGGCCTGGGCGTGTCCGGCCGGCACGCGCCGCCCGGCCGCGGCTACGAGGGTGGGCCTCCGAGGTATCATCCGCCTCGACGTGATCCCGGTCTGCCGACGCCTGCCGACGCCGGCCGACATGGGCCGGCGCGCGGCTGAGCCTTCACTCCATGCTCGACCTCTACGACAAGATCCAGGAAGCCTGCCGCGTCATCCGCGCGGTGTGGGCGGGCCGCCCGCGGGCCGGGCTCGTCCTCGGCACCGGTCTCGGTGGGCTGGTCGACGCGATGGAGGTCGCGGCCGCCGTCGACTACGGCGACATCCCCCACTTCCCGCGCTCGACGGCGCTGTCCCACGCCGGCCGGCTGGTGCTGGGCTCCCTCGACGGGGTGGAAGTGGTCGTCATGCAGGGCCGCTTCCACAAGTACGAGGGCTATCCGCTCGCCCAGGTGACCCTGCCGGTGCGGGTGATGCACGCGCTCGGGGCGGAGCTGCTCGTCGTCAGCCAGGCGGCCGGCGGCCTCAACCCGTACTACGCGAGCGGCGACGTGATGGTGATCGACGACCAGATCAACCTGCTGGGCGACAACCCCCTGATCGGCGTCAACGACGACCGCCTCGGCCCCCGCTTCCCGGACATGAGCGCCCCGTACGACCCCGAGCTGATCGCGGTGGCGCTCGCGGTCGCCCGCCGCGAGGACTTCGTGGCCCACCGCGGGGTCACGGTGGCGGTGACCGGGCCGTGCCTCGAGACGCGGGCCGAGTACCGCTTCCTGCGCGCCATCGGCGCCGACGTCGTCGGCATGTCGACGATCCCCGAGACCATCGTGGCGGTCCACGAGGGCATGAAGGTCTTCGGCCTGTCGGTGGTGACCGACATGTGCCTGCCCGACGCCCTCGCGCCGGCCGACCCGGCGCACATCGTGACGGTCGCCGGCGCCGCGGCGCCCCGCATGGCGGCGCTCGTGCGCGGCGTGCTGGCGCACTGGGCCGCACGGGGCTGACGGTGCTCGCGATCCGGTCTCGGGTGGAGGAGACGGTGGCGGCGATCCGCCGCCGCTGGGCGCCCGAGCCGGCGGCCGGGATCGTCCTCGGCACCGGCCTGCACCCGTTGGCCGCGCGGGTGGCGGTCGAGGCCGAGCTCGACTACGCCGCGCTGCCGCACTTTCCGCGCTCGACGGTCGCCGGCCACGCCGGCCGCCTGCTCTGCGGCACGCTCTGCGGCCGCCGCGTCCTCGTCATGGAAGGGCGGCTCCATCGCTACGAGGGCTGGTCGATGGCCGAGGTGACCTACCCGATCCGGGTGATGCGGGCTCTCGGCTGCGAGCTCCTGGTGGTCTCGAACGCCAGCGGCGGCCTCAATCCGGCCTTCGCCGCCGGGGACGTCATGGTGATCGAGGACCACCTCAACCTCTTCTTCGACAGCCCGCTTTTCGGGATCAACGACGACGCCCTGGGGCCCCGCTTTCCCGACATGAGCGCGCCCTACGACCGCGAGCTCGTCGCGGCGGCCCTCGCCGCGGCCCGCCGGCTGGGCTGCACCGCGCACCAGGGCGTCTACGCGGGCTTCACGGGACCCAGCTTCGAGACCCGGGCCGAGTACCGCATGCTGCGCCGGCTGGGCGCCGACGCCGTCGGCATGTCGACGGTGCCCGAGGTGATCGCCGCCCGCCACGGGGGGATGCGGGTGCTCGGGCTGTCGGTGATCACCAACCTGTGCCGGCCGGACTGCCTCGCGGCGACGGGCCACGAAGCGGTGCTCGCCGCGGCCGCCGGCGCGAGCCGCGGCATGACGCGGATCGTCGAGTCGGTGCTCGCCGGGCTGGCGGACTGACCCCGGGAGCCGCCGCCGGCCTTGATAGGGTGTGGCCGGTGATCCCCGCCCAGTTCATCGCCGCCAAGCGCGACGGGCAGGCCCACGCCGCCCCCGAGATCCACGCTTGGGTCGACGCCTACGTGGCGGGCGAGGTCGGCGACGAGCAGATGGCGGCCTGGGCGATGGCCGTCTACCTGAACGGCATGACCGCCGCCGAGACGGCGGCGCTGACGGCGGCGATGGTCGCAAGCGGCGCGACGCTGCGCCGCGGCGGGCGCGACCGGCCGCGGGCCGACAAGCACTCGACGGGCGGCGTCGGCGACAAGGTGTCGGTCGTCCTGGCGCCGCTTCTGGCCTGCTGCGGCCTCGACGTGCCGATGCTCTCGGGGCGCGGCCTCGGGCCGACGGCCGGAACGCTCGACAAGCTGGAGTCGATCCCGGGCTTCGCGACCGACCTCGACGCCGCCGGCATCGACCGCGTGCTGGCGGCCGCCGGCTGCGTGATCACCGGGACGACGGCCGACATGGTGCCGGCCGACCGGCGGCTCTACGCCCTGCGCGACGTCACGGGAACGGTCGCTTCCATCCCGCTCATCACCGCCAGCATCCTGTCGAAGAAGATGGCCGAGGACCTCGATGCCCTGGTCTTCGACGTCAAGTGCGGCGGCGGCACGTTCATGAAGACGCCGGCCCAGGCCGGCGCGCTCGCCGCCTCGCTGGTGACGGTGGGGAGGAGCTACGGCGTCGAGGTGGGGGCGCTCCTGACCGACATGAGCCAGCCGCTGGGGCGGGCGGTCGGGCACGCCAACGAGATCGACGAAGCGGTGGCGACCCTCGAGGGGGCGGGGCCGAAGGACCTCGTCGCGGTGACGCTCGCGCTGGGCGCCAAGCTGCTGGTCGCCACCGGGGTCGCGGCCGACGGCGGCGCGGCGCGCGCGATGCTGCGGCGGGCACTCGACGACGGCTCCGGGCGCGAGACGCTGGCCCGGATGGTGGCGGCCCAGGGCGGCGACCTCGAGGCGCCGCGGCCGCTCGCTCCCGCGAGCGAGATCGTCGCCGCGCGGGCGGGCTGGGTCGCGGCATTCGACGCCGAGGCCCTGGGTCTCGCCCTGATCGAGCTCGGCGGCGGGCGCAAGCGGCACGGCGACCGGGTCGATCCCGCCGTCGGTTTCGAGGTCGCGGCGCGGATCGGCGACCGGGTCGAGGCGGGCCAGCCGCTGCTGCGCGTCCTCGGCGACCGCGCGCGCCTCGCGACGCTCGACTTCGTGCGCCTGGCCGACGAGGCGGTGGCGCCGCCGCCGCTCGTCATGCCATGGGTAGAATCGTCGCCATGAGCGACGATCGCCTCGCGGCCCTCATCGCCGCGGCGCTGGCCGCCCGCCAGCGCGCCTACGCGCCCTACTCGCGCTTCACCGTGGGCGCTGCGCTCGAGACGGCGGGCGGCGAGATCTTCACCGGCTGCAACGTCGAGAACTCCTCGTACGGGCTGACGATCTGCGCCGAGCGCGTCGCCGTGGGTGCCGCCGTGGCGGCCGGCCAGCGCGAGTTCAGCCGCGTCGTCGTGGCCTCCGCCGCCAAGGCGGGCCCGTGCGGCGCCTGCCGCCAGGTGCTGGCCGAGTTCGGCGACCTCGAGGTCGTCATGGTCGACGAGACGGGCCGGGTGGAACGGCGCCGGCGGCTCGCGGAGCTCCTGCCCGAGCAGTTCAGGCTGCTCGACTATCGCCCCTGAGCGCGCGCCCCTGAGCGCGCCGCCGCTCAGGAGCCCCAGACGAGCTGGCCGGGACGCATGCCGCCGCAGCCGCCTTCCGCGAAGGGCTTGCCGCAGCCGCCGGTGTAGCAGGAGTCGCCGGGGAACTCGCCCGGGTTGACGGCGTCGTACCAGCGCTCGACCTCGGAGCGGACCGTGGCGGCGTCGGCGCCGCGCTCGGTGATGAGCCAGGCGGAGAGCCCCCAGACCGTGCGCGACAGGTTGCATGGGCAGCAGCACGTGTAGGCCGAGTTGTCGGCGCAGCAGGCCGCCGGGATCGCCTCGAGGGCCTCCTTCTTGATCGCCTCCTGCTCGGGCGTCAGCGCGATCTCCTCGTAGAGCTCCATGAGCCGCGGGGCGAGGGCCCGCGGATCGGAGAAGTCGGAGGGGTCGAGCGGATCCGCCGCGTCGCTCGCCACGAGGAAGCCGGCGCCGAGCCCCAGGGCGAGGACGAAGAAGAGCGGTGCGTTGCGGTGGAGTCGTTTCATCTCTGCTGCTCCCTTGAAGAGTCAAAAGGTGTTTCGCTCATTCCCCGCCGGCCGGTTGCGAGCCGTTCGCGCCCGGAGGCCGCGCGCTCGGAGGCTGTGCGCTCGGAGGCCGTGCGCTTGGAGACTGTTGGCTCGGGGACTGCTGCCCTTGGAGGATGGGGCAACATCTCGTGGTCGACCATGAGGTCGTCGTCGAACAGGAAGCGGCCGTGGAAGGGCTCCTCGCGCAGCAGCAGGGGCAGCCAGATCCGGTCGTCCGCCCACATCTCGTCGTAGGGCACCGCGTCGACCCGCGCCCAGATCGGGATCGCCTCCGCCGTCTCCCGCGGCTCGCGGTCGCAGTCGCCGGCCCGGAAGACGTGGACGTGGATCGAGTAGCCGTCGACGAACTGGAACTGCAGCTCGCCCGAGGCCACCGGGGAGGTCGGCGTCGTCACGAGCTCCTCCTCGGTCTCGCGCACGGCGCAATCGAGCGGCGACTCGCCGGGCTCGAGCCGCCCGCCGGGGCCGTTGATCTTGCCGGCGCCGAGGCCTCTCTTCTTGCGAATGAGGAGGACCTGCTCGTCGCGCACGACGAAGAGCAGCGTCGCCAGATCCACCGGCCGCCAGTTGTCCCAATCGATGTCGGAGAGGCTCTGCATCGCGGCGCGAGCATAGCGGAGACCCGCCCTCAACCGCGATGCGACCGCCTGCTAGTGTGCCCGGGTGGGCCTCGTCGACACGCACTGCCACCTGACCTACGGCGCCCTGGCCGCGGACCCGGCCGGCGCCTGGCGGCGGGCTCGCGAGGCCGGCGTGGACGCGGCCGTCGTCGTCGCCATCGACGCCGCGAGCGCCCCCGGGGTGCTCGACTTCGTCGCCGGCCACCCCGAGCTGCGGGCCGCGGTCGGCATCCACCCCAACGAGGTGGCGGCGGCCGGCGCCGGCGACATGCGGCGCATCGCGGAGCTCGCGGCGCACCCGGCGGTCGTCGCCATCGGCGAGAGCGGCCTCGACACCTACTGGGACCGCGCTCCGCTCGCCCTGCAGCGGCGCTATCTCGACCGCCACGCGGAGCTGGCCCTCGCGCGCGATCTGCCGCTCGTCCTCCACCTGCGCGACACCTATCCGCTGGCGGTGGAAGCCCTGGAGCCGTACCGCGCGTCGGGTCTGCGCGGCGTCGTCCACTGCTTCGCCGGCGAGGCCGACGAGGCGGACCCGTTCATCGAGTGGGGGTGGCCGATCTCCTACTCCGGCATCCTCACCTACCCACAAGCCGACAACGTCCGCGCGGCAGCGCGGCGCACGCCGCTTCCCCAGTGCCTCGTCGAGACCGACGCGCCGTGGCTGACGCCCCGCGGCCACGGCAAGGTCGACAACGAGCCGGCCTTTGTCGTCACCACCGCCCGCCGGCTGGCGGCGGTCAAGGAGCTGCCCTTCGCGACCGTCGCCGCGGCGACGACGGACAACGCCCGCGCCGCGTTCGGGCTCTAGCGGTCTTCGACGGCCGCTTCCAGCCGCCGGTCGTCCGCCGCCTCGCGGCGCGCGATGGTGGCGAGCCACACGAGCCCCGTCACGATCTGCAGGACGGCGAAGGCGGTGATCCCCTGGCGCAGGGTGAGGGTCGAGCTCTCGAGCAGCAGGCTGGCGGCGATGATGGCGGCGGAGTCGACGAGGGTGAGGGTCAGCCACTCGGTGGCGAACACCCGGCCGCGGAAGCGATCTACCGTGCGCTCCTGCAGCAGCACGGTGGAGGCGACCCAGTTGGCGCCGCTCGTGGCGTGCGCCAGGGTGACGAGCGGGCAGAGGATCCACAGGGCGCTGAGCCGGGCGACGAAGCAGTAGGCGACGCCGGTGAACACGATCCCCAGGCCGATGAGCCGCGGCCAGTACCGCCGGGGGGGCGCCGTCGCCCGCATGACGATCGGCCCCAGCCCGGTGCCGAGACCGCGCGCGGCGTAGAGCCAGCCGATGCCGAGCGACGGGGTCGCCGGCAGGAGGCGCTGGCCGAAGAGCGCCAGCATGTAGACGAGCCCGCCGCCGCCGATCGCCCAGGCCGTCTTGGTCAGCGCGATGCGGCCGATCCGCGGCTCGCGCCACATGTGGGTCCAGCCCTGGACGACCTGCCGCGCGGCGACGCGGACGAGCGAGCCCGCGGGCGGCTCCTCGGTGGTCTGGGGGATGACCGTCCGCCAGATGAAGAAGGCCGAGGTGAGATAGGTGGCGCTGTCGATGACGAAGACGGCGTGGGTGCCGATCCAATCGGTGACGAAGCCGCCGAGCGCCGCGCCCAGCGCCAGCAGCACCGACCAGGTCGCCGCGGACAGCGCGTTGGCGGTCAGCAGCTCGCGCGGCGTCGTGACGTTGGGAATCGAGGCCGCGCGGGCCGGGATGAAGGCCGCCGAGAAGATCATCTGCAGGGCCCCGAGGACGTAGATCCACACGACGTCCGCGGGCTCGCGCACGAAGAGCAGGCCGAGGACGACGAGCGCCCGCGCCAGGTCGGCGGCGATCATGAGTCTTCGACGGTTGAACCGGTCGGCGACGAGCCCCGCCAGCGGCGACGCCAGGGCGAACGGCAGCGACTTGGTGATGAAGACGAGCCCGAGCGCCAGCGGCGATCCGGTGAGCCGCTCGACCAGGGTGTAGATGGCGATGACGTTGAACCAGTCGCCGAGATTCGAGGCGATGTCGGCGAACCAGAGACGCCGGAAGTGGACGTTGGTGCGGACGAGCTCGACGTAGCCGGAGCGGCTCGCGGGCTCGAGCTCGGTCGGGGCGGCGAGGCTCACGGCGGGCGTGGATGGCGGTGGCAGGGACGCCGCTCCCGCGACTCCGGGCCGGCGCGACGGCCTAGTGTAGCGGAGGCGGCCGGCGCCGCCGCGGTCGGTCTCGTGGTAGGTTTCCACCCGCAATGACGCGCGCCTGCCGCAGGTTCTCCCGGACCCTGGCCCTCGCCCTCCTGGGGGCCGCCCTGGCGGCTTCGTCCGCCCCGGCGGCGGAGGTCTACGCCGCCCCGGACGCGGTCCGGCCGCTCCTCGTCGGCAGCGAGGTCCCGTCGGCGGCCGTCCAGCGCCTCGACGGCTCGGAGGTCGACCTGCGCGACGTCGTGGGCAAGAAGAAGGCCGTGGTGATCTTCTACCGCGGCGGCTGGTGACCGTACTGCTCGAAGCAGCTGGGCCAGCTGCAAGCGATCGAATCGGACCTCCGCGAGCTCGGCTTCGAGCTCCTGGCCGTGAGCCCCGACCGGCCTGAGGAGCTGGCCGCCGCGGCCCAGAAGCAAGAGCTCGGCTACGCGCTCCTCTCCGATCGCAGCATGGCGGCGTCGCAGGCGATGGGCATCGCGTACGCCGTCGACGCGGCGACGGCGAAGACCTACGCCAGATACGGCATCGCGCTCGCAACCCCGCCCGGCGCCGCCGGCCCGCAGCTGCCGGTGCCCGCCGTCTTCCTCTACCGCGACGGCCGGATGACCTTCCAGTACGTCAACCCCGACTACCAGGTCCGCCTGGACGGCGACACCCTGCTGGCCGCGGCGCGGGCGGCGGCGAAGTAGCGCTCCCGCGGCGGTGACCGGTCGCCGGCCGGGTGCAACCCTCGGCCCGGACCCGCGGAGCTCGGCCAGGAGCCCATGACGGAGAACCTCTGCAGGCTGGTGCTGACGGTGTCGGCGATCCCGCCGGTCGGCCTGCACCGGCAGGGCGCCCGGCGCGGGGCGCCACGGCCGGGGTGACGATCGCCGCGAGTTCACAGATACGCAGCGCCCAGGTATGCTTGTCTGCATGAGAACGACGCTCAACCTCGCCGACGACGTCACCCGAGCCGTCAAACAGGAGGCCGCCACGACCGGGCGGACGATGACCGAGGTCATCGAGACGGCGCTGCGGGACGCGCTGCTGCGCAAGGCCCCTCCGCCCACGCCCTTCGAGCTGCGCCTGCCGACCGTCGGTGGAACGCCACGGCCGGGGGTGGATCTGACCGACCGCGATGCCCTCTACGAGCTCATGGAGGGGCGGTCCTGATCGCCGTCGACACCAACGTCCTCGTCTACGCCCACCGCCGCGAGCCGACCCTCCACGACGCGGCCCTGTCGCGCCTGACGGCCCTGGCCGAGGGCCGGGAGCCGTGGGCGCTGCCGATCTTCTGCGCCGGCGAGTTCGTGCGGGTGGTCACCCATCCGCGCCTCTTCGATCCACCTTCCACCCTGGACGAAGCGCTCGCGGTGCTGGCGCGCCTCGCCGCGAGTCCTACGTTGCGCCTGCTCCACCCGGGCCCCCGCTTTCTCGGCCTGTTCGAGGAGTGCCTGCGCGAGGCCGACGCCCGGGGCAACCTGGCGTTCGACGCCCAGATCGCGGCCGTCTGTCTCGAGCACGGCGCGCGCGATCTGCTCACCCTGGATCGCGACTTCCTGCGGTTCCGCAAGCTGCGGATCGCCGCTCTGGAAGGCTGAGCGCAGTCCAGAGAAATGAAGTTCGTTCTGAAGCTCGTCCTCGCCGCCCTCGGTCTGCTCGCCGTGGTCTGGCTCGTCGTCTCCTGGTTCGAGGCCGGGAAGGAGATCCGGGTCCTCTGCTCCGGGGTTCACTCCGGAATGGAGCGCGAGCACGTCCTCCACACGCTCGAGACCGGCGCGTACCTGCGATACCGCGGCGAGGCCGGCCCCGACGACCCGATCTCGGTCGATAGCCTCTACAACCTGCGTTCGACACGCTGCGTGATCGAGCTCGAGGACGGCCGCGTGGTCTCGGCGACCCTCGAGTAGCCGCGCCCGACCCGCCGTCGAAGCTTCCATGGACTTCCACCGGGATAGGGAATGGGACTATTGAAGTGAGGCGGCTCCGTCGCCCTTCCCGCGGTTCATAATGGGTGCCGTCACGCGTCGTCGCCGGCAGCATTCACCGAGCGCATCGCCCGAGGAGCCTGATGAGAGCTATCGTCCAAGACCGTTACGGCCCGCCGGCGGAGGTCCTGCGGCTCCGCGAGATCGAGACGCCGGCGGTCGGTGACGGCGAGGTGCTGGTCCGCGTGCGGGCGTCTTGCGTGCATCCGGACGTGTGGCACGAGGTGACGGGCCGGCCGTGGGTGCTGCGACTGATGGGTGGCGGCTTCTCGAGACCGAAGAACCCGGTGCCCGGCACCGACGTGGCCGGCGTGGTCGAGGCTGTCGGCAAGGGCGTGACCGAGTTCGGGCCCGGCGACGCGGTCTTCGGCGAGACCTACGCCGAGCTCGTGTGGCGCAACGGCGGCGCCTTCGCCGAGTACGTCTCGGTTCCCGAGGACACGCTGGCTCGCAAGCCGGCGGCGGTCTCCTTCGAGGCGGCGGCGGCGGTTCCGGCGGCGGGGTTCATCGCCCTCGTCAACCTGCGCGGCAGCGCCCGGCTCGAGGCCGGCAAGAGCGTGCTCGTCAACGGGGCGGGCGGTGGGGTGGGCTCGACCGCCGTGCAGCTCGCCAAGGCCTATGGCGCTCGGGTCACGGGGGTCGATCACGGCGCCAAGCTCGAGATGATCCGCTCCCTGGGCGCGGACCACGTCATCGACTACACCCGGGAGGACTTCACCCGCCGGGGCGAGCGCTACGACCTGATCCTCGACGTCGCCTCGAACCTCTCGCTCCGAGCCTGCCGAAGCTCCCTCACTCCCGAGGGCGTCTATCTCGTCATCGGTCACGATCACTTCGGCCAGGCGAAGGGCCGGGTGCTGGGCAGCGTCCCCCGCATGCTGGGCCTGCTTGCGCTGTCACGCTTCGTCCGCCATCTGCCGACCTCGCAGGGCGAGCCGGCTCCGACCAAGAAAGCGGCCATGGAGCTCCTGGCGGAGCTGCTCGCTGCGGGCAAGCTCACCCCCGTCATCGACCGGACCTATCCGCTCGACCAGGTCCCCGAGGCCATGCTCTATCTCGAGAGCGGGCACGCCTGCGGCCGGATCCTCGTGGTGCCCTGACCTGACCCGAAGAAGAGAGCAAGCCGTGATCATCGGAGCCCACTCCGTCATCTTCAGCACGGATCCGGAGGCCGACCGCGCCTTTCTGCGCGACGTCCTCGAGCTGCCCAACGTCGACGTCGGCGAGGGATGGTTGATCTTCGGACTGCCTCCGGCGGAAGTCGCCGTCCATCCGTCCGAGAAGAACGACGTCCACGAGCTCTACCTCATGTGCGATGACGTCGCGGCGCTGGTCGCAGAGATGAGCCAGCGTGGCGTCGCCTGCGCTCCGGTGAAGGACCTGGGCTGGGGGCTCCTGACCCGGGTGACGCTGCCGGGCGGCGGCGCCCTCGGCATCTACCAGCCGCGCCATGCGCGGCCCGAGGCTATGAACGCCGGCGAAGCGACGGGATGAAGGTGCTCTTCGACCAGGGTACCCCCGTTCCTCTCAGGCGTCGAAGGAGACCTCTGACGCCTCGACGCAGGCCCCTCCGGCAGCCGGTCATGGCTCGGGCGTGGCCGCCCTGGGTCGCTGGCCCCTTGGCCGCTTCGTGCCGTTTCTGAAGGCCGGCCTCCTGCACTGGAGCGAAGACGGCGAGTTCGTCACGCTCGTCGGAGCCACGCCGCGCTCGGCCGACGGCACCGATCCTCTCCTTGGCGCCGGTCTCGAGATGGAGTTCCCCGCGGGTTACGCCCTCCGGGGCGGAATGGGAGCGCTACGAGCTCGACGGCGCCGCCAGCGACAGCGTGACCGCTGCGCTCGTGGTCCGATTCCGCCGCTGACAACCGGCCGCATCGGCCTCCCTTCCGGGAAGCTCAGGGGCTCCGCTCGAGACCTCTGGACCGGCCTCCGCCGCGGTCCCGTACTCGAACAAGTGGGCGCGCTCCTCCGGACCGATTCCCGTTCTTACCACCATCGCCACCACGGCGGCCAGCGCCCAGAGCCAGAGGCGCCGCTCCCGGGCGGTATTCCGCGGTTTGCCCATCACGTCGTGCGAGGAGCTTCTCGTTTGCGCACCCAGACGAGCCAGTAGACGAAGAGTGCCGTGCCGATCGGGACGACGATTGCCAGGGCAATGCTCGCGACGCGGGTCAGGAGGTGTGCGACCAGCCAGCGTCTCGACCGCGCGATGGCGGTCAACAGGCTCAAGGGTGACAGCAGCAGAGCCGCGACCTGGTCGATCCGGAGCACGGTGGCCCATAAGGTCTCGCTCTCGGCCACCAGCTCGCCGATCAGACCGATCTCGATCCACGCGACCATCCCGGCGAGCACGGCGAAGACGAAGAGGGCGACCGTGTAGCCCGCGCCGAAGGTAGTACCGACCGACTCAGTGGCTTTGCTCGACACGGCCTCGATCCCCGAGGAGCAACAGAAACCAGACCAGCAGCTCGAGGGCTGTCACCACAACCACGATCGCCCAGCCCACATCGCCCGGCTCCTTCCAGCCGATGACCAGCATGAGGTACCCGACTCCTACTCCCCCGGCCGCGAGGACGAGGGCAAGAAAACGCATCCGCCGCTGAAGACCGTGGGACGGGCGGCCGACAATGGAGCGAAGTGCCTCCCACAGCACCTCTCGTTCGGCGCGGGGGGAACCCCGACGCAGGCGGCGCAGGGCGTGAAGCTCGAGAAGATCCCCTTCGATCTCCTCCCGGTGAGCGCGGTGGCAGGCGCAACGGACCAGTCGCAGCGCGAGACGGAGAGCGGGAGTCACGATCCAGCTCCGGCCACACTGGAGTCGAATCGACTCCAAAGGTGAGCGCGCGCATTCCGCAGGTGCTCGAGAGCCGCGAGACCTCGTCGAGTCGCTGCGTAGAAACGCTTGCGGCGACCACCGCGCACGGCGGTCGGCTCTCCGACCCACGACCGAACGAATCGCTTGCGCTCCATGCGGTCGAGCGCCGCATAGATGCCTCCGAGCGCCGTCGATCGTTCCGCGGCCTCTTCGAGACGCTCTTGGATGCGAACCGCGTAGGCTTCCTCGCCAAGCGTGCAAACGCACAGCAGGATCAGCTCCTCGAACTCTCCCAGACGCTCGCCCTTGGCCACGATGAAGCTCCGATGGCTATTTTCATGAATGTAGGAGAAATCGATCCCGATGTCAACCTGCACTCGTGTCCCCAACGGAGCCCGGCCGGCGACGGCAGCGGCCTGCCTGAGCGCCTTCAGGGCGAGCCGGAGGCGGGCGGGGTGGCGCTCCGTGGGGGGGCGCGGAGGGCAGGGCGGGCTATCCGTGGCTCGCGCTCAAAGCTGCCAGAGACCGTGGTGAATGCCGCCCTGGATGAAGATCGCGAAGGTGCCGTGGCCGGGGAGCTCCATCGGCGGGTGCGCGATCTCGGCGCCGCTCTCGACGGCGGCCGCGGCCGCCGCCTCGACGTCGTCGACCAGCAGGTAGGGCCGCACCACCGGCTCCTCGGCGTCGTGCATCGGGGCGCGAACGCCGAGCATCCCGCCGCCCGGCAGCGGTGCCGTGCGCGCGCCGCCGAGGCCGGCGTCGGCGTCCCCGAAGCTCACGCCGTGCAGCTGCGCGTAGGTGGCGCACGTCGCGTCGACGTCCTTCGTCACGATCTCGAGGTAGTGGATCTGCATGGCGGCTTCGCTTCCTCCACGACGTCTCTGGAACGGGGCTTGGGGCGTGAGCCTAGCACGCGATCTCACGAGCCAGCTCGCGGACCCGCGCGAAGTCCTGGTCCTCGCCGACGTCCGGCATCTCCAGCAGCACCCTCTTCGCATCCTCGGCCGGGCGCCTCAGGAGAGCCTCACGGAGAATCTCCCGGTGCTCCGCCTCGGCGGACCGACCATGGCTCCCGGCTCTCTCCTTCAGAGCTTCGACAACTTCCCTCTCGATGTCACGAACGATCAGCTGGGCCATGGCGCCTCCGACGTTGCTATCGATGCTGGCACAAGCGGAGAAAGGGGCCTGCGGGCCAGAAGGCCCAGGAACGAGGCGTCTCGAGAGGCGTGGATCTCACCCGATCTTGATGTGCCAGGGCTCGTGGCGCACGCCGAAGGGGTTGGCCTCGGGGTAGCGGATGTCGACGTAGCCGAGATCGACGAGGCGCTTGAACTCGTCGGTCTCGGCGAAGCGGTCGGTGAAGTTGTCGCTGCCGAGCCCGAGCTTGCCGATGTCGAAGTCGCCGACGGCGTGGAAGGAGTACCCGGGCGGGGCGAGCGAGCGGGCGGCCTGCGAGAGGTTGCCGCGGGTCTCCACGGCCTTGGCGAAGAAGAGCTGGTACTGCTTGGCGAGGCCGCGGACCCCCGAGGTGAGCAGCACCCGCTCCCCGAGGTCGCGGCGGATCCGCCGGTACTTCTCGAGCGAAGGACCGCGCAGCAGCCAGTGGCCGGTGCCGGCGATCCGCTCGAGATCGCGCTCGGGGAGATCGGACGAGAGGTCGGCGAGGGTCTTCTCGCCGAGGAAACCGTAGCGCCGGGCGTCGGCGGCGAAGAGCTCCTCCATGAGCTCGAGCTCGTCGGTCTCGAAGTCGCCGATCTCCGGGTAGCCGCGCGCGAACGCGACGATGTCCTCGAAGCCGAGGCGGTTGAAGTTGCCGTGCCCGACGGTGGTCTGGCAGCGCTCGAGGCGCGCCGCGGTGCGCACCAGCAGGTTCCAGCGATGGTCCTCGATCCAGACGTCGTCGTCGTAGGAGCGGTCGTAGTCCCGGGCCTTGGCCACGGCGCGCACGACGGCGAGCTCGTCCCCGCTGGCGGGGGGCGCGGCGACGGTGCCCTCGTCGCGGCGCGGCTCGACCGTGGGGCCGGCGGGAGGCGCGGGCTCCGGGGCCGTCTCGTAGCCCGGCCAGCCGCCGCGCAGCCACCCCCCGAGGGCCGCGGCGCCCGCGACCCGAGGGAGGATTCTCATGAACGTGCGACGATCCAAGGTCCTGCTCCGTGGCCGCTTCAGCCGGCCGTAAACGGCGATCGAGACAGAAGGTTTCGGGCTCTCGAGGCGCCCGATTATAGAGCAGCGGAACCGTCAGATGAGGAGACCGGCTACACAAGCCGTCATGAAGGCGGCCAGCGTTCCGCCGATCATCGCCCGCAGGCCCAGCCGCGCCAGATCGGAGCGGCGCTCGGGGGCGATGCCGCCGATGCCGCCGAGCTGGATGCCGATGGAGGAGAAGTTGGCGAAGCCGGCGAGCGCGTAGGTCAGGATCGTGAAGCTGCGCTCGCTGAATTCGGCCTGGCGGGTGGCGAGGTCGGCGAAGGCGACGAACTCGTTGAGCACGGTCTTGGTGCCGAGGATCTCGCCGGCGAGCCGGCATTCGCTCCACGGGATCCCCATGACGAAGGCGAGGGGCGCGAAGACGAGGCCGAGCGCCCGCTGCATGCTCCAGGCCTGCTCGCCCTCGAAGCCGAAAAAGTAGCTGCCGACCCAGCCGAAAAGCGCGTTGCCCATCGCCACCAGGGCGACGAAGGCGATGAGCATGCCGGCGATGTTCAGCGCCAGCTTCACCCCGTCCGAGGCCCCGGTCGCGGCCGCCTCGACGACGTTGATGCTCGTCTTTTCGACCTGGAGCTCGACCGTGCCCATCGTCTTCGAGTGCTCGGTCTCGGGCAGGGTGAGCTTGGCCATCAAGAGCGCCGCCGGCGCCGAGATCACCGAGGCGGTGATCAGGTGGCCGGCGTTGACCCCCATGGCGACGTAGGCGGCCAGCACGCCGCCGGCGATGGTGGCGAAGCCGCCCACCATCACGGCGTTGAGCTCCGACATCGTCATCTCGGAGACGTACGGGCGGATCACCAGCGGCGCCTCGGTCTGGCCCACGAAGATGTTGGCGGCCGCCGACAGGCTCTCGGCGCCCGAGGTGCCGAGCGTGCGCTGCATGATCCAGGCAAAAAACTGCACGATCTTCTGCATGAAGCCGACGTGGTAGAGGATCGACATCAACGACGAGAAGAAGATGACCGTGGGCAGGACGCCGAAGGCGAAGGAGCGCCACAGGGTGTACTGCGGCGGCAGCGGATCGTCGCCGGGGCGCGGGAAGACGTCGAACATGAACGCCGCGCCGCGGTCGACGTAGGACAGCAGCTGCTTGAAGAAGTCGCCCATCCAGATGAAGGTGACCTGGCCCGGGGTCGTCTTCAGGATGAGGAGCGCGAACGCGAACTGCAGCGCCAGGCCGCCGAGGAGGATGCGCCACGGCACCCGCCGTTTGTGGGTGCTCATCGCCCAGCCGATCGCGATCATCGTGACGAGTCCGACCAGGCTGATCATGCGTTCCACGGGCGCACCTCCGAAGGGCTGTTGGACGGCGGAAACCGGTCGACCATGGCGTCGAGAGCGGGTGGGCGGCATCTTAGCAGCGCGTTGGCTACAATCATCTCCGGCGCCGGCGCCGATCCGGGAGCCGCGCGGGCGCGTAGGAATCGGCAGCGGCGCCGAGAGATCGATGAGCCACAGGACCCCCAAGGAGCGGCGCGACCGCGAGCGCCGGGAGAAGCTCGCCGCCCACCGCGGCCTGGCGACCTGGGGCGAGCGTCTCGTGCCGCTGGGCTCCTTCCGGGCGGCGACGGAGCAGGCGGGGCGGGCGCTCTCGCCCGCGGCGCGCGCCGAAGCCGTGGCGAGCTACCTCGAGCTGCCCGCCGACCCGACCCCCGTCGAGGGCCCGTGGCGGCGGGTGGCGCTCTTCGGCGGCGTCTACAACAACCACTACGCGCTCGCCGCGCTCCTTGCCGACGCCGCGGCGCGCAGCGTCGACGCCGTCTACTGCCTGGGCGACCTCGGCGGCTTCGGCCCCCATCCGGAGAAGGTGTGGCCGCTGCTCGCGGCGGGCGGGGTGCGCGCCATCCAGGGCAACTACGAGCAGTCGCTGGCGAGCGGTCTTGCGGACTGCAACTGCGGCTACACCGATCCGCGCGACAACCACTTCGCGGACCTCTCCTATCGCTACACCGAGCGCCGCTGCTCGGCCGCCTTCAAGGAGTGGATGGGGGCGCTGCCGCCGCGCCGCCGCGTCCGCGTCGGCGGCCGCGAGCTGCTCCTCGTCCACGGCTCGCCGCGGCGGGTCAATGAGTTCCTGTTCGAGTCGACCTCGCCCGTGCCGTTTCTCGAGGTGATGCTCGACCGCGAGCGCTGCGACGGGCTCGCGTGCACCCACAGCGGCCTCCACTGGCACCGCCGGCTGCCGTCGGGGCGCGACGTCGTCAACGTCGGCGTCATCGGGCGGCCGGCCAACGACGGGCGCACGAACGTCTGGTACTGCGTGCTCGAGGCGGCGGACGGCGGGCTCGGCGTCGAGCTCGTGCCGCTGTCCTACGACCACGCGGCGCTGGCCGCCGAGATGCGCGCCGAGGAGCTGCCGGAGGAGTTCGTGACGACCGTGACGAGCGGCTGGTGGACGACCTGCCTCGAGATCCTGCCGGCCCGCGAGCGCGCGGCCTCGAGGTTTTGAGAGATCCGAGACGGGAGCGAGAGCGACGATGAGCGAAGGGCAGCTGGCGATCCTGGGGGCCGGTCCCACCGGCATCGAGGCGGCGCTCGCCGCCGCGGAGCGCGGCTGGCCGTTCACCCTCTACGAGGCCGGGGACGAGGTCGCGAGCCACATGCGCGACTGGGGGCACGTGCGGCTGTTCTCGCCCTGGAGCCTCGACGTCTCGCCGCGCATGCGGCGCGCCCTGGCAGCGGCCGGCCGCCGAGCGCCCGACGGCGAGACCTGTCCCACGGGCGCGGAGCTGCGCGCCGAGGTCTTCGTCCCCCTGGCCGCGAGCCCGGCCCTGGCGCCGCGCCTGCGGCTGGCCAGCGAGGTCTTGGCCGTCGGCCGCGCCGGGCTCCTGAAGCACGAGGCGATCGGCGCCCCGGAGCGCCGCGGCCGCCCCTTCCGGCTGCTCGTCCGCGACGCGGCCGGGCGGGAGTCGGTGGCCGCCGCCGGCGCGGTGCTCGACTGCACCGGCAGCTACAGCCGGCCCAACCGGCTGGGCGACGGCGGCATCCCGGCGCCGGGCGAGGAGCGGGCGGCCGGCCGCATCGTCCGCCGGATTCCCGATTTCGGGCGCGAGGCAGGGGAGTGGCGGGGCCGCAGGGTGCTGCTGGTCGGCGCCGGGCACTCGGCCCAGACCGCGGCGGTGGAGCTGGCGGCCCTGGCGTCCGGCGACGCCACGACGCGGGTCGTCTGGGCGCTGCGCGCCGCGAGCCCCGAATGGCACGTCGACCCCGCCGACCCGCTGCCGGAGCGCTCCCGGCTGACGGCCGCGGCGCGCGAGCTGGCCGGCGGGTCTAGCCCGGCGTTCGACGTGCGCCGGGGCGTCGTCGTCGACCGCTTCGACGAGGCCGGCGACGGGCTCGCCGTGACCCTGCGCGGCGCCGACGGCACGGCGAGCACGGTGACGGTCGACCGGGTTCTGGGGCTCACGGGCGCCGTCGGCGACCACGCGATGTACCGGCAGCTGCAGATCCACGAGTGCTACGCCACGAGCGGCCCGATGAAGCTCTCGGCGGCCCTGCTGGCAGCGGGCGGCGGCGGGGGGGACTGCCTGGCGCAGGAGAGCCACGGCGCCGAGACCCTGGTCAATCCGGAGCCCGACTTCTTCATCCTCGGAGCCAAGTCCTACGGCCGCAATTCCACCTTCCTCATGCGGGTCGGCTGGCAGCAGGTGGACGAGGCGTTCGCGCTCCTCGAAGCCGCGCAACGAGCGCGCGCCACCGCCGCTCCCGCCTGAGCGGCAGGCGGCACGGTGACGAAGCCCCACCCTGGAAGCCGGGGCGGCGGGCGGACCCCGGTGCTACGGTCTTGGATGGCCGAGCGACGTCTCGATCCGGAGGGCGCTCGGCGCCAACCGGAGGGCTCATGAGTCGGAGGTCGTGGATCTTGCTCGGCGTCGTGGCTACCGCGATGGGAGTGGCGGCCGGAGCGGTCATCAGCGCCCAGGGGGCTGCACGGGCGCGCGCTTGCGCGAGCTGCGCTCCGCCGCAGGGAACGCAGGAGCTGCCACGTATCGTCAGGGGCCCTATGGAGAGCACCCCTGTCGGCGAGGCCCTGGAGATCCTCTCCTTCGACGACGGCACCTGCGAGAGCGGGCTCGGCGCCGGAGTCACGGTGACCGACTTCGTCGAGTTCGACGTGCCGACGTGCTTCTTCGACATTCCCGACGTCGTCGCGTTGACGAGCCGGATGAACACCGGCACCGGGACCGCCTTCGCCTTCGGACAGGCCGGACCGGCCGCGCCGCCGGCCAACGGCGGGCTGTTCCTCCCCGTCCCGCCGCTGCCGCCTTTCGGAGCCTGTCCGGCGACGCAGCTGACCTCGCGGTCGGTTGGCCCGGTGGAGATCACCAGCACCACGAACTTCTACGCCGGGCTGCGCACTCCCAACGGCTTCGCGGGCCGCGACACCAACGGACCGCCGGCGGGGCGCATCTGGCTCGACTGCGCGGCTTGCGGCATGACCCAGTACACGCCGACGACCCTGACCAACCTCGGGCTCGGCGGCAACTGGATGATCCGCGTCGCCGTGAAGTGCCAGATGGTCCCCGTCGAGCTGATGGGCTTCGACGTCAGCTGAGCGTCGACCCCGGGTCCTGCGGCCGTAGCGCCACCTTCTCAAAGGGGTCGGCTGGCAGCAGGTGGACGAGGCGTTCGCCCTGCTGCCGGCAGGGCGCGAGGGGACCACCACAGCCTCCGCCTGACCGGGCGGCCGCGGGCGTCTCGCCCCGCGGGTTGACTTTGTCAGGGGATGCGTGCTTCTGGTATGCTGCCAGCTCGTAAGAAGTACAACCTCGACCGGGCAGTGGTCGGCATCGACAGGAGGGCTCATGAACCGGAAGTCGCTTATCATTCTCGGCATCGTCGCGGTCGCCATCGTAGTGGCAGCCGGAACCGTCATTCGCGCCCAGGACGCCGCGCAGGCGCGCGCCTGCGCCGGCTGCGAGCCGCCGCAGCAGACGCAGAACCTGCCGCGGGTCGAAAGGGGCCCCATGGACATCACCCCCGTCGGCGAGGCCCTGTCGGTCCTCTCCTTCGACGACGGCACCTGCGAGAGCGGCCTCGGCGCCGGCGTCACGGTGACCGACTACGTCGACTTCGACGTGCCGACGCAGTGCATCCAGTCGGGACTCGACGTCGTCCAGTTGACGAGCCGTATGAACACCGGCATCGGGACCGCCTTCGCCTTCGGGCAGGCCGGTCCGGCGGCGCCGCCCGCCAACGGCGGCCTGTTCATCCCCGTCCCGCCGCTGCCGGCCTTCGGAGCCTGTCCGGCGACGCAGCTGACCTCGCGGCCGGTCGGCCCCGGCGCCGCGGTCGTCACCGGCACCTCGAACTTCTACGCCGGGCTGCGCACCCCCACCGGCTTCGCGGGCCGCGACACCAACGGACCGCCGGCCGGGCGCATCTGGCTCGACTGCGCGCTCTGCGGCATGACCCAGTACACGCCGACGACCCTGACCAACCTCGGGCTGGGCGGCAACTGGATGATCCGCGTCACCGTCGAGGACGCGAACTGCGTCCCCGTCGAGCTGATGGGCTTCGACGTCAGCTAGCCTGACGCAGCAACCAGACGACTCTCGAGGCCGGGTGCCCCCTCCAGGGCACCCGGCTCCCTCTTTGCGAGTTCCGGGCAGGGCGCCAAGCGCCATGCCGTGGCGCTTGGCGCCCAGGCGATCGAAAGCGGACCAGGCAGCGACTCGGGGATGCGAGTCCCGGGAGGTCCCGGTGGCAGGAGCGGCGTCGACCGGCCGAGTGCCACGCCACCGGCGCCGGCGGACCCGCTAACTCTCGCCCGCGCTCGTGCCCTGTTCGAGCAGCGCTGCCGCTTGCTGCCCCAGGGGGCTGTCGGCTCCGGCGGCGTCGATCGTCTCCCGCAGCAGGCGCGCGGCGCGCTCGGTGTCTTCGTTCTCCCGGTAGAGGATCTCGGCCAGCAGCACCTTGGCGCCGAGATGCCGCGGCTCGAGCACGAGGACCTCTTCGCACTGCCGGCGGCTGAACTCGAGGTTGCCGGTCAGGCCGTAGAGCTGGGCGATGGCGAAGCGGACCTGGCTCGAGTAGGGGCGGCGCTCCTGCGCCTCCTGCAGCTGGAGCCGCGCCTCCTCCCAGCGCTCCTGCCGCACCAGCAGGTTGGCGAGCTTCAGGCGCACGTCGACGTCCGGGTCGAGCTCGAGGGCCGCCTCGTAGTGCTCGATCGCCGCGTCGACGTCGCCTTTCCCGGCGAGGGCCGTGGCGGCGAACGCCAGGGTCTCGCGGCGCGCCGAGCCCAGAGTCAGGGCCTCGGCGAAGGCCTGCGCCGCGGCCTCGTAGTCGCCGCGCTGCAGGTCGATGCGACCCATGAGGTCGGGACCCTCCGGCGAGTCGGGATCGAGCGCCCGGGCGGCCCGGACCGCCTTCTCGGCCTGGTCGTAGAGTCCGAGCGTGGCCGCCGCGCGGGCCACGGAGAGCTGCAGGCGGCTGTTCGTGGGGTCGATCTCGAGGCCGGCGCGGGCGACGGAGAGCGCTTCCTGGGAGCGCCTGGAGCGCAGGAGCTCGAAGGAGAAGTTGATGTAGGAGAGCGCCGTCGTCCGGGCCATGGGGTTGGGCATCGCCGCCAGCTCCGCGGGCGTCGGGAACTCGCGGGCCCGGCTGCTGGCCGAGCCGGTGCCGGTCAGGTAGCCGAGGGCGGCGAGCTTGCGCTGCGCCTCGGGGTCGGCGGCGGCCACGGCCGAGCGCCCGGGGTCGGCGGCCGCCAGGCGGCGCCACAGCCGGATGAGGCGCTCCTGCATCTGCGCCGCCTTGGCGGGGTTCCCCGCGACGAGGTTCGTGACCTCCTGCGGATCCCGGCGCAGGTCGTAGAGCTCCGGGGCCGGCCCCTCCACGTACTTCCACCCCTCGTCGATCAGGCCGCGCAGCGGCGCCCAGCCGAACTGGAACTTGGTGTAGTAGGACTCGATGAGCGCGGGCTCGCTCCACTCCCGATCCGGCTCGTCGAGCAGCGGCGCGAGGCTTCTGCCCTGCATCTCCCCCGGCGGGCTCATGCCGAGCAGGTCGAGCACCGTGGGCGCCACGTCGATGGTCCGCACCGTCGCCGGGACGCTCGTGCCCGGAGCTCCCCGGCCGGGGTGGGCCACCCAGAGCGGGACGTTCATCGTGGCGTCGTAGAGGAAGGCGGCGTGGGTCGGCTCGCCGTGCTGGCGCAGCGCCTCGCCGTGGTCCCCGACGACGACGACGAGCGTGCGCTCGAGCAGCCCGCGCTCCTCGAGCAGGGCGACGAGATCGCCGAAGCTCTCGTCCATGAAGGCGATCTCCGCGTCGTACGGCTCGGCGAACTGGCTGTCGTAGGGCGCCGCCGCGTCGTAGGGCTGGTGCGGATCGAAATAGTGGACCCAGAGAAAGAAGCGCCCGGAGCGGCGCTCTTCGAGCCAGCGCTCGACGGCGAGGTTGACCCGGTCCGACTTGCGCTCCAGAAACCCGAAGGCAAGGTCCGTCCGGGCGCGCTTCTCGGCCGCCGTCCAGTCCGCCTCGTAGTCGTCGTCGTAGAGCTCGAAGCCCTGGTCGAGGTTGACCTGCGAGTCCAGCGGATAGGCCGCGAGGAAGGCGGCGGTCGCGAAGCCCGCGCCGCCCAGGATCTCGGCCAGGGTCGTGACCCTGTCGTCGAGCCGGTAGTAGTCGTTGTCGTGGACGCCGTGGAAGACCGGGTAGGTCCCCGTCATGATGCTGCTGTGGGAGGGGAAGGTGATCGGCGCCGCGGTGATCGCGTGCTCGAAGCGGACCGCCCGCTCGGCGCTGAAGCGGTCGAAGTGGGGCGTTCGCGCGACGGTCGAGCCGGCGACGCCGAAGCGGTCCGCCCGCGTCGTGTCGAGCGTCAGGATGAGGACGTTCAGGTCGCCGCCGCGGCGTTCGCAGCCGAGCGCGGCCAGCGCCAGAAGCGCCAGGACGGACAGCGAGCGGCGGCGCGGCGGGACCACTAGAGACGATCCTGGAAGATGGTCGCCTCGATCTCTTCCAGCACCTCGCGGCCGATCTGCCGCTGGAGGGTCTCGCTGCCGGTGGCGACGAAACGCTCGGCGACCTCGTCGCGGACCTCCGCGAACGTCCGGTCGCCCGAGCCGCGAATCTCCTCGGGACGCACCAGCATGTAGCCCCGCCGCTCGTAGAGCATCCGGTTCTCGTCGTAGCTCTCGACGAGGATCGGATCGCTGATCTGGCCCAGCGGCAGGTCGAGGACCGCCCGCGAGGCGCGGGGGCCGGACCAGTCGCCGATGGCGCCGGGACGGATCCAGCCCGTGTCGCCCCCCCGCGCCGCCGACAGGTCGTCCGACAGCCTGGCGGCCTCGGCGGCGAAGTCGAGCTCGCCGGCCCGCACCCCGCGGGCCACCCGATCGAGCTCCTCGTAGAGCGCGAACCACCCCGGTCCCTCTTCGTCGAAGAGCCGCAGCAGCATCCGCACCCGCAGCAGATTCCGCGAGCGGAAACGCTCGCGGTTCTCCTCGTAGTAGGCCTCGAGCGCCGCGTCGTCGAGGGCTTCGAGGAAGGCGCGGCGGCGGCCGCGATAGGCCAGCTCGACCTGCGCCGTGCGCTCCATCTCCTGCCGCTCGGCCGCGAGCTCGGCGTCGAGGTCCAGCCGCTCGGCCTCCCAGAGGTAGAGCTGCCAGGCGGCGAGCTGCCGCAGGTGCTCGGCCAGCGGGACGGACCGCTGATCGACGAAGGGCATGGCGAGCACCCGCTCGAGGAGCTCGCCGCGGGTGAGCCGGAAGTCGCCGAGGGCGAAGAGCACCGCGTCGTCGCCGCCGTCGAGATCCTGGGGGCTCCAGTCGGCGCCGGAGGCCGCGACGAGCTCTTCGAAGTACTCGTCGAGGGTCGCCTCGGTCTTCTCCCGCTCGAAGCGGCGCCGGAGCCTGGTGCGCGCCTCCGCGAACTCCATGTGGAACGGGGCGAGGCGGTTGTCCACCCGGAAGATGTGGAAGCCCACGGGGGTGCTCACCACGTCGCTGATCTCGCCCTCCTCGAGGGCCCACACGATCTTGTCGGCGGCGGGTCCCAGCGCGCCTGGGTCGAGCCGCCCGATGAGCCCCTCGAGCGGCGCCGTCTCGGAGTCGGACTGGTTGCGGGCGAGCTCGATGAAGCTCGCCCCCGCCATGAGCTGGCGGTGCAGGTCGTCGATGGCGCTGCGCGCCGCCGCCCGCTCCTCCGGCGACGCGTCGCGGGTCGTGCGCTTGAAGATGTGGCGCAGGCGGATCTGCGGGCCGTGACCGAACTCCTCGGGGTGGGCGTCGTAGAACTCGCGTAGCTCCTCGTCGGTGACGGCGACCTTGGCGGCGATCCGCCGCTCGCGGACCCGGTCGACGAGCACCGGCTGCCACAGGGCGTCGAAATAGAGCCGCCCCTCGTCGGTGGCCAGCAGCTCGGCCTCCGCCGCCTCCGCGGCGAGCCGCCGGGCGACGAGCATCTCCTCGAGGAGCTCGCGCCGCCAGTCGGCCGGCTTCTGGTCCTCGGCGGGCCTGCGGCGGGCCGGGGGCAGCGACAGGATGTAGCTGTCGAGCTCGGCGGCCGTGACGTCGCCGTCGACCGTGCGGGCAAGCACGCCGTCCGGTGCGGGCTCGGCGCCGCAGGCGAGCAGACAGGCTCCACCGAGGAGCACGAGAACGGCTCGGGGCCGCAGGACCTGGCGCCAGTCGACCATACAGGGCGCAGAGGTTACCGCCCGGAAGCTCCCGCGTCTACCGGGCCTCGGGAGGGTCGCCGCCCCCGAGGCGGCGGGCGACTTCCGCCGCCCAGGGGCCCCGGCCGGCCGTGACCTCCGGGTCCGCCAGCAACCGCCGCGCCGCCGCGTCGATCGCCGGCGAGCGCTGCGGCGCGGGCATTCGCGAGAGGTCGGACAGGGCGGCGAGGGTCCCCGCCGGCAGATCGGCCTGCCGCGCCGCGATCGCGTAGAGCAGCAGCGCCTGGGCCGTCTGCTCGTGGGCGAGGAGCGCGTCGAGCAGCGCCAGGGCCTGCCGCTGCTCCGCCGCGCGACCCGAGCGAGCCCGCCATTGAGCCCGCAGGAGCAGGCTCTCCCAGAAGGCGGGCGAGCTCGGTTCGAGCGCGGCCAGGGCGTCGTCGAGCGCCGCGAGCCGGCCCCAGTCGGCGAGCGCCGCGGCCCGCCAGCCGGCGACGAGGAGGCTCTCCGCGGGCGTCAGGTCCCGCAGAGCCGCGGGCGGCGGGGAGCCGCGCGCGATCGATCCCCGGGCCGCCTCGAGGCTCGCGGCCCGCGCGACCTCGTCGCCGGGAGCGATCTCGAGCACGCTCGAGAGCAGCCGCGGCCTGGCCTCCCGGGCGGCGGCGGCCGGCAGCCAGGTCAGCAGCAGCTGGCGCCACGCGGAATCGGGCTCGGCGAGCGCAACCCGCTCCACGCGCTCCGGCGCGAGGAAGCGCTGCACGAGGGCCAGCCGGCTCAGGGCGCCGACGTCCGCCGCCAGCGGGTCGTGGAGCGCGAAGACCTCGCGTCCCCGCGAGCGGCCGAGACCGCGGCCGAGGACCCTCGGAGCCCCGCTGGCGAGCAGATTGCGATCGTCCGTCACCGGCTCGGCGCCTTGCGCCGCGGCCCGCACGCCCGCCGAGCTCAGGACCCAGTGCGCGGCGACGTCCTCCAACCGTCCGATGCCGAGGGCCGTCAGCTCGGCGCGCAGGGGCGCGGCCAGCCGGAGGTCCAGCGGCTCCGCGGAGGCGAGCAGGACGATCGCCCCTCCGGGCGGCGGCCCGTAGACCTCGACGTACGGGAAGACCTCGGCCAGCGTGGCCAGCACGGAGCGCAGCAGCGGCGCGTCGACGAACGGCAGTCCGAGCCACTGGGCCAGGACGCCGCCCGGTCGCAGGCGCGAGCGAACCGCGGTGAAGAACTCGCGGGTGTAGAGATTGGCCGCGCCGGCGGTCCAGGGATGGGACGGCTGCGAGATGACGACGTCGAAGCGCCGGCGGGTGCGGTTCAAGACGTCGCGGGCGTCGTTGACCACGAGCTCGACCCGGGGGTCGGCGAGCGGGTCCTGGCGGCGCCCGGCGGCCACGCTGCGATTGGCCTCGACGACCTGGCGCTCGATCTCGACGACGGCGACGCGCGCGACCGTCCGCGGCACGGACTCGGCCGTGGTCCCGGCCCCGAGCCCGATGACCAGCGCGTCTGTCGCTTCCGGACGCGCCATGAAGGGGAGCATCCCCAGCCAGCGCGTGACCGCGGAGCGGCTGGGGGAGACGCCGCGGGGCTGGATCGACCCCTCGGCCAGGCCGTTGGTGCGCAGGCTCCATTCGCCCTCCTGCTCGGTCAGCACGACCGACGAGCTCGTGCCGAGCGCGGCGAAGACGACGCCGCGGGGATCCGAGCCGCCGGTCAGCGGGCTGAACGTGAGGACGCCGAGCGCCGCGGGCAGGGGCACGAAGAGCAGCCCGAGCGCCAGGACTCCGGCGCAGGGCAGCAGCAGGCGGCGGCTTGGCGTCGCCCACGCGGCGAGCGCCGCGGCGAGCAGGCTGAGGCCGATGAGGAGCTCCTGCGAGCCGCCGAACCCGAGGCGCGGGAAGACGAGGAGGGCGAGCACGATGCCGCCCGCGAGGTTGCCCAGCGCCGTCAGCTGGTAGGCGCGCGCCACCGTGGGCGCGGCGTCGCCGGCGCTGCGCGTCCGCGCCCCGATGGCAAAGAGGAAGGCGGCGCCGGAGCCGGCGGCGATGGGCAGGAGGGTCAGCGCGGCGATGGTGGCGCCGCGCAGCAGGCGGTCCGCGAACGCGAGAATCGCCGGCTGCCCGCCGCCGGCCCAGGCGTCGAGCGCCGCGAAGGCGGCCCACGACCAGGCGGCGACGGCGAGCTGCGCCACCGCGAAGCCGGTGGCGTTGCGCGACGGCCGCGAGCCGACGGTACCCGCGATCGCCGAGCCGACGGCGAGGCCCAGCAGATAGGCCGCGAGCAGGATCGAGAGCGCGTAGAGGCCGCTGCCGACGAAGTGGATGAGCAGCCGGGTCCAGAGGATCTGGGTGGCCAGGGATACCGTCCCCGCGAGGATGACGACGGGGACGAACGGAAACGCCTCGCCGCCCGCCGGCTGCCCGCTGGGGGGCGGCGGCTCGGGGGCGGCTCGGCGGTGGAGGGTGAGCGCCAGCCCGGCCGCCGCCAGGCTCAGAGCCGCGCCGAGCCAGGTCGAAGCCCGGATCCCCACGGCGGGGAGGACGACGAGGCCGGCTGCGAGGCTGCCCGTCACCGCGCCGAGGACGTTCGCGCTGTAGAGCCACGCCGTGGTCCTGGCGGCCCGCCGGTCGTCGAGGACGAGCCCACGAATCGCGTAGGGGAAGGAAGCGCCGAGGCACAGCGTCGGCACCGCGAGCAGCACGGTGGTGATCGCCAGCTGCCACAGCCAGCCGCCGCCGAGCGCCGCGCTCGGCAGCCCGTCCGTCGCCAGAGCGCGATAGAAGAGCTCCTGGCACCAGGAGAGCCCCCACGGCACCGCGAGCGCCGAGAGCGCGATGGCTCCCTCGAGGAGGGCGTAGGTCACCAGGGGCCGCCGGCTCGACCGGCAGCGCCGCAGCGCCAGGGCCGCCCCGGCTCCCAGCCCCGCGAGGTAGATGCCGAGCACCGAAGCGGTGGCGATCTCGCTGCTGCCGAAGACGACCGCGAACTGGTGCGACCAGACGAGCTCGTAGAAGAGCGCCGCGGCGCCCGAGAGCAGGAGGCAGAGCGCCCCGACCACGACGCGACCGCGACCCTCGATCGCCCGCTCCTCCGCGGCTTCCCTGGGTCCTCGAGCGGGGTGGCCGGCGGTGGGCACGGCGGGAGCTTAGCAGCCGCCCGCCACGCCGCGCCCGGCCTCTCAGCGCACGATCGCCGCCCGCAGCGCGTCGAAGGCGCCGGCGTCGGCCGACTCTTCGAGCAGCAGCACCTCGACCTCCTTGCCCTTCCCGAGAACGACCACGCCGGCCGGGTCGGGCAGCGCGCTCGGGTAGCCGAACTGGGCTTCGAGAGAGGCGCGCTCGGTCGCCGGCAGCGCGCCCTTGTAGAGGCCGAGAGCGACGTGCTCGCCGCGGTGGTTGGCGAGGTGCACGACGTCGACGGCCCATTCGGGGCCCGCGCGGCGCCCGAAGCCCAGCGGGCAGAGCTCGAAGAAGGGGAACTCGAGGCCGGTCGCGCCGCGCGGCCGCTCGGTGCCGAGCGCGTAGCGCAGCTCCACGTCGTCGACGAGGATCTCGACCAGGAGCGGCACCGACTCCGTGGCGAAGCGGTCGTACGCGCCGTCGCGCAGCAGGACGTCGGGCAGCACCGAGGGCGGGTCCCGGCGACGCAGCTGCTCGCACCAGCCGGCGATCGGCGCCGCGGCGGTCGGCCGGCCGACGGCCACGAGGAGGGCGGGCGCCTCGGCCATCTCCCCCGGGATCGGGCGCGCCCCTTCTTCCTGCCCGCTCGCCTCCGGCGCGGGCCGCCAGAGCTCCAGGTAGATCGTCTTCTCGGGTCCGGCTTCGGCGTCGAGCCCGCCGGCGACGGCGGCGAGCAGGGCGAAGGCGGCCGCGAAGCGGTAGCGGGTCATGTCGGACGTCCGCGGGCAGGGGAGCGGGGCGGCGGCGTCGTCCGCCGTCCGCAGCTCGAGCAACCCGGCCGCTTCGCTCAGGATTCCCCGCCCTGCTCCCCGCGCCGCCGCCCGGCGCCGGC
>Ga0224512_10000744_pt1 | contig 33374 bp, 33 predicted proteins | sample SF_May12_sed_USG_4_FD_169103 | JGI IMG/M metagenome (GOLD analysis project Ga0224512, IMG submission 169103) | Sediment microbial communities from San Francisco Bay, California, United States - SF_May12_sed_USGS_13 | ecosystem: Environmental > Aquatic > Marine > Sediment | place: USA... | reverse complement strand
CCGGTGATGACGTCCGTACCGTAAAGTCTTTGTTAGCGAAAAGGTTGCATTCTGACCGCTATATCCGCGTTTCGCCCATGTTGCCTAAGGGTAAACAGGATCATGCGGTTGCGATCGAACGGACAGGTCGGAATATCGGCGCAGCAGGCCGGTACCCTTTTCGGGTTGGCCGCCATCGTCGTTTTGGCGATCGCCGTCAGATTGTACGGAATAAATTTTAGTCTCCCTTATGTGCACCATCCCGATGAGCCCACGAACTACAACGTTATACTGGGCATGTTTCACAACAGGGATTTCGATCCGAATTTCTTTAATTATCCTTCCCTACCGTTTTACATAAACAGAATATCTCTCGAGGCGATCTATGCCGTGGGGAATGTTTTCGGTTATTACGAAAACCACGGGGATATAAAGAAAATAGAGCTTCTGGCCATGGGAGTCGGCGAAATTCGCAACCCCGCAGTCTTCCTGTTCATGCGAATTTTGACCGTGCTGGCGGGCGTCGCGACGGTCGCGATGGTCTATCTCTGCGGCCGGGAAGTGGCGCCGTCGGAAAGTCGCGGCCGCTGGACCGGCCTTGTTGGTGCGCTGATCGTGGCCGTGTCGCCAACGCTTGTCGGGAACAGCCGCTACCTTACGCCGGATATGTGGGGCATGCTCTTTATCCTGGCGTCGTTCTGGGCGAGTCTCAGGGTCTTCCGGGCGGGTGGTTTGAAATATTATATCGGGGCGGGCGTCGCCGCCGGCCTGGCCGCGGGCGCGAAATATGTCGGCGGCCTCGTGATCGTCGTTCTGCCCGTCGCGCATGTGTTGCGGAATCTCGACTCCGCCGCCTTCTCCTGGAACCAGCTCTCGATTGACCGGCGGGTGATCCTCGCCGGGTTCCTCAGTCTGCTGGTGTTTGTTCTCACGACACCCTACGCCATTCTCGACGCCGAGGCGTTCCTCATCGGTCTGCTGAGCGAGGCCCGTCACTACGCTACAGGCCATTCGGGCATGGACGGGAAAACCCTGCTGTTCTATTCGCGGCTGCTGTTTCTGACTGAAGGACCCGTCACCGCACTTGCGTTTGCCGGCCTGGTCTATGGGCTTGTCGTGGATCCGAAGCGGACTGTTCTCGTCTGCTTTTTTCCGCTCGTCTATTTTCTGATGATTGTGGATCTGCCGGTGCGCAATGAGCGGACGTTGATGCCGGTACTGCCGTTTCTAGCCATCCTGGCGGCCCGCCCGCTGGTCGACGCCGTGGCGGTAGTTCGCATCCGTTACCCGGGTTTTCCGGCGGCGGCCCTGCCGGCTGTGGTCGGCTTGGCGCTTCTGGTGGTCCCGGCGGCCAATACCTACGCCGGCGCCAGGGCGCTGACCGCTCCGAAACCCGAGGAGGCCGCGCGCCTGTGGATCACCGAGAACCTGCCGGCGGGAGCCAGGGTCCTGCTCGAATCGTATTCGCCCTATGTAGACCCGGCGCGTTTCGACGTCCTGGGGGTCCGCAGCATGAGCGACCCGGATGTCGCCCAACGCATTGCGGATGACCCGGATTACCTGATCTTCAGCGCCAGGATGTATGGTCGTTACCTTTACGATCGGGCCCGCTATCCGGAACGGGCGGCGCGCTATGCCGACCTCTTCGCGGCATACGATCTGGTCAAATCGTTTGGTGGCGGTGGTGGTGAAATCAAAATCTTCAAGTCCCCCGATCCCAAGAAATCTTGAGGCCCGGCGGGGGTTCATTGAGATGGAGGCGGCGCTGGACGCCATGGCACAGGAGCTGGACGCCATCTTCGAGGCGATCGCCAAGGACGCGACGGGGGAATAGGAAGAAGAATAACCACAGAGGCGCAGAGACACAGAGATAGCGGAAAGTCCGGCGGATCCCCGGAATCGACGCCGATCAAGTCCTCCCCCTTGATGGGGGAGGATTTAGGTGGGGGTGGATCTCGTTGTTTCGTCTGTCGCTGTCCGGCGCCGCGCATCCCCCCGGGCGCCGGTGAGTCACCCCCACCCCGACCCTCCCCCGTCAAGGGGGAGGGAGAATTGCGGCGGAATGGTGCCGGGGTCGGCGCATGATCACCGCCACCTCTGTGCCTCTGTGTCTCTGTGGTTTATCTTTCCCCGACGCCCCCACGTATGGACAATCCGGGTGCCCTTCGGTACCATTATTGTGCGCTGCACAATGGGCGCGGGCGGAGGAGGGCCGGCACATGGCGGACTTCGAGGACAGGTCGCTGGACGACTGGCGCAAGCTCGCCGAATCCGAGCTGAAAACCCGCACGCTCGACGACCTTGTCTGGCACACGCCCGAGGGCATCGCCGTCAAGCCGCTTTACACCGAGGCCGACCTCGAGGGCCTCCGGCACCTCAACACATTGCCCGGCTTCGCGCCGTTCACCCGCGGCCCGCGGGCGACGATGTACGCGCAGCGGCCGTGGACGATCCGCCAGTACGCCGGCTTCTCGACCGCTGAAGAGAGCAACGACTTCTTCCGCAAGGCGCTGGCCGGTGGCCAGAAGGGGCTGTCGGTGGCGTTCGACCTCGCGACCCACCGCGGCTACGATTCCGACCATCCGCGGGTCGCCGGCGATGTCGGCAAGGCGGGTGTCGCGATCGATTCGGTCGAGGACATGAAGATCCTGTTCGACGGCATCCCCTTGGACGCGATGTCGGTGTCGATGACGATGAACGGCGCGGTGCTCCCGGTCCTCGCCATGTTCATCGCGGCGGGAGAGGAGCAGGGCGCGCGGCGCGCGCAGCTCAGCGGCACCATCCAGAACGATATCCTCAAGGAGTTCATGGTCCGCAACACCTATATCTACCCGCCCAAGCCGTCGATGCGCATCGTCGCCGACATCATCGAATACACCGCGCAGGAGATGCCGCGCTTCAACTCCATTTCCATCTCCGGCTACCACATGCAGGAGGCCGGCGCGACCCAGGTGCAGGAGCTCGCCTTCACGCTGGCCGACGGCCTCGAATACGTGCGCGCGGCGGCCGCCAAGGGGCTCGACGTCGACGCCTTCGCGCCGCGCCTGTCGTTCTTCTTCTGCCTCGGCATGAACTTCTTCATGGAGATCGCCAAGCTGCGCGCCGCGCGCACCCTGTGGGCGACGCTGATGCGACGCGAGTTCCAGCCGCAGGACCCGCGTTCCCTCATGCTGCGCACCCACTGCCAGACCTCCGGCGTGTCGCTCACCGAGCAGGACCCTTACAACAACGTCGTGCGCACCGCCATCGAGGCGCTGGCCGGCGTGCTGGGCGGCACGCAGTCGCTGCACACCAACGCGCTCGACGAGGCGGTGGCGCTGCCGACCGAGTTCTCCGCCCGCATCGCCCGCAACACTCAGTTGATCCTGCAGGAGGAGACCGGCGTCACGAAGACCGTCGACCCGCTGGCCGGCAGCTATTACGTCGAGGCGCTGACCGGCAGCCTGATCGAGCACGCCGGCCAACTGATCGCGGAGGTCGAGAAACTCGGCGGCATGACCAAGGCGGTGGCGTCGGGCATGCCGAAGCTCAAGATCGAGGAGGCCGCGGCGCGCCGCCAGGCCGCCATCGACCGCGGCGAGGAGGTCATCGTCGGCGTCAACAAATACAAGCCGGCGGTCGACGATCCCGTCGAGATCCGCGACATCGACAACACCAAGGTCCGCGAGGCGCAGGTCGCGCGGTTGACGCAGGTGCGCAAGTCCCGCGACAGGAAGGCTTGCGCGGCGGCGCTCAAGGCGCTCACCGACGGCGCGAAGGACGACAAAGCGAACCTCCTCGCGCTCGCCGTGGATGCGGCGCGGGCGCGAGCCACGGTGGGCGAGATCTCGGACGCGCTGGAGGCGGTGTTCACCCGCCACAAGGCGGAGATCCGCTCGATCACCGGGGTCTACGGCGCCGCCTACCGCAACGACGAGGGCTTCGCGCGGATCCGCAGCGACGTCGCCGCCTTCGCCGAGGAGCAGGGCCGCCGGCCGCGCATGCTGGTGGTCAAGCTCGGCCAGGACGGCCATGACCGCGGCGCCAAGGTGATCGCCACCGCCTTCGCCGATATCGGCTTCGACGTCGACGTCGGCCCGCTGTTCGCAACGCCGGAGGAGGCGGCGCGCATGGCGATCGAGAACGACGTCCACGTGATCGGCGCGTCGAGCCAGGCCGCCGGCCACAAGACCCTGGTGCCGGCGCTGATCGCGGCGCTGCGCGAAGCGGGCGCGGACGACGTCGTGGTTGTCTGCGGTGGCGTCATCCCGGCCCAGGACTACGCCATGCTGAAGGCGGCGGGGGTGGCTGCGGTGTACGGCCCGGGCACCAACATCCCCGAGGCGGCACGCGAGGTGCTGGGGCTGGTGCGGAAGGTGCGCAAGGCGGCGTGACGGGGGCCATCGTCCGGGCATCGTTGGCGGGGGGAGGCGCTGACGCCCTGGAATGGCCTGCTGGCCGGGACTCCGTGCTATCGGCGACGAGTAAGTTCTTCGTTGATTTGCCGCCGCGCCCTGTCGGGAAGATCGTCCCTTGCCAGCAACCGCGCCAATTCTTCTTTGGTGAAATTGCGTAATTGCCCGCGCCCTTGGGCGCGCCAGTACGAATCCGGCGAATTCAGCCATTCGATAAGCAGTGACTCGTTTATCCGCTCAACCGCCACCACGATGTCTGCATGGGCGGTCCCGATTGCGAAATCGACGCTGCCGATCGCGGGGCGGGATGGTGGCACGGCTGCGGTCCTGAACGGGATGCCCGGCGTGTCGGGATCGTTGTCGTCGTCATAAAGCAGCCCGCCCGGATTCTGATCGTCGCGGGATAGATCGAGCCTTCCCGCCTTCAACAGCGCCGGCGGCATATATAGGTCGGAATAGTCGGATTCCCCGGGTCCCCACTGGAAGGTGAACATGAAATCTTCCGTCCTCGGTTCTTCCGAAACGACCGTATAGGCCCAGCGCGATCTTCGTTCAACTGCCCCGGGCATCGCGGTTTGATGAACGAAGAAACCGGTACTTGCGGAGAAAAATTTCGCCGGATAACTGTGTATGCCGAGACTGCCTTCGTAGACCGTCTTGGGGGGCCAGCGACTGACGATGACGCCGACCAGATAAAAGGCGGAAATCCAACAGATCACGGCGACCAGTGCGCACAGGCCTTGTTGCGCGCTATCGTCCCGCCGGCACTGAAGGAATTGCTTGGTCTGCCGGGGTGCAACCCACAACAGCAAGAGCGGGAGCAGGGCGTAAGGACCGTAGGTGTATACCAGGTCTGGCCAGTCCTGTGGGTTCACTTGGAACAGCCCCGTCCAGCCGGAAATATCCTCCCCGGCCCGACTTCATATGTTATGTTTCAGTTGTGCACTGTATAATTGCATTACATGCAAGCGAAATCAACCGTAAACAAGGGCCGCGGGCCGTGTCCCCCGAACTGCAGGATATGGGGCACCGCCGCCGCGTGTACGTACCCCCTTGATCATTGCGGCTTGTTGCCCGCCTTGGCCTCTAGCACTTTGAGCATCTGGTCCTTGCGGTATCTGTAATGCCAATCGAGGACGCCATACGCCATCAGGGACAGTGAGATGACCAATACGCCCCCGGCCACGATGCCAATGGCCGGAAGCCAGTGCGAGTGCAGATCCGCGACCGTGTGGTAGTAAATATAGAACAGGGCCGCGAACATCGTGACGAACGCGTTGAAGGCCGTGGCGCGCGCAATTCTCACCCGGCTGCGGATCATCTCGATGACGGCCATCGCATCGGGTTGGTAGAGCTGGATCTTGATCCGCGCCCGGTACAGTCGCTTTTGCTCCTTGGCGCTGGCCAATCCTGCCTTCGTGTATTCGGCCCGCTCGGCAGGCACCAGTGCCAATCGGGTGAGAAACCGTATCGGAGACGACGGCACAAGATTGGCGAAGACCAGCCTGATGAGCCGGTCGAGGATGACGCCGAGACTGTATGCCAGGCCCACGAACGCGACCGCGATCGCCGGCTTGATCGCCGAATCAACAGGCAAAGCAGCCGACAAACCCGGGAACAGGCCCAAGGCCAACAATATGACCCATACCATCCCCTGAATTCCGACGATTAGGATTTCCACGATGATTGGCGTTGTGTGCATGGGTGCAGCCTCGTCATACGGAACGGTCAGCGTACCCTCGCCAAAACTCCCACCATGATCAGCCAACGACAGGACGGCTGTAAAACGACAACCAACGATACATTAATCCGTGCATCGACGCCACAAGTCAGGACCGCCGTAACGCGGATCATGGCTCCTGATGCAACCTGTCCCTGATTTACTGTCTCACCCTAGGGGTGCAGTCCAGTATACTTATTTCGACCGTCTTGCAGGGCAAAGAGCGTGAATTGGGTATACTGTCGCCGGAGTTCCCCAGACCCCGGTGATCGCAATGATCTGCCGCACCAGTAAAGCGTGCCTGGCCCGTGTTCGGCCCCTTCGCGCGCGGCCGACTCGCCATGGTACTGCAATGCTGGGTTGATTCGCCATAATGCCAAGCATAGAGTGGGTGTGCTCATGATCGAGAACGATCGTTCATGCGGTATGTCAGGGAGGACGACCTATGGCAAGCTGGCAGAACAACAACCGCGCGCATGCCTGCCTCTGGTTGTTCGAAATGTGGCACCATGACCGGCGGGACGCGAAATTCACGCCGTCGGGGCAGTGGTCGACCGATTTCCTGATCAGGTCTGCGGCCGGTGAATCCGCGGCCATGCGGAAAGGCAAGGCCCAGACCCATGTGGAAATGCTGGACGGCGCCTTCATAAATCTCTACCGGGCCCAGTACGAGGACGGGGTGGACCGCGACACAGCGCTTGCCGCCATGCTGGCGGTCCTCAACGACCGTGACAAGAAGTTGGAGGACCTCGGCGAGCCGGTGGATGCGAATTACCGGTTCCTCGGGGAAATCTGATGAGGGCCCTGGTCTCGGGTCTCCTCCTCGGGAGCCTGGGGGTGATGGGTCCTGCGTTTTCGCAGGACTCGCCGCCCGCCAACCCGCAGGTCGCGAGCCTTGTCGAGACATTCGGCGACGCGGTCTGCGCCGGCCTGGAGCTGCTGCCGCAGGAGAGCTGCAAGGAGGTCCTGACCGCGGCGACCAGCTCGAGCGCCAATGGCGCGTTCGATGCCGCGGCGCTGGCGGACAAGCTGAAGCAGCCGGAGATTCTCAACTCGGCGCTGTCGAAAGCCTTTGGCGGCAGCGTGCCGCTCGGCCTCGAATTCAAGGTCTTCGATTCCGGCGACGGGGAATCGTCGCTGGGCGTCGCCTACGACGTGCAATACGATTTTCTCGACGCGAGCTACGGCGAGGGCGGCAAATGGAACAAGCGGGTCGCCGTCGAATTCGACGCGACCGGCAACGTCGCTTTCGAGCGGACCGCGAACCCGCGGGATTTCCTCGATACCACGCTGAACCTGTCCGCCTCGTGGTCGACCGCGCTGCCGCAGCAGGACCTGGCGTTCGGCGCGAAACTGACCCAGCTCGCGGTCGATACGGCGATCTGCAGCGATCAGGAGATAGAGACCGAGCAATGCAGGAAAACCCGCCAGGATGCGTTCGCGATGTTCGACCAGGCGACCCGCTTCCTGAAGGGGTTCCAGCGCTATGAGTTCGGTTTCGAGGGCGGCATCGAAAGCGACCAGGAGTTCGACGCGACGCAAAGCAAGGTCGGCACCTTCGCGTTCGCGCAGTACGACGCGTGGCGCAGGGACAGCCTGCTCGGGACCCTGAAGCTGTTCCCGGCCGTCCGGGTCTCGGTCGATTACGTCACCCCGGATGACGAGACGCCGCGGGCATTGGCCGGCGACGATTCGTCCTTCTACCGGTTTGCCGGCGAGGTGTCGCTCTGGCGTCTGCTCTCCGAGCTTGCCGGCACCCCGGTCGTGCTGACCGCGAACTACCGCTATTACGCGGAGATCGGCGCATCCGACCTGGTGCGCGACGCGGGCCTGGACGACTACGGCCTCGTCACCGTCAGCCTGTCGGGAACCAACGGCGTTTTCGTCAGCTACTCGAGCGGCGAACTGCCGCTCGACACGGATCACGACAACGTCGTCGAGATCGGCTGGAAGGTGAATTTCTAGGCGCGGATCGGGGAAAATGCGGAAGGCCGGAGGGGTGGCCGCGGTGTACGGCCCGGGCACCAATACCCCCCGAGGCCGCCCGCGAAGTGCTGGGCCTAGTGCGGAAGGTGCGCAAGGCTGCGTGAGGGGGGAGGGCGTCCAGCGATGAAGGATGAGCAAGAGATAGATAGCCTTGTTCTGTCGCTGGCGACGGCACGCTGGCAGAAGACCGCCATGGTAATCGCAAGGGTCCTTAAGCAACTGAAAGGCGGTCTCTCCGACGATCCGGCCGATAAGGTGGCCGAGAGAATCGAACACCTCGTGAGAACGAACCGCTTGGAGTCTCAGGGCAACCTGTCCCGCTGGCGATACAGCGAAATTCGCCATCCAGGCTCAGCTGAGTAAGATCGCGTCGGGGTCACGTCGGGGTCAGGCTTGCGTTGTTGCATTATTGACCTCAGGGGTTCCACGGACAGTATGCGTATCCCCTTCTTTCCCTTTCGCCCTGAAGTTGGCGAATTGGGCGGTTATGTATATTGTCCCACGAAAGTCTCCGGCTCACCAACCCGTCCCGCCAATCCCGGAAACAGGCCATTGGGCGACAATCGCATGGCATCGACACCGCCGATTATCAAACAGATCGCCTGGCTCTCGGTCGTGCCCCAACTGGCCATCGGCGCGGTGCTGGTTTTGGCTGCCGATCTTCTCGGCGCCGGCAACCCTCTTCTGGCCGCGGCTGTCGCCTATCTGGCGTTGTTTTTTCCGCTGCGATGGCTGGTGGCATCGCATCACCGAAAGGGCATAGCGCTTATAAAGAAGCAGGATTTCGAGCCGGCGATCGACGAATTCCAGAAGAGCTACCGCTTTTTTCAGAATCATCCGTGGGTCGACACGTACCGGTATGTGACGCTGCTGTCGTCGTCACGAATGAGCTACCGGGAGATGGCCCTGGTCAATATCGCATTCTGCCATAGCCAGATCGGCAATGGACGGGAATCGAAGGAATACTACGAAAAGGCGCTTGCGGAGTTTCCGGAGAGCGAAATCGCGAAATCCGCGCTGCGCATGATTGCTGCAGCACAGGAACTTTCCCAACAATAGCCCGTAACTGACCCCGTAACGTTACAAACCCAAGGTCCCGGCGTCGCCTGTCACCTGGCCAGTTTGAGGATGTCGCGCTCCATGACGCCGGTCGCGACGCAAATCGTCCCGTCATCCGCAAAACGGCCGCGTCCGCCTGTGCTGAAGCTGATGGAGTCGCTTGACGAGTCCTGGCTGCCGTCGACGCCGCTGATCCACATGGTCCGGGTGACGAAATAGCGTGTGCGGACCGTAATGCGCACGGTATCCGGACCGGCTGCCTCGAGAACGATGTCGGCCCGCCCGTCGAGTTTCATCCGGCGGGTCACCGCGTAGAGGAGATCGGTCATGATCTCGTATTGCATTTCCGGCACTGCGGCGGAGAAGGAATAGGTCCGGTCGCCATGGACATTCCTGACGCGGGAGCGGATATGCCCGCAGTCGATGTAGCCGAGCGGGTCGTCGCCGCGGTTGCGGGCGTTGATGATGCCCGCATCCCTGTCCATGTCGCCGATGACGAAATAAAGCCGGCCGAGTTCGGCCACGAAACGATTCCAGACCTCCCTCCTGGTGCCGTCCACCGTGGCGGTGACGACATTTTCAGGGTTGCCGGCGCGTGTCGGCGGCGTGTAGGTGAGTACGCCGCCGCAGGCTGAAAGGGTGGCGGCGGCGATGACGATGATTGCGGTCCTGCCCATAAACTGCCCCCGCAGTTGACCGGGAATTTACATCCGCGCCTTTCGCGGCGATCCGCGACCATATCCATCCTCCGCGGCCTCGTCGCACTGTATCTGGCGCCGTTATAACACCGCGACGACGGGTCGAACCCGTGGATCGCCTGCCGGGTTTCCGGTAGCCTTCCGGGCCCATCCATATCTTGCACGGGAGGCGAAGATGGAACCGGGCTTTATGCCGTTTCTACCGATGGTCATCCTCAGCATACCATATGCGATTTTTGCCGGGGCGCTGGCGCAGCGGCTGAACGGCAACACTGTTCTGTGGGTTATCCTGGCTCTCATCCCGATCGTGGGGTTTTTTTTCTTCTGGTATGTCCTCTACAGGATCGTCACGGGCATTCTGGACAGGATCGACGCGGTCGATTCCAAACTGGCGGCGCCATAGGGCGCGCTGGGTGCGGGAGCGTGGCCCGCCGCGTCCGGCGTCAGTAAATCTTCGGCGGGCGTTTCGGCGTCTGCGCCGGCGTCTTCTTTGGCTTCGGCTTCTTCTTGGGCGCCGGCTTCGCCGCGTCGGCCGCGTCGGCGGCCTGCTTGTCGGCGGCGTCCCTGGCGAGGCGCAACTCGCGCAGCTTCGCCGTGCGCTTCGCCACCTCCTGCCGCGCCTTTTCCGCCTCCGTCAAGGCTTGCTTGGCCTTCTTCTGGGCGGCGGCGAACTTCGCCTCGGCCATCGACATTACTGATTTCGCCATTTCGGGCATCCTCTGATCTGGTTCGCGGCGTCGCGGGCGGAGACCTCCGTCCCGGGAGCGCAGGGCGCAACCGCCCGCAGGCTGGCGCGCAGGGTCGGCGGCGGAACGGCGCATCGCGCCGCTTGTCCTGGTGTTCGTTGTTGCGAGCCGCCGCGCCGGCGGCGCGCGGCGGCCACCCACGGCGCGTGTCCGGGGGTGGCGCCTTGCGTCGTCAGTCGACGATGGACAGGTTCTCGGCGGATGACTTGCCGTTCTGTCCGGGCTGCAGCTCGTAGGAGACCTTCTGCCCCTCGTTAAGCGATGTGAGGCCGGCGCGCTCGACCGCCGAGATGTGCACGAAGGCATCCTTCGAGCCGTCGTCCGGCTCGATGAATCCGAAGCCCTTGGCGGCGTTGAACCATTTTACAGTACCAGTCGTCATGATCGTTCCCTCTAACAGGAGTGTTGATGTCGCGCCTCGCGTCGTACGGCGGCGCGGTCCGTCTCACGCTCACATTGTCAGGGGATAGCCAAGCCAGCCGGCGGACCGGCCGTTCGGGTGCCACAGATCGAACGCAACACGTATGCCATATATATGGGCGCATTCCGGGGAAAATGCAATAACGGCCGGCGCGCGGCGGGATGGCCGGACATGCGGTGCCGCAAACCCGCAGAAAATCCCTTCGCATGGGCTCGTTCCATCGAACCCGGTGCGTTGCGGCCGGTCGGAGGCGGTTGCTCCGGCGCCCGAAGATGCCGCTTCGGGGACGCCTTGCGGATGATCCTGCAATGCATACCATTGCCCCCTGCGCCGCCACCGCGTTCGACAAGACGCGCCAATGCCCGCTGTCGTTGCGTTCGAGCCGCCGATTTGGCAGGATAGAACCTTGAAATTCAAGGCAAGCGCGAATTGCCGAATCAATATAACAATAACCGCGACCGAGGAGGCGAGCGAGGATGATCAGGATGTATCGCGTCGAACGGCGCAAGATGATGGCGGCGGCTCTGGTTTCTCTGGCCGCGCTGGTGCTGCTGGCAGCGGGGGCGCCGCGCGCGCGGGCCGACGCCGCGCCGGCGGCCGGGCAGGCCGGGTGCGAAACCGCCGTGCAGTTGATGGAAGGCGCCGAGAAGAAGCTGGGCGGCGCCCTCTACAAGGCTCCAATGGAAGGCGCCGGGAAGGGCGCGATGGAAGGCGCCGGGTCGATGGCCGAAATGTAAGGCGCGATGCCCGGCATGGCGGATACGACGTCCGGAATGACGGATACGATGCCGGGAATGAAGGGTACGATGGCGGAGATGAAGGGTCCGATGCCCGGAGCCGAAGGCGCGCACGAGGTCCATGAGGGTCGGCACGGCGGCGTGTTCTTCATGGCGCCGAACAAGATCCACCATATCGAGGCGCTGTATTCCGAAGAGTGCGGATTCAAGGTCTTTACCTACAATGCCTTTACGGAATCGATCAATGTCGGGCGTTTTCAGGCGTTCTTCAAGCTCGTTCCAGAAAACGACGATGAATGGGACAAGGAGGTCATACGCTTCCTGACGCCGACGGCCGAAGGCGGCGTTCTTCAGGGCGGGGGCAACCATGAGATCAAGGGACCCTACAAGCTCGAGCTGTTCGTCCAGTTCCCGGAGAGCGACGGCGCGGAGATGTTCAACATTCCGGTCGGTCAAAAGGCGCACTGACAGCCGGCACGGCGCCGGCAATGCGGCGGGCAGCGATTCGGAGGACAGTATGCCTGCTGCATCGAGCGGCCTGCCGGGAGGCCGGCAGTTAGCCATACCGTTCCCCGAATCGCATCGAGATGGGTCCGGGCGATGCCGTTGTCCGCGGGATGCGGATTTGCTCTACTGTCCGGGCGGCCTCGCGATACGGCGGCGGCTGCCGTCGCGCGCGCCGCGCAACCAACACGCGATACGGGAGGATCGAACATGCCAGAGAGTGTCTACAAGGTCATCGAACTCGTCGGCACCAGTACCGAATCCTGGGAGAAGGCGGCCATGGCCGCGGTCACAAGGGCCGGTAAAACGCTGCGCGATATCCGCATCGCCGAGATCGCCGATCTCGACATGCACATCCAGGACGGCAAGGTCCAGGCCTACCGCGCCAAGGTGAAGGTCTCGTTCAAATTCGAGGATTGAGGCCGGGCGTCCCGCGGTCACGCCTCCCCGGCGGGCGGGCTCTTCCTGCTGTAGACCATGCGGTCGGGGCCGACGGCGCCGCCCGAGATGACGAACGTCATGGCCTCGTCCATCGTCCACTCCGTCGGCGTGATCCGCGAGACCGGCACGATCTCGAGGTAGCCGGAGGTCGGGTTCGGGGTGGTCGGAACATACACCGCGGCCAACTCGTCGCCGGTGTGCTCGTCGATCAGCGTGCGGGTGACGAACCCGACCGTCTTCATCTCGGGCGAGGGGAAATCGATCAGCACCACCCGCTGGATGCCGTCCGGCCGCTCGCGCAGGATGTCGACCAGCTGCTTGGTCGAGCCGTAGACCTTCTTGACGAACGGGATTTTCGCCATCAGCGCGTCGAACGCCGCGAGGAGCCGGCGTCCCAGCACCCAGGTGGCGAGCCAGCCCAGCGTGAACAGCAGCACCAGCATCATGACGATGGCAAGGCCGGTATGAAACCACGGATGCGCAAACCAGTGCGCGACATCCGGGCTGTAAGGCTGCGCGATGACGGCGAGCGCCTGCGCCGCCGGTTCGCCGAGATCCGAGAGCAGCCGGAACAGGATGTTCAGGATCAGCCAGGTGACCCAGATCGGAATGAACGTGAACAGCCCGGCGATGATGTTGCGCCGCGCCCACCCGAGCCGCCCCCGGGAACGCCGTTTCGCCATGATCTCTCCCTCCGGTTGGATCCCTGCGTTCGGGGATCGATCCCCGGGGCCAGTATACGCGATTCGCCGCGACGCGGGGTCCCGGGCGCCAGCGGAACCACATGTCGCCGCGCTTGTGTCCGCTCAGGCGCAGCGCCCGCTGATGTCGGGCACGCCGGCGGGTGGCTCGAAGGTTATGACGACCCGGCGCACCGGCGCCTGCAATTCGTCGATGGCGCCGAGCATGTTGAAGAAGAAGCCCTGCAGCGAGCGCGCCGCCAGCTTGCGGAACGCGTCGGATTCAAGCATGCCCAGCGCGTGCTCGCAGACGATGGGATAGAGCCGCGTTGCGACGAACGCCTCCCTGAGTTCCTGCTCGTCGACCAGCAGCGCACTGTTGACCACCTGCGAGACGAAATTCTGCGGCGCAAGGTCGATGTTCGGGCCGAAATAAACGAGCGGCGGCACGGTCAGCCGCAATTCGCCGTCGACCAGCTCCGGGTCGGGCCGCCAGCCGGTCAGCACGACGCCCCAGGCGTCGTCCGACTGCCATTTGAAATAGATTGCCGCGTTGGTCAGCCGCGTCACCTCCTCGAGGTACGAATGCTTGTTGGTCTGGCGCGCCAGGATGACCTCGTCGACCCGGGTCAGCTCGCCCTTGATGATCTGCAGGGAATCCCCCTTGCCTTCCTGCATCGTGACGACCAGGAACGCGCCGACCGTAATGACGGCGCCCAGCAGGATACCCGCTAGTATTCTGGCCATGTTTCCCTCCTCCGTCGGGTGTCATATGCGAAACCGGACCAGGCCGCCCACTGCGGGCCGCCCGCCCCACGCGGACGCCGTGTCCGCCCTGAGCTGGAATCGTGTGGAAACGCTGTTGTGTGGGACGGTCGTCGATCGCGCCGGTTCTCTTCACGGGACAGGCTAGACAAGGCGCCGGGCGATATCAACGCCGGAATGCATCGCTGCCGCGCCGTCGCGCCGGGCGCAGATGGAGTCGCCCCGCCGGCCGCACGGAGGACCTCCGGAAACCCGCAGAAAACACTGGTGCATGGGGTTGAATGGCCGCACCGGGCGCTGCCTTGCGGATGGTCGAGCAATGGGTATCATTGCCTCAGGCGCCACGGCGGCGGAAGGACAATCCGGACCGGGTGCCGATTCCGGGCTTTTCGCGCCGTGACGCTGCGCCGCCGATCATAACTGCGTGAGGTCGCGCCCGCGCCGCCCGGCCGGTCTGGCCACGGGCGGCCCGATGCGGCAGACTGGCGGGGCGTCAGTTCCGGATCTGGCGAGGCTTCGAGGGAGAGGGACCGATGACGATGCGCCTGTTGCTTCTGGCCGTGCTGTTCGTCTGGGGCGTGCCGCCGGCTGCGGCGTCGCAGGCGAGCCGTTGCATCGCCTTCGTCGAGGGTCCGGCGCGCGTCATGCCCGCCGCGCTGCCGGCCGCCGTCGCGGTGCCGGAGGTCGAGATCACCTACGTGACGCACTCGACCTTCCGCCTGCGCAGCCCTGCGGGCGTCGTCATCGCCACCGACTATGCCGGCTATTTCGGCGCCGGCGAGCCGCCGCACGTCGCCACCATGAACCACGCGCACGAGACCCATTACACGGACTACCCGGACCCGGCGATCAAGCACGTGCTGCGCGGCTGGAACCCGGAGGCGAGCGGCCCGGCCGAGCACCACCTGGTGCTCGATGACGTGCTGGTGCGCAACGTTTCGACCGATATCCGCAGCTGGGGCGGGCTGGTCGAGCGCGACGGCAACTCGATCTTCATCTTCGAGACGGCGGATCTGTGCATCGGCCATCTCGGTCACCTGCACCACATGCCGACACGCGACCAGTTCGCCCGGATCGGCCGGCTCGACGTCGTCTTCGCGGCGGTCGACGGAGGCCTCACGCTGGATCACCCGACGATGATCGCGGTGCTCAAGGAGCTGCGCGCCAGCCTCGTCATCCCGATGCATTATTTCGGCCGCGGCTCGCTGGAGGCGTTCCTCGTCGGCATGTCCAGCGAGTTCGAGATCCGGGTGCACGATTCGGCGACGACGACGGTGACCCTGCCCGGCCTGCCGCGCCGACCCACCGTGCTGGTGCTGCCGGGATACTGATCCGGGGATCGGGAAAGGGCCCGGTCACCTGTCGGCTGGCGCCGCGATGCGCGCCGTGCCATCATGGCGCGGTCCATGCTCCCACATCCTTGAGGCCCGCCATGCCGTCCTTCGATGTCGTGTCCCGCACCGAGCTTCCGGAAGTCGATAACGCCGTGCAAGGCGCGATGCGCGAGATCGGCACGCGCTACGACTTCAAGGGCAGCAGCTGTTCGATCGAGCACCAGGACGGTGTGCTGAAGCTGCAGGCCGACGACGACTTCAAGCTGAAACAGGTGCAGGACCTGCTGCGCACCTATCTTGCCCGGCGCAAGCTGGACGCCGGCGCCTTCGACTTCGCCAAGCCGGAGCCCGCCTCGCACAACACACTGCGCCAGACGGTAACGGTGCGCCAGGGTATCGAGCGCGAGATCGCCCAGAAGATCATCAAGGCGGTGAAGGGCGAAAAGCTGAAGGTGCAGGTGGCGATCCAGGGCGACGAGCTGCGCGTGACGGGCAAGAAGCGCGACGATCTGCAGGCGGCGATCGCGCTGGTCAAGGGCCTCGGCATCGAGCAGCCGCTGCAATACGTGAACTTCCGCGACTGAGGGAGGCGTCTGCCGTTGTCACAGGCGGCCACTGGATCGCGGAACGCGCTGTACTGGCTACTTCCCGACAGCGCAGCGCGAGGAGGTGTCGCGATGAGAGCCACCGCAATGCTTGACGTGTTTAGCCGCGCCGCCGCCTGTACGGTTCTTCTCGCCGTGCCGGCCGTGGCCGCGGAAGGGACATGGGGCACGCGCGCAGCACTGCCGGCGGCGCATTCGGAGTTCGCGATCGCCGAGCTCGACGGCGCGATCTACGTCATCGGCGGCTATGCCATCGGCGAAATCGAGGGCACCAGCGTCCACATATACGATGCGGCGTCCGACCGCTGGCGCCGCGGCCCGCCGCTGCCGGCGCCGGCGCACCACCTGATGGCCGCTTCGGCCGGCGGCAAGATTTACGCCATGGGCGGGCAGGGGAGTGGCCTGTTCGGCGGCGGCTTCATCGATTCCGTCTGGGCGCTCGACCCCGCGTCCGGGCAATGGGCCGCGCGGGCGCCGATGCCGACGGCGCGTAGCGCCGGGGTCGCGGTGGCGCTGGACGGCAGGATCTATGTCGCTGGCGGGCGGCCGCCGCACGGCCACGATTTCGCGGCCTACGACCCCGCTGCCGACGCCTGGACCGTATTGCCCGACATGCCGCGTCAGCGCAACCATCTGGCCGGCGCCGCCATCGGCGGGCGCATCTTCATCGCCGGCGGGCGGCTCGGCCCCGGCTACCGCAGCGAGGCATCGGCGGCGCTCGAGGTGTTCGACCCGGCGGCGGGGACATGGTCAGCCGCGGCCCCGATGCCGCGTCCGCGCAGCGGCGTCAACGGCGTCGCCGCGCGCGGCTGCTTTCATGTCTGGGGTGGCGAGGGCGGCCAGGGCATGTTCCCCGACCACACGGTGTACGACCCGCGCACCGACCACTGGATCCGGCTCGCCGACATGCCGGTGCCTGTGCACGGGGTCACCGGCGCCGCCTTCGTCGACGGGCTGATCCACATTCCGGGCGGCGGCCAGGGCGTCGGCGGCCGCAATCCCGGCACGCTGCACCAGACCTATCGGCCGGGCATGGCGTGCGAGTAGCGGCCCGCTCAGACGATCTCGACCAGCTCCACGTCGAACACAAGGTCCTCGCCGGCCAGCGGATGGTTGGCGTCCATGGTGACGGTCTCCTCGCTGACCGCGGCGATCGTGACGACCATCTGCCCGCCGTCCGCGGTGGTGGCCTGCAGCCGGTTGCCGACGACGAGATTGATGCCCTCGGGCACGGCGTCGCGCGGCACCTCCTGCACGGCCTCCGGCTGGCGCTGGCCGTAGGCCTCGTCGGCGCCGACGGTGACTTTCTTGGTGTCGCCCACGGCCATGCCCGCGACCTCGCGGTCGAGGCCGGGAATGATCTGTCCCGAGCCGATCGTGAACTCCAGCGGGTCGCCCCCGGACGACGAGTCGAACTCGCTGCCGTCGGTCAATGTGCCGGTGTAGTGAATGCGGACGGTATCGCCCGTCTTGGCCTCGCTCATGGGTCTTCCTCTTCCGTTGGACGGCGCCTCGCATAACTGGCGACTTCCCGAAAGCGGCCGACAGAATCATGGCAAGAGCCTCGATAGGCCGCGGACCCTAGCACAGGCCCTTGTCCGGAGTCATGGGCCCGGCGGGGATTTTTTTTGCGATAGCTGCCACGCCGAGCGATCCCGGCATACGAGTACCGCCGGCACTGTCGCGCCGGCCTGTTGCACGAGGCGCGTGGCCGTCCGGACACCGGCGTGAAGGTTCAGGTCTACTGCGCCGGCAGGCCGGCCCAGCGGCCCTTGCGTTCGCGGCGAGCCTGGGCTTCGGCCTGACGATAGGTTTCGGCGCGCTGGGTGCGCTCGCTGTCGCCGCCGGGCACGTCGGCGAGAAGCACACCGCGATCGGCGATCGCCCAGCCGGTCCGCAGCATCGCCGCGCCGAGATCGGTGTCGCCGGCCCGGCAGACCGCCGACGTCCGGTCGAAACTGTCGACGGTGCAGGTCACGTTCTGGCCCTGCCGGTAGAGCAGATCGTCAAGGGCGGTGCGCGCATAGAGGCCGATATCGTCGGGTTCCGACATCCCGGGCGCCTCGATGCCCCACAGGCGCAGCGTGACGATCGGATGACCGGGGCTGCCGACCCTGATCGTATCGCCGGATATCGCCGCGGCGGTGCCGGTCACGAATTCGATCGCCCCGGCGGAATACGGGACGCCGAAGCTCAGTAACATGGCAAGCAATGCCAATCGGGCAGTACGGAACATCCGTCAGGGGATATCGCAAAATCGGCCGGAGAACAAGCCCGCGCTGCACGGGCCGCCGGGGCGGGCCGGTAACGGCGGTCCGCTCACCCCTCGTGTAGCAGCGCGAACATCCTGGCGCCGAACATCTCTTTCGCCTCGTCGTGCAGGGGCCTGACGGCGTCCGCGAACAGCGCCTGTTCCGCCGCGGTCAGCGCGGCGATCTCGCAGCCCTCGTCGACGATCGCCTGCCGGGCGATTTCCTCCTCGGCGACGGCGAGCTCGCGTTGGCGGACGGTCGCCGCCGTGACTGCGCGGTCCAGCGCCGCCTGCATCTCTGCCGGCATGGCCTCGAGGGCCGTGCGGTTGGCGAAAACGCCGCGCGAAATATAGAAATGATTGCTCAGCGTATGATAGCGGTGGAACTTGTGCACCCCGTAGGTCACGGTGTTGGCCAGCGGGTTCTCCTGCGCGTCGATCGTCCCTTCGGTGATGCCCTCGATGGCTTCGGTCAGGTCGATGGCCAGCGGCGTCGCGCCGAGCAGCTCGAAGGTCCGGGCCTGGATGCGGCTCGGCAGCACGCGGATCCGCATGGCGGCGAGGTCGTCGGGCCGGCGCACCGGCCGCAGGCGGTTCGAGATGTGCCGGAAGCCGTTCTCGAAGAAACCGAGCATGCGGTAATTCACGCGGTCCTCGATGCATTGCTTCAGGTGGTCGCCGAGCGCCCCGTCCATCGCGGCGCGGGCCCGCGCATTGTCGGCGAACAGGAAGGGCAGGTCGACGAAGCCGAGCTCCGGCACGCGGCCGGTCAGATAGCTGGTCGACTGGTAGACGATGGTCAGCACCCCGGACTCGGCCAGCCACAGCACATCTTCCGAGCGGTAGCCGAAATCCATCACGTTCCAGACGTATTTGACGTCCACCTCGTCGCCGAATTCGGCCTCCAGCGCATCGCCGATCATCTTCAGCGCCCGGCTGTGCGTCGTCGAGGGCGGGCCGTAGCCGCCCATGCGGATCTGAACGGGATCGGTCATCTAGGCTGCTCCTCGATTCGAAATCGGCCGGCGCCGCGTGCGGTGGCGGCCAGCGCGGACGCGGCCACGCAGTACAGTGCGCAGGCGGCGGCGACCGACTCGACGGAAATGCCGCGGTCGAACAGGACGCCCATCACCGCGGGGGCGAGGCCGGTGGAGAACACCATGGCCGCGCCGACGAACGATTTGATCGCGCCGAGATGCGCCGTGCCGTATAGCTCCGGCCACAGCGTGCCGCTCAAGACGAAGGAGATCCCGGTGCCAAGCCCCAGCAGCGCCAGGAACACGGGTGCCGCCACCGGCGCGTCGCCCAGCGCTAGCGCAAGGCAGGACAGGGCGATCGGCGCCAGGAACAGCGGCACCAGGCGCCGCGCCGACAGCCGGTCGACCAGCGGCCCGGACAGAACGGTGGCGGCCACCGAGGCCACCGCGAAGACGGTGAAGGACCCGGCAATCAGGGTTAGCGACCAGCCCTTGGAATCCGCCAGATGCACCTGGTGGAAGACGAGGCCGGTGAAGATCGCCGGCGGGGCCAGCAGCGCGGGCAGCCGCAGCCACAGGCCGGGGTCGCGCAGCGCCACGCCCAGCGTGCTGTCGGCGGCGCCTTCCGAAGCCGCCTTTGCGCGCCGCGCCCGCAGGGCGTCGTCGCGCGCGCCGTGGCCCTTAAGCAGCACGAAGACCAGCGGCGCGAGCGCCAGCAGGGCGAAGCCGGATATCGCCCACACCTCGCGCCATCCCGTGACCGCCAGCCCGGCGACGACCAGCGCCGGCAGCACGAACTTGCCGGCCGGCAGCCCCAGCACCGCGATGCCGAGCGCGCGGCCGCGCTCGGCATCGAAATAGCGGGCCATGGCGGTTCCCGCGGTATGGCCCGCGAGGCCCTGGCCGAAGAGCCGCAGCCCGAACAGCGCCGCCGTCAGCGCGCCGGCGCTCCATACCGCGCCCATCAGCAGGCTCACCCCGGCGAGCCCGGCCATCACGGCGGCTGCAAAAAAGGGCAGCGGCACCCGGTCGATCAGCCGGCCGGCCCAGACCAGTGTGGCCGCGCTGGCGAAGGTGGCAGCCGCATAGATCGTGCCGAATCCGCCGTGCGAGAGGTCGAACGCCGCACGGAGTTCACCGCCGAACAACGAGATATAGAAGGTCTGCCCGGCGCTCGAACAGAAATACATGAAGAAGCCGAAACCGATCAGCCGACCGTGGGCGCGCAGAAAGGAAAGCGGAAGCATGCCGACGTTCTACGCGGGCCGATACGGAACGGGAAGGGATATTCGGCGGCGAAGAGGCTGACCGGGCCGCTCCGTTGCCCACGTAGTGGTCCCAAGTCTGCACAACTACCAGATCTTGTATTCAAAAGGATCGCAACAGGAAATGCGCACGCCGATATTCATTTCTTGTTAATGAAAATATTGGTATAAGTTACTGATTCGTCACGGATTCATGTAAGGGCCTGGGATGAGCTCCAACGTCACGAAGCTGCCGCACGCGCAACGCGAGGGGCTCGCGCCGCATCCGCTGTCGCTCCAGGCGGCGATGGAGCGGGCCGCCGAGGCGCGCCTGAAGACGATACTGATTGCCGGCGGCGCCAGCGTTGTCTGGGTTCTGCTGTGCCTGATCTATGCATTCGGTCACATCGGCGGCGAGACCCTGGCCAGCCTCGCGCCGCACGAGGCCGGCGCGGCCGCCGCCGGCGTCGCCATGCCGCTGGTCTTGCTGTGGCTGATCGTCCTGTATCTGCGCCGTGGCGGCGAGTTGCGCGAACACACCGAAATGCTGCGCGCTCAGCTGGAGCTTCTGACCTACCCGCCCGACGATGCGGAAAGCCGGGTGCGTGCGATCACCGATTCGCTGCGCAGCCAAGCCGAGGCGCTGGACCGCGTCACCGATACCGCGACGATCCAGATGGAAAAGCTCTCGAAGACCCTGGGCGGTCGCACCGAGGCGCTCGCCGAGGTGTCCGAGAAGGCGACCGGCGAGGCGCAGATGATCAGCGACCTGCTGGAGCGCCACACAGGGATGCTGGCCGAACTGGCCGACCGGTTCCATGCGCGCGAGGACCATTTGCGCCAGACGGTCGAAAAGCAGGCAAAGGATATGAGCGCGGCGACCGACAGTGCGTTGACCCATTCCGAGGACATGCGCCGGGCGATGCGCGCACAAATCGCCGAGATGCTGAAGGCGTCGGAGGCGGCGGCGGCCCAGGCCCGCGATATCGGCGGCCTGTTCCGCGACTATACCGGACAGCTCGATGCGGCGGCGTCGGCGGCGCAGGAGAGCGCGGTCAGCATCGAGCGCTCGCTTGTCGAAACGTCCACCCACCTGCATGAGGTCACGCGCCGCACGGCGGAGCAGGCCGATGCCGCGGTCGAGAGCCTGGAGACCCGCGGCAAGACGTTCGCCGACGAGCTGGAGCAGGCAATCAACAGACAAATCGTCGCCTTGTCCGAGGCGTCCAAGCGCAGCGCCGGATTCCTCGACAGTCTCACCGGCGACCTTTCGAAGAAGATTACCGGTGTCACGGATGCGCTGCAACACGCGCTGGGCAGTCAGCAGATCGCGCTCAACGTCTTCATGGAGAAGGCTGCGGCCAACGTGAAGGGGATCGGCGCGAGCCTCGATGAGCAGACCAGCGAGGTCGCGGACCGGCTCGATGCGGTGCTGGCGCAGCGGGCGTCGGAACTGGCGGGCGTCGTGCAGCGCAGCCAGGACCAGGTCGACGAGTTGGCGGCGGTCATGCGCGGCCAGATCGAGGAGTTGACGGAGGCCGGTCGGCACAGCTTCCAGCAGGTCGAATTGCTGAACACCGCGTTGCGGGAGCGTTCGGAGGGGCTGAACGCGACCGCCGAATACCTGGGCCAGGAAACCGCGAAGATCGAGGAGTTGTCCGGCGAGCATGCACGGCAGCTTGCCGTGGCCAGCGACGAGACGACGAAGCAGGTCACTGTCCTCGGCCACCTGCTGCACGGGCAGACCGAGGAACTGCTTTCGGCGTCGAAACTGACCACCGAGCGGGCGGACGCCGTGAGCGACGCGCTGCGGCGCCAGGCCCGCGAGCTGGCCGCCGCCGCCGAGCGTTCGGCGAGCCAGACCGCCGAATTCGAGGCGCTGATCGCGGCCCGCATGGCCGAGCTGCGGAATACGATGGAGGACGGCGCACGGTCCTATACCGAATCGGTCAATCCGGCGGCGGAGCAGGCGCGAAGCATGGCGGACGTGCTGCGCGAACAGACCCGCATGCTGAACGAAGCCTCGGAGACCGCCGCGCGCCAGGCCCAGACGATTTCGTCGCTGCTGGGCCGCGAGAGCGACGCGTTGCGCTCGATCGCCGACGTATCGACGGGGCAGGCGCAGGAGATTCGTGCGGCGATGCATGAGAGCGTCGAGGACATGGCGCGGCAGACGACGCAGGCCACGGCCGATGCCGCGCGCATCCGCGAATCGATGCGTGAGGCGGCGCGCGACAACCGCGAGGAGATGGAGCGCAGTTCGCAACAGGCCGCCGAGGATGCCGCCCGGATCCGCGATACGCTGCGTGAGGAAAGCCGCGACCTTGCACGCCTCGCCGACGTGATCGGCCAACGCGCGCACACGGTCGCGACGCTGGTCGGACAGCATACCGACGCGCTCAATATGGCCGCCGAAACCAGTGAGCAGCGCGCCGAGGATGTCGGGCGCAGCGTAAAGCATCTCACCGAACAGCTCGTCGACGCCACCGAACGCGTGACCGTGCGAATCAGCGAGGCGGGTCAGGGTTTCGCCGCGCAGTCCACCACGCTCAACGATGCGGCGCGCACTGCGCTTGGCCTCATCGACGAGGTCACCGAGCGATTCCGGCAGCAGGCCGGCATCCTGAGCGAGCGTGCCCAGCAGGCCGGTGGCCATGTCGACGCGACCGCGGCCTCGGTCCGCCAGCATGCAGAGGAGCTGGCGCAGGCCGTATTGTCGGCGGCGGACGGGCTGCGCAGCATCGGCGACGCCTTTGCCGGCCACAGCAGCACCCTGACCGGGACCGCCGAGCAGGTGTCCGGCCGCATCACGCGGCTCACCGACCAGTTCCGCACGCAGTCGCAGAGCCTCGACCACGCGGTCGAAGTGGCCGGCCGCCAGATCGACAAGGCCGGCACGACGCTTGGCCGCGAGCGCGAAATGCTGGAGGCGGTAACCGACCGGACGGTCGACCAGGTCGCCGACATCGGCAAGAACGTCCACGAGCACAGTGGCGCGCTGCTGCGAACGCTCGAGGAGGCGATGACGCGGGCCGACCGGGCCGGCACCGCCTTCGATGAGCAGGCGACGCGCATGATCCGTGCCGCCGATCGCGCCGAGGCGCGGGCGAAGGAATTCAAGAAGCAGGAACAGGGGCTGCGCCGCGACCTGTTCCTCAAGACGGCGCGCTTCGTCATCGAGGATCTGAATTCGACGGCGATCGATCTGTCGCGCGCCCTGCACAACGAGGTCTCCGAGGCCGACTGGAAGCGCTACGCCAGTGGCGACCGCGGCGTCTTCACCCGCGCCCTGCTGCGCGGGCGCAACTCGGCCGCCAGCGTGGCGAGAGCCGGCAAGAAAATGCGCCACAATGAGGAGATGCGGCGCTACGTGACGCAATATGTCGACCAGTTCGAGCGCCTGTTGGCGGAGGCGAAGGAGTGCGATCCCGAACAGCTGCTCCATTCGACCTTCCTGACGGCCGATGTCGGCAAGCTGTACCTGATGCTGTGCAGCGCCATGGGCCGCGAGGAAGACGAGTCGCTGCACTAGCCGACGATCGCGTAAACTCCGAATGCGATGAAGGCGCCGCCCGCGACGCGCCGCGTCCAGCCGATCGCATGGGGCGGCAGGCGCCTGCCGAGATGACCTCCCGCCGTGCTCAGCACGATCCACCAGGCGGTGGACCCGACGAAGACACCCGCGACGAAGACCAGCCGGTCGTAGATCGAAACGAGATCGGGTACCAGCCCAAGGCCGACGATGATCGCGGCAAAGGTGAGCACCGTCGCCGGGTTTGTCAGGGTCAGCAGGACGGTTCCGGCGTAGGCCCCGGCATGGCCGTGCAGCGTTGGCGGCGATACCGGCGCATGACGATGCCGGATATCCCTTAACCCGATCGCCACCAGCACGGTCCCGCCGGCGATACCCAGCCAAGAGGACTCCGCAATGAACGGCGCGGCGGCTCCCATGGCGAAGGCGGCGATGCCGGCGTAGATCGCGTCCGCCGTCGCGGCGCCCAGACCAACCGCCATTCCGGCCCTCGCGCCCAGCGTCAGGCTGCGCCGCAGGCAAAGCAAACCGATTGGTCCGACCGGAACCGCGAGCAACAGCCCGAGGCCGGCCGCCGTGGCCAGAAGAACAAGCGATTCAGCAGCCATGTTGCAGACATACAGGGCAGGAGGCGTCTATGGCAACAGAATATAAGGCAAATGACAGAGCGGAGCGACATTAAAGATTGAGAAACTTTAGAATTAAAAGTAAAACAATGGTCATGAAGTCAGATAACCTTCATATCGAAAGCGAACTGGATGAAACGGGACGCAGGCTCCTCGCCGCGCTGCAGCAGGAGGGCCGCATGCCGTTCAGCGAGCTCGGCCGTCGGGTCGGCCTGTCCGCGCCCGCGGTCGCCGAGCGCGTACGCCGCATGGAGGATGTGGGCCTGATCGCGGGCTGGCGGGCACTGGTCGACCGCAGCCGGCTCGGCTGGGCGATGACCGCGTTCATGCGAATATCCTGTCCTGGCGAGAACTACCAGGCGGTCCGGCGCCTGGCCCTCGACCTGCCCGAGGTGATCGACTGCCACCACGTCACCGGCGAGGATTGCTTCTTCATCAAGCTGGCGGTCGGTTCCGTCGAACACCTCGAACGGGTCATCGACCGGTTCCGGGATGTCGGCCGGACGGTGTCCTCGGTCGCCCTGTCGACGATCGTCGAGGACAAGCCGCCGATGGTATATTCCAAAACGCACCGATAATGACCTAATTTGACGGCATTGCCGCGCACCGCAGTCGGGCGGCAACGCCGCGCGCGCAAAAGGGAACGCGGCCACATGGATTCTTATCGGTACGCTTTGGTATCAATCGGCGAACCGCAGCGCCGCATAGGAGGAAAAATTCCCGGGCTCCAGGCTGGCGCGAAGCTGCGCGAGAATCTCGTCTGCGTCGATGGCGCCGGTCTTGACCGCGTACATATGCTTGTACCAGCCATAGTACCAAACCAGAAACACCCTGTACCGGTCCCGGTTACGCCGCAAATATTCGACTGATGCCAGCGGCACGCGGTCGGTGCGCACCAGCCCGGAGCGGTCGCGCAGCCGCATTTCCGGGGAAATCCAGGCGGCAAGCGATTCCGTGTCGACTTCCAGGACCGCCGCCGTCCCGGCCAAGGCGGACGGCACGACTAGGATGTGGCCCGTGAACACGATGAGCAGATCGGGATCCAGCCGCTGCAGGTACTCGGCGTCGGCTTCATCGCGCGCCGTGGCGACGGTGTTGAGGCCGATCAAGTCCGTGACGTTGCCGTCGGTCCAGAAGGCCGCGCGCCCGGCCTCGGTCACGGCGATCCGGGTTTCGGGCCCGACCAAAGCGTCGAGCCGGACCGTGAAGGGGTTGGCGTATTCGTGCGACGTCAGAAGCCGGACGGTGTGCCCGCCGGTCCAGCCATACAGTCCGGCCAGCGTCACGAGCAGGGTGGCGGCTGCGATCCTGCGGGAAACATGCGCCGCCGCGCCGAACGATCCCCCGATATAGGCGGCGAAGACATAAAGCAGCACGGCGGTTGCCGGCGCCTGGAAGCGGAAGGCGATGTTCTGCGACTGGTGGACGAACGCCAGCACGCAGACCAGGGCAAGGAAAGGCATCCATGCCAGCAGATACCGGCGCCGGGTCAGATTCATCCACTGGTGCCCGAAGGCCGCGATCACGAACAGCGGCGCATTGAGCGCGAACCACAGGACGGTTTCCACCAGCCCCGGCATGAACCCGTTCTCGCCGGTCTTGACGTATAGCGGCAGTGGAAGCGGCAGGCCGAAATAGCTGTACCGCCACGAGAAATAGCCGAGACCGATAACCGTACACGCTGCCATGACGGCCAGATAGTGCCCCCTTAGCGGATCGCGCCACAGGCGCAGCAATCCCGCCAGCGCTGCCACGACGCCGACGATGACGCCATCCGGGCGGACCAGCCCAAGCAGCAGCCCGAGTGCGGGAAGCCACAGCATACGCCGGCTTTGCACGGCAATACCGAATTCCCAAAGCAGCAGGCAGATCCCGGCGTAGAGGTAGGTGCTGAACCCCCCGAGGCTGGCCTGGGCCGGCTGTGCGATGGTGACGACGAACAGCAGGCCCAGCGCCCCGGCCACTGCGCCCCGGCCCGGCTGCTCAGGCAGCGCGCGCCGCATCACAAGATACATCATGAGATAGGCGCCGGCGCCATTCAGGAACAATGCCGCCAGGGCCACATCCAGACCGGCGGCGACGAGCCCGGACAAGGCGATCAACCACAGGAAGTCGGTGGCGCCTTCGGCGGCGCCGGCGCCCGGGCGGTAAACAATCCCGTGCCCCGCGGCCAGATTGTCCGCATAGGTGAACAGGATCAGCGCATCGTCGGAAAGATGGCCGTTCCACAGCACCCACAACCCTCCGGTGACGAACAGGGCGGTGCCGATCGCTGCCAGCAAGTGGGACAGGTGGTTTGTCTTCAAGGCGATCCCGTTGCCTGGTTGATCGATGGCCAATCCTGGCCTTTGCGGGTTAACGTCGCGTGCATGGTCGATTTCCCGGCCGGTCCGGAGGATCAGGGCGGCGCTTCGGCGGCCATGCGGGCGCCGAGATACCCGATGAAATTCTCCGGGTCGGCGCTTTGCCGCAGCAGCCTCGCGAACGCCTGCGTATCGACGATGGTTCCATCGACGGCAAACAGATGCTGGAGCAATCCGTTATGCCGGACCAGAATCAGCCTGTACCGCTGCGGATTCTCGAACAGGTAGTGGTACACCGCAAGAGGTGCGCGCTGCTCGGGTGTCATGGTCGCCAGATCTGCCCCCTCGGCCCCGGGCGACAGCCACGACCGGACATTCGCAATGTCGATGTCAACGACGTCGGCCCGCAGGGCGACTTCGCGTGGCGGCCTGAGCGTGCCGACTGTGTGAACCAGGATGATATCGGGACTGATTTGCGTCAGGTATGACGGATCCAGGCCGTTGAGCGCGACTTCCGCAGTGTTCAGGCCCACCAGATCGTACACCTGCGCATTGGTCCAAAAGGCGATGCGCCCCGCCTCGGAAACAGCAATTCTGGTACTGGGACCGACCAGGGGCTGAAGCCTGCCTGCGAACACATCGGCGTAACCCGGCGTAACGAGAAAGCGCATGCCACCCGTCATGTAACGCGCGCCCAAAAGATCGATGCCATGGACCCCGGTCGCGGCGACCGCCAGAACGGTGGCGAATATCGCTTTTCCCCGGGACTCGCCGGCAGCGAAGGAATCGCGAAGGAACGCGGCGAATACGAATATCAACGCGGCGAGCGCGGGCGCCTGGAAGCGGAAAGCGATATTTTGCGACTGGTGGGCGAAGGAAAGCACCACCAGAAGGGCCAGAAACGGCAGCCACAGGATTAGATAGTCGCGTTTTTTCAGACGCAGGTGCTCGGCGCCGAACGGCGCCACAATCAAGAAGAAGACGCTGTCGACCAGCCAGAGGATGTTGATCGGCAAACCTTCGAGAAGGGCGCTGCTGGACGCCTTGACATAAAGCGGCAGCGGCAAGGGCAGTCCGAAATACGAATATCGCCACAGAAAGTAAACCACGCCGACCATGCCCGCGGTGCCGGCGACCGCCAGATAACGGCTCCGGAATGGCCGGTTCCATGCCCGCCATAATCCCAGGATGGTGGCGACCACCCCGATAAAAACGCCATCGGGCCGGATCAGGCCGATCAATATGGCGACGACCGGCACCCACAGCAGTTGCCGCCTCTGATCGCTCTGGTACAGGCACAGGAGCAGCACGCAAAAGGCCGCGTACAGGAATGTGCTAAAGCCGGCGAGGCTGGCCTGCGTCAGGCGCGATCCCAGGATCACAGCAGCCAGCAGAATGAGATGCAAATTGGCGCGAAAGCCGCCCTTATCCGCCGCAAACCGGTCGACCAAAAGCCAGGTCAGCAGATAGACGCCGACCCCATTCAGGGCCAGCGCGGCCAGCGCGATATCGAGACCAGTTGCCGATATCCCGGCCAGGGCAACCATCCACAGGAAATCGGTGGCGCCCTCGGTGCGCGGGCCGCCGGTGTTGTAGACGATGCCGTCGCCACCTGCGAGATGTTCGGCATAGGTATACAGAATATATGCGTCGTCGGGCGGATAGCCGTGCCAGAGGACCCAGAGTCCCGTAACGGTGAACGCGACGGTAACCGAGGCGGCAACCAGATGCGCTGTATGTGGTTTTCTCACTGGATGCCGCGATTTGCCAGATTGCCGGTGAATTCAGGCGGCATTCTCGCAACCGCATCCTTAAAAATTCAATAAGAACATGTCTGACGGGCCGTCTTTGCGTTCCGGCAGTCCTGTGGCACATTCGCGGCACTGTGAAAGCGGAAATGGGGGAACAGGGCATGGCCTACTGGCTCATGAAGACCGAACCGGGGGCCTGGTCGTGGGACGATCAGGTCAGGGACGGCGTGGCGGAATGGGACGGCGTGCGCAATTACCAGGCATCCAACAACATGAAGGCGATGCGGGTCGGCGATCGCGCGTTCTTCTATCACTCGGTCAACGAGAAACGCATTGTCGGGATCGTCGAGGTCGCCAAGGAATACTATCCCGATCCCAGTGACGCGTCCGGCCGCTTCGGCATGGTGGACGTCAAGGCCCTGACGGCGCTGAACAAGCCTGTGACGCTGGCGGACATCAAGGCGCATCCGGCGTTGGCGGATTTCGCGTTGGTGCGGCAGTCCCGGCTCTCGGTGATGCCGGTGACGGATGCGCAATGGACGCTGATCTGCCGGTTGGCGGAGACCGAGGCGTGAGTCGGCGGCTCTGCCGGCTCGATGAGATTCCCGATGGCGAAGGTGTCGGATTCTCCCTCGGACAGGAGGAAGCCGACCGGCTGGCCAACGGCCATCCGGAGATCTTTATCGTGCGCCGGGGAAACCTGGTCTTCGGTTACGCCAATTCGTGCCCGCATCTGTCATCCCCGCTGGACTGGATCGAAAACCAGTTCATGACCCCGGACAGGACGCACATCATGTGCGCGACCCACGGCGCACAGTTCCGGATCGAGGACGGTCACTGCGTTACCGGCCCGTGCGATGGCGACGCGCTTACGCCGCTGCCGGCGTCGGTTCGGCAGGGCGCCGTCGTGCTGGAAGAGGCGACCGGCGTGCAGTCCCGGCGGTCCGGCCGGCGGCGGACATCCACCTGACCGGTTCAGTATATCCCTTTTGGTCGGCATGCCACCAACTTCTAGATGAAATTTAAGTGAATTCAATATGTTACGGAGCCAGCGTTTGGATACCCCAAAAGGGGATAAATAATCGCCATTTTCACATTTCGTTATGTTATTTTATCCGCACACTTTGTGTGGATGCTCTGTGGCCGGAGGTTTCCGGAAACGCATACGGAAGGGAGCAGAAATGAAAAACGTAATTGGGAAGGGGGCGGCGAAACCGATGGCGCGTGATGCGGATGCGATTTCGTTATTCAGGGAGAACAGGCCGGTCCGGGTGATCGTCACCGACGAGCGGAGGCTATGCCGGGAGTGTCTGAGGCTCCTCATCGCAACCTTCGATCCCAGCCTCGAGGTCGCCGAGGCGAACGATCCTGCGGAAATCCTCACCATGCTGAACGAGGACCCCGGTTTTAGCGTGGTACTCTACAATCTCGTTGTGCGGGGAGAAGAGGGGGTCGAGTTCGTCCGCGGCCTCCGCAGTTCGGTTCCCGATATCCCCCTAATCGTCCTGTGCGATTTCGACGACCCCGAAGTCATGCGCGGCGTGATGGCCAGCGGGGCAAAGGCCTTCCTGCCGTCCACCACGCCGAGCTCGGTCATGGTGGCCGTCCTGCGTCTGGTTATCGCCGGCGGGACTTATGCGCCCGCCAACATGGTTCTGGGCGAGTCCCCGGGCGGCACGGCCACGGGCACACGCGCACGGGGCGACAGGGAAGCGCTGATCGAAGCGCATTTCCCGCAACTGACGCCGCGCCAGCGTCATGTGCTGGCTCTGCTGTCGCACGGCTATATGAACCGCGACATCGCCGGCGCGCTCGGCATGTGCGAAAACACGGTCAAGGCGCATGTCAAGCAGGTCATGCGGAAACTCAATGCCAGCAACCGGACGCAGGCCGCGCTGATGGCCGACCGCCTCGTGGCCTGATCTCTCCGAAACCGCAAGACCGAAACCGCCGCACGGCCTCGTGACCTGTTGAGGCGGGCGAGGCAGTTGTCACCCGCGGCAATCTTGCGCATTATTGCCGTGCTTCACGCACATGCGCGCTGCGCACCGGTCGAATGACGCCAACGGATTGCTCGACGAGGGAGAGCCAGAACCATGACGGAGATTCACGTCCACCCTGTGCCGAAAGAGTTTGCCAGGAAGGCCCATATCGATAACGCCGGTTACCGGGAGATGTACCGGAAGTCGGTCGCGGATCCGGAAGGTTTCTGGGCCGAGCATGGCAAACGGATCGACTGGATCAAGCCCTATACCAAGGTCAAGGACGTCGATTTCAACAAGAAGGTTCATATCCGCTGGTTCTATGACGGCACGCTGAACGCGTCCGCCAACTGCATCGACCGCCACTTGCAAACGCGCGGCGACCAGACCGCGATCATCTGGGAAGGCGACGATCCGAAGGACAGCAAGAAGATCACGTACAGGGAGCTGCACGGGCACGTATGCCGTCTGGCCAACGCCCTCAAGGCGCGCGGCATCAAGAAGGGCGATGTCGTTACCATCTACATGCCGATGATCCCCGAGGCGGCTTTCGCGATGCTGGCCTGCGCCCGCATCGGCGCGATTCACTCCGTCGTGTTCGGCGGCTTCTCGCCGGACGCGCTGGCGGGCCGCATCCAGGACTGCGATTCCAACTGTGTAATTACCGCCGACGAAGGCCTTCGCGGCGGCCGGCCGGTTCCGCTGAAGGCCAATACCGACGCGGCGCTCAAGAACTGCCCGACGGTCGAGACGGTGTTCGTCGTCAAGCGTACGGGCGGCAATATCGACTGGGCCGACGGGCGCGACGTCTGGTATCACGAGGCATGCGAGGCGGCCCCGGCCGACTGCCCGCCGGAGGAAATGGAGGCGGAGGATCCGCTCTTCATCCTCTACACCTCCGGCTCGACCGGCAAACCGAAAGGCGTTCTGCACACCACCGGCGGCTACCTGGTCTACGCCGCGATGACGCATGAGTACGTCTTCGATTACCATGACGGTGACGTCTACTGGTGCACGGCGGATGTCGGCTGGGTCACCGGCCACACCTACATCGTCTACGGACCGCTGGCCAACGGCGCCATCACGCTGATGTTCGAGGGCGTGCCGAACTACCCCGATTTCTCGCGCTTCTGGCAGGTCTGCGACAAGCACAAGGTCAATATCTTCTACACCGCCCCGACGGCGATCCGCGCCCTGATGCGCGAGGGCGACGGGCCGGTCAAGGCGACCGGGCGCAAGTCGATCCGGCTGCTCGGAACGGTCGGCGAGCCGATCAATCCGGAGGCCTGGGAATGGTATTACAATGTGGTCGGCGAAACGCGCTGCCCGATCGTAGATACCTGGTGGCAGACCGAGACCGGCGGGATTCTGATCACCCCGCTGCCCGGCGCCACCGCGCTCAAACCCGGTTCGGCCACGCATCCCTTCTTCGGCGTGGAACCGGGCATCGTCGACAGTGACGGCAATCTCCTGGAAGGCGCCTGCGAAGGCAACCTTTGCATACTGGACTCATGGCCCGGCCAGATGCGCACCGTCTACCGAGACCACGACCGCTTCGTGCAGACCTATTTCTCGACCTACAAGGGCAAGTACTTCACCGGCGATGGCTGCCGCCGCGACGAGGACGGCTATTACTGGATTACCGGCCGCGTCGACGACGTGATCAACGTCTCCGGCCACCGCATGGGCACGGCCGAGGTCGAGAGCGCGCTGGTGGCCCATCCCAAGGTCGCCGAGGCCGCCGTCGTGGGGGCGCCGCACGACATCAAGGGCCAGGGTATCTACGCCTATGTGACGCTGAATGCCGGCGAGGAGCCGACCGAGGAATTGCGGAAGGAACTCGTGCAGTGGGTGCGCAAGGAGATCGGCCCGATCGCCTCGCCCGACTGGCTGCAATGGGCGCCCGGCCTGCCGAAGACCCGATCCGGCAAGATCATGCGCCGGATTCTGCGCAAGATTGCAGAGAACGACCATACGCATCTCGGCGATACCTCGACCCTCGCCGACCCGGCCGTGGTCGACAATCTGGTCGACAACCGGCAGAATCGCTGACGACTCCGCGTTGGCAAAAGGGAACGGGCCGGCCGCTGTGCCGGCCCTATTTCTTGTCTCAGCCGCGGCACAATGCTTCCGCGGTTTCGATGTTGCCGCGCACCCGGGCCAGCGCTCCGGTCAGATCGCCACCCTGCAGGATCGCTTCGGCTTTGCGGAATGCGTCCGCCGCCAGGCCGGCGATGTCGGTGTCCTTGCGCAGCGAAGCCAGCGCGAAGAGCGCGTCGCCCAAGGCATCCAGCGCGTCGGCGCGCAGGTACGGCGCCGATTCGGTACTGAAGACGCCCAGCGCGTCCTGGAACGAAACCAGCGCACCCGACAGGATCGCCGGATCCTTCCCCAGCTTCCCCAAAGCCGTCAGGGCCCGGCCCTTGTTGATCTGTACCTCGCCCCAGGACACCGGCCGTTCGCCGACATCCAGATTGCCGAGCGATTCGTCGAAAACCTGAATGGCCTCCTGCAGCATTGCGGGTTTTTGGTCGAGCTCGCCGAGCGCGGCAAGCGCCTTTGCCAGTTCGTCCTGGGACGCCGCCAGCATATGGGGGACCCCGAGCCCTTTCCTGGTCTTGATGGCCCGGCGGTTCGCC
>Ga0224512_10000743_pt1 | contig 33468 bp, 26 predicted proteins | sample SF_May12_sed_USG_4_FD_169103 | JGI IMG/M metagenome (GOLD analysis project Ga0224512, IMG submission 169103) | Sediment microbial communities from San Francisco Bay, California, United States - SF_May12_sed_USGS_13 | ecosystem: Environmental > Aquatic > Marine > Sediment | place: USA... | reverse complement strand
CAACCGGGCTGTCCAACGAACGAACTACCCGCCCCACCCCACTCTCACCACCAGCAGCGGGACAGCGTGACCTAACAAGAGCATGCCCCCAACGCCAGTCGCCCAACCCTGTCGTGTCCGCCCACCCCGCACCGCACCCTGACAACCAAACCAAGAACGCGAAAACCACCACTTGACACCAAAGGAGCCTCAATCGGCGCTACCTCCCCCTTTGATTGATGACCGGCGCGGCGAGCTAACCCGCCCCGGTTAGGAACCCGGCTACGAGGTCGGCTACCCCCCGCGGTTGCTCACCGACCACCGCGTGTCCGGCGTCCGGAATCATGCGCAGCGTTCCGTGCGGCAATGATCGGGACATGGCAGTTGCGATGGACGCGTATTTCTTGTCGAGTGAGCCGGCGATCACCAGCACCGGCATCAGAAGATCTCCCAGGCGATCGCCGAAAAACGGCTGCGTCCCCTGCCCCATCCCGACCAGCGCGGCCGCCAGGCCTTCGGCCGTGTTCTCGAGACGGGCGGCTCGGTCGGTGGCTCTCCAGGTTGCACCCCGCCGCTCGAGACCCTCGAACATGGGCCGGGCCAGCCACCGGTCGAGAAACACCCCGAGGCCTCGCGCCTTGAGCTCGTCGACAAGGGCCAAGTCTGAGCGGCGCCGCTCCGCCCGCACGGACTCGTCCTCGATACCGGCCGAGGCTGAGACCAGGACGAGATGTGACAGAAGCTCGGGGCGTTCGAGCGCCACCGCCAACGCCACCCGCCCTCCCTGGGAGTATCCCACCAGCGGCACAGGACCGCCCGCCGCAGCAAGCACCTCAGCGACGCCCTTCACCGCCGACGCGAAGGAAGCGGGAACCCCGACCGACCGTCCGTGACCGGGAAGATCCGGGCCCAGCACTTCTCTACCCAGCAGGTCGGCCAGTTCCCGATACATCTCACCCGTCTGCGTGAAGCCGTGCAGGACCACCAGAGGTGGCGGTTCACCCGCAAACCGCCGGACCCACAATCCTGCGCTTTCTTTCATGGGTTGTATTGTGGCCGCTCATGAAGCGGACCAACCGCAACTACGCATTCACCACTGCCTTCGTCGAGGCCCTGGCGGGTCTTGGACTGCGCCATGTGTGCATCACTCCCGGATCGCGCAATAGCCCGCTTGCATTTGCGTTCGCCGATCACCCCGGCATTACCGACTGGATCCACCACGACGAACGGTCGGCGGCCTTCTTCGCTCTGGGCGCGGCCGCCACCACCCGCCGGCCCGTGGCGGTGGTCACCACTTCGGGAACGGCGGCAGTCGAGTTGCATCCCGCAGCTGTTGAGGCACGGCTGAGCCGCGTACCCCTGCTGTTGCTGACGGCCGACCGCCCACCGGAGCTGCGCGACGTCGGCGCACCGCAGGCGATCGATCAACTCAACCTCTTTGGAACCGCCGCCAAGTGGTTCCACCACGTGGCCACCCCGGACCCGCGCCTGGGTAGATACCCCGCCACCCTGGCCACCCGGGCCTGGGCAACGGCCCTTGACCTCCCGGCCGGTCCGGTGCACCTCAATTTCCCGTTTCGCGAACCGCTGGCTCCGGTCGTGGTGCCCGGCGACGTCGAGGAGCCCTCTGGTGCATGGGAGCCCCGACGCTACGTGCCGGGACGCATCGAAATCGATCCCGCTGCTCTCGAGGAGATCGGCCGGGAAGTATCCGCCCGGCGGACCTTACTCATCGCCGGACCATTGGATCGTCCCCTTTTCCCGGAAGCAGCCGCGGCATTGGCCGCCCGGGCCCGACTACCCATAGTGGCCGATCCACTTTCACAGCTCCGAGCCGGCGATCACGATCGGACCCACGTGATCACGACAGGAGATCCACTCGCCCGGGTCGGGCGGTTCGATACCGATCTGCGACCGGAGGTCGTGATCCGCTTCGGAGCGATGACCACGTCAAAAGCCCTCGCGAGCTGGTTGGCCGACCACGCTGAGGTGCCGCAGATTGTGATCGAAGAGGCCGACTGGCGCGATCCCGGGGCGAGTGCAACCACCATGGTCCGCACCGATCCGGTTTCGTTCGCCCGTCAGCTGGCCGAGGTGATCGAAGCAGCCCCATCCGACTGGGCTACGGCATGGATTGACGCCGATCGGGTGGCCCGCGCCAACCTAACGGGCTCGCTGGTGTTCCCAAGCGAGCCGGCGGTCGTAGCAGCCCTGGCCGCGGCTATTCCCGATGAAACCATCCTCTACGTTGGATCTTCGATGCCGATCCGTGACGTCGATGCCTTCTTCCCATCCATCGACCGACGAGTGCGCATCCTGTCCAACCGGGGCGCCAACGGAATCGACGGACTGATCTCGTCCGGACTCGGTGCCGCCGCCGCGGGTCAACCGGTCGTCATCTTGAGCGGTGACCTTTCGCTCCTCCACGACCTCACGGCGTTGGGCGCGGCGGCCCGATTCGGGCTTCCCGTCACGGTGATCGTCGTTAACAACGACGGCGGCGGGATCTTTCACTTCCTGCCACAAGCTGCTTTTCCCAAACACTTCGAACGGTTGCTTGGCACCCCGCACGGCACCGATTTCCAGGCGGCAGCCGATCTATTCGGGATCGAACACCACCTGGTGGAAAGCAACTCAATCTTCACAACATTGGTCGGAATGCCAACCGAAAGCCCGCGACTGATCGAAGTTCGGACGGACCGCAGCGAGAACGTTGCCATTCACGACAAGGCCTGGCAGGCGGTAGCCGGGTCGTAACCGGGGCTACGCCTCGGTCAGCAGGTTCAAAAGGGGGCGAAACTTCAGTCTGGTCTCTTCCAGTTCCCGTTCGGGACGCGAACCGGCCACGATTCCTGCCCCGGCATAGAGACGCGCCGTGTCACCCCTGACCAGAGCACAGCGAAGCGCTACGGCGATCTGCCCATTGCCACTGCCGTCGGTCCATCCGATTCCACCCGAGTACCAGCCTCGATCGATGCTCTCGGCCTTCCCGATGAACGCCAGAGCCTCGGAGAGCGGCACACCGGCGACGGCCGGAGTCGGATGGAGGTCGCCGGCGACCTCAACAACGGATAGGGAAGACTTGAGGGCTCCAACAACTTCTGAGGCGAGATGCTGGACATTGGCCATCTTCAGCAGAACCGGTGTCGACGGTGCGGTGAGCTGCCCCGTGATCGGGCCGAGTCTGGCGACGATGTCATCCACGACCACCGAATGTTCCCGGCGGTCCTTTTCGCTCGCCATCAGCGCCTCCCCGAGCGCCCGGTCTTCTTCCTCACCTTCGCCGCGCGGAGCAGACCCGGCCAGCGGCTGCGAACGCACTCGCTCACCCTGGCGTTCAATCAGAAGCTCAGGGGAGGCGCCGACGAAGGTCCCGTCGGCCTCCTGCCAGCCAAAAGCAAAACATCCTGGATAGGCCGACCGCAGTCTTCCCACCAAATCGAAAGGCGCCGGCGCCACATCGGCACGAACGATCACCGTGCGCGCCAGGACCACTTTGTCCATGGTTCCCTGCCGAATCGCGTCGACGGATTCCCTTACCGTCGCCACCCAATCAGCCGGAGCGGGACGCGATTCGATGGCATGATCGGCCGCTTGCATGCCGATGGGCGGTTGCTGCACCTTCAGGTCGGCCAGGGTCGCCAGCACCTCCCCGGCACCACGTCCCGGCGGCAAGGTCACCATCAGGCGGCGCGAACCCATCTGGGAGACCACCGTTACGATTGGCACGACGGCCGCGGTCGACGTGAAACCATCCCATTCGGACCGGTGAGGTCCGTCCGCATCAAACGAGAACCCGACCAGGGCCCGAAGCTGCGGGCTGACGGCTTCCATCCATTCGAGGGAAGCCGCCAGCGCTTGGAACCGATCGTGGCCAAAAGGTGCGACCGTCCGCCAGGCGGCGCCCAGTCCACCTATCTCGGATTCACCCGGCTTTCCGAAATACGCGGCAGTCGAAAACAGGGCCGATCCAGCTCTGACCAGATCGAGTGGGTCTACGTCGACGGCGACCGAGGCAGACCGGAATTGGCGCAGGTCGCCGGAGAGTTGGTCCGCGAGTTGTTCGAGCGCTGAAGACAAAATGAGCACAGCCCGGCATTCTAGGTTGATCGGGTCGCTCAATCGGCGGCGAGACGTTCCAGCTCTTCGGCGATTCGGCCTGCAATCAGATCGGGTCGTTCCATCGGCAGGAAATGGCCCGCCCCGCCGACGACAAAATAGCGGCCGTCCGGGAACTCACCGGCGAGATGTGTGGCGAAGGCCTGGGGAAACGTGTCGGACAGTTCGCCGGCGATGACCAGGACCGGGCACTCGACTTCGGACAGCCGCTCATACGCTCCGTGTGCAGTACCGGACCGGTAGACATCAGCCTCGAGGTCCGGATCACATGCGAGCCAGAAGCGGCCCTGGCGTTCGACCAGGCCGCCATCAACATACGCTCGGAGGGCACGAACATCCCATGACCCGAACGCAGCTTTTGATGAGAAGTTCTCCAACGCTTCCTCGGGAGAAGCGAACGAGGCCCTTCGCCGCATGGCCCCGACGGCGAGCGGGTTCGTCTCGATACGCTGGAAGGGAGGCGGAAAAGTGATCGGCTCGATGAGGATGAGGCCGTGCAAAATCCCGGGATCGAGCAGTTCGGCCATTACCAGCGTTGCCCCACCCATCGAGTGACCCACTCCGAACCTCGGCCCCGTTGACCCGGAGCTATGGATTACTTCCAGAGCGGCGCGGGCTGTGTCCCACCAGTCGAACGGGGTCGACGCTGGTGGGGAGCCACCATGGCCGGGAGCATCCCACGCCGTAATCGAACCATCCCAGGCCGCGGTCCGCAGCCCGGCGGCGACGGGATCCCAGACCTCCTTGCAGAACCCGGTGGCGTGGGCCAGAAAAACGTGGCCGGACGCCGACCCGGGCCAATCCAGACGGGTAATGGTGGGAGCCGGCGGTCTCCTAGGTGTCGTCAACTTCAAACGCAACGTCGCTCTCCATCCTCACAACGCCATCGATGCGACGTACCATCTCCTCGAGTAAACGCTTGTCGGTCCGAGTCGGCAAAAGACCCCTCAGCAGGACGACCCCGTCGCTCACTTTCACGTCGAGAGAATCACCTTTCAGCAACAGGACCCGGTCGATGATGTCCTCACGGATTTCATCCTCGATAACATCGTCGGGCCGGGTGAAGACGGTTACCACGTCCCCGCGGCTGATGATTCCCTGCAGCACCCCTTCGTTATTCACGACCGGGAGTCGCTTGACATGGTGGTGGGACATGATCCGAGCGGCTTCGGTGACGCTCGCTTCCGGGTAGATCACGACCGGGTGGGTGCTCATCACCTCACCCACCGTCTCCGCTTCCACAACTGCGTCCGGTTTGTGCATGAGCGCATCGAGCAACCTCCGACGGCTGCGGTCTGCTTCCCTCTCGAGGAAATCGGCTTCCGTGATAATCCCAACCAGCGCGCCTTCGGCATTGACTACCGGAAGCCCGCTCACCCCCCGTTCAACCATCTGACGGGCGGCCATCTTGAGGCTGTCCTCCGGAGAAACCGTCAGAACATCGATGCTCATGATGTCGAGCACCCGCATCGTTAACCTCCTTTGACCACCAGCACATCGCAGTGAGCGAGGTGCAGTATCCGGTGGCTGGTGCTGCCCAGAAAGAGAGCGGCCAGCTCACCCCTGCCGCGCGTGCCGATCACAATCAGCTCGGCCCCGACCCCCTCAGCGTATTCAACGAGTGCGTCCGCCGGATACCCGGTCAGATCAACTCGCGTTACCTTGGTCGACGCTTCTTCGAGGATCGGATCGGCATTCGCCCATACGGAATCTCTTTGCGCTTTTTCGAGCTGAACTATGTCCGCCGGCACCTGATTCAGAACGGCCAGGAGGGTGCCGGGGATGTGGACAGCATGGACGACATGCAGTTCTGACTGGAGGGATTCGGCCAGCTCAATGGCCCTGCGAAGTCCCCGGGAACTGGACTCAGATTCGTCTATACCAACAACTATGGTCATAAGGGTGGCTCCCCCCACTGTTCGGGTGGATATTGCTGTTCTTTGCGGGCTGCCAGTCGCGCCGCGTAAGCGGCAGCTTCTGTTCTCCGCGTCATTTCGAGTTTGCTGAGCAGATTCGACACATAATTCTTGACCGTTTTCTCGGCGAGGAACATCTCATCGGCGATCTCCCGGTTGGTGAGACCGTCTGCGATCAGGTCGAGAATCTTGCGCTCTTGCGGTGACAACCGCGCCAGAAGAGGATCGTCCGGTTCTTCGCCGCGGATTTTGCGGAAGACACGCTCGGTCATGGTGGGATCCAGCAGCGACTCACCCCGCCCGACCCGCCGGACGCTCTCCACCAATTCATCACCCTTGATGCGTTTCAGGACGTACCCGGACGCACCGGCCACGATCGAGGCGAACAGGGCCTCTTCGTCGGCAAACGACGTCAACATGAGAACCTTGATATTCGGCCATCGTGATCGGATCTCCCGACAGGCTTCGATACCAGTGGCGTCCGGTAGCCGAACGTCCATCACCACGACATCGGGCGAGTCATATCCGACCCGACGAACACCCTCCTCGGCGGTACCCGCTTCGCCGACCACCTCTATGTCCTCCTGGGCGTCGAGCAGAGCCTTCAGACCCTGTCGGACAATCTCATGGTCATCCACTATCAACAAGCGCAAACCTATTGCCTCCTGGTCTATCACCAGGCTACTTGCAGCGAGAGTGTGCTGAGGAATGCCGTTGCGCAGGTGGGCGGTCAGGCGCGCCGGGCGCAAGGCCGCAGCTTTCGCCTGTACTGGCGGAACCGAGAACGCTGTGACGCCTGGTTGACGAGATGCGCGACATGCATTGCTCAGCGGGCTCCGGGAACCGGCCGATGCACGTGGACCCCACGGCCCGGGTTAGCCTGGCCCCATGCATCAACCGATCATCCCTTCCGATCGATTGGCGAAGCTGGTGGCGGCGGCTTCGGCGGTCACCCGCCAAACCGACTTGACTGCGGTGCTTCGTACCACGGTTGCCACCGGGATGGAGCTCACCGGAGCGGCCTACGGCGCCCTCGGTGTGCTGGGAGAACACGGTGCACTCATCCAATTTGTTCACGCCGGTTTCGACCCGGAAATCCCGGGCGCGATCGGCGCCCCACCTCAGGGACGTGGACTGCTAGGCATCATCAGCGAAATGGGCAAGACGGTACGAATCGACCGGATCAGCGACCACCCTGATTTTGCCGGATTTCCACGGCATCACCCTTCGATGGAGACCTTCCTCGGCATGCCGGTTACGGTTGGCGGCGAGACGTTCGGCAACCTCTATCTCACCGAAAAACCCGGAGGGTTCACGGCTGATGACGAGGCCCTCGCGGAAGCACTGGCTGCGATCGCCGGCTCGGCGATCGCTACCTCCCGGATGCACGGCCGACTGCGCCGCGCTGCGGTCGTCGAGGACCGCGAGCGCATCGCCCGCGACCTCCACGATGCGATCATCCAGGATCTCTTCGCCGTCGGTCTCTCCCTACAATCGTTGGGACAGAAAGTCGAGAACACGGCGGTCAAGACCAGCCTGACTGAGTCCGTTCAGCGGCTCGACGAGGCGATTTCGTCGCTCCGCAAGTTTATCTTTGACCTTCGCCCGCCGGTGTGGACACGTCGCAGCCTGAAAGGAGAGCTGTCGGATCTGGTCGGTCAGCTGGCCGAGCCGTACAAGGCAAGCATTGATCTTGCCGTGACCGGGGAGATCAACGACCTCCCCGCCGAGGTCGTCAGCGACGTGGTTCAGGTCGTTCGCGAAGCAACCAACAACGCCCTGCGGCACTCCGGGGTGGGAAGAGTGACCGTTAGCGTGCACCGAGGGGCCGACCGGCTCGTCATCACCGTGGCAGACCGGGGGCGCGGTTTTGACCCGGACACGGTCGAGCGAGGTATGGGTCTCGACAATCTGCGGGCCCGGGCGCGCGATGCCAACGGTGATACTGAGATCATCAGCCGGGCGGGATTCGGCACCACGGTCCGGGTGATCTTGCCCGCCTGAGGTCCCATCGGCGTACTCCCTACACGACCGCCACGGCTGCCGGGTTACGCCGCTTTTCAATGAAGCGTTCGGCGGCGGCCACCACCAGGAAACTGGCGACGGTCATTCCGGCGATGACGATCCACTCGATGAGATCGATCGGCACCGTGGCGAAGAGTTCGTTGCCCAACCGGGTGTAGACAACGCCCACCTGTAGGAAGAACGGCACTACGGCCGCGATGAGCAAAGTGGGATTTCCCCCAAAACCCACCATCCTCACTCCCGGCCCCTCGGCCCGGACATTGAAGGCATGAAGTAATTGGACGGCAACCAGAGTGGTGAACATCAGCGTTCGCACGTACTCCCACTCGGCTCCCTTCAGGTAGTGGCCGTAAAAGGCGACACCGAGCGTGGCCACCGCCAGAATGGAGCCCTGTCCCAGAATTCGGAGCAAACGGGGGGGCGCCAGCATTTCCCTGCCTCGATCCGGGGGTAGAGACATGATCCCCGGTACGGCCGGATCCAGTCCCAGGGCGATGGCCGGCAGCCCATCCGTGATCAAGTTGATCCACAGTAACTGGGTGGGCAGAAGCGGTTCCCCCAGGCCGCCGAATAACAGGAAGCCGAACAGCATGACCAGGACCTCGCTGGCGTTGCATGACAACAGGAAGTAAACGACCTTCTTGAGATTGGCAAAGATGGCTCGACCCTCTCGCACCGCGCTGACGATGGTGGCGAAATTGTCGTCGGTGAGCACCATCGCCGATGCTTCTTGAGTCACGGCGGTCCCACTCCCCATGGCCACTCCGATATCGGCGGCCCGGAGCGCCGGAGCATCGTTGACTCCGTCCCCCGTCATCGCAACAATCTCTCCCCTGGCTTGCCAGGCGTGCACGATCTTCACCTTGTCGACCGGATCGACCCGGGCGTACACCTCGTGGCTTTCCACCTGCGCGACCAGCTCATCCTCAGAGGTTTCCCTCAGCCGATCGCCGGACATGACCCGGCCGGTCTCGCTGAGAATCCCTATCTCCCGTCCGATGGCCTCGGCCGTCACGGGATGGTCTCCGGTCACCATGACAACCCGGATACCGGCCTCGTGAGCCAAAGCCACGGCCGGGCCTGCCTCCGGGCGGACCACATCGCTCATTCCCACAATGGCGACGATGACCAGATCCGTCTCGGCAGCTTCGAGATCGGCCGGGCGGGCGGAAAACTCCCTGTAGGCCAGGGCCAGGGTTCGGAGTCCCCTGGCAGCCATCGCCGTGGCGATGGTCATCGCTGCTGCCCGGCGCTCCTCCCGGATGGGTTCAACGCCGCGCTCGGACGCGACCATCGTTGCCCGCTCCAGCACCACCTCAGGAGCTCCTTTGGTCGCCAGCAAGTACCCCTCTCCCCAGGTGTGGAACGTACTCATGCGCTTGCGGCGGCTATCGAATGCGACCTCGTCAAGGCGAGGATGCGCTTCCCTCAGGGGCCCCGGATCAATCCCCATGTCTTCGGAGAGCGCAAGGAGCAACGCCGTTTCAGTCGGATCGCCCAGCGGCCCTTCCGGTCCCAATTCCCCGTCGTTGCACAAGGCCGCTATCTGAGCGAAGCGCTGAACCCGCTCGTCGGCTGCGTCGGTCTCGGATGGGACCTGGCGACGGTCGGTGAAAGCGATATCATTCACCCTGATCCTGTTCTGGGTCAGTGTGCCCGTCTTGTCGGTGCAGATGACGCTGGCCGAACCGAGTGATTCGACTGCCGGCAACCTCCGAACGATGGCGTGCTCCCTGGCCATCCGCTGCACGCCGCGCGCCAGCGTTATGGTCACTACCGCCGGCAACCCTTCGGGGATGGCCGCCACCGCCAGGGCCACGGCCGTCAGGAACATCAGCGGTGCATCGAAACCCTGCAGGAGGCCCAGCCCAAAAATGACGGCGGCGATGCCCAAGGCCAGGAGACCGATCCGCTTGCCGACCCGATCGAGTGACACCTGGAGCGGCGTGGGAGGTTCTTCCTCGCTCAACAGCTCAGCAATCTGACCCATCGCAGTCGCCGGTCCGGTAGCCGTCACCATCACCCGGGCCCGGCCGGCTGCGACGGCCGTCCCGGAAAAAACCATCGAGGTTCGGTCGGCGAGCGAAGCCGCCCCGGACACAGCGCCGACGGTCTTCTCGACCGGCAAAGACTCACCGGTCAGGAGCGACTCGTCTACCTTGAGGTGAACCGCCTTCGCAAGTCGGCCGTCGGCGGGGACCAGGTCGCCGGTCTCGAGCACAATGACATCACCGGGGACCAAGTCTGCCGACGGAATCCTTAGCTCCGATCCATTCCGGACAACCCGAGCGTCGGGAGCCGTCATCTCTTTGAGTGCCGCGAGCGCCTCTTCCGCCCGGCTTTCCTGCGTGTAGCCGATCGTGGCATTCATCAATACGATCGCGAGGATCACGATGGCATCGACCCAGTCATTCAGAATGACGCCACTGATGAAGGCGGCCACGAGCAACACCCAGATCAGAGCGTCGGCGAACTGGCCAAGGAAGAGGCGAAGCCGGGACGGGCCTCCGCGGGTCTGGAGGAGGTTGGGTCCTGATTCTCCGAGCCGGCGCGCCGCTTCGTCCCATCCGAGACCGGACTCGAGATTGGTTCCCAGCTCGGCTTCAGTCTGCAGCGCCGGGAGAGCGTGCCAAGCCTGTGCCACCGGGGCGGGTTCGTGCATTGTCATGCCGGGTCGACTCTAGAAGACAACGGAGCGACGGATGTCGGGCATCCAGTGAACCGGGCTGCACGGCACCAAGAGAACTCGACCCCAGCACGCCGTTCAACCACCCGGAGTAACATACCCCATAGGGTATGCAATGGAGGTCTCGATGCAACTGGATGACGCCACCATCGCAGAAGTGATGCCGCGTCTGCGCCGAATTGAAGGTCAGGTTGCCGGCATTGCGCGTATGGTGGAAAGTAGTCGCGAGTGCCGGGATGTTGTGCAACAGATAGCGGCGGCCTCGAAGGCCCTCGACCGGGTTGCCTACAAGATGCTCGCCGCGCACCTCAAGAGCTGCCTTCTCGATGAGGAATCTGCGGCAGCATCGGGTTACACCCCACAAGAGCTCGAGAAGCTCTTCATGACGCTGGCCTAACGGGAGAGTGCAATGAAACAGACCCGCTACGGAATGGTTGTGACCACGAGCCGTTCGATGGCCGAGGCCGAGGCGGCGATCAGCGAGAGCCTGGCGAGTGAAGGCTTCGGGATTCTCAGCGAAATCGACGTCGCCGCCACGCTAAAACAGAAACTGGGAGTCGATCGAGCTCCCTACAAGATTCTCGGAGCCTGCAACCCGCTCCTGGCCTACCGGGGGCTGGAAGCAGAAGAGGACCTGGGGTTGCTGCTGCCATGCAACGTGGTGGTCTACGTCAAGGGCGATAAGACGGTCGTAGCGGCCCTCGAGCCGCAGTTGATGGCCGACGTAACCGACAATCCCGAGCTGCAGGATATCGCCACGGAAGCGCGGGGCCGGCTCCAGAAGGCGCTCGCCCGACTCGAGGCGTGAACCGGCTGCCGGGCCCATACCCGGTGCACCGGGGCAACGAGTTTCTGGCATCCAGCCCACGGGAAAGTAACAGGCGTCACGCATCAAGCCTGCACGTCTCCGCTCCGCTTTTTCGACTCTTTCTGGCTGGTTGCTAGTGGCTGGTTGCCGGTCGCTACTCGGGTACTAGCCTCAAGCCAGGAGGAGACGGAATTGCCGGCAAGAGTAGTTGTCGTAGGTGGGGGTGTCGGGGGGTTGCTAACCGCCAATCTCCTGGCCAAAGATCTCGATCGTACCCAGGCCGCCATCACGCTCGTCGACGCCACCGGCATGCACGTTTTCCAACCCGGGTGGCTGTACGTTGCCCTCGATAAGGCCAATGCCCGGTGGTTGGCTCGCGACACCCGGGCCCTCCTGCGTCGGGAAGTCCGTCTCGTCATCGATGAAGCTTCACACATCGACGTAACCAACCGCCGGGTTGATCTGATGAGGGGAGACCATCTCGAGTTCGATTATCTCGTTATCGCCACGGGTGCCACGCTGGCCCGCGACGAGATCCCCGGTCTGCGGCACACCACGCACGATTTCTACTCTTCGGCTGGGGCCGAGCGCCTCCGCGAAGCACTGCGCGGTTTTTCCGGCGGAAATCTGGTCGTGTCCGTTCCTCCGATGCCGTTCAAGTGCCCACCAGCACCGGTCGGGTTCACCCTTCTCGTAGATGAGTACTTGCGCAGGAAAGGAGTTCGGGAGCAGACGAAGATCACCTACGCCTCGCCGCTCAATCGCGTGTTCCCCATTTCGTCGGTGGCCGGCATGGTCGACGATCTCTTCGCGAAGCAAGGAATCGAAGCTCGGACTGGTTTCCAGCTGCAACGAGTCGAGGCGCACTCCCTCGTGTCTGCCAACGGCGAGGAGGAACCCTTCGACCTTGCCGTCAGCATCCCGCCCAACCGGGGCGCTCCCATCGCGGCATCGTCCGGCCTCGGGAACCATCAGGGATGGATTCCTGCCGACCCTCGCACGATGGCCGTCCTGGGGACCAAAGACATCTATGTTGTCGGCGACGCAAGCAATCTCCCCACCTCCAAGAACGGATCAACGGCCCATTTCGAAGCCCCCCGGGTCGCCGAGCAGATCGTTGCCGCAATAGAGGACCGCGTCCCGAATCCGGTCCGCTCGCGGTACCGGGGGCTCGTGATCTGCCCGCTTGAGGTGGGCGGCGGCAAGGCAACGGTTCTGGTATTCGACTACGATCGCCCCCCTCGACCGCTCCGACCGAGCCGTCTCTGGCACACCGCAACCTGGCTTTTCAACCGGACCTACTGGTTCACCGTCAAAAACGGACGGTTGTAGAAAAGATGGACGGTGAAAAGCGGCCACGTCGAGAAGGTGTTGCATGGGGAAGGTAGCGGGAATCGGTGGAGTCTTCCTCGACAGCAACGATGCGCCCGCGCTGGCAGATTGGTACCGCCGTCACCTGGAGATCGAGTTCGAGACACACCCCGATAACAACTCCTTCTATGTCGTCTTCCGAACCCGCGATCTCGTTTCCGGCGAGATTCGACAGAACCCGGTCTTCGCCATCAACCAAACCGATACAACGCTCGCCCCGCCCCACGAGCGAGGGGTGACCGTCAACCTGCGGGTGGACGATCTCGAGCGCACCCTCAGCCGGCTGGCGGTCGAAGGTGTCTCGGTCGACGAGCAGCGCATCGCCTGGGAAGGTGGCAAGCACGGATGGATCCGGGATCTCGACGGAAACCGGCTTGAGCTCTACGAGGAACTCCCCTTGCCTGCCGACTCTCCGTATCGATAGTTCGCCGCCCCACGCCCGGCGACCACCAACCCCACCCTTGGTCCCACTCAATAGGGTCTTTTGGCCCCATAGTTAGCTGCAGAGAGCGATCTAGCGTGCAGAACATGCATAGTCCGCATTCGCTGCAGTAACAGTAGGCCCCCTCCATGAGCATGCTCACCACCAAAGACCTCCAACAACTACTGCAGGTCGACCGCTCTACCATCTATCGCATGGCAGAGGCGGGTCAGTTGCCCGCCATGAAGGTTGGACGTCAGTGGCGTTTCCCGGCGGATCGGATCGACCGCTGGCTCGAGGATCGCAATATGCACCCTGCCACAACGACCCGGCGTCCGGACCTCGATCTCAACGGCAACTCGCTGAGCGCTCTGCTCCCATCCAATTACATCACGTCCCTGGGCGACCTCATCGGTGAAATGCACGGTGTGATGGTGGTGGTGACCGATATGGAGGGCGAACCGCTCGCAGAGCCTTCCAACCAGTGCGGTCTCTTCAAACTGGTCAACGAGCAACCGGGCGCCGTTCGCCAATGCGTCGCCGTTTGGCGGGACCTGGCCCAGGACCTCGATCTCGCCCCCCGGTTTGCGCCCAGCCATCTGGGCTTGCTGTGCGCCCGGAGCTATCTGCGGGTCGGTTCAGAACTGAGAGGGATCATCCTCGCCGGCGGAATCGCCCCGAGCCACTGGCCTCCACCCGCCCAAGAGATCGAAAGAATGTCCACCGAATTTGGTATCGACGCCAGCCTCATCTCCGGTCATGTCGACGAGGTCTTCCACCTCAACCTCGAGGCCGAGCAACGGGTGCTGGCCCTCCTCCCCCGACTCGCCAGATTTCTGTCGGAAGTAGCCAACGAACGCAAACAACTCTTCAGCAAGCTCGACGCCATTGCCGCGCTCGCCGGGGTTACCACAAGCTGAGAAGGAGCTCACGAATGAAGAAGCTGCTGGTCCTGGGCGCCGGAACTGCCGGCACCATGGTGGTCAACAAACTCCGCCACAGACTCGACGCCGACGAATGGCAGATCACCGTCGTCGACCAGAACCCCACGCACTATTACCAGCCGGGATTTCTTTTCATCCCTTTCGGCATGTACGGCCGTCATGACGTCGTGAAACCGAAGCGGGATTTCATCCCACCCGGCGTCGACATGATCCAGGCCGAAATCGAAGAGATCGAGGCAGACAACAATCGGGTGAAGATAGAAGGTGACCGCCGGCTCGACTACGACTTCCTGGTCATCGCCACGGGAACACACATTGCCCCCGAAGAAACCCCCGGTCTTGAAGCGCTCGGCGACGAAGGCCCCGATAACGTGCACACCTTCTACACGCTCGAGGGTGCGATGAAGCTGGAGAAGCAACTCCGCACCTTCCGGGGCGGCAAACTCGTGATGCATATCACGGAGATGCCGTTCAAGTGCCCGGTCGCCCCGCTCGAGTTCATCTTCCTGGCCGACTGGTGGCTCCAGGAGCAAGGCCTGCGGGACGACACCGAGTTGACGCTCGTCACCCCCCTGCCCGGCGCCTTCACCAAGCCGGTTGCATCAAAGGCGCTGGGCGGAATGCTGGAAGAGAAGAAAATCAGCCTGGTCGCAGATTTCAACGTCGAACGGGTCGACCTCGAAGGCAACAAGATCATCGCCTATTCCGAAGATGAGGTCGACTACGACCTGCTGGTGACGGTGCCGCTCAACATGGGCGCGGCCGTCGTCGGACGGTCGGGCCTGGGCGACGAACTGAACCACGTCCACGTCGACAAGCACAACTTCTTGTCGAAGAAGTACAACAACATCTTCGCTCTCGGGGACGCGGCCGCCCTGCCGACTTCGAAAGCGGGATCGGTTGCTCACTTCGCCGTCGAGTTGTGGACGGAGAACTTCCTCCGCTACATCGACGGTCTGGAGATGCTCGAACAATTCGACGGTCATGCCAACTGCTACATCGAGTCGGGACACGGCAAGGGCCTGTTGATCGACTTCAACTACGACACCGAACCCCTCCCCGGCAAATACCCGCTCCCGGGCATCGGACCTTTCTCGCTTCTCGAAGAGACCGAGATGAACCATTGGGGCAAGCTGATGTTCCGCTGGATGTACTGGAACATCCTGCTCAAAGGCAAGGAAATGCCGGTTCCGGCTCTGATGTCCATGGCCGGCAAATGGAGCGCAGGACGATGACTACCGCGACCATGACTCCGGCCTCTCTCGAGGAACTCAATCGCAAGCTCGACGGGTTGACCGCCCAGGTGGAAGCGATCGCCAACGAGGTAGTCATCCAGCGCCAGCGCCGCGAGGCGTGGGTGGAGTTGCTTGAGGACGTGCGCCCGATCACCTCCCAGGCCTTCGACATGGCCGTCGAACAGCTCGACGAGGTCGAGGAATACGTCAATCTCGCCGATCTTGGCCATCTTGGCAAACGCCTCATACGGAACACCAGGAACCTCGAAAAGATGCTCGACCAGCTCGAAAGCATGATGGAGCTAATCCGCGACGCCACCCCCATCGGACGGAGCGCCTTCATCTCGCTCATGGAGAAACTGGAGGAATTCGACCGAAAGGGATACTTCGAATTCGCACAAGAAAGCTTCGGCGTTCTCGACGAGATCGTTGACTCCTTCACCAAGGAGGACGTCCGGGCCTTGGGCGACAACATCGGACTCATCCTGCAGACGGTCAAAGAGATGACCCAACCGGAAATCATGGGCCTGGTCAGCCGGACGGCCTCAACCGTTCGGGAGCAGGATATTCCCGAGAACATCACCTTGCGAACTCTCATCAAGCAGATGCGAGATCCGGCCGTGAAACGAGGCCTGGCCAAGGTGCTCATGACCTTGCGTACCGTCTCTGGGGACAGCCCCGGGTCCGATGAGGCAACCTAGTTGTAGAGAAAGGAGATAGCCATATGGCTACGGAATTGATAGGTGGTTTGGAAGTCCACGTGGACGACGAGGGGTTCATGACGGACCCGAACGAATGGAACGAAGAACTGGCTCCGGCTCTTGCCAAGGAGATCGGCATCGACGAGTTGACCGACGGTCACTGGAAGGTCATCCGCTTCCTGCGCGAGGACTTTGCCCGGGAAGGCCAAACGGCGACGCTGCGGCGGGTTTCGACCATGGCCAACGTCCCGACCAAGGAGCTGTACGAGCTTTTCCCGAAGAAACCGGCCAAGAAGATGTCCTACGTCGCCGGCCTCAAGAAGCCTGTTGGATGCGTGTGAGAATCACGAGAAAGGAGCAATCACTTGCCTCCGAAGTTTGACGATGAAACAACCGACCGAAAGCTCTGCATCATTGTCTCCAAGGGAACAATGGAGTGGGCAACCGCCGCCATGGTGCTCGGCAACGCCGCAACGAGCGAAGGTATCGAGCTCCATGTGTTCTTCACGTTCTGGGGATTCGACGCCATCATCGATAAGCGGATGGACAAGCTGAAGATCTCGCCGGTCGCCAATCCCTCGATGAAGGTTCCCGGAACGGAGATCGGGATGTCCAACATGCTGGCCGGTCTGCCGGGGATGACGGCCTTCGCGTCTGCCATGATGAACAAGGAGATGGAGAAACTCGGGGTGCCACCGAACCGGGAGTTCATGCAGATGGTGCACGACTCCGGCGCCAAGTTCTGGGCCTGCCGGCTGACGTTCGACATGATGGAGAACACCATGGGTCTCACCAAGGACGACCTGTGGGACGGCGTCGAAGACATCATCAGCGCCAACGACTTCATGGAGCTCTCTGAGGGCGGCCAGATCATCTTCATCTAGAAGAAACGCATCGACCCGTCGGCAGCCCGGCCGGCGGGTTGATCGTGTCGGACGGGACGAACGCGCAGAGGGTGGTGACTTCCTGCCCTAACCTTGTCACGTGGGCCGCGCCAGGATGGTGGTCGGCCTGACCCTCGAGGAGGCACAAACGTGGAAAATAAGGTAGCCACGATCGACGGCAACGAAGCCGCCGCCTACGTGGCGCATAAGACCAACGATGTCATCGCCATCTACCCGATCACGCCTGCCTCGCCGATGGGCGAACTGGCCGACGTCTGGTCTGCAACCGGACGGAAGAACCTGTGGGGGGAAGTCCCCGAGGTGATCGAGATGCAGAGCGAAGCCGGCGCGGCAGGTGCCGTGCACGGCTCGCTGCAAGCCGGCGCCCTCACCACGACGTTCACCGCCTCGCAGGGACTCCTGTTGATGATTCCCAATATGTTCAAGATCGCCGGAGAGCTGCTCCCGGCCGTCATCCATATCGCGGCCCGCACGGTTGCCACGCACGCGTTGTCCATCTTCGGGGATCACAGCGACGTGATGGCCGCCCGCTCCACAGGTTTTGCAATACTGGCCTCATCGTCCGTCCAGGAGGCCCACGACCTCGCCCTCATCGCCCATGCGGCCACCCTGGAGTCGCGGATCCCCTTCATGCATTTCTTCGATGGATTCCGAACGTCGCACGAGGTCAACAAGATCGAGCTGTTGTCAGATGAGACGATTCGCGCCCTCATCAGTGACGAGTTAGTCAGAGAGTTTCGCTCCCGCCGGCTCAGCCCCGATCAGCCCGCCGTGCGCGGGACCGCCCAGAACCCAGACGTCTTCTTCCAGGCGCGCGAAGCGGCCAACAGCTACTACAACGCCGTCCCGGACATCGTCCAGGGAACGATGGACAAGTTCGGGCAGTTGACGGGTCGAAACTACCGGCTCTTCGAGTACGTCGGAGCACCCGACGCCGAACGAGTCATCGTGTTGATGGGATCCGGAGTCGGGGCCGTCGAAGAGACAGTCGAGGCGCTCAATCGCAACGGCGAAAAAGTTGGAGTGGTCAAGGTTCGCCTGTATCGACCCTTCGCCACGTCGGCGCTGATCGGAACCCTTCCCGCAACCACCAAGTCGATCGCGGTACTCGACCGAACCAAAGAACCAGGCGCCCCCGGGGAACCTCTCTATCAGGACGTCATCACGGCGATCGCCGAGGAACAGGTGGCCGGCCGGACTGCTTGGGAGTCATTCCCCACGGTCATCGGCGGACGTTATGGCCTCTCATCGAAGGAGTTCACACCGTCCATGGTGGCCGGAATATTCGCCGAGCTCGAGAAACCGGAGCCGAAGAATCACTTCACGATCGGCATCGTTGACGATGTGACTCACACCAGCCTCTCGTACGACGAGGAATTCTCAACCGAGGCCGAGGGTGGCACCCGGGCGGTGTTCTTCGGCCTGGGGGCAGACGGAACGGTCGGCGCCAACAAGAACTCCGTAAAGATCATCGGAGAAAACACGCCGCTCTATGCGCAGGGCCACTTCGTCTACGACTCGAAGAAGTCCGGTGCTACGACGGTCTCCCACCTCCGGTTCAGCAAACAACCGATCCACTCAACCTACGAGATCAAGAACGCCAACTTCGTTGCCTGCCACCAATTCAACTTCCTCGAGAAAATGGACGTGCTGGGGGTAGCCGAACCGGGTGCCACCTTCCTGCTGAACAGCCACTACGGGTCAGACGAGGTCTGGAATCACCTCACGGCCGACGCCCAACAGCAGATCATCAACAAGGACCTCGAGTTCTATGTCGTTGATGGGGGCAAGGTGGCCGGCGAAGCCGGCCTGGCCGGCCGGATCAACACCGTCCTACAGACGTGCTTCTTTGCACTGTCCGGAATCCTGCCTCGCGACGAAGCCATCGAGGAAATCAAGAAAGCCATTGCGAAGAGCTACGGCAAGTTCGGGGATACCGTCCTGGAGCGGAATTACGCGGCCGTCGACGGCGCCCTCGCTGCCTTGCACCGGGTCGAGGTACCTGCCGCGGTCACGGCAAAAACCAACGGCCACAAACTCATTCCCGACTACGCCCCGGACTTCGTCCAGCGAGTAACGGCCCTGATGATGGAAGGCAAGGGCGATCTTCTCCCCGTGAGCGCGCTGCCGGTCGACGGTACCTTCCCGACCGGTACGACCAGGTGGGAGAAGCGTTCCATCGGCGACGAGATTCCGATTTGGGATCCTGAGATCTGCATTGACTGTGCTAAATGCGCGATGGTATGCCCGCACGCCGCCATCCGTATGAAGGTCTACGACCCGGAAGCGTTGGAGACCGCCCCGGCCCGGTTCCCATCCAAGGACTGGCGGGGTCGTGATCTCCCCGGCAAGAAGATGACCATTCAGGTCGCCCCGGAAGACTGCACCGGATGCGGCGTGTGTGTCGACGTGTGTCCAGCCAAAAGCAAGGAGATCGTCCGCCACAAATCGATCAACATGCGCCCGCTCCTCGAACACGTTGCCCGGGAGAGGAAGAACTTCGAATTCTTCCTGGAGATCCCGGAGATGGATCGCACCGAGGTGAACCCGAACACGGTCAAGGGGTCACAGATGCTGGAGCCTCTGTTCGAATTCTCGGGCGCCTGCGCCGGGTGCGGGGAAACTCCCTACATCAAGCTGATGACCCAGATGTTCGGCGACCGGACGATCATCGCCAACGCAACGGGGTGCTCATCCATCTACGGAGGTAACCTGCCGACGACGCCGTACACCACCAATTCGGAAGGTCGCGGGCCGGCCTGGGCCAATTCTCTCTTCGAAGACAACGCCGAATTCGGTCTCGGGATGCGACTCGCCCTGGAAGCCGAAACATCCCAGGCCCGCTCACTGGTGGCCGCCCTGGTTCCCGAGATCGGGGAAGGATTGGGAGAGAGCCTTCTCTCCGCCGACCAGAGCGACGAGGCAGGTATCGCGGCCCAGCGGGCCAGAGTTGTGCAACTCAAAGAACGGCTGGAACGGATCGAACGCGACGATGCCCGCAACCTGGCGACCTTGGCCGATTCGCTGGTCAGGAAGAGCGTATGGATCGTCGGAGGTGACGGCTGGGCGTATGACATCGGATTCGGTGGCCTTGACCATGTGATGGCCAGCGGTCGGGACATCAACATTCTCGTGCTGGACACCGAGGTCTACTCGAACACGGGTGGCCAGGCTTCCAAAGCAACCCCGCGGGGGGCCGTAGCCAAGTTTGCCGCCGGCGGCAAGCAGACCGCCAAGAAGGACCTCGGCCAGATCGCCATGGCCTACGGCAACGTTTACGTCGCTCAAGTGGCTCTGGGAGCCAACAACATCCAGGTTGTGAAAGCGTTCTCGGAAGCGGAGTCGTTCAACGGTCCGTCGCTCATCATCGCCTACAGCCAGTGCATCGCCCACGGGATCGACATGGAGAAGGGCATGTCCCACCAGAAGGAAGCGGTAGACAGCGGATACTGGCCGCTGTTCCGGTACGACCCGCGCCTGGAGGACCACCACCCGTTCCACCTGGACAGCAAGAAGCCGTCGATTCGCTTCAAGGAGTTCGCCTGGCAAGAAGCCCGTTTCGCCATGCTGGCCCGATCGCAGCCGGAAGAAGCCGAAAGGTTGTTCCGACTGGCTCAAGACGACATCGACGAGCGGTGGAGCCTCTACGAACAGCTGGCGGACATAGAACGGAACGTGCCGGGCGATCTGTCGGATGAAGAGGTGGAGGGATGAGCGTGGACCTACGCACCACATATATGGGCTTGGAACTGGCCCACCCGGTCATGCCGTCCGCCTCACCCCTGACGGGCGACCTCAACACGCTCAGGCGGCTCGAAGACGCCGGGGCCCCGGCCGTGGTCCTCCCGTCTTTGTTCGAAGAGCAAATCGAACACGAGGAAATGGAGCTTGTCCGGTTGATGGATTTCGGCTCGGAGAGTTTCGGAGAAGCGACCTTCGGGTATTTTCCCGAGCTGGCCGACTATGCCACCGGGCCGGGCACGTACCTGGACCTCGTGAGTCGGGCCAAGAATTCCCTCTCGATTCCCGTGATCGGAAGCATCAACGGAACCTCGAAAGGCGGCTGGATCAAGTACGGAAGGCTGATCGAAGAAGCAGGGGCGGACGCCCTCGAACTGAACATCTACTTCATCCCGACCGACCCAAAAGTGTCGACGGCGCAGGTTGAGCAGCAGTACCTGGATCTGGTCATGTCGGTGAAGCAATCACTGTCCATACCCCTGGCCGTGAAGATCGGACCGTTCTTCAGCTCCATACCTCACATCGCCCGTCGACTGGTCGAATCGGGAGCCGATGCGCTGGTGATCTTCAACCGCTTCTATCAGCCCGACATCGACATCGAAGACCTCAAGGTCCGAACCGACCTGCAACTCAGCACGTCGACCGAGTTGCGCCTGCCGCTCCGTTGGACGGCCATCCTGCACGGACGTATCAAGGCTTCTCTGGCCGTGACCACCGGAGTCCATACATCCGAAGACGTGATCAAACTCATCCTGGCCGGAGCGGATGTGACGATGATGGCGTCGGCCCTCTTGAAAAACGGGCCGGATCATCTGCGTTCCGTTGTCACCGGTGTCGAACGGTGGCTGCACGAAAACGACTACGAGTCGATCGAGCAGTTGAAGGGAAGCCTGAGCCAGGCATCGTCGCCCGATCCCGGTGCATTCGAACGCGCCAATTACATGAAGACCCTGGTCACCTACGCCGGCCCGTTTGTGTAGGGAGTAGCCAGTAGCCAGTAGCCAGTAGCCAGTAGCCAGTGAAGACATACCATTCTGCCGAACTGGGAACTGGGAACTGGGAACTGGAAACTAGGAACTAGCTTCTGCCCTCCGCCCCTCGAACGGTGCCACGTCGTAGCTCCCCGCCACCCGAGCCGCGGTGTAACGGAACTCTCGCAACAAACCGCCGGCCAGCCCCCGGGCCAGGGTGCTACCGACGTGGAACCGCTGTGATAGGGGCCACTTGAGCTCGTCCACCCCGCACAGGGCAGCACCGTTGGCGGTTTGAATCTGTCTGCGGATCATGGTCAGGGCGGCGGCGCGCTTGTCGACAGGTAGCGAGGCGGTTCGGTCGATTTCACCGAGCACTGCCTCGGCGGCGGCGAGACTATGCGACACCGCCGAATACGTGGCGACGTCGATGAGCCCATGTTTGTATTTCAACTCGTTGAGTTCGCCGGCCACGAGATAGCTGGCCCGGGCGATCTCCTCCCGGCTCATCTCGTCGGTCTCGAAAGACAACATGTCCTTCCACGAAAGCTGGGTCAGGGCCTGCCGGTGTTCCTCGAGGGTCCGATAGCGAACCTGGTATCCGAATGACGAGTCCTCAAACGCCCGGCTCCCGGGATCGAGGAATGGGCTGAGAGGTGACACGTACGCATGGAGCTTGCCACCCTCCCCGAACCGTTCCAAAAGATGACGGTAGTAATCGACGGACGCCAAGGCCTGACCGTACGTCTGATGCGGGATCCCGACCATGAAGAAGAGATCGAGCTTGCGGCATCCGTGTGCCAGAGCGCCGGCAATGGTTGATTCGAGCTGCTCGTTGGAGAAGGGGAACTTCCCGTTGATGCGCCTCAGTTCTTCGTCGTGTGATTCGATGGTCATCTCGAGGCTCCAGCGAACGCTGTTCTCAACCATTGTGAAGAACTCACCGTTGGCGGGGAAGAACAGCTCGAGAATCAATTCGTTCGGCAGATCGAGCGCTTGCAGCTTGGCGAAGATCTCCCTGCATCGGGTCATACCCCCGATGCGGGGATCGTGCACCATGAAGATCGGCGCGCGCGAGAAACTCGTGATCGTTTTCACGTCGGCCGCCAGCTTCTCCGGCGATCGGTAGGCGGGTCGGGAACGGAGGCCGATTCGCCGGTAGGCCGAGGCAGATCCGCCGCAAACGGAGCAATCCTGGGTACAGCCGCGGCTATTGAGAATCATGGTGAGCGGATAGCGCATCCATTCGATGTAGGGAATCAGGTTGGAGAGATTGCCGTACTTGAACACCGATCGCATCGCATACCGGTAGTCGGGTACGTCGACGTAGTCGAGATCTGTCGGGATGAAGGTCAGGGGGTTGACCACGGCCGATCCGTCCGCTGCTTTCCAGGTCAGGTTCTCGACGGCTGACAGACCGGACCCCTCGCGGAGGGCCTGCAGCAGTTGCCGAACGGGCTCCTCGGTCGAATCGCCCCGGATTACGAAATCTACGAACGGATAGTTGATCAGCTCGTCGTGGTAGTAGGAGGCCGAAAGACCCCCAAAGAGCACAAGGCTCTTGGGATGCAACCGCTTGACCAATTCGGCGATGGCCAGGGCACCCTGAGCATGGGGAAGCCAGTGCAGGTCGATCCCGAACACCGTCGCTTCCTGGCGAGAGATGTAGCGCTCCACATCGAACCTTGAACGCTGCATCATCCGGTGAGCGAGGTTGACGATCTGCACGTTGTAGTGGTTCTTCTCGAGGAACGAGGCGATGCTGGTCAGTCCCACCGGGTACATCTCAAACTCGCCTGTCGATGGTACGGCGTCGGCAATCGGCCCCAGGAACACGTCCTTGCCGCGAAAGTCGTAGATCGACGGAGGATGCAAGAAGATAAGGTCGCGCCGGAACGGGTTCCTCATCGGCCACCGGGAAACCACGCGTGGCGTGTCGATCTGCGCGTCATTGCGCGACTCCTGCCTTCCCTCTCTCACGCTAAGTCACGAGAAGACCATCAATCTAGGGGCCCGGGACACTACTCCTAGAGGACAACGGCACCTCCGAGCCTGCCCGACGGTCACCTCGTGAAGCGTGGATGCCGGTAGCCTCCGGTCATGACGGTTGCCTGGATGGCGGTCCTGGTCATCGGGTTTGCGGTCGCTCTCGTCGCCAGCCGTCGAGCCGTGATCCATGCCTCGACGCTCGCCTTCGGCCTGCGGGTTCCTCCGTTCCTCATCGGGGTGACCTTGCTGGCGATTGGAACCGACCTGCCGGAGATCGCCAATTCGATCGTGGCCTCGGTCACCGGCCACGGCGACATCAACGTCGGCGACTCGATTGGGTCGACGGTCACCCAGGTGACGCTCATTCTTGGGCTTCTCCCCTTCTTCGGCGGCGCGTTCACTGCAGGCCGCACCAGGGTCATGGCAACCGGCGGGCTGACCGTGGTCGCACTCGGAGTCGGTGTGTTCCTGCTCCGCGACGGGTTCTTGTCGCGAGCCGACGGGACCCTCCTGGTTGTCGCCTGGGTCGTCTCTTCCATCATCGTGTGGCGCCACGCTCCTCCTGCCGCTCAGCCGGCCATCACCGTTCCCAGCCGGAGGAAATCGCGCCATGCGCTCGCCGCGCTGGGGTACATGGCGCTCGTCGGAGCGGGAGCGACGGCCGCCGTCCAGGCCTTCGTGCATCTGGCGGAGACTTTCTCGGTCCCCGAATACCTGATGACGTTCTTCGCTGCATCGATCGGCACGTCGCTGCCGGAGCTGATGGTGGACGTGACCGCCCTCCGGCGCGGTGAACGAGACCTGGCCGTCGGCGATATTTTTGGGTCTTCTCTGGTCGACGCCACCCTCTCCATCGGCATCGGCCCCATCTTCGCCCCGACGCTCATCAACTCGGATCTGGCAGTGCCCGGCTCGTTGTTTGCGATGGCGGCGCTGGCGGCGGTCACCCTGCTGTTGACCGTCGTCCCACGGCACGACTGGAAAACGGGCATCGTGTTGCTGGGTATCTACGCGGCGATGTACGTCGTGTTGCTCTCCTGAACTGCCCTCTTTTTTCGGGTCTTCGAAACCCAGGCGGCACCGGCAAGCCGCCCAAGAGCGAGGGAAATCGGGCTATCCGCTTTTCTCAGCTGCTCGAAGCGGTTTTCGGTCGTCCAACTTGTCCGGGTAAGTCGACCAATTCCGGCGACCAACCTCGCGCGGTGGGCGTAACCCGGATCCGGGCGTCGACGGCCTTGGCGCCCTCACCAGGAGCCAGCACCATCACGGGATTCAGGTCCATCTCCCGGATCTCCGGGAGGGCGTCTGCCAGTGCCGACACCCTGAGGATCACCTCTTCGACGGCCTGGATATCGCCGGCCGGATAGGACCGATAACCCTCGAGGAGCTTGGCCGATTTGATCTCGCGGACCATAGCAGCCGCCTCGAGATCGGTGACCGGAGTGATTCGGAAGGAGACGTCTCCGACCAGCTCGACCAGGACGCCTCCCATTCCAAAGACAATGAGCGGACCGAACAAAGGGTCTTCCGTCATTCCTACCAGCACCTCATGCCCGCCGGTCACCATCTCCTGGATCAGCACCCCCTCGACCTGATCGACCGCAGAGGTCACCTTTTGAAAAGCCTTCCGAATCCCTTCTTCTTCGCGCACGCCCAGCATCACACCACCCAGGTCGGATTTGTGGAGCGCGGACGAAGACACCACCTTCACGGCAACCGGCTTGCCAATCTCGGCGGCGGCTTGCACGGCCTCCTCTTCGGAAAGGACGAGCTTCGATTCAGGGAGGCGAATGCCAAACGAACTGAGAACGTCCTCGACCTCGTCGGGCTCCAGCCATCCCCCCTCCGGGCCCAACCGTTCGAGGGCCCTGGCGACGATCTCCCGTCCGGCTTCTGTGTCCAGGTCTTTGAAGGTGGGAACCTCACCTTCGGCAGTTTGCAGCCACTCGCCGTAGCGAACAGCTCGGGCCAGTGCCACCGCCGCCGCTTCCGGGAAGAGATAGGTCGGGACTCGCACATCTTCGCCCGCCAGGAGATCCCCGGGGTGGTCGTAGGACATGAACACGGAGAGGAAGGTCTTCTTGCCGTGGTTCCGGGCGCCGGCCTCGCGAAGCGCCGCCGCGATCTCGGGGGTTCCGAGCGGGCTGGCGGGAATATAGCTCGCGATCACAGCATCCACCTCGTCGCTTTCCAACATCGCGTTCAAACAGTGCGCGTACTCGGCCGCACCCGCCGACGCAATGAGATCCACCGGATTGCGGGTCGAGGCTTCTTCAGAAAGAACCTCGCGCAGTTTGCCCTGCAACTCTTCTGAGAACTCGGGCAGAGTCAGACCGTTGGATTCGAGTGCGTCGGCGGCCAGGATGCCCGGGCCTCCCGCGTTGGTGATCACCCCAACCCGACGCCCGGCCGGAACCGGTTGGTTGGCGAGCAACACGGTCACATCGAACAGCTCTTCCAGGGTGTTGGTGCGGATCACGCCCGCCTGATGGAAAAGTGCATCGACCGCAACATCAGCACTGGCCAATGCACCAGTGTGGCTGCTGGCTGCTCGCGTCCCGGCAGAGGTCCGGCCGGATTTGACCGCCAGGATCGGCTTCTTCCTGGCGATCCGTTTGGCTATCCGAGCAAAGCGGCGCGGATTGCCGAAAGACTCCAGATAGAGGACGATCACATCGGTTGCCGGATCGCCCTCCCAATACAGGAGCAGGTCGTTACCGCTGATATCCGCCTTGTTGCCTACCGATACGAAAGTAGAGATCCCGATGTTGTTGCGTAGTGCGTAGTCCAGAATGGCAATCCCGAGTGCTCCCGATTGGCTGGACATGGCGACGTTGCCCCGGGGTGGAAACACGGGCGCAAACGTGCCGTCCATCGAAACGGCCACGTCGGTATTCAGCACACCCATACAGTTCGGCCCGACCATCCGCATCCCCGCCGACCGCACTACCTCAAGGAGGTCCTGCTCCATCAGGCGGCCCTCCTCGCCCAGCTCGGAAAATCCGGCGGTGATCATCACGATGCCCCGCACGCCCTTCTCCGCACACTCTTTGACAGCGTTGAGCGCGAATCGGGCCGGCACAACAATGAAGGCCAGATCCACCGGATCCGCAATGTCGAGGACCGATTTGTGGGTGCGGATCGAATTGACCACATCTGCCTTGGGGTTGACCGGAAACACCGGCCCCGAGAAATTCCCTTTGACGAGGTTGTGGAACAGGCGCCCACCGATCGAAGCCCGATTGCGGCTGGCACCGATCACCGCGATGGAACGAGGGTAGAAGATGGGGAGCAAAGAAGCCGCCACGGCCCGCTGCTCCCTCTCTTCGTCTGCCGCCCGGGCATCTTCAGATAGGGCGACCGGGAAGCTGACGCTGTATACACCCTCGTCCAGCGTCCGTTCCAACCGGTACCCGGAGTTCCGGAACAGGCGCATCATCTGCACGTTCTCGGGCAGAACGAAGGCCCGGAACCCGGTGATCCCGCGTTTACGAGCGTGCGTGGTCATGAGTTGGAGCAGCTGGCTGCCGATACCGCGGCTCTGCTGCTGGTCCTCGACCACGAAGGCCACTTCCGCATAAGCCGGATCTTCCGCGTCCCGGTCGTACCGACCCACAGCGATTATTTTGTCGTCGTGGATAGCCACGAAGGCCATCCGATGGTCGTAGTCGACGTTCGAGAAGTACTCGAGTTCCTTGGGCGATAGGTCCTTCTTGACGCGAAAGAACCGGAAATACCGCGATTCGGGCCCGAGACGATGGAAGTGTTCATAGAGTTTCTGGGAGTCATCGGGTTTGATCGGACGGAACCTGACGACGCCGCCGTCTCGCAGCGCAATGTCGATCTCGTATTCGGCGGGATACTTGCTCACGTGGCCCCCTGGTGGCTGTATCCGCTGATTCTGGCACGCGAGGAACGTCATGATTTCATCGCTGCGGCGAGTGGGCGGGTGGAACAGACGATGGTGTTGCCGCCACGAACGGAGCTTCTCCACCGGGAATGTCGAACGACCAGCCGGATGCATGAGCGCGAACCCCACAGGCTCATGTCCTCAATTCCTCGCCATCGCGGACCGATGTTAGGAGCAAGACTCCCCCCGGGGTCCGGACAGACGCGATCGAGGAGCCGGTGTCCAGAACCAATGACACAATCGGGCGGCGCGGCCCTCTCGACTACGCGGTAGTCGGCAAGACCCACACAACATTTCGGTGGGCTTCGCTATGCATCGTGGCAATCAGTGCCGTCGTGCTGGCGGTGACCTGGCGATGGGGCGAAGGTTGGGTGGTGGCGATCCTGGCCGGAGGGCTGGCCGGCGACACCTACCGCCGGCGCAGCCGAGCCTCGAACCCGCAACTCATCATTCCTCTCGACGCCACCGTCATGGCTGCGGCGGTCATCATTACCAATGTGCCAATCTTCACGATCGCCGCCCCTTACGTCACCCTCATCATCGCCGCCGCCCTGTTCCTTCCCGGCCAGCGCGCCCTGGTAACCATTCTGTATACAACGGCCGTCAACGGCGTTGCTGCGCTCCTGGCGGGCCACCTGCTGCTGCGCACCTGGCAGCCTGAGCAAGCTCTGACCATGGCGATCATCATCACCGGCGCGTTCTTGATGCTTACCGTCGCAGTCCTGATTGCCGCCGGAAGCGCCGTGGCCAGCCGAGATGCCCTTGACACGGCAATTCGCGGGAGTGAATTGCGGTTCCGGACCCTGGCCTCGTCGGCACCGGTGGGTGTATTCCTGCTCGATTCTGATGGCACCTGCACGTATGCCAATCACCGGATGGAGCAGCTCCTGGGCCGTTCGCCGGTAGGTCTGCCGTTTCCGGACCTTGCCTCTCCCGACGATGTGGACCTGTTGTCGACGCTATGGACCGCCGTCACAGGATCGCAAGACAGGGCTGATGTCCGGCACCGCGTGCTCGACGGTCGGGGCCGCATCCGATGGGTCATCACCCGACTCGCTCGGGGCGAGTCGGACGCAACCGATTCTGATGTCTTCGTCGGAACGGCCGCCGATGTGACCGACGCAACGCTGGCCGAACATGCCCGAAACCAGTTCGCGGCAATACTCGAAACAACCACGGACCTGGTCGGCATCATCGACACTGCTCTCAACTTCACGTACCTCAACAATGCGGCACGCGCCGCGATGGGCATCCCCTTGGATGCGCCAATCGATACCATCGACCCCGCCCAGACTTTTGCCTCGGTTTCCCGGCCAATATTTGCCGGGGAGGTGCTGCCTGCCCTCAGAGATGCAGGCAAGTGGACGGGCGAGCTGACGCTGATCGGCCCGCATGAGAGCGAAGTACCGGTCTCCTTCGTGTTCCTGGCGCACACCGGACCAACGGGGCGGGTCGAGTACTACTCGGGCCTGGCCCGGGACATCTCGCACATCCGTGAATCGGAACGGAGGCTCGAGGAACTCGTCCGGTCCAAAGACGAATTTGTCGCCAGTGTTAGCCACGAGCTTCGTACGCCGCTGACGGCAGTGGTAGGGCTGGCCACAGAACTGCGGGATAGCCGGCCCATGTTCACCGAAGACGAGATTGGTGAATTCGTCGGCCTGATAGCCGAACAGAGTTCAGAAGTAGCGCATATTGTTGAAGACCTTCTGGTGGCGGCTAGGGCCGACATCGGGACCATTACTATCAACGCCCAGGTGGTCGATCTGCGTGAGGAGGTCGACCATATCGTTTCGACATGGCAATCGAAAGAAGACCTCCGCGTCAAGGGCTCCAATCAGTCGTCGTTCGCCTTTGCCGACGCCGGACGGACGCGGCAAATCGTGCGAAACCTGTTGACCAACGCCACCCGCTACGGCGGCGATCGGATCGAGATCAGGGTCGCCAACGGCGGGACCAACGCCACCCTCCAGGTTCGAGACAACGGTCCCGGGGTACCACCCGCCAAGGAGGATGGCATCTTCGATCCGTACAGTACGGCGCACGAACACCACGGACAACCGGCCTCGGTCGGCCTCGGCTTGACCGTGTCGCGACAACTCGCCCGCCTCATGGGCGGGGATCTCATCTACCGGCGCGACGGCAGCTGGAGCGTGTTTGAGTTGACGCTCCCCACCCCGCCCTAGCGAGCAGCCTCGAGACAGGTAACACCTAACCGACCAACCGTGGCTGCGTGATCTGTTCCGGCCGGAAGGTCGAGCCGGTCGCCCTGTGCGAGCAGGATATCGCCGGACGGCGTATGGAAAGTGATCGACCCGTCCACACAGATCAGCACCTTGTCGTAGGGGTGGGCATGCTGCTCGTAGGAGAACCCGGCCCGATTGAACCACTCATGCGGGACAAGACCTTCTTCGCGGAAGGCCTGCAGGGCTGCGTACTGGACACTGCTCATGGAGGCATAGTAGGGCCGCCCGGCCTGCGCTGGGTGAGCGGTAGGGTGAGCACCAGAGCCCAGCCGGAGGTCAACCTGAGCGTCGTCGTCTTTCCGTTCAAGGAAGAAGACCACGATGTGGTCATCAGCAACGTCGGCACCGCCGCCGGAAACGACCGGGTCACGAACGTTGTGTGCGTCGGGTTCGAGGAAGAGTCGACCTACGATGCAATCAACCGGGCCATCCCGGCGATCGAGCAATCCACCGGTACGCCCGTTTCGCTGCTGCTCCAAGAAAGAATTGGCTTATTGCGTCCCGGCAAAGGGGACGGGATGAACACCGCGCTGCGTTTCTTCCTCGAGCAGTCCAATGCCGACCGCCTCCACTTCTATGACTCCGACATCACCAGCTTCACCGCGGAATGGATCGATAAAGCCGAAGCTGCGGCGGATGCCGGCTACGACGTGGTCCGTCACTATTTCCCGCGCTCCAGCACAGACGCGATGATCACCTGGATGGTCACCCGTACCGGTTTCGCAGTGTTGTGGCCCGACTCTGAGTTGCCTTTGATAGAGCAACCCCTGGGCGGGGAACTCCTCTTCACCCGCCGAGTGGTCGAGCATCTCGTCACCGAAGCGCCGGTACAGGCGCAAAGTGACTGGGGTATCGACACGTTGTACACATTTGCGACGGTAAAACGCGGCTTCTCCGTCTTCGAGACATACATCCGCCAGGGTAAGATCCACAAACTCTACGGCAGCTTGACCGATCTGCAGACCATGGTGATCGAGTGTTTTGCCGCCATCCAGAGCCTGCGGGGCATCCCGATGCCGGCCACTACACCGCACCAGATAGAAGAGGCGACCGAGGTCCCCATGGCCATCAAAGAGAAGGTCGCCTACGACGTCGAAAGGACGATCCAACTCCTCGCTGCGGAGTGGACACCGCACCAACAAGACCTGCTGGCGCCGTTCCCGCTGGTGGTTCGTGACGGATTGCTGGCGGCCCGCGCCTACCCGCGGTTCTCCTTCATGGATGACCAGGCCTGGTTCGAGACCTACATAACGCTGCTCGACCACTTCGTCAAAGACGACCCGGATTGGGAAGCGCTGCTCTTCAAACTGTGGATCGCGCGAGTGCTGCAGTACACGATTTCCCAAGCCCTTCGGGGCTATGACCATGCTGTTGTCCACTTAAGAAACATGGTCGATTCCTACCGGATGCTGGCCCCGCCGACCTAGAACGCCCGCGGCCCCCACGCCCCGGCGGGTGACCACGCAGGGCGTCAAGCCGCAAGAAATCCATCTTGGCACCGGTACATGTCGTAGAGGTAAGCCCCCCGAGCTGTGCGCCGATGTGGCTCCTGGTGTCCTCGCTTTCATACTCACCACTCACCCTCGGCCCCGGTAGGGGTTTTCGACCCTTCCGCGCGGAGGGTGAGCGATGCCACCGAAGGCAGCTAGTTCTGATGCTGAAGTCTCTGGGCGGGTCCGTAGGGCAGGATGTCGATCAGTTCGCCAGCCGCGATTCGGTCCTGGATGGACGCCCAGAATCTCGCCTCGAAGATCTCCGCATGCTGGTCCTCAAACAGTCGCCGCAGTTCGCCGGTCAAACCGAGGAAGGATCGGAACTCCTCCGGGAAGATGTCGCTCTGGCCCACCGAAAACCAGGGTTCAGATGCCATTTCCTCTTCGGGCGTGGTCGGCTCAGGCATGACCCGGAAGGTGCACTCCCTGAGCAGGGTCAGCTCGTCGTAGTCGTAGAAAACGACCCGGCCGTGGCGGGTGACACCGAAGTTCTTGAGCAGCATGTCGCCCGGAAAGATGTCGGCGGCGGCTAGATCCTTGATGGTCTGCCCGTAATCGATGACTGCCGCCCGCGCCGCTCGGTCGCTGGCTTCCCGCACGTACAGATTGAGAGGAATCACCCGACGCTCGAGATACGCATGATCGATCACGACATGATCACCCTCGACGGAGGTGCTCCTGCCCGCCTCGGTGACCAGTTCGGCCAGCAAGGCATCGGTGAATCGCCGGCGCTGGAACTTCAGATGCTCGAACTCCTGGGCATCGACCAACCGGCCCGCCCGATCGTGACGGAAGACGAGCTGGTATTTGTCCATGACGGATTGGCGAGTGGTCTGCTTCGGAGGATCGAAGGAATCGCGAATTACCTTGAAGACGATGTCGTAGCCGGGCATTGTGAAGGCGACCATGACCAATCCGCGCGTGCCTCTGGCGAATACAAACTGTTGATCGGTCACCGCCAGATGGCGGAAGAGATCCCGGTACAGACCCGTCTTGCCGTGCTTGTTGTAGCCGATCGAGATGTAGAGCTCGGCGCTTCGTTTGCGGGGGGTCAGATCGGCAAGAAAGCGCACCAGGTCGTAGGGCCGCTCAGCTTCGACGTGGAAATACGCACGAGTGAAACTGAAGAGAGTGCTGACGTCGTCCTCTTCCAGCAAAACCGCATCCACCACAATGCCCGCATCGGTGTTGGCCAGAGCCATAACGAGCGGGATGACCGCCAAACCGCTGTACACCCGACCCACCAGATAGGCGCGCTGGCCCCGATAGAAGGTGCTCCGCAACATCTCAATACGTTCGATTGATCGCAGCGCTCCTACTTCCGGGAGGTGGGCGGTCAATTGCGCGGCCGCGGCAGCTGCATCACCTTGGAGATCCGCGTAGGGAACGTCGAACGGGTAGTCGGCCAGAACCTGCTCGAGCAACTCCGCCGCCGCACGGTGGTCTGTGTAGGCGCGATACACCGGTTCAACCGGCGTCGTGGGAGGGCTCTCGAAATCGGTGTCCACGTATTCGATGTTGGGGTCGAGCCCCACCGTCGAGAAGATACGGCGTGTGATGGAGTTGAAGAACGTTTCGGCCAGATCCCAATCTTTGCGGTCCGCGATCAGTGCGGAGTAACGCGCCTTCATGAATGCCCAGATCGATTTGTCGTTCACCCTGTCTCCCAGCAGCACGCGCAGATCTACAACGACACCGTCCACAACCAGCTTGTAGAGATCGAGTCGGTCGGTGGCGTCCTCCTGCAAACCCTGCCAGTCACGCTGCTCGAAGCGCTGCTTGGCCAGACGGGTCAGCGCGGTGAACTGTTGCTGATACGAAGAGAACCCGGCGCGGATCAGGGCAGCGCTGCGGTCGGCGAGGTCGCGGGGTGGATGGTCCATGGATTCCAGTCTGCCATGAAATGGCCCGGCGCCCGCCGGACTGGGTCGCAACTGGGGTGCCGGGAAGCCGACCCAGGCTTATCCGCCAGCAGGGCCCGGCCGCACGAAGATCGGACGGCATCGAT
>Ga0224512_10000742_pt1 | contig 33492 bp, 31 predicted proteins | sample SF_May12_sed_USG_4_FD_169103 | JGI IMG/M metagenome (GOLD analysis project Ga0224512, IMG submission 169103) | Sediment microbial communities from San Francisco Bay, California, United States - SF_May12_sed_USGS_13 | ecosystem: Environmental > Aquatic > Marine > Sediment | place: USA... | reverse complement strand
GAGCTTGCCGGCCAGTATTCGATGGCGCGGCGCAATGGCGACGTTGCCGAATTGCTCGGCCGCTACGAGGACGCGTTGGCCAACAGCCCGCGGTACCTGGACATGGCGGCAACGGTTTACACGGAAATCGGCATGCCCGAAAAAGCCTGGCCGCTCTACCGGCGCGCGCAGGAGCTGCAGCCGGATATCCCGTTGTTTCAGGCGAATCTGGCGGCCTGCGCCGTGTTCGTTGGCGAGATCGAGACGGCGCGCAGGATGTACCTGGCTTTGCTCGAAAAAAATCCCACGCACCAGAGAAACCATTATCATCTCGCGCGCCTCGAACGCGCGAAGGACACGCAGCACATCGAGCAAATGCAGGCTGTTTTGCGGGAGACGAAACTCCCGCCGGATCGAAACGTCTTCCTGCACTACGCCCTCGGGAAAGAATATGAAGATCTCGAGGAGTGGGACAAAGCGTTTGATCAATACAAGCAGGCCGGCGACGCGGTGGTCAGCGTCGCCAGGTACAATGTCGAAGACGATATTGCGATCATCGATAAAGTAATCGAAGTCTGCAGCGGTAACTGGTTGCGAGCGAAAGCGGTTCCCTCGACCGAAGACAAGACTCCGCTTTTTGTTGTCGGGCTGCCGAGAACCGGTACAACTTTGACGGAACGCATCATCGCGAGCCATTCGAAAGTGCAGAGCGTGGGCGAGACCGAGTTCATCCAGATGGTTATGCGGCGTGAGAGCGACGTCGAATCCGTCGAAAAAATGAATCCGGCGATGCTCGATGCTGTTGCGAACAAGGATATATCGCTGATACGAGATGGCTACCTGGATGTGGTTCGCTATCGTCTGGGGGAGCAGCCGATATTCATCGACAAGCTGCCGTTCAACGTTCTCTACCTGGGATTTATCGCCAAGGCCTGGCCGGATCAGCCCATCGTATTGATGCACCGAAACCCGATGGACGCATGCTTTTCGATGTACAAGCAGGTGTTTACCTGGGCGTACAAGTTCTCCTACGACCTCGATACGCTCGGCCGCTACTATATCGCGTACGAACGACTGTGCCGGCACTGGCGGGCGCTGCTGGGCGAGCGGCTCGTTGAGGTCAAATACGAGGAGCTCGTGTCGGATCAGGAGGCCCAGACGCGGCGCCTGCTCGATCGGCTTGGCCTCGAGTTCGAGGAAGCCTGCCTCGAGTTCGAAAAGAACAGGGCGCCGACCGCAACCGCGAGTTCGGTGCAGGTGCGAGAGAAAGTGCACACCGGTTCAATCGGCCGCTGGAAGCGCTACGAAAAACAGCTCGAGCCCCTGCGACAGCGGCTCGAGGCCGCGGGCATAGCAACAGGATAGACAACCGTTGGCCGCCGAAATCGCACACTTAGCGACCGCTGCACGAAATGCCGTGGCCGCAAAAGAATGGCCGCGCGTCAGTGCTATCGCCATGGAAATCATCCGGCGAGCGCCCGCTGACGCGGAAGGATCGTTCCTGATGGGACTGGTAGAAAAAGCCGCCCGGCGAAGCGAAGCGGCGGCACGACTTTTTCAACAGGCGCTGTCGAAAGACGACCAGCGCTACGATGCGGCCGTTGAATTGGCAAACCAGTACCTGGCGCTGAATCGCTACGGCGAGGCGCGCGAACTGCTTGATCGGTACTGCGACAGGCTGCAAGAAAGCTCCCTGTATCTCGACATGGCGGGGCACGGCTACTTCCTCATGGGGCATTACGAGCAGGCGTGGCCGCTGTATGAGCAGGCGAACCGTCTGCAGCCGGGCGTCGAGAAGTTCCAGGCTCACCTCGCGTCGTGTGCCGTCTATCTCGGCAAAATCGACGCGGCAAAATCGACGTATCGAAAGCTGCTAAAACGGCATCCGAGGCACCAGCAGTTTCACCACGAATTGTCACAGCTCGATCGTGCCCGCGATGATCGACACATCAAGCAAATGCTCAAAGCATTGAAGAAGAGCGACCCAAAGCCCGCGAACAATATCTATCTTTATTACGCGCTCGGCAAGGAATACGAAGATCTCGGACGATGGGCCGATGCGTTTCGCTACTACAGGAAAGGTGGCGACGCGGTCAAGACTGTCGCCGACTACAATGTTGCCGACGACGTCGAAATAATGGACAAGATCATCGAGACCTGCACCGCGGCCTGGCTGCAGGACAAGCCGGCCACGCGACAAACCGCGAAGACGCCGATATTTGTCGTTGGCCTGCCGCGCACGGGGACGACGTTGACCGACCGCATTTTGTCGAGCCATTCGCTGGTACAAAGCGCCGGTGAATCGCAGCTCCTGCAAATGGTGCTGCGAGATGGATCGCGGGCCGGCAATCAGATCGGCATTACGACCGCCCAGATCGAAGCAGCGGCGGAGCGCGATCCCGCATCCATTGCCAAGGCGTACGTGGACGCCGTCGCTCATCGCCTGGGCGACGAGCCTTACTTCGTCGAGAAACTGCCGGAGAACGTGCTGTATCTTGGCTTCGTTGCGAAAGCGTGGCCGAATGCAAAAATGGTCCATCTGCGCAGGCACCCGATGGATGCCTGCTTTGCGCTCTACAAGCAGTCATACTTTCGTTTCGCGTATTCGCTTGATGATCTCGCCCGCTACTACCTGGCTTATGACCGCTTGAGCAGGCACTGGCGCGCGGTGCTTGGATCACGCATGGTCGAATTGAACTACGAGGATCTCGTGAGCGACCAGGAAGCGGAAACGAGGCGGCTGCTGCAGAAACTCGGGCTCGAATTCGAGGAAGCCTGCCTGCGCTTCGATCAGAATGTCGCGCCCGTTGCTACGGCAAGCTCGGTACAGGTGCGCGAACGGGTACACACACGATCGGTTCAGAAATGGAAGAAGTTCGAACGCCAGCTGCAGCCTCTGCGCGAACAGCTGGAGCAGGGTGGAGTCACAATATGATCTGGAGGGTCACGATGTCAGGATCGTTGAAATCACGGCTTTTCATGTGCCGCTTGTTGATTGCGAGCGCATTTTTCCTGGGCGCGCCGCCCCAGTCGCATGCCGATGCCCTGAGCGAAGATGCGCTGCAGGCCTGCAGCGCAATCGACGATGCGCCGGCACGACTCGCCTGTTACGACGAGGCCGTCGGACGGTCCGCTCCTGCCGCAAAAACGCCGGCGACTTTGCCGGCCGAGAGACCCGTGAAGAAAACGCTCGACGATCTTGGCGACGAGACGCTACCCGGCACCGGCCGCGCCGATGACGAAGCACTTGCGGTCCGGGCGACGGTTGTCGGCTGCGAGAAAGACGCGCGAAAAAAATACGTGTTCTTTTTCGAAAACGGCCAGGTCTGGCGGCAGTCGAGCGACAAACGCGTTTATTTCAAGAACTGCAATTTCGATGTCACGATCAGCAAGGACTTCTTTGGTTACAAGATGCAAAGAGACGGCGACAAAGGTCGAATTCGTATTGCGCGCGTGAAGTAGGTCAGACTGAGTTATGCCTACTCGCCGCGGCGCGGAATGTCCTCGTCAAGCATTAGCGCGCGTACGAATTTCATCGGCGGAGATCCGTAGGACAACAGCTGGTCGTGATAGCGGCGCAGCGTGAATTCGTCTCCCCAGAGTTCCTCGACGGCTGCACGCATCTCCAGGTGCTCCTGGTAGCCGACGAAGTAGGTCGAGAGCTGTGCTGACGTGAGCTGTGCCCGTACCCATTTTCCTGCCGCCTCGCGCTCCTCCTGGAATGCGCCTTCGATCATGAGTTTCATGGCGGCTTCGCGCGTCATGCCATCGACATGAATGGCAGAGTCGATGATCGCATTGGTCACGGCGCGCAGGTACCACTTCAGGTTGATGAGCTTCATCAGTGGATCGTGATTCATGTAGCCCTCGGCGATCATCATTTGCTCCGCGTACACGCCCCAGCCCTCGACGAAGGGCCCCGACCACAGCACGCTGCGCAGCGTCGACGGGTAACGGTTGCTTAGCGCGAGCTGCAGGTAGTGACCCGGCACGCCTTCATGAATGGTCAGGTCCTGCATCGACAGCATGTTGTACTCGCGCAGGAAAGACTCGACCTGCTCATCGGTCCAGTCGGTCGGCAGCGGCGCAACCGCATAAAACGCAGACTGGCCTTTGTCGAGCGGGCCGGGCGGGTCCAGGTAGGCAACCGCCACGCCGCGCTGAAATTCCGGCATGATGATGATCTCGACCGGATCCTCGGGCATCGTGACAATGTTGTGTTCGATGACAAAGTCGGTCGCCTGCTGAAGATACTCTTTGGCCACGTCGACAATGCCATCTCGTGGCGGCAGTTTTTTGTAGGCTTCTTCGAGCGCCGCCCGAATGATGGCTTGTTTGTAGGCCTCATCCGGATTGTCCGGGAATGAAGTGTACGGATGCTTCGCAACATAGACCTTTTTGGCAACCTCATACATCTCGTTGCGCACGGCCTCGTATTCACGCTCCGCCCTTGCCGTAATTTCCTTGCGACTCAGCGGCGAGTTGAGCGCAAAAGCAAGCTTGACATCATACAGTTCGGCGCCAATCCGGAACTCGCCGTTGGCTCGCGGCAAGAGCTCTTCCTCCAGCCACGCCTGGTGTTCGGCAACGGCATTCCTGGCCGTTTCGATGGCCGCATTGAGCCGCTGCTGTTGTTCGGGCGACAGCACGCCCATTGCCGGTACGATCATTGATTCGACAATAGAGACAAGGCCGGGATTTTGTTGTACGGCTGTCTCGGCATGGATCTTCGGCACGCGCGCTGGTTTCAGTGACGCCCTCGCCTGGGCAAGGAATCGGGGTATTTGCTCGAGACGCAACGTTGCATTCAGAAGTCTCGATTCGATTGGCGCGAAGTCGCGCGCAACGAGGCCATAGATAGCGCTGCCTGCGAGGTTGACGTAGTACAGCGGGTTCCAGGCCCACTCGCGTAGCGCGTCGAGTGACCAGAGGCTGGATTCGATCTCGTGCAACAGGAGTTCCGCGTCGACCTGGTTCGCGCGTGACAGCCGTTCCCGATCGATGCCGGCAAGCGCATTCTTGTAGTCGGACAGCAATGCGCGCGTCTCCTCGCGCGCGGCGTCATCGACCTGGTCGATCTGCCCGTCAGCAGAATGATCGCCAATCAATGTCGCGTTAACGGGCGAGATATTACCGAGGTCGCTGATGTATTCGCTGGCAAGGTTTTCGAGTGCCCGATCGGCGGTGGTCGCGGCCATCGCGGATCCGGCCGTCAGGAAGAAAGTCAGTGCGATAAACAGGCGGTTCACGGCATTGCCTCGGACGATAAGAGGATGCAGCCGACCTTAGCACGGTCGCGGCGGCGCTGTAATATGAGGGCAGCGGCTAGCTCGCCGCTGTAGCTAACGCAGGCCCTCGCGAACCGTAAGTTCGTCGATCAGTTCCATGAGATTGGTGTAACTGCCGCCGGCTTCAGTCGCGGTCGTTCGGTACTTGCCGTTGACGACGATACTCGGTACAGAGCTGATGCTGTAGCGTCGCACAAGGTCGTCCGCAACACGCAGTTTCTGGTTGACCTCGAACGAGTCCCAGGTCGACTGGAACTGCTCCGCGCTGACGCCAAAGCGCGCGAACAACTTCTGTATTGCGGCTTGCGTCGTCAGGCGGTTTCCACGACGATGATATTCCTGGAATACGGCTTCGCGAAATCCCTTGGGGTCCTTTATTACACCGTTTCGTACGAGCACCTCTTCCGTGTAATAAAGCTGGCCGTGGAGGCGATAAATCGCGTTCCACAAGGCGGGAATACGCACGAATCGGATATTGGGATCCTTGTTCTCCGCCCACTCGTTAATGTACGGCTCCATGTCATAACAGTGCGGGCAGCCGTACCAGAAGAACTCGGCGACCTCGATCTTGTCAGCGCTGCCAAGAGTGGGCTGGGTCGGTACCAGGCGAACATAGTGCTGGCCTTCGCTGAACTGCCAGTCACGAGTTGCCGCGGGCGGCTCAGCCACCGCCAGCACGATTTCCTCGTCAACCGGCTCGGCCTCTGACGCAGATTCTTCGACCACCTCGATTGTTTTTGAAGGCGCTTCCTCGGCGCCAATGGCAGCCGCTTCTTCGGTGGCCTGCGTCGATTCTTCCGCGGCAGCCGTCTCTTCCGCAGTCGCCGCAGACTCGGCAGGCGCTTCTTCCTTGCCGCATGAAGACAAGCCGAGCAGTCCCGCAACAAGCAACGGGGGACCAATCCATTTGAGAGGTTTCATTTAGACGTCCGTTATTCAGTCGTGGGAGATTATTTCAGGCCCTGCACATAAGACGAGATGGCTTCGACATCGTCGTTGTCGAGACGTGCCGCGATTTCGCGCATCACGCGCGTTTTGCCGTCCGTTTCGCGTGTGCCTGCCGCGTAGGCCTGCAGCTGTTTCGCCGTGTAGGCTGCATGTTGACCGTTCAATGCCGGGTATTTGGCCGCCGGGTTTCCTCGCCCGGTCGGACCGTGGCAGGCCATGCAGGCGGCGGTGCCCTCCTCCTTGTCGCCGCCGCGAAACAGCGCTTCGCCACGCGCGATGAGGTTCGCATCCGCAACCGATTGCGCGGCGGCCGGGAGACTCTCGAAGTACACCGCGAGATCGGCCATATCCTCGGCTGACAGCAGGATCGCCTGGCTCGACATCAGCGGGTCCTTGCGGGTGCCATCCTTGAACGCCATGAGCTGAGCAAGAGTATACGGGGCATTCTGGCCGGCGATGTTCGGCCAGAGCGCGTTCGAGCTGTTACCCGAGGGGCCGTGGCAGGCGGTACAGGTCAGCGCTTTGGCTTTGCCGGCATCGACCGAGCCATCGACCAGGCTCTCCGCCTGTGCCGACAGTGATGCCAGGACCAGGCCGGCGAGTGCGAGAATTGGGGCGAGCTTGTTCTTCATAAGTTATAACCGTTACTTTGCTGCGATTGCCGCGGCGACCGCCTGTCTTGATGTCTTCAATGGGTAGCGACAGACCGAATCGTACCGGGCAATTTCGAATTGAGGCCGGAAGGCATTTGAGTTTCTTGCTGCGCGACCCTGAACCCGTCAAACTTGCTTCCCGGTTCTGAACTCAGCGCCCGAATTATACACACAATCGTCGGGGCGTACCCCAATGTCAGACTACCCAGAAGCCCGGTTTATCAAGAGCGCCAACGAGCTCCGACAGTTCGTCCCGGACACCGGGGCAGAAGTGGCGTTTGCGGGCCGTTCCAACGCAGGCAAGTCCAGTGCAATCAATGTGATCGTCAACCGACGGCAGTTTGCCAGGACCAGCAAGACGCCGGGCCGGACGCGGCTCGTGAACTTCTTCAGCCTGCGCGATGGCGAGCGCCTGGTCGACCTGCCGGGCTATGGGTTTGCACCGGTGGCCGGCAGCATGCGACGCCACTGGGCGGACCTGATGGCGGATTATTTCGAAACGCGGCAAAGCCTCCGCGGCATGTTCCTGATCGTCGATATCCGTCGCCAGTTGACCGACTTCGATCGCCAGATGCTGGCGTTTGCCGATTCGGTCGGGCTGCCGACCCACGTTCTCCTGACAAAGACCGACAAACTGAAACGCGGTCAGGCGGCCAAAGCGCTGCTCGACGTGCGCCGGGAGCTGGGCGAGGCGGCGACGGTGCAACATTTCTCGGCGCTCAGCCGGCTGGGAGAGGACGAGGCCCGGGCCAGGCTCGAGGAATTTCTTAACCTGCCGGTCGGAAAATAAGAAAGCCCCGAAGCACCGCTACTGGAGGTGCCCCGGGGCCAAATAACGCAACCGGCTTGGGGTTACCGGGTTGCACGCCTGCTTAAGGGAGGTAAACAGGCGAGTGACTAACGCACTCAGGAAATTAGAGGCCTGGGCCGCAGTTGAGTTCCGGAATTTTTGCAAGTATCTGAAATAAAAGAAGTTATAGTTTAGATAAAGTCTAAATTCGAACAGTTTGATAAATATCACAGCCGAGAAGGGGCCGGTGCCGACGCGGGACAGCCTGCGTCACACGCCGGCCTCCGGCCGGCTACAGATTCCGCAAGCTGTCCCGCATCGTCACCTCTCACGGGTTGGTCCACCTACTGCTCGGCGTTTGGGGGGGGGTGGGGGGTGCTGCCGACATCAACACTCCACCCATCTCACTTACATCGGATGATGGGTTAGGACGAAAACGGCTGGTCTATGGAACGGCTGGCAGACGTGCTGCGGAGTCTGTAGCCGACCGCAGGTCGGCGTGGGTAGCAGTACGTCTGCCAGCACGTCTTTGATACGTATCAATGCGCTTCGTCCCAGTTCAGCCCGACGCCCACATCGACCTTCAGCGGCACCGACAGTTGCGCCGCCGAGTTCATCAGTTCGACGACTCGCTTGCGCACTTTGTCGACATTGTCTTCCTCGACTTCGAATACCAGCTCATCGTGTACCTGCATGATCATGCAGGCACCGGGCTTGCTGCGCTGCAGCCAGTCGTGCACGGTAATCATCGCTTTCTTGATGATGTCGGCTGCCGTGCCCTGCATGGGCGCGTTGATGGCGCTGCGCTCGGCGTACTGGCGGCGCTGCGCGTTACGCGCGTTGATCTCGGGCAGGTACAGGCGGCGACCGAATACCGTTTCGACGTAGCCCTGTTCGCTGGCCGTTGTCCGAATGTTATCCATGTAGGCTTTTACGCCGGGATAACGATCGAAATAGAGATCAACGTAGGCCTGCGCCTCGCCCCGCGGAATGCCGAGCTGCTTCGCGAGGCCGAACGCCGACATGCCGTACATCAGGCCGAAATTGATGGCCTTTGCCGAGCGCCGCTGGTCCGCGGTGACGTCGTCCAATGCCGTCCCGAATACCTCGGCCGCCGTCGCGCGGTGCACGTCCAGCTCCTTCTCGAAGGCCTTGACCAGGCCTTTGTCGGCAGACAGGTGCGCCATGATCCTGAGCTCGATCTGGGAGTAGTCGGCGGCGAGCAGGACCCGCCCTTCCGGCGGCACGAACGCCTGGCGTATTCGCCGCCCTTCCGGCGTGCGGATGGGGATGTTCTGCAGGTTCGGATCGGTCGATGACAATCTCCCGGTTGCCGCAACGGCCTGGTGGTAGGACGTGTGTATGCGCCCGGTGCGGCCGTTGATCTGCAGCGGCAGCTTGTCGGTATACGTGCTCTTGAGTTTGCTCACGCTGCGGTAATTGATGATGACCGCGGGCAGCTCGTAGTCATTGGCGAGCTCGACGAGGACATCCTCTGCCGTCGAGGGTTGACCCTTCGGCGTTTTGCGGATGATCGGGAGCTCCTGCTGTTCGAACAGAATCTGCTGCAGCTGTTTCGGCGAGCCGAGGTTGAACGGACCACCGGCAAGTTCGTGTGCTTTCGCTTCGAGCTCGGCCATTTTTTCTGCGAGTTCCCGACTCTGTTTCGTGAGCATCTTGCGATCGACCTGTACGCCGGTCTCTTCCATTTCGAGCAGCACGGGCATGAGCGGCTGCTCGATTTCTTCGTAGACTTTGCGAAGCGACGGCTGCTCGGCGAGTTTTTCCCAGAGCGTCCGGTGCAGCTGCAGCGTGATATCGGCGTCTTCAGCGGCATAAGGCGCGGCCGTCTCGAGATCGACCTGGTTGAAGCTCAGCTGCTTGGCACCTTTGCCCGCGACGTCCTCGTAATGAATGGTATCTCTGCCGAGGTATTGCCTCGCCGCCGAATCCATGTCATGGCGTGTAGCGACACTGTTGAGCACGTAAGACTCGAGCATGGAGTCAAACTGCATGCCGGCAAGCGCGACGTCGTGGCGCGCGAAGATGTGTGCGTCATATTTGAGGTGGTGGCCGACCTTTTTTTTCGCATCGTCGATCAGGAAAGGCTTGAGTCTTTCGATGACTTCGTCGCGCGGCAGCTGGTCGGGCGCGCCGGGGTAGTCGTGAGCGACCGGGACGTAGCATGCTTCACCGGCCTCGACGGCCAGCGAGAGGCCTACGATCTCGGCTTCCATGTAATCTAGGCTCGTCGTTTCGGTATCGAGCGCCGTGAGTTCGGCTTCGTTGATTTTCTTAAGCCAGCGCTCGAACGCCTTCCAGGTCAGGACGGTTTCGTAATCGGCGGTTTCTTCTTTGATCGGTGCTGCGGGCGTGTCCGTCTTTTCATCGAGCAGGCGCAGCAGCGAGCGCAGTTCATAGTGGCTGTACAGCTTGCGGAGCGCGTCGGTGTCGGGATCTGCCGCTTTCAGGTCGTTGAGCGACACGTCGAGATCGAGATCGTGGCGAATGGTCGCGAGGTTTCGTGACAGCCGCAGCTGCTCGACGTTGTCGCGCAGGCTTTCGCCTACTTTGCCCTTGATTTCATCCCCATGCTCCAAAATGCCGTCAGCACTGTCATAGAGATTGAGCCACTTGGCCGCCGTTTTCGGGCCGACCTTGGGGACACCGGGAATGTTGTCGGAGCTATCGCCGATCAGGGCCAGGTAGTCGACGATCTGTTCGGGGTAAACGTCGAATTTCTTTTTCACGCCGTTGCGGTCCAGCGTCGAGCCGTCCATCGTGTTGACGAGCGTGACCTGGTCGTTGACGAGCTGTGCGAGGTCTTTGTCGCCGGTCGAAACCAGCACCTTGAGTCCCTTGCTTGCGGCCTGATCGCAGAGCGTTCCGATAACATCGTCGGCCTCCACGCCGTCGACGCACAGTAGCGGCAAACCCATTGCTTTCACTGCGTCCAGGATGGGCTGGACCTGCGCGCGCAGTTCGTCCGGCATGGGAGGGCGGGTGGCTTTGTACTCCGGGAATATTTCGTCGCGGAAGGTCTTGCCCGGCGCATCAAAAACCACCGCGATATGTGCCGGCTGTTCTTCGCGAATGAGTTTCAGGATCATCGTCAGAACGCCATGCAGTGCGCCGGTCGGCTCACCCTGTGAATTGGTCAGTGCCGGCAGCGCGTGGTATGCGCGGTACAAATACGATGACCCGTCGATTAGGACGAGGTCGGTCATTAGCAGGTTCCAGCTAGCCTTGCGGCGCTTCGGCTTCTTCTTCCTTTTCCTCTTCCTCGACGTCCGCTGGGGCTGGCGGCACGGCTTCGATCCTGCTCGGATCGTCCGGCAAGTAAAGCGGGCCACTCTGCCCACAGCCAAATAGCGGCAGCACGAGTGAGAATGCGCCGAGCGCAACGGTCAGGCGTTTCATCGGGATGCCCCAAATACGTGTTGATTCAATTATAGAGGGCCCCGCCGGAAATGGGCATCATTTTGCGTAGCGCTGCGCGACCTGCCGGTACGCGTCGCGGAACGGAATGCCCTTCTCACGCACCAGCCGGTAGGCCTCCTCCGTCGCGAATATGCCTTCATCGAGCCTGATGTTCTGTGGCAGAAAATTGAGCCCGTCCAGCAGGTACGCCATGATATCGACGCTCTCGGTCGTGAGGTCGATGGAGCGAAACAACGGCGACTTCAGGCGCTGCAGGTCGCGATGATAACCCGACGGTAGTTTTACCGTGATCATGAGCGACTCATCGAGGCAGGCCTGGGCTGTTGCCGACGATGCGCGCAGGAGCTCGAGTACGTCGGGATTGCGTTTCTGCGGCATGATCGATGAGCCGGTTGTGACCTCGGCAGCCAGCGAGACGTAGGCAAATTCTTGCGTATAGAACAGCAGCAGGTCGCTCGCCATGCGACCGACGTCCTGCATAAGCAGGGTAAGTTCGAAGAGCAGTGCGCTTTCCGCCTTGCCGCGCGACAGCTGTACCGCCGTAACCGGTGACTGCGTGCTGGCGAATCCGAGTGCCGCCGTCGTCATCTCACGATCGAGCGGCAGCCCCGGTGTACCGTAACCGGCCGCACTGCCCAAAGGGTTCTTGTTGATGCGCCTGAGCGTACTCCGCAGTCCCGCGACAGCATCGCTCAATCCTTCATCGAAGCCACCGCACCAGAGTGCGACCGTGGACGGCATGGCATGCTGCATGTGCGTATAGCCCGGAATTCGCACATCACCCTGGCGTTCGGCCAGGTCGGCGAGCGAAGCCTGCAGCTTCTCGACTCGCGCCGCGAGATCGATTGCGGCATCGCGCAGGTAGAGACGCAGTGCCGTGAGCACCTGGTCGTTGCGCGAGCGGCCGAGATGCAGTCGACCACCGGCAGGGCCGATGCTGGCCGTCAGGCGTGACTCTAGCGCGGTATGCGCGTCCTCGTCCTCGAGACTGATGTGCCACTCACCGTCTTCGAAACTTTTCAAAAGCGAGGAGAGGCCGTCCCGTATTGCGGCAAGATCTTCGTCGCTGATCAGCTGCGTCGCTGCCAGCATCTCCGCGTGCGCGATCGAGCCGCGCACGTCGTAGGGTACGAGGCGGGCGTCCAGAACGTGGTCTTCGCCAGCCGTGTAGCGCAGCACACGCTCATCCAGCGGCAGCCCTTTTTCCCAAAGCCGGCTCATGACTCGCTGCCTTGCTCGGCCGGCGTCAGTGCAGCGATGTCGTCGACCACGAGCGTGCCGGTGCCTTCATTGGTAAAGACCTCGAGCAGAATGCTGTCGGGCAGCTTGTACGAAATGACGTGCACGCGCTGCACGCCGTTTGCGAGGGCGGACTCTATTGCCGCGGCTTTCGGCAGCATGCCGTCGGCGAGGCTGCCAGCTGTCTTGAGTTTCTTCAGGGCCGCGCGATCGATGTAGCTGATGAGCGAGCGCGGATCGTCGATGTCTTCGAGGATACCCGCGGCGCCGGTTGCAAGAATGAGCTTCTCGGCCCCGAGTTCGGCAGCAATCGCGGCTGCTACCGTGTCCGCGTTGATATTCAGAAGCGTTCCCGACTCGTCGCAGGACAGCGGGCTAATGACGGGCATCAAACCGTTATCGAGCTGCTTTCGGAGGACGTCCGCATCGACAGCGTCGATGTCACCGACGAATCCATAGTCAATGGCTGCTTCACCGTCGCGCTCGACCGGCGGGCGCTTGTGCGCACGAATCAGGCCTGCATCGACGCCGCTCATACCAACGGCCGGAATCTTCAGGTCCCGGCATGCCGCGAGGATGCGCGTGTTGATCTGGCCATTGAGCACCATCGTCGCGACATCGAGCGAGTCACCATCCGTGACGCGCCTACCTTCGACGAAAGTCGTATCGAGGCCAAGTGCTGCAGCGAGTTTCGTCGACTGGGGTCCGCCGCCGTGAATCAGCACGATCCTGATGCCAACCTGGTGGAGGATGCCGACCTGCTCCATGAAAGCGCTGCTTCGCGCCGTGTCCGCGAAGATCTCGCCGCCCGCTTTGATGACGAACACCTTGCCCTTGAAAAGACGAATGTAGGGCGCCGCGTGTTTCAGCGCCGACACGACAATCGCCCGATCTCTCTTGCTTGTCATCGGCTGCCTCCCAGCATCTGGTGGAGCACAGCCATCTGTGCGAGCATGCGGTTGCGAGCTTCGGGTATCACGACGCTGCGCGGGCCGTCGAGAATGTTGTCGGCAACCACGACGCCGCGACGAACGGGCAGGCAGTGCATGAAACGGCAGTCATCTCTTGCATTTGCGAACCAGGGCTCATCGACGCACCAGTCGAGATGTACTTCGCGCAGCTTCTGATCGGCAAGCCGGTCGCCGTAGTGGCGCGTCGACGACCATGACTTGGCGTAGATTACGTGCGCGTCCTGCATGGCTGCATGCCGGTCGTCGGTCTCGGTGACGGAACCACCTGCCGCGTCGGCAGCCGCCGCGGCTTTTTTCATCAGTTGATCCGGCAGCTCGAAACCTTCGGGACGCAGAACCGTCACGTCCATGCCGCGATAGGCCGCCATGTGCAGCGTGGCGGCGGGCACGGCGAGAGGCAACGGCCTGGGGTGGTAGGCCCAGCTCAGCACGAACTTGCCGCCGTTGGCGGGGATGCCCAGGTCGTCCATGGTCTTCCAGTCGGCGAGGCTCTGGCAGGGGTGATTCATGGCGGATTCCATGTTGATGTACGGCGACTCGATCAAACTGGTGAGCGCCGTGAACTCGGTCTCGGCCATGTCGCATTCGATGTTCTTGCGTTCGGCAAACGCGCGAATGCCGATCGCATCGCCGTACGAGGCGATCACGGGCACGGCTTCGCGAATATGCTCGGCCGCGGCGCCGTCCATGACGATGCCGGGGCGCGTTTCCAAACCGTGAATCGACATATCCGGTGAAATCACGAAAGAACCACCGCCCAGTCGCGTCATCGCTGCCTGGAAAGACGCCAGCGTGCGCAAGGAGGGGCTGAGAAACAGCAACGACAGAACTTTGCCTTTCAGTGCTTCCGGTTCCGGGTGTGCGTCGAGCCGGCCAGCCAGTGTCACGAGTGCCCTGATCTCATCACGTGAAAAATCGGCGAGGTCATTGAACGCTTTCATCAGTGAATTCCTTTTAAATCAGTCCGTACTGCGAGTCAGAGGGGCCATGTTTTCGAGCGCCTGTGCCAGGTGATCGACGTGCCTGCGTTCGAGCACCAGCGGGGCCAGAATTCTCAGGACATCGGGATCGCTGCTCGTGCCGGCGAAAATATCGTGTTCGAGCAGCGCGCTCTGCACCTCCTTCGCAGGACGATCGCAGACGAGTCCGAGCAGCAGACCCATACCCTGGATCTTTTTCACGGGGCCGATGACGCATTGTTCCCGAATCTGAGCTTCTCTTTGACGCACATTGTCGAGCAGCCCTTCGGCGTCGATGGCTTCGATCGTCGCCGTAATAGCGGCCGCCGCAAGCGGGCCGCCGCCAAACGTTGTGCCGAGGTCGCCGGGCCCGAAGCGGGCCGCTATCTCGTGCGAGCAAACCACGGCTCCGCAGGGGACGCCGCCGCCGAGTGATTTCGCGCTCGTGATGATGTCCGGAACGATCCCGTGTACCTGAACGCCGAAGTACTGCCCGCAGCGACCCATGCCCGATTGAACTTCATCGGCGATAAGCACGGCCCCGTATTCCCGGGTCTCCTTGCGCAGTGTGTCGAGGAAATCGGTAGACAGGTCGTAAGCGCCGGCGACGCCCTGCACGGGTTCCACGATGACGCCGGCGACTGCGCCAGTGATCATCGCCCTGGCCGCGGTGATGTCGTCGCGAGGGATGAAATCGACGTCGAACGGTTTCGACGGAAAGCCGTACCATTTTTCCGCGTTCCAGGTGACAGCGCCGGCGGCGGCCGTGCGGCCGTGAAAGCCCTGCGTTATTGCCAGGATCTTTTTGCGGCCGGTCGTGACGCAGGCCATGCGCAGCGCGTTCTCGTTGGCTTCGGCACCCGAATTCACGAAAAAGACACGGTCCAGGCCTTTTGGCGCAATGCGCACGAGATTCTCCGCCGCACGCGCGCGAATCTCCAGTGCGACGGCGTTGCTCTGGAAGAGAAGTTTGCTGTTCTGCTCCTGGATCGCTTCTACCAGCCGGGGGTGGCCGTAGCCGAGTGCAGCAACCGCATGTCCGCCATAGAGATCCAGTATTCGCCGCCCGTCTGTCGTAAAGATGTCACAGCCGCTGGCGCGCTCGGGAACGAAGGGCAGCTGCCCATACACCGGAATCATCGCGGCGGCTTCCCTCACGCGCGGGTCGGCTGCTGCCTGTTGCTGCGCAATCGACATCAGGTCCACCCCGGCGCAGGTGTCGTCAACCCTGTCGTTTCAGGCAAACTCCACAGCCGGTTCATCCATTGCATCGCACCGCCAGCCGCGCCTTTCACGAGGTTGTCGATCGCGCACAATACGGCAACGGACTCGCCGTCGCTTGCGACGCTTATGTGGCACATGTTGCTGGCCACGACGTCTTTAAGCCGCGGTGTCGCCTGCACTACTTCAACGAATGGGGTATTGCTGTAAGCCTGTTCATACACGTCGCGCAGCTGCGTCTCAGACACATCAGAAACCGTTTTGGCGTGCACCGTAACGTGAATGCCGCGTGCGAAGGGTCCCGAGTGCGGCACGAAGTGCACGCGGGTTTCACGTCCAGCTGCGGCTGTCGTGAGGCCGGCCATTTCCGGCGCATGCCGATGCGCGAGCGGCTTGTAGGCATAGAGGTTGCTGTTACGTTCAGGATGGTGGGTGCCCACCTTCGGATCGCGGCCGGATCCGGTGCTGCCGGTAATGCCGCTGACATAGACTTCGGCCTCCGTGAGGCCGGAGCCGATCAGCGGCACGGTAGCCAGTAGCGTTGCGGTCGCGAAACAGCCCGGGTGGCCGACGTGCGGCGCTTCCACGGTGTCGACGTGTTCCGGCAGTACGCAGACGAACCGGTCGAGCAGTTCGGGCGCGCCGTGCTCGATATTGTAAACGGCCTCGTATTCGCTTTGACTGGCGTAGCGGAAATCGGCCGACGAGTCGACGACATGCACCTCGATGCCCCTTTTGTCAGCAGCACCGAGCGCCTTTGCAATGGCGCCGGCCGACGCGCCGTGCGGCGCAGCGGAGAACAGCGCGAGGTTGCTGCCGGGTTCTGCCTGGTGGAGCCACGCGTCGCGCGCCACGAACGACACGCCGCGCATCGCCTGGGAAAGATGGCCAAACGTATCACCGATGGATGAACCGGCGCGGCTGTCCGATACAGCGGCCGCGAGTTCGAACCGGGGGTGTCCCGCAATCAGCCGCAGCAGTTCGCCGCCGACGTAACCACTGGCACCCAGGACAACGGCCGGAATAACGTCGCTCATGCCTTTACCTTTTTCAGCAGGTTGGCGATCCAATCACCGAGAGCCACGCCGTGGGATAGCGCGTTGATTGCCGGCAGCGAGCAGCGTTCGTCAATCTGCTGAACGCCGACATCGTTGTCGGTTGCGGGTCCGGTCACAACGGCTGGTTCGATGTCGAAGTCGTTACGCAGGATTTTCGCGCCACCCCAGGCCGACACCGGATCATTGGCGCAAAGCACGACGGCAGTCAGCGCTTGGCGTATGGCCGCATCGGACAGGATAGCTTCGACACCGTAAGCACCCAGCAGTCCGTCGCCGAGTTCCAGCACAATCACGTCGGGATTTTTTTTCGCGAGTCCGGTCAACAGAGCACGCGTCAGCGCCGGACCGTTGGCGGCAGTCGTCGTTACGATGCCGAAGTCAGAGAAGATCATCGTGTCAGACGCGCCCGCGTCCTGCATGGCAAGGATGTCACGGCGCAGGGACACGCCCGTGGCCTTGCAGGCGGCGACCCTGAGTCCGAGATGCCGCAGTCGTCCGACGATCGCACACGCGGCGGCTGTCTTGCCCGAGTCCATGCAGGTGCCCGCCATCGCGATGACCGGAACGCCATTCGTCTCCAGCGCCTCATCGTCATCGAGTGCGTCCGAACCCACCCGCGCCGGTACACCGATTCTTTCACCGAGGTACGGAAAGCTCAAAACCGTGCCAAGCACTTTGCAGTCGAACGGTGGCCCGACGTCCGGGTTCGCCGAGTCACACAAGCCGAGAACGCCGCCGATGTTAAGAACCTGGATGGTGTCGCCCGCTTCGAGCTGCGCGGGAAGGTGGCCCGAGTAGCCGCGCAGCGCTTTGCGATGTCCAAGGGCGCCAACGATGATGTCGCCCTGGTTGACCGTCGCCATCCGTCCCGAGGTCAGCTCGAGCTGGTTGTAACGCGATTTGTTGTTGAGTACCTGTGCCGCGATCAACACGCCTTCTTCGCAGGGAATATCCGCTGACACCCGCAATTCCGAGGCAAGATTGTTGTGCTGTGCCACGGATGCGATTTTGTCGACCACGATGCTTTTCACGATGAGCCCCCGCCTGCCCGTGCCGCACGCGTCTGTAATGAGCCGGTTAAAGACAGTATGCGTGCGTAACCAACGGCGTCGCTTGCGGTCCATTCGCCGGCAGACTCGCCGTACACACCCTTGGTTGCGGCGAGCAGGGAGTGCGGCGAGCTTACGCCTTCGATAAACAGATGGCCGGGACGCAGCGCGAAACGGACGGTGCCCGTGACCCGTTTTTGCGAAGACGTCAACAGCGCCTCGATATCGTCGCAGACGAGATCCAGCTGCTTGCCCTCGTGCACGAGATCGCCATACGCGGCCGCAACGCTGTCTTTCAGGCGCGCCTGCTGTGCGCTGAGCACCAGCTTTTCGAGCTCACGGTGCGCGGTAATCAATGTGATTGCGGCGGGCGCTTCAAATGCGACGCGGCCTTTGGTGCCGAGCACCGTGTCGCCCAGGTGAATGCCGCGCCCGATGCCGTAGCTTCCTGCAAGCATTTCGAGTTTTTCGATGAGGTCGACAGGCGACAGGAGTTGGTTATCGAGCGCGACCGGCACGCCGGCTTCGAACTCGAGCGTATGCCGGGAGAGTTCTCTTGGTTCGCTGAATGCGTTCGCAGAAAGTACCCACGCCGACTCGGGAATCGTGTTGTCCGACGTCAGCGTCTCCTTGCCGCCGATCGTGATTCCCCAAAGGCCGCGGTTAATCGAATAGGCTGATCCCTGTGCAGGCAGCGGCAGGCCGTTCTTCCTGAGATAGTCGAGCTGTTCATCGCGCACCCAGCTGTTGTCGCGCACGGGCGCCAGCGACACGAGATCGGGGTTTAGTGTCCGCAGCGCGACTTCGAAACGCACCTGGTCATTGCCCGCCGCCGTGCAGCCATGGGCCACCGTCGTGGCGCCGCGCTCGCTGGCGATCCTGGCGAGGCGCTCCGCCTGCAATCCACGTTCGGCGCCGACGCAGAGCGGGTAGGCCTGGCCGCGCAAAACATTACCGGCTATCAGGTAGCGAATTACGGTGTCGAAAAAATCCTGTTTGGCATCGATGAGCACATGCTCGACCGCGCCGAGTGCGAGCGCACGTTCTTCGAGCGCGGTTGCCGCTCCCTGATCGATGCCGCCCGTATCGACGCACGCCGTTATCACGTCGCGGCCGTAGTTCTCCTTTAGCCAGGGCACGCAAAACGACGTATCCAGTCCGCCTGAAAACGCCAAGATGATGGGGGAATGGTCCACGAGCTTCTCCGGGAAGTTTCAGATTCGAGCGGAACGCTCGATACGGGCAATCAGTTGCTTTTGTGCAAGGGCCGAATCGGTCGCAACAAAAACGGTGTCGTCACCGCCAATGTTGCCGATCATCTCCGGCCAGTCGCTGCGATCCAGTGCGAGCGCGACGCGCTGTGCCGCACCGATCGCCGTGCGGATTACGATCAGGTTCGGGCCTGCGGGGCTGATCTTGCGGAGCAGGGCAGCCACCTCGGCGATCTGGTTTTCGCCTGTTTCATCCACGCCGGGAAGCTCGTAGCCTCTCGACGTCTTGATGGCGCCGAGCTCTCGAAGGTCGCGGCTGACGCTCGATTGCGTCGCGACGAGCCCCGCTGCAAGCAGCGCATCCACGACAAACTGCTGCGTTCGGGCCGGGCCCTTCTGCAGCAGTTGCCGTATGGAATGACGGCGCTGTGCCTGGTCTTTGCTCGAATTTGGCATAATTATGCGCATATTTATACAGTCATGCGCATAACAGGTCAAGCCCCGGGCTCACCTTTTTCGCCCGATCTTTTGCGCTAAACTGCGCCGCTTCAGCAATTCCCGAGGAACGACATGCTTCTACCCGAGACCGTCGAGGTCACAACAGGCGAGAATCCGGTTGGCAGCGTCATCTGGCTGCACGGCCTAGGTGCCGACGGACACGACTTCGAAGCCATCGTGCCCGAGCTGCGGCTGCCTCGCGACCTGCCGCTGCGTTTCGTCTTTCCGCATGCTCCGCCGCGTCCTGTCACAATCAACGGCGGCATGTCGATGCGCGCCTGGTATGACATCCTGAGTCTCGATTCAGAGGGTCGGGCTGACGCGCAGGGGGTGCGTGAGAGCACCGCGCAACTGGAAGCCCTGATAAACCGAGAGATCGAACGCGGCGTCGACGCAAACAGGATCGTCGTTGCCGGCTTCTCACAGGGTGGAGCCATCGCCATCAATGCCGTGCTGCACGCAAAGCGCCGGCTCGGCGGGCTGATGGCACTTTCGACGTATATCGCACTGCCCGGCGAACTCGCCGCCAGCGCCGGACACCGCGACGTGCCGGTATTCATGGCGCACGGTAGTTTCGACCCGATGCTGCCCATGCAGTGGGGCCGCGCATCGGCGGACAAACTGGTCGAAGCAGGCTTCAGCGTCGAGTGGCGCGACTATCCGATGGCGCACGCCGTATGTGCGCAGGAAATCGACGATATTCGAGCTTGGCTGATATCCGTCTTTGCGGCCGTCAAGGCCGAGTCGCAAACGTAAATCGGGAATCGCCGGTCGACATGCCGTGTGGATCGAAACGCCGTTCGACCATTCGCCATTTGCCCGAGCTGTCGGCAAGCACGACGGTCGAACAGCGAGTGCCGTAATCGGGCATTACGATGAAAGGCGCGGTAATAGCGTGTGCCTTCGCAAAGCCGAGGCTACTCGAGTCGACTTCCTCGATCGGCCCCTTGCGGCGATCGTCGAGCAAGCGCAGCAGCGTGGTTTCGTTGGCGGTATTTCGAGCCAGCAACTCGGCCAATGCCTCCTTGCTGCGCCTGACTTTGTCCCAGGGTCCGTCGAGCAGTTCGTTGCTGAGGCCGTAAAGCCCGGCCGGCAAAGAGCGGGGCCTGCCGTCTCGATTCGAAAGAAACGCGGCATTATTTATGTCGCCGACGATCAGATTGAATCCCGCGTACGCCGTACCGTCGATCGCTTCGAGATATCGAAGCGGCGGCTGGTCGCTTTCGAGGAATTCCGTGACAAGGTGACCGCGTGATCGGAATCCCGGTGACACGGGCTCGGCGTCCCTGAAATTCGTTACCGCGGCATAGCGCCCGTCGCGATGCAGGGCCAGCCAGGTGCCGCCGGCCTGCAGGTCTCGCCCGCCGACGATGTTCGGCTTGTCGGACCACCAGTGGGCTTTTTGCGTCGGTCGCGCATGGAACTCGTCGCGGTTCCCCGCGAGGATCAACGGATACTCTTGGCTTTGCCCGACCGCCAGTACAACGAGGCACACGATCAATCAGCGCTGCCGAGCATGATCCAGTCCTCGACGAGTCGCCTCGCGATCGAGATCCGAAACGGCAGCTTGGGAAAATCCGAGCGGAGGTCTTCACGCGTAAACCACTGCGCGTCTTCGAGTTCCCTATCATTCAGGACGATGTCGGTAGAGGTTGCCTCGGCCATGAAACCGAGCATCAGTGCCGAGGGAAACGGCCAGGGCTGAGAGCTGTGATAGCGCACGGCACCGACGCGAATATTGGTTTCTTCGAAGACCTCACGACGCACCGAGTCTTCCACGCTTTCGCCGGGCTCGACGAATCCCGCGATCGTCGAGTAACGGTCCTTCGGCCAGCCTGGCTGACGGCCGAGCAGGCACCGTTCTTCGTCATGCACGAGGACAATGATTGCGGGATCTGTACGCGGAAATATTTCCTTGCCGCAGTCCGCGTTCACGCAACGCTGCGTATTGCCGCCGGCCTCAGGCAGGGCAGCGGAACCGCAGATAGGGCAATACGACTGCGAGGCATGCCAGACTACGAGGGCGCGAGCATGTGCGACGAGATTGGCTTCGTCCAGCGGCAGCCGCGTGCCCAAAAAACGCAGGTTTTCGAATGTTCCGAATTCTGCGAACGGCTGCTGCTGTTGGCCGTCGATCGCAATTGCGAAAGCAGGCTTGTTTCGGAACAGGCCGAGAAATATCAGGTTGTGTTCGTCAATATACGGCTCGATCTGAGGACGTTTGAGCCGCACCGCGTGCGGCGGATCTCCGCCAATCAGGCAGAGATCGCCCCACACGGGAACGAAGCGAGCATCCTCGCTGGCGACGGCATCGCTCAGCCAGTCCGGGTCTTTGCGGCGCTCGCCGCTACGATCGACAAACGCGCCCGCAAAAACGTTGTAATTCTCCAATGCTTGCTGCGCGTTGCGGACCTACTGTTTTGAAAGCAGATCGCGTATTTCGGTCAGCAGCTTTTCTTCGGCCGATGGTTTCGGCGGCTCCGCGGGCTGTTCCTCTTCCTTTTTCTTCATGGAGTTGATTCCCTTGATCACCATGAATATCGCGAATGCGATGATGACGAAATCCAGCACGGTATTGATAAACATGCCGTAGTTGATCGACGCGGCGCCCTCGCCCTCGCCAAGGGCGATTGCCAGTTCACTGAAATCCACGCCACCCATGATCATGCCGATCGGCGGCATGATTACGTCCGCGACCAGCGACGAGACGATTTTGCCAAATGCGCCACCGATAACGATACCGACGGCCATGTCAACGACATTGCCACGCATTGCAAATGCTTTGAACTCATTTAACATTGGTTTTGACTCCCTTGATTGCACTTCTTGTTTTATTGCGGCAGCGCCGCACGGCGCCGATTGTACCGGAAAAGTGCTTCCAGTCGGGCTTCAAACAGCCGTCAGCCCGACTTTCGCCGGCGAGATCCGCCCGGGAGGTCCATGCAACAGGCCGGACATGTTCTGTAATCCAGCGCGTAGGCGTCCTGCACGTAGCGGGCTTCGCATCCGCGACAGTGGGCAAGGTAAAGCTCGTCGTTGTACGAAATACACTGCAACAGGTTCCAGGCCCATTCGAAGCTGAGCTTCGCGTTTTCATGGAGCAACAGATAGGTTTCGTACGCCCGGCAAAGGCGGTGGCCGAACTCGACGTCCGGACGAGGCCAGCAAGCGTGTACGCGATGCTCGCGGTCGATGCGGATCAGCATCCCGGCGTAAAACAGTGCCACGAGCGTCGTCGCCTGGTTCTGGTTTTCGGGGTTCTTGACGTAGCGCGTTACCTGCCGCGGCGATTTGCCGCGCCGCCGCTTCACGGTCAGGTTTCCGCTGTTGCGAAAATAAGTTGTGTACAGTTTCCGGATCCGGTCGTCGGACAGACCCGTGCACTCTCGAATGGTGCGGGTGCGGGCTTCGTGCCGGATCATCCTTAGCGCCAGCTCGAACTGGCTGCGTTCTCCCGAGTATCGGTCGTCGCTGAGTCGCATTGTTGGCTTTTTTTGCTAGAAACAGACCATATATGGTATACGGCTAGCCTATAGTATCCATAAATGGTCGGCTAGTCCGAAATATAGAAATTACAGGTATGGGCGAGAAACGCGTCCGATTGGGGGGGGGTACATGGAATACCAGGGGCCGACGGCGGACGATCTTGTCAACATCCATGCGCTGAACCGGCTGTTCCTCAGGGCGATTTCAGCTTCTGCAGTCAATGGAATTGACGGTATTGCCGACAGGCGCCTGACGGATTCGCAGCTGTCCCGGCTTGCCGGCGCTCCGTTTCTGTTGTTCTCGTTTCGCGAACGGGACAACGACTACTGGCAGCGGCTCCTTGCAGACGACCCGCAGATCGACCTGATCGATTCGGGCGATCCACTGGACGAGCATTTCCGGGAACTACAGGTGGCCGGACTGAGTTTTCTATGGCAGCTCGTGCGCCGCAATCCCTATGCGGCACGAGTCGTGAGCGGGGCACCCGTGAGCTGGTGTGAGCGCGTCGGCGGACTAACGCTGGTCAGTTTCCTGCAAAAAGCCGCGACACGCCCAGACCTGCTCCGTATGCGCTTTGCAGACAATGACACGGTGTGGCGCCGCCTGCTGCAAAACGGCATCAGTACGCAGCGCCAGACCCGACTTGCGTCGCATCATTCCGCGCTGCAGTCGATGCTGACGCGTACGCCCGAGCCGAATTACGGCAGACTGTCGGCGGCTGCCTGCAGGATCCGCGACAAGAAGGTGTGACGCCGGCGAGCGCACGGTTACAATACGCGACCTCATGAAGGCGCTATCGATAACAAACCTTACAAAAACTTACAGCAACGGCAACCAGGCGCTGAAGGGCATCAACCTGTCCGTGGAACGCGGCGATTTTTACGCGCTGTTGGGTCCAAATGGCGCGGGAAAGACGACGGCTATCGGTATCGTCAGTTCACTCGTCAATAAAAGCGGCGGACAGGTCGAAGTTTTCGGCCACAGCATCGATACGGAACTCGAGGCCGCCAAAGCCTGCATTGGCATCGTTCCGCAGGAAGTGAATCTGAACCTCTGGGAATCGGTGGGCAATATCGTCTCGAATCAGGCCGGCTATTACGGCCTGCACGGAAAATTGGCGAAGCAGCGCGTCGAGAAATACCTGCGGGCGTTGAGACTGTGGGACCGACGCGAGGATGCTGCGCGAAGCCTTTCGGGCGGGATGAAACGGCGACTGATGATTGCCCGCGCGCTCGTACATGAGCCCAGGCTGCTGATTCTCGACGAGCCGACGGCCGGAGTCGATATCGAAATTCGACGCTCGATGTGGGCGTTCATGCAGCAGATCAATGAAGCCGGTACAACAATCATCCTGACAACGCACTACCTCGAGGAGGCAGAATCCTTGTGCCGGCATATCGCCATCATTGATGACGGTACGATTATCGAAGACGCGAGGATGAGTGACGTACTCAGAAAACTGCAGCGCGAAGTGTTCATGCTCAGCCTCACGGGGGAGTTGCACGAGGCGCCGGACCTCGACGGGTTTAAGACACAACTCCGCGGTGATCGCGAGCTGGAAGTCGAGAAAGGCCCTGGGAGCGATCTCAACGACCTGTTCGTACAGCTGAACGCTCATAACATTCATGTATCCAGTCTGCGCAACAAAGCGAACCGGCTCGAAGAACTGTTCATGCGCCTCGTTGAAAGCAAGCAGCCAGGGTCAGGCGAATGAACATCCGGCTAAACCTCGTTGCCGCAAAAACCATCATTCGCAAGGAAATCGTCCGGGTAATGCGTATCTGGGTGCAAACAATCGTGCCCCCCGCTATCACGATGACGCTGTACTTCATAATCTTCGGCAACCTGATCGGTAGGCGCATCGGTAGCATGGATGGGTTCGATTATATGCAGTACATTGCACCCGGTCTCATCATGATGTCGGTCATTACGAACTCATACGGCAACGTGGTCTCGTCGTTTTTCGGCGCCAAATTCGGCCGTCATATCGAGGAAATGCTAGTGGCGCCTATGTCGTACGCGACGATTATCATCGGCCACGTCGCGGGTGGCGTGTTGCGCGGGCTGCTCGTGGGCCTGCTGGTCACGATTATTGCGCTGTTCTTCACACGACTGACCGTCGCTCATCCGCTGATCATGATTTCGATTGTGCTGCTGTCATCAATCGTATTTTCGCTGGCCGGCTTCATCAACGCCGTTTTCGCGAAGAAGTTCGATGATATTTCAATCGTCCCGACATTCGTTCTGACGCCGCTGACTTACCTTGGCGGCGTTTTCTATTCGATATCGTTGCTGCCGGAGTTTTGGCAAAACGTGTCGAAAGCTAATCCGATCCTTTATATGGTCAACGCGTTTCGCTACGGCATCCTCGGTACCTCGGACATCAGTATCAGCCATGCCTATGCAATACTGTTCGTGTTCATCGTCGTCCTTTTCACCGGCTGCATGTACCTTATGCGTCATGGCATCGGTATTCGCGAATAACCATGTGCGGCCGTTTTGCATTCTATTCACCGACTGAAGCAACCGCTGCGTTGTTTGGCGTAGCCACTGCCGTGGAGGCAAGGCCGCGCTACAATATTGCGCCGATGCAGGATATCGCGGCCATTCGTGAAGACGAGAACAAGCAGCGTGAGCTCGTCATGTTGCGCTGGGGACTCGTGCCCTTCTGGGCGAAGGACCCGTCGATAGGAAGCCGCATGATCAATGCGCGCGCGGAAACGGTTGCTGAAAAACCCTCGTTTCGTGCCGCGTTCCGTCACCGGCGTTGCATTGTCCTGGCCGACGGGTTCTACGAGTGGCAGAAGCAGGGCGACACCAAGACACCGTATTTCATTTCACTGGCAAGCGGAGAGCCATTCGCGCTGGCAGGCTTGTGGGAAAACTGGAATGACAAGGAGAGCGGCGAGTCCCTGCAAACGGCAACGCTGATAACGACGAGTGCAAACGAATTCATGCAGCCACTGCACCATCGAATGCCCGTCGTCATGCAGCCGGATGCGGCCGACGAATGGTTGGCCGGATCGCGTGAGCTGCTGGAGCGCGCAACGGAGAGAACCCCGAAGCTGAAGGCGTGGCCCGTGGATCGACGCGTCAACAACGCGCGCAACGAAGGCAGGGAGCTAATCGAGGCGGCGGGGGATATCGTTCGTTGAGACGAGCGGACTGAACGAGACAAGGAGCGTTCCGGGTCCTCCGTGAACACCAAGCGCGGTGCCCAGTTGACTGAGTGTCAGTTTCTTTACGGCGGGCAGGAGCGAACGAATCTGCTCCGCAAGTTCCCTTGCATCCTCTTCACAAATCGCGTGCGCGACGCCGACCTCGATAGGCTGATTCTTGGGCGCGCGGCGGGCGATGAATTTGGCGAAACGCGTCGTGCGGTTGCGGCTGCCAATCTGGAAGCCGCCTACAGTGACATGTCCATCCGCGGTTGTACGGAGAATTGCTTTCAGGCGCAGCAGATCGGCCACGGTTCTCAGCCAGGCCGGGAGCCGGCCGCCGCGAACGGCATAGCGAAGGTCTCGCAGCAAGGCATAGGTCCGTGTCCGCGGAATCTGCTCATTGACAAGAGCGATTGTTGTTTCGATATCAATACCGCGATCGGCACACTCCGCCGCGAGTACCGCGAGCTGGCCCTGACCGAGAGAAGCGTTCTTCGAGTCGATGACGTGGATGCGTTCCGGCGCACTGCTCCTCGACGCAGCCAATCGAGCCCCCTCAAAGGTGCCGCTTACGGCCCCTGTCAGGTTGATCGACAGCACGTCTTCGAAATGACTGGCGAGAAATTGAAACTGCCGCCGAAAATCACCGGGAGCCGGCTGCGACGTCGTTGGGTGATCGGGGTTTGACTCGAGCTCCGCATAAAACTCATCGATCGTGATGCTGACCTTGTCGAGATAACCATGGCTGCCGAACTGGATCCGGCAAGGGACCAGGTGAATGTCGAGACGCTCCATGTCCTCGTCAGGAATATCAGCTGCCGAATCTGTAATTACAGCAAAGCGACGCCTGCTGTCGTGTGTGCTGTGCTGCTGACGATGCATGTCGTCGGCTTTCTCTGCCCGGAGGTCGCCGAATTGCCTGGCAATCTCGAAAACGGCGTCGGGGTCGTCAACATGGATATGGACTTTCGCTTTCCGTTTTGTTCCGGCGAGCACCAACGAGTCGCCAATCACCGTGAGCGCTTCGCGCAGCTTGCGTCGATTAATTTCGGGCGCAGTTACGATGCATTCGGTGCAAAATCGAAACTTGGATTCGTTATCGGCTTCGGAAAACGCCACGGCGGGTTCGATATCGTATCGCATGGAGACATCAGGCATCGGGACGACTGTGCCGTCATTGAGGTACAGGGACATACCGGCGACAAGTTCGGCAAATCCCTTGGCGCCGGCGTCCACGACCCCGGCTTTCCGCAAGACTTCGAGCTGATTGGGTGTATTCGCCAGCGCCTCGTCAACGTCCTGCAGTGCGTTCTGCAGGACGCTGGAAAACTCACCCTCACGGACCTCCGAGACCTGGTACGCGATGCTATTTGCAAATGCGGCGATAACCGAGAGAATCGTGCCTTCGCGGGGTTTCGACAGCGCGTCGTGGGCGTATTCGCTGCCCGTGCTGACGGCCTTGCCAAAGGTATAGGTCGTAAAGCGGCTGATTTCACCGGCCGAGTCGCTCATGCCTTGAAAGAACTGCGCGACAATTGCGCCGGAATTGCCGCGCGCACCGTCGAGCAGCGCATCAGCGATCGCCGCAAGCATCGTGCCCAGGTGTTTCTCGCCGGGTCTGTTGAGCACAGCGAGTGCAGCACTCAACGTGAGACTGAGATTAGTGCCGGTATCACTGTCGGCAACCGGGAACACGTTGATGCGGTTCAAAAGCTCCTGTTCGCTGATCACCCGGTGAATGCCTGACGTCAGAGCGACGGCGAGCGCATCGCCGTCCAGGTACTTCGACACCGGGCTCGTCAAGCTGCGTACTCTAGTCGCGCGGCAGCAGGAATGAAGTGCCGCGGTATTCGAGAACAACACCTTCGGGCGTGATTTCCTCGACGACCGGCCCCTCCGCGAGCTGTGATTTCTCGCGCTGTTTCGACATATTGATGAACACAAACCTGTCGTTAGGGTCGTCACTGTAAACGTGTATGTCCAGGTGCAGGTCGGGCAACGCGACAGTACCGTTGGCGCGCAGCTCCTGGATCGTTGGCAGCACCCTGGAATCCTTCGGCGGGGCGGAGTAGACGACGCCTGGCCTTATGGCAGGCTCAGCTCGCGACGGCTGGGGGGCAACTGCAGCGAGTGACTGCCGCGCGGACGCATTTTGTTTTGCGACAGCAACCTGCTCTGCAAAACTCGGTTCGGCCTGTGCCTGTTCTTCAGGCGCCGGTTGTTCAAGCTTCGCTTCTTCGTGTGCAGCTTCGCGTGTCTCGGAGACCGCTATCGGCGGCCGCTGCGGGGCCTTCGCGTCCGGCCGAAAAAACAGGCCAAGCAACACAATCAGGTTTATTGCGAGCAACAGCCCGAGCACCCACAGCCAGCGCGGCACGCCCGGGCTGGCGCTGCTCGTCGGCACTCCCGCGAATTCGGCCGTGCTCTGCTGCTGGCGGTCCGTCTCCGATTTTTTCAGCGCGTCGAGTATGAATGACATTGGCTAGTCCTGCGCCAGCATCGGCGTTCTCAGGCGCGGAGTGCCGTCGATCGCCAGCAGCGAATTGATGACGATTTGTGTTTGTTGTCCGGCGACGCCGTCAACGCTGAGCCGGTGTGCTTGCTGGAACGTCCGGACCACCTGCTCGAGCTCTGTATCGTAGACGTCCGACAGCGGACTGCGTGTGGCAAACCGTTCGTCAATCGATGCGAGGCTTTCGCGCAGCCAAAGCACATCGGCGCCACGCGAATTGGGCCCGAGGGAAACCGACTTTCCGTTCGGCGGACGCCACAGCAACAGGTACTGGCCAAACCAGGCGTCCGTGATCGATTCAACCGGGTGCGTCACAAACACGCCGCCGATGGACAGCTCGGCTGTGGCACCGTGGACCGCCGTCAGCACGACATCATGGGATTCGCCGCTGTTGTCGACCAGGGTCAGCAAGGCCGGCCGGTCCATCTGCCCCAATCCGGCCCACGAACCGCGCTGATAAAGGCAGGCGAGACCCGCTTCGCTGGCCTGCGCGCAAGCGCTTTGCCCATCGTTGCTGTAATCGAGACCCCACGCGCCAAACAACGTGGTCAGAGCAGCCGCCCTGTTTGTCAGATCGCCGGCCAGCTGCAGCTGCTCATTCAGCGTCGGCTGTGCTTCGGGTAATTCACTCGTCGCGGCAGGCTCGATAGGCGCCGCGTCCGGCATCTCGTCCGCGGGCTCGGCAGCAACAGCTTCCGCGGGCGCGTCCGCGACCAGCGCCGGCAGTGGTTTCTGCTGCCGGTTTACGGACCAGATGCTCGCGGCGATGATCGCCACACCGATGACAGCCGCTGCAATTGCGGCCGGCCGCAGCCACGGCGAGCGCTGCAGCTGTCCGCGAACTTCGGCGGCGGCGCGACGGATGAGCCCTCGATCGACGCGACGGGACTCACGGCTGTATGCACCGAGCAGCGCGCGGTCACAGATGACGTTGATCAGGCGCGGTACACCCTCTGACAGGCGGAAAGTTTCTTTCTTTGCGCCGTGGTCGAACACCTCGCCGAGCGCGCCCGCGACTTTCAGACGATGTTCGATGTAGTGCGCCGTTTCTTCTGCGGTCAATGGTTCGAGGTGGTAGCGGCCCGTGATTCGTTGTGCAAGCTGGCGGAGATCATTGCGCGCCAGCAGATCCCGGAGTTCCGGCTGCCCGATCAGGATTATCTGCAGCAGTTTCTGTTTCGCGGTCTCGAGATTGGTGAGCAGGCGCACCTGTTCCAGCACGGCCGGCGAGAGATTCTGTGCTTCATCGACGATCAGGATGGTTCGCCGGCCTTCCGCATGGGTCTTGAGTAGATGTCGATTGAGCGCGTCTGTCAGTGCCTTGATGCTGCCCCGGTTGTGCGGCACGTCGATGTGGAGTTCCTCACAGATCGTTGCGAGGAATTCGAGAACCGAAAGCTGCGGGTTCATTACAACGGCGACGTCGGCGTTGTCAGGCATGCGATTGAGTAGCAGCGTGCGGACCAGCGTCGTCTTGCCCGTGCCGACTTCGCCCGTCAGTTGCACGAAACCACCGCTCTCGGTCACGCCGTAAACGAGGTGCGCCAGCGCCTCGCCGTGCCGCTCGCTCATGAACAGGTAGCGCGGGTCGGGCGTTATCGAAAACGGTTTTTCATTCAGGCCGAAAAAGCTGGTGTACATGGATCCCCGCATAGGGCTTTGCCGGCCCCCGATTCTACCCTAATCACTGCCGGTCCAACGTCCTTGCCCGGCGAACGGAAGAGCTGCCGAATCGACCGCGGATTTCGTCAACGGTCTGGTCGATCGGCGCGGCGGATTGGTTCGGTGCCTCCGCAAACAGGTCGTGCTGCTCCGCCGGGGCGAGATTTCCGCTGCCGACGCCGAGCAGGCGGATCTTCGCGCCGGGGTTGCACTCCAGCCAGGCTGCGAGGAGTCGACGCGCGACGGCGTAGAGCTGATCGGTGCCGTTGGCCGGCGGTCTGACGCTCTGCTGTCGCGTGCAGGTCGTGAAGTCGGACCGGCGAATCTTGATTTGTACCGTGCCCGCGGCCAGGCCGGATTTTCGCAAGCGGCTGGCGGTGCGTTCGGACAGTCGCAGCAGCTCGCGGTCCAGCGTCTCGCGACTCGAAAGATCCGCGTCATAGGTCTGCTCTGCGCTGATGGATTTCTCGGCGCGGGACGGGACCACGGGGCGTTCGTCGAGCCCCGAGGCGCGGTCGCGCGTTTTCTGAGTAAATCGACCGAAAACGGGTTCCAGTACGCGATCGTCAGCCGTTCGCAAATCACGCACGGTGCCGATGCCGCGAGCCGCGAGGAGTTTTTGGGTCTTGGGGCCGATTCCCGGAATCACGGCCACAGGCAGCGGATCCAGCCGGACTTCGTAGTCCTCGGGCCGCACGATCGTCAGTGCATCGGGTTTGTCCAGATCCGAGGCGATCTTGGCTACAAGCTTGTTTTCGGCGACGCCCACCGAGGCCGTCAATCCGGTTTCATCGAGTATTCGTCGCTTGATGGCCATTGCGATCGTGGCCGGCGCCCCGAACAAGGTCACGCTGGCCGTGATATCGAGAAAGGCCTCGTCGAGAGAGAGGCCCTCGACGGTGGGGGTGAACTCGCGAAAAACAGCGAAGATCTGTGCGGAGACAGACTGGTAGTGAGACATGCGCGGTTCGACCCGGCAGAGGTCGGGGCAGCGCCGCATGGCCTCGGCCATCGGCATCGCCGAACGGATACCGTACTCCCGTGCCTCGTAGCTGGCCGCTGCGACGACGCCGCGGTTGCTGCCACCGCCAACGACGACGGGTTTACCGCGAAGTGAAGGGTTATCTCGCTGCTCGACGGACGCATAGAACGCGTCCATATCCACGTGCAGTATGCTTCGCACCGGCGGCATCCGCTTACTGGCCTCGCTCAACGATGAACCGGGCGAGCCACGCCAGCGGTGCCGCGTCGTCACCAAAACGGTCCAGATGGCTCAACGCCCCGCTCAGCAGTTCGTCACAACGACGCCGCGACGGCTCGACTCCAAACAGGCCGGGGTACGTGGCTTTGCCGAGCCGCTGATCGGCGCCCGCCTGTTTGCCAATGACATGCGTTTCGCCCTCGATGTCGAGAATATCGTCCTTGATCTGGAAGGCGATGCCGATGTCACGACCAAATGCATCGATCGCGCGCACATCCGCTTCGGAAAGACCATCTCGCAGCAGGCACGCCGACATGACTGCGGCGTGAATCAATGCGCCGGTCTTCAGCGAGTACATGAGCTCGAGCGCTTCGGCGCTTAACGAGCTTCCTTCTGCCGCCAGGTCGATTGACTGGCCGCCGGTCATGCCGGTTGAACCGCAGGCGTCGGCAATCAGTCGGATCAAATCGATTTTTGCGGTCGCCGGTACGCCCTCCAGCTTCGCCAGCACAGAGAACGCCAGCGGCTGCAGCGCGTCGGCCGCGAGTATCGCCGTGGCCTCGTCGTACTCGATGTGCACGGTCGGCATGCCGCGCCGCAGTTCGTCGTCGTCCATGGCGGGAAGATCGTCATGGACCAGCGAGAATGCATGAATCAGCTCAATCGCCACAGCGGGCGCGTCGAGAAACTCTGCGTGAACCCCAAAGCATTCGCCCGATGCATAGACCAGCAGTGGCCGGACCCGCTTGCCGCCGTTCAGTACCGCGTAACGCATCGCCTCATGCAGACGAATCGGGTTGTTCGACGGGTGCGGCAGTGCCGCATCGAGACATTCATCGACGCGACGTGTGTAGGCGGCAATACGATCTGCGAATGAGTCAGGCAATGCGTGCGGGCCCCGGGCTTCGAGCCATGTAGCGTACACGGAATTATGCGGCGGTGCCCGCGCCCGGCTGGGCTATAATCCGCGTCCCTGATTGGCAGATAACACCGAGAGACCTGGACATGCGGGCAACGGCAATCGCCCAGCCAAACATTGCGCTCATCAAATACTGGGGGAAGCGCGACCTGAAGCGTAACCTGCCTGCGGTCGGGTCCATCTCGATCACACTGCGCGACCTTTACACGGAAATGCAGGTCGAGCTGGATGAGCGCCTGCCGGCCGACAAGCTCACGGTGAACGGTGCCGTCGATCAAGCGATGTTGCCGCGTCTGTCGGCTTGCCTGGACCTTGTTGTTGGGAGCACTCGTCCATGCGCGAGCATCATCAGTCGCTGCAACTTTCCTGTTGCGGCCGGTCTCGCATCGTCGGCGTCTGCTTTTGCAGCGATCACGGTCGCGGCTGCGCATGCCGCGGGCAAGTCGCTCGGTGTCGCCGCACTCGCCAACCTTGCCGGGCGCTCGTCGGGATCAGCGGCGCGTTCGCTGTATGGCGGTTTCGTCGAGCTCGAGAACAGGGACAGCGAAATTGCCGTCCGCAGCATTTGTGATAGCGAACAATGGCCCCTGACCGTCGTGATCGCGATCACCGAAACGGGACCGAAAGCGGTGGGCTCGACCGAGGCCATGGAAATAAGCCGCAGGACGTCACCGTTCTACGCCAGCTGGGTTGAACGCCAGGATGACGATCTCGAATCGGCGCGCGACGCAATTCAGAGGCGTGATTTCGAACAGCTCGCAGCGGTTGCCGAACACAACTGCCTGAAGATGCACTCGGTCATGTGGGCGTCGCGCCCGCCGGTCGTGTACTGGAACTCGGTGACAATGCGCTGCCTGCAGGCCGTGCGCAAACTGCAGGGCAGCGGCGTCGGCGTGTTTTTCACGATCGACGCAGGTCCGCAGGTGAAAGCGATTTGCATGCCCGAACACGAACAGGAGGTTCGCGCGGCGCTGTCTGCAACCGAGGGGGTCAAGGACATCATGGTGACGGGTCTCGGCAATGCCGCGCGACTCGTGGATGTCTCGTGAGCGGCATGCTTGCCAGTGCACCGGGAAAGCTCGTGTTGTGCGGCGAGTACGCCGTGCTGGACGGTGCGCCCGCTGTCTGCATGGCCGTCGATCGTCGGGCGACGGTCACGGTAACGGACGCCGACGGCAGGTGGCACCGGGTTTCGGCGCCCGGTTACGCGTCCACGGAAGGGCGGTTTCGCGCTGACGGCAAATGC
>Ga0224512_10000741_pt1 | contig 33493 bp, 25 predicted proteins | sample SF_May12_sed_USG_4_FD_169103 | JGI IMG/M metagenome (GOLD analysis project Ga0224512, IMG submission 169103) | Sediment microbial communities from San Francisco Bay, California, United States - SF_May12_sed_USGS_13 | ecosystem: Environmental > Aquatic > Marine > Sediment | place: USA... | reverse complement strand
ATGCTCCGGCCCACACACTCTTCCTCGTCTTGGATGCCGCTTCGCCCGCTCAGATTGAGGAGGTACTAGCTCCGGTGATCGACATCGGCTGGGCCGAAACTCGTCCAGTTGTCAGTTTGGGTGATGTGATGGATCGGGTGACGGCAGACAGCTGAGCGCTCTGTTGACCCGCACATATCGGGCACAGATTGGCAGCTTCCAAAATGTCATCGACGGGCACTTGACCTGCCAGACCCAGGTCGTCCGGTAGCGACACCCCTGCTCGCTCAAGCAGGAACCTGCGCGAGGTGATGCCGTCCCACGTCTTTTTGAACCCAGCCAACATCCAGAACGTGACCTCGGGGTGCACTGAAAAGAAGCGGTCATCGGTGGATGCGGTCTGATCCACTTCGCGAATCTTGTGCCGCAGGGCGTAGCTTTGCGCAGAGGTCCCGATCCCGAATCGCCTCTTCGACATCTCGTTTGCCTGCTGGTACGACTTCTTCTCCAGCACAGCACCCCCCGCCCTGGGTGCCCTTTGCCCCCCTCAGGCCGGACGGAAGGATGCGCCTCGTGCTCAACCACTCCTTGATACCGTGTCGGCATGAAGTTGTGGACGCCTACCCGGATGGCCGTGGCCGCCGTTGCTGCCTTTGCGCTGCTCTACCTGGCCTTCGGATTCAACGGCTGGGGTACCCCGGCCGACAATGAGCAGGCCATCGGTGAGGTTTCCCGCTGGTGCGAACGGGTCAGCGGCGGCCTGCTGCGCGAGCCGGTCAATGCGCTCGGCAACCTGGGGTTCGTGGTCGCCGGTCTCGCCATGTTCCGGGTGCTGGCCCGCGACCCGGCCACCGGCCACCCCAACGCCTTCATCGGCCACACCCCTGTGGCGCTGCTCTACGCGTCGGCCGCGGTGTTCCTTGGTCCCGGATCGTTCGTCATGCACGGAACGCACACGTTTTTCGGGGCCTGGCTCGACAACCTGTCCATGGTCGCCTACATCCTCATTCCCTGGCTGTTCAACGTGTCCCGCCTGGCCCGCTGGTCACCGCGAACCTTCTTCACCACCTACGCCGTCCTCGTCGCGACCTACGCTGCCGGATACTGGTTCATCGCTCCCGACTTCGCTATCAACCTCGAACTATTCGACATCTCCATCGGCCTGTGGCTCATTTCCGAGGTCCTGTACCGGTACTGGTCGCCGGCGATGCGGATCTGGTCGGGAGTCCTCGGATTTGTCGTCGCGTTCGTGTTCGGCATCACTCCGGCCGAGATGCTCGCCGCCCCCGCCGAGTACTGGTGGGTGATCCTCTTCTGGCTCCCCGGGCTGCTCGCCACCCACCCACCGGAGGGGGTCCGTCGGTACACCCCGTGGTTCTGGGTCGGGGTCGGGGCCTTCCTGACCGCCTATGCGATTTGGCTGACCGGTACCAACGAGCACGCATGGTGCCGACCCGACTCCGTGATCCAGGCCCATGCCGTATGGCACCTGCTAACGGCAGTCGCAACCTGGGGTTTCTTCCGTTTCCTCCGCACCGAGTCGGTCGTGTCGAAACCCACGCCGGTCACGGCACACCTCGCCGGCTCGTAGCCGGCCGATCACACCGGGCGAGTGGTTCGCGTCGGCTACTCGTCGAGCCGCTCGGCCTGCACGCTCCGCACGTAGTCGATGATCGAGACGATCGCGCTTTCCTCCAACTGGGTGGCGAACGAGGGCATCCCCATGCCGGCACCACGTTTGACGATCTCGAGAAGCACGGCATCGCCTGGCCCAACTTTGGCGGCCAGGGAAGGGGCAAACCCACCGCTCTCGCCGCGGCCACCCGCCAGATCGGCGCCGTGACAGCGTGCACAATTGGCCCCGTACAGCGCCGACCCGGCGGCAATCGAGCCTGGATCCCGCACTCTGGTCACGTCCGGTGAGGCACTGGTGCTGCACGCCACCAGTCCGGTGAGCAGCGTCAGGGCAAAGAGCCGCTTCATGCAAGCCCTTGAGTCAGCAGGGCCCCGATCCGCTCGATGCCGGTCAGAACCGCAGGCAACGGTTCGCTGGCAAAGCACAGCCGCATGAATCCGGGCTCGCCGATCCGGCAGGCGGCTCCCGGCGTCAGGTTCACGCGGGCGTCATCGAGGATCCGTCGCCAAAGGGCCGCCTCAGCCTCCCAGGTCGGCTCGTCCAGGAAGGGGCGCAGATCACAGAGGAAGAAGAAGCCGGCCTCGGCGGGCAGGTGGCGGATGCCGACGGCGTCGAGGGCCGCCGTCACCTGGCGGTACGTGTCTCCGAGGCGTCGCTGATTTTCGGCGATGAAGCCATCGACCCACCTCTCGTCGGAGATCAGCTGTTCGAGCAGGAATTGGGTGTCGCCGGAGACCGCCGACCAGTAGGCGACGGCGTCGACGGCGGTGAGCACTCCCTGATTCTCAGACACCAGCACCCCGCAGCGCAGCCCACTGGCGGCAAAGTCCTTGCTGAACGCCCAGACGATATGGATGCGCTCCCCGAGCGAAGGGCGCCGGGCGGCTGCGCTCACAAACGGCCGGTCGGCATGGATGGACAATCCGTAGATCTCGTCCACGACCAGATGGATATTCCGCTCCTCGGTCCAGTCGATGATCGCCTCGATTTCGTCGGCGTCATACACCCGGCCCTGGGGGTTATCTGGTGAGGTGAAGAGCAGTGCCCGGATCGGGACCGACGCGTTGTCGGCGGCGGTGTCGAGGAGTTCGGGTGTGATACGGAAACCGTCTGCCGCCTCGGTGTGGACCGGAACGATCTGAAGCCCATCCCGCACCTCGAGGTCGAGCCAGAACCCGGCGTAGCTCGGAGTCGGGATCAAGATGCCCTCACCCGGATCGGCGACGGCATAGAACAGGGTTTCGAGCACGCTTCCGGCCCCGGCGAGGACGAGGACGTGTTCGGCCTCCACGCTCCTCCCGAGGAGGTGGGTGCCGAGAAAACGGGCCAGCGCCTGGCGAAACGACCAGGCGCCGACCATGGCGTCGTAGCCGGTCACACGAGCGGGAACGTCGCGGCTGGCCGCCATCTTGGGCGCCAGCAGGTCCCACACCAGCTTGTTCTCGGCAATGCACATGGACACGTAGCCTTCGAGGTTGGAGGCCGGATCCCATGAGTCGTCCACCAGGTCGTAGTGCGCCTCGATGTAGGCGGGTGTGGGCCGATTGCCGACCAGATTCTCACCCCGTTGGGAGAGTCGATGGTCTCTGGAATGAGGCTCGGTCACGGGCGAATTGTACGCTCGCGCCCGGTCACCGCAGTCGTGGTTTCCTTGGGGTTGGTTTCCTGGCGGACGCCCGTGGTGACGCGGAAGCCGGCCTCAAAGGGCAGTCCTGGGGGAGGGGTTGCCTATGAGGATGGAGCCGGTCTAGCGGCGCGAGTGGCTATCCAACCTTCCACGGCCGATTGCTGATCGACGGCGTGAATCCACTCGCCGTAGGTGCCACGGGCGAGATACCAGGAGCCCGGCGCGAGCTGACCCACCTCCTTGTACTCCTCGAGCCCGTACATCGTCGTCGGCTGGTCGACTGAGAACCAATACGGGCCGTCGTCGGGGCGTGTCCCGCTCGAACGCCGTTGCACCGCCTTCGCCAGAGCGCCGATTGCGGCAGGGCCGAGGACCGCGCCACCGGCGAGTTCGGGGAGGATGCCGTCGCTTCGGGTCTCGATCGGAGGCGACGGTGGGGGAGTACCTGCATCCGGGGGCACGGCGTCGGGTCCGCCCGGTGGAGCCGGGGGTGGGGAGCCGGGCATCTCTGGCGGGGCCGGGGGCGGCAGGCCCGGCTCGGGCTCGACCACAGGCGGTTGGACGGGTGGGGTTTCGCCCGATGGCTCGATGGGAGATTCATCTGTGGGGGCGACGTCTCCGCCGGTTGGTTCGACCGGGGTTACTTCGCCGGATGGGATTTCGCCGGTGGCTCGTTCGACTGGAGGCACTTCGCCTGATGGCTCGACGGGTGATGCTTCGCCTGTTGGTTCGGCGGGTGGTGCTTCGCCTGTTGGTGCGGCTTCGCCGCCTGTTGGTTCGACTGTTGGTTCGACTGGTGGTGGTTCGACTGGTGGTGCCTCGGCTGTTGGTTCGGCGGGTGCTTCGCCGGGTGGGATCTCGTCGCCGGTTGGCTCGACTGGTGGTGCCTCGGCTGTTGGTGCGGCTTCGCCGCCCGTTGGTTCGGCTGTTGGTTCGACTGGTGGTGGTTCGACTGGTGGTGCCTCGGCTGTTGGTTCGGCGGGTGCTTCGCCGGGTGGGATCTCGTCGCCGGTTGGCTCGACTGGTGGTGCCTCGGCTGTTGGTGCGGCTTCGCCGCCCGTTGGTTCGGCTGTTGGTTCGACTGGTGGTACTTCGGCTGTTGGTTCGACTGCTTCGCCGGGGGGTTCAGCGCTGGGTGGGGCTTCGCCGCTCGTTGGTTCGGCGGGCGCTTCGCCGGGCGGGATCTCTTCGCCTGTTGGTTCGACTGCTTCGCCGGGGGGTTCAGCGCTGGGTGCGGCCTCGCCGCCCGTTGGTTCGGCTGTTGGTTCGACTGGTGGTGCTTCGGCTGTTGGTTCGACTGGTGGCAATTCGCTGGTGGGTTCGCCGGGTGGGATCTCTTCGCCTGTTGGTTCGACTGCTTCGCCGGGGGGTTCAGCGCTGGGTGCGGCTTCGCCGCCCGTTGGTTCGGCGGGCGCTTCGACTGGTGGCACCTCGCCTGTTGGCTCGACTGGTGATGCCTCGCCTGTTGGCTCGCCAGGTGGGAGGTCGCCCGGCTGCTCGGCTGATGGCATCTGTTCGGTGGGCGGCTCGCCTGTTGGTTCGGCGGGTGGTTCAGCGCTTGGTGCGGCCTCGCCGGTGGTTGGTTCGGCTGGTGCCTCGCCGAGGTCTTGCCGCTCAATGACGCGGTCGAAGGTTCCGTCGCTATCGGAATCGACGGCAAACTGGTCGGCGAAACCGTCGCCGGTCGTGTCAACACCGACGGCGTCGACGATCCCGTCGGCATTTACGTCGAGGGCGACGGCGTCGGCGATCCCATCATGGTCCAGGTCAACCAGCATGCTGCTCAGATCACCGAGCATCCGACCGCCCTCGACCGCCGTGCTCACTGAAACGCCGAGCAGGCCGATTACGCCGACGGCCGTGACGCCGGCCGCAACCCGACCGACAAGAGTTTCGAGCGGGTTGTGGTCGACGTTGAACAAGAGGCCGAAGGTGCAATCCTGACCGTTGGCGAGCAGTCCTCCGCCCCGAACTTCATACAACCCGCCGGCGTACTGGAACAGTTCGTCGACCGGCAACTCGAACGTATAGGTGCCACCGCCTCCATCCGGATCGTCCACGACCTCACTGTCGCCAAACCCGTAGCTGAACCCGGCGTAGAAGAACCGGAGTTCAAACGATGCGAAATCCGATGGGGACCGCAGGAACCCCGTCAGCGACTCCTCCGATTCCACGACGATGGCGTCCGAAGCGGACACCCGAAGGCCTCGCACGTCGACGCCGTTGACGACGAGATCGCAGGTGCCGTTGATCTCTGCCGCGGCCGGTGCGGTGCCGGCTGCGCCGAAGGTCCCGACGAGGATCGTGAACAGCACAGCCATGCCGAGGCCGCCGGCTGCGGCCGGGCCCGGCCCCGGCCGTCGCATGGCCCCTGCCAGCCTGCGGTTGTATTTCCGGACGACGAAGGCGAATATGACCGACGGGATAATGACGCCGCTCAGTGCCCCGCCAATGAGCCCCTGTAGCGTCAGGGCCCGGCCCAGGGGGGCGATCCCGTATTGCTGGATGAGAACGACGGTTCCCAGGCCGCCGAGTGCCCCGCTGATGAGGCCGAAGATACGCACGCGGGGCCGCCATTTGAGTGGTTGCGGCAACCCGTCGGGACCACGGTTTGCCAGCTGTCGCCGTCTCCGGCGCTTGCTCATCCGAACCACCTTCCGGCCTGAACCCCACTAACTCTACCGGTACAGGTTCCGGCCGTTCGTGCTCCCGGCTGGCTGACCAACCCGCTCCGGGCCCTGCCTGCTCGACGCCTTGCCGGACCGTCGAATGTAGATTTGAGCCAGCGGCTGAACGCAGAGCGACCGTGAGTCACGACATCTTCATCTGCCATGCGCCCGAGGATGGCCCCGCCGCCAACGCGCTGGTGGCCGGCCTCGAGGAGTCCGGGATCACCTGCTGGGTCGCTCCCCGTGACGTCATGCCCGGGGCCGACTACGCCCAGGCAATCGTCGCCGGGATCTCCCGCGCCAAAGCCATGGTGCTCGTGTTCTCAGAGCACTCGAACGTCTCGCCCCACATCGGACGGGAGGTGGAGCGCGCCGTGTCGCGTGGCATCGACATCATCCCCTTCCGGATTGACGACATCGCGCCTGCTCCCGCGCTCGAGTATTTCATCAGCACGTCTCAATGGCTCGACGCCACGGCCGGCTCACCCGAAGACCATATCGGCGAACTCACCCGGACTATCCGGGTACTCGTGTACGGCCTCGAGGAGACGGTGACCCGCCAGGCCGCCGGTGAGACCCTTCGCCAGATCATCGATCAGTACGGCCCAAAACTGGCCGAAGATCCCCGCCGGGTCCGGGCTTTGCTTCGAGACATAGCCGGGGAACATCGGGCCGAAGTTGCCGCCCTGGTGGCAGCTGCCGAAGAAGGGGTCGGGGTCGCGCTCCGCCAATCCTCCCGGGGCCTCACCCCCGAAACCGTTCAACGGTTGACGCGCAAACTCGAGGAAAACCGGGCTCTGACCGAGGAAGCGTCGAGATGGGCGGTGGCCGCCTGGTCGCACGCACTCGGCGTGGATCAGCCGGAGCCGCCGAGCCCGACTCCGGGGCCGGATGGGGGGCTGCCGGAGACGGTCGCGGCCGTGGCCGCTCGCCACCCCTCCAATCAGCCACCGGGACAAGCCCTCGATGTTGACACTCCCGCCGCCGAGGCGACGGTCCCGGCGCCGGCCTCCCGCGATGCCGTCCCGGCACCCGCCGATGCGGGAACGGCAACCGTCCCGGCCGCCCCCGGCTCACCAAGCCGAACGTCGCCCACCCCGGCCGCTCCGGCGCCGTCACCGGCTCGTCCCCGGCGACCCTGGCCGGCGATCATCGGTGCCGCGGTGCTCGGCGTCGCGGGCGTCGTCGGTGCGATCTTCCTGTTCGGAGGCGACGGATCCAGCCCGGCAGGGGTCACCGCGACGACACGACCTCTTCTCCCGACAACCGCACCCCAGCAGACCACGTCCGCCCAGGCGCAATTCTTTGCCTTCGACGGGTTGACGACCGCCGACGTCGTCGACCGCTGGCCGGCCCAGGCAGCATCCGTCGGGCTGCCCGATGGTTGTGCCACCCTCGTTGACTTCGGCCCCGTCGGGGTCGAGACCGATCGGCTTGCGGCGGGCGAGCAATTCGTCTGGGGGCGGTTCGCCGCCCCCTTCTGCGAAACTGAGCTCTGGGGCATCACCGAACCCGGAGGCTCCTTGCGCGAACTGACGGTACAAGTCGGGGAACCGTCGGATCAATCCGTCGGCCAGATGATGGACGTGGCACGGGCGCTGGTAGGAGTCGTCGGATATCCCGAGTCGGGAGGGGCGTTCGCGAGATCCGCCCTCGACGAGCTCGGATGGCCGAGTGCGCCGGACCCCGCCACCCATGAGGAAGACGCCATCGTCGGCGCCATCCAGCTGGGAACCTTCCTCCACGACGACGGGTTCACCTTCTATATGGTGCCTGCCGTCTAGGGAGCAGTCCGTGCGATACGCACCGGTCAGCCGGTGACGAAGATCTCCACCCGGCGGTTCTGGCTGCGACCGGCCGGATTATCCGTACCGTCGGGGTTGGCGTTTGGCGCCTTCGGCGTGGTTTCACCCAGGCCGAAGGCGGTCAGCGATGCGTTGGGGAGCCGCTCGGCGAGGGCGGCCCGCACCGATTCGGCGCGGCGCTCCGAGAGCACGAGGTTGGACTCGGCCGAGCCGATGGAATCGGTGTGCCCGATGACCTGGATGGTGGGTGCGCTCACCCCCTCTTCGGTGATGGCAGCCACCACGGTGTCGAGCGTCTCGGAGGCTGCCCGCGTCAGATTTGCCGAGCCGAACTCGAAGAGCACCGTTTCGTCCAGCGCATACACCGACAGCTCGTCGGTCTCCCCGACGCTGATGCCGTCGTCGATCTGGTCAAACGGCAGATCGATGACCGAGCTCGACAAACAGAACGCATCGAGATCGAGGTCGAGCCCGCCGAGATCCGGGGCAACTCCGATGTAGATGGCGCCGTCACAGTCCTCGGCTGCCAGGGGTCCGCCGGCGGCTCCCGCCACCTGCCATCGGCCGGATTTCCCACCATCACGCCACTCGCCCGAGCCGGTGCACGTCGCCCACCGGAAGGTGCCACTGATCTCCGCGCCCCCGCCGGTGGCAGGCTCCACGGACCCGTCGGAGGTGACGGAGCCGGCCGGCGTCAACGCGATGTCGATGTTCCCGATCCGTACGCCGCCGGACCCCACCGAGAGCGCTCCGGCGGCGATCTCGATGCCTGATGTGCTGACAATGATGTCTTCACCGATGACCAGCCCGATTTGGTCGACCAGGCTGCCGATGGAAGCCAGGTTCGAGAGGTCAATGTCGAGAGTGTCGGGACCGACGAACGCAGCCGCCAGCGATCCCCCCTCATCGAGGCTGAGCGCGAACGGCCCTGACCGATCCCCGCCGAACGTTCCGAGGAAGAAACCTGCACAGTCCGACCGGCCGGTGTCGCCCCCGGATTCCTCCTCACCGCCGCATCCACCGGCGGTCAAGAGCAGGGCAATTGCCAGAACCACGAGATGTCGCGTCGTTCGCAACGCTCCCTCCTGTCGGCTACTGCGAATACTGGCACATGAGGACGCCTCGTTTCCGGGAATCGGTGGGCGGTCGCGAAGGGCAATTCGCCTCTGCTCGGAAGCGACCCGGACCCGTACGTTGCAGGTGTTGGCGCCGGCGACGCGACAGGAGGGTCCTATGGCACGCGACGTGTTCATATGCCACTCAACCGAGGATCGCTCGGTCGCCGGCGCGCTGGTTCCGGCGCTGGAGGACCGGAAGATCTCCTGCTGGATCGCCCCTCGCGACATCATGCCCGGGGCGGATTATGCGCAGGCAATTGTCGATGGGATCTCGGCTGCGAAAGCCCTGGTGCTGGTGTTCTCGGCGCACGCCAACGCCTCGCCGCACGTCAGCCGCGAGGTCGAGCGGGCCGTTGCGCGAGGTCTGCCCATCATCCCCTATCGCATCGAGGACGTGGAACCGGCTGCCTCGCTGGCCTATTTCACTCGCAGTGCTCGGTGGATAGACGGCACCACCGGAGACCCGGCCGCCCTGGCAGCCGAACTGGGGAGAGTGATTGGGGTGCCGGCGTCTCCCCAGATGACCGGCAACCCGCGGGAGGCAACTCGGGAGATATTGAAGGATCTGATCGAACGGTACGGGACCGACTTGTCGGACGACCCCCGGCGACTCCAGGCTTTGTTGCGGGACGTGGCCGGAGAGCATCGGGCCGAGGTGGCGGTGCTGGTGGCCGCCGCCGAAGAGGGAGTGGGGGCGGCCCTCCTGCAGAGCTCTGAGGGCCTGACCCCCCAGATGGGGGAGCGTCTCGTGATTCGCCTGCAACAGAACCGGGCGCTCGCCGAGGACGCGGCCCGTTGGGCGGTCGATTCGTGGGTGCACGGGCTTGGTTTGACCGAGTTTGCGCAGCCGGAACCATCTATTGCCGCGGTCGCCACCCCCGACGAAACGGTCGGAGTGGGCCCGGTCGAATCGACCGTCCGGCCAACTCAGCTGCCGGACACCATCGGCATGGCGGCCGCCGCCGAACCGCACCCCGTCCCCGCCCCGCCGCCACCGGCTGTTGCCCCGGCAGCCGGCCCGGCAGCAAGACGGAGGCCGGCGGCGGCCTTCATCGGTGCCGCCGCCGCCGTGGTTCTGCTGGTCGGAGGAGCCGCCGGGTGGGTGGCCATGCAGGGCTCAGATGATGCGGCTGCGTTCGCGCCGGACGAGATCTTCCTCGAGCCGGCCGGCGTGGTAGTGCACCCGTTCACGTCGAGCCTGCTGGCGACCCGGCCGGATCCGGTTCCCGGTCCGCCCACGACGTTGACCACAGAGGGCGTCGCCACTCTCGTCCTCCTGGAGGGATCGCACGAGCTGAACTACGCCGCCGACCGGGGCAACTCGGCGTGTGATGCCACCATTCTTCTCCGCGATCTCGACGACGCGCCGGCCACGGCGCGCGCCTGGGCCGAGGCCCAGGGCATCGACGCGGCCGCGGTTGGGGACTTCGTCGCAACGTTGACCCCGGCGTTCCTCACCAGGGATGCGCGGGTCACGTCCCACGTGCTCGACAACGGGCAAGCCGTCCCACGCCAGGCCCTCCTGGAGGAGGGGACGGCCGTGCTGGTCGCCCCAACGGGCGAGCCCCGGGTGCGGTGCGCCTCCGGCAGCCCGCTCACGCTCCCGGTCGCAGCCGCGGCCCCAACCTACGTGGGCGTTGCCTGGCCGGGGTTCGATCCCGCTTCGGCCGTCGAGATCACGCCGTGTGACGAGCCCATCACCGAATTCGTCTTCCGGGATGCCCGCACCGGCGAACCGTTCGTACGGCAAGTTGGCCTGGACGTGACGGGGGATTCGGATGTCACCACCACGACGCTTGCCCCGACTACGACCACGCTTCCACCGACCACCACCACAACGACCACCACCACTACCACCACGCTGCCGGTCGCCGACTATGACGCAGCCGGGGACGGTGCGGTCAGCGCCTCGTCGCGGCTGTGCGGCTCCTATGCGGCCGGCCGGGCGGTGGACGGCGATGTCACCACCTCGTGGATCTCCGGGCGGGGCGATTCGCAGTCGTCGACGTTCAGCTGGACGGCAACTCAGGATGAGTTCATCGGCCGGGTCGTCATTGTCTCCAACGCCGCCAATGCGTCCGTCAGCCGCCGCACAAATCATGGATTCGCCTCGGTAACGATCCAGGTCGTCGACGGTTCGGGCACGGTGGTCTTCGAGCAGGAGGTCGAGCTGCCGGGCACCCCCGATCCGGACGTCGTCGTCGAGCCCAACGTGGTCGGCCGCACCGTGCAGCTTTTCCTGGTGGGACCCGAGACTCCGTCGGCGTCGGGGTTCGCCGAACTCAACGTGTGGGTGGCACGCTAGCTGTCGATCCATCGCGCCGATCCATCGTTCGCAATTGGGCGTAGTGTCGGGACGATGGAGACGACGTTTCTGGGTGGCGTCGGATGGTGAGCGAAATGTCGCTCCGGGGCCGATTGACGTCTCCCGGTCCAAAACGGATCCTGGCACTGGACGGCGGCGGAGTACGCGGCGCCCTCTCGCTCGGCTTCCTGGAACGCATCGAGACGCTGCTCCGGGATCGCTACCAGAATCCCGAGTACCGCCTGAGGGACTATTTCGACCTCATCGGCGGAACGAGCACCGGATCGATCATTGCTGCGGCCCTCGCGGTTGGCATGGAAGTCGCCGAACTGCAGGACGCCTACCGGACTTTGGGACCTGCCGTCTTCAGCCGCCGGAGCCGCCACGTTCACAAGCTGGAAGCCTGGTTCGATGCCGGGCGGCTCGAGACGGAGCTCTACCGCCACCTCGGTGACCTGACCCTGGGTGGCGAGGAAATCAGCACCGGATTGTGCATCGTCACCAAGCGGGCCGATACCCGGAGCACGTGGCCACTCATCAATCATCCCGACGGGCAGTTCTTCGCCGACAACCGCGACATCCCCCTTCGCAAGGCGGTCCGGGCCAGCACCGCGGCGCCCGCACTGTTCCGACCGGAAGCGCTCGGTGTCGGCCAGGCGGAGATCGGAGCCTTCGTCGACGGTGGAGTCAGCATGGCCAACAATCCTTCGATGCTGCTCCTGCTGGTGGCCACTCTCCGGGGCTTCCCCTTCCATTGGGAGACGGGGGAAGACCGGCTCCTGTTGGCATCGGTGGGAACCGGCACCTGGTCACAGGCCCTCCCGGCCCGGGTGGTGCTCAATCGCAAGGTTTGGAGCTGGGCCCTGGAGGTCCCGTCGATGCTCATCGCCGACGCCGGTTTGCAGGCCCAGCTCCTGCTGCAAGCCCTCTCACGGTCTCCGACCCCGTGGCCGATCGACGCCGAAATGGGCGATCTCACCGACGATGTCATCAGCGGGACCCCGCTGCTCCACTACCTCCGATTCGATGGGGTCCTCGAGGCCGACCAGTTGCAGGAACTCGAGCTCAGCGATCTCGTGCCGAAGGTCGAACAACTGCGGGACATGGCCAACGGGAGCAACGTCGCCGACCTGATCGCCGTGGGCCAGGCGGCCGCACGAGCCCAGGTCGAGGAGTCACACTTCCCGGCCGTCTTCGATATCGCCGTGCCCTAGTTCCCAGCCGCCCTTTACCCGGACGCGACGAGCATCCCGACCGACACGTCATCGCCCGATCCGAGCTCCGAGACCTCTCCGAGCCACCCTTCCAGCTGCGCATTGACCTCTTCGAGCCCGTTGGCACGGATGATGGCCAGCAGGTCAGATCCCACCTGGAGGAAGCCGGCGTCGTCCTCAAACGAGTTGGCATAGCCGTCGGTGGCGGCCAGCACCAGGGCGGGACCTTCGGCGTCGGCCGGCAGGCACCGCGTACGGGCGTCTCGCCAGGCAGACGGGCGAGCCAGGGAGGCGGTGGCGTTGCCGACGGCCCGGGGATCCGGCGGCAATGGGCGGGTCACCAGCCCACCGGCCGAAACTGTCAGGATGTCCCCATCGCCCACCTGGAGGACCACGACCTCCCGGTCGTCGGCGCCGGCCAGCAGCAGGGTGGTGCCGTAGGCGAGCGCCGGTCCCTCCAGCACCTCCTGGCGGGCCTCAGGGCCCTCCGCTTCCTCGAGGCGCCTCAGCTCCTGGTCGGAAAACGGCTCGTTGTCCAGGTCGGAGCTCACGGCTTCCATCCACGCCGCGGCGAGCCGACGGGAGAGTTGTTCCCGGCCGGCGGCACTGCGGTCGGAATCGGCCTGGGACATGAGCTGCGACATGAGGGTCAGCCCAACCTCAACCGCGATGCGGGCACCGGTTTTGCTGCGGAAGCACCGGTTGCTTCCGTGGCCGTCGGCCACCGCGGTGGCGGCGAACCCTGCCGCGCCGGTCGGCGGGTTCCAGAGCACTGCGTCTTGATTGGGGATGCCGTGACGCACGTGCAGTGCCCCCCGTACGGATCCCCCCGTCGCCTGCCAGGATCGCGTCACCACACTGGAAGCGCCTCGGGATCCTTCACCGGCGGCGGAGCGGGAACCGAGACGGTGTGGCCGGCGGCCGGGCTCGACGACGCCCGCAACCCGGCCGTCGAGGCCCACCGCATGCGTTCCACGAGAGCTTCGGGATTGCTGGCAGAGACCGGGCGATACTCGAGGTGGTCGATGAAGCTCTGGAGGACATCCTGGTCGGCATCGCGGCCGATGGCGATGGCCATCCGGATGGCCTTCTTGCCCCACGGCTGGTCGAGGAGCTCGCGCAACCCGCCCTGGAAGTCATCGGTCGGCTGGCCATCCGAAACCAGCACGAGCACCGGCGGGAGGGCCCGGTCGGGCATGGGAGGCTGGTGCAGCTCGGCGGCGACCAGTCGCAATGCGGCCCCCATATCGGTGACGCCTCCGGCTTCGACGTCGGTCCAGGTGAACTCGTGGACCGGGGTCGGCTCGGCCACGTGCCAGGCGGCATCATCGGCGAACCGCACGACGCGGACGAAGACCTCGGCGTTGGCGTTGTCGTCGGCGGCCCGCCGCATGTGGGGAATCGCCTCTCGAATCGACGTGTTGAGGGCCTGGATCTTGCCGTCCATCCGCATCGACCCGGAGCAGTCAACCAGGAAATAGAAGTAGAGGGGCCGCTTCGCAAGCTGGCCACCGGGACGTACGGTCATGACTCTTTGGAGACTAACGGACCGCAAAGGCGGGTTTCCGAACACGAGTAGAGTCGGGAGGGTGAGCGGGCCGCGAAATACGTGGTCAGGGCTGACCGTGGGAACAGTGCTTCGGCCCGAATTCGGGACGACGGAGTACCAGACAGTCGAGCTGCTGGGTGAGGGTGGCCAGGGTCAGGTCTGGCGGGTGACACCGAGCAGGGGCGCGGGACCCGACTACGCCCTCAAATGGTATTTCCCCGATACTGCCACCGACGAGCAATGGCAGGCGCTGTCACGCCTGGTGGAAGGGGGCGCCCCGGACGCTCGTTTCCTCTGGCCGCTCGAATTGGCCCGTGCTCCCGGGAAAGACGGTTTTGGCTACCTGATGGGCCTGCGAAGCCCCAACTTCCACAGCATGGTGGATGTGATGCGGCGGGAAGTTGAGCCCAATTTCCGGACCCTGACCACGGCGGGATTCGAGCTGGCGGACGGATTCCTCCAGCTGCACTCGCGCGGGTTGTGCTACCTGGATATCAGCTTCGGGAACATGTTCGTTCAGCCCGAGGACGGGCGGATCCTCATCTGTGACACCGACAACGTCCGTGTGGACGGACAGCCGGCCAGCATCGCCGGCACCCCGAAATTCATGGCACCCGAGGTGATACGCGATCTTCTCGCGAACCGGATCCCCCGACCGAACCGCAAGACCGACCTGTTCTCGCTTTCGGTCCTGCTGTTCTACATGTTCATGATGCATCACCCGTTCGAGGGACGGCGCGAGGCCGAGATCGCCTGCCTCGACGCCGAGGCTCAGAATCGGTTGTACGGCGCCGACCCGGTGTTCATTTTCAGCCCGGACGATGAATCCAACCGCCCGGATGCCCGTCTCCATCCCAATCCGCTTGCTTTCTGGCCCATCTATCCACAGTTCTTGCGGGATCTGTTCACCCGGGCCTTCACGGTGGGTATTGACAACCCCGACGACGGCCGTGTGCAGGAGAGCGAGTGGCGCAAGGCGATGGCCAACCTGCGTGATGCGATCACCAACTGCCCGGGGTGCGGCCTCGAGAACTTCCTCGACCCGGCCGGTTCGGCGGGCACGGGCGCCAGGTCCTGTTGGAACTGTGACGCCGGTCTGGCCGATCAGGCCCGCTTGACGATCGAAGGCATCAGCGGACGGGTCGTCGCCCTCAATGCCGACACCTACCTCTTTCCCCATCACATCGAGGGTGACCGCTACAACTTCCGGCGGCCGCTGGCGATGGTCGACCGCCATCCCCGCGATCCGAGCATCTGGGGCCTCAAGAACCTGTCGACCAGCAGGTGGAAGGCGATCATGCCGGACGGGAAGGGTTGGGACGTTCCCCCCGGGCGCAGTGTGACCCTGGCCCCCGGGGTTCGCGTCCGCTTCGGCTCCAAGACCGGCATCATCGGCGGACGGGTCGTGGCGGCGGGAAACCTCACGGTAGATAGCGGTAGTCTGGGCGGCGAGCGTTAGGCGAAGGGAGTGTCGGTGGCCTCCGTGCACATTCGTGTGTCCGGGACCGACCATATCGCCACCGAAGGCGATGTCGTAACGATCGGACGCGATCCGGCGGCGACCATATCGGTCGAGGCAGACGGAGTATCTCGTCGGCACGCTCGGGTTCGGGTCGTCGACGGCCGCTGGGTGCTGGAGGACGACGGCAGCCGTTTCGGCACCTTTCACAATGGCGCGCGGGTGGAACAGGTCATCGTCGACGGTCCGACGACGGTGCGGCTGGGTGATGCGTCCAATGGTCTCGAGGTGGCCCTCGCACCGGCCGCCGCCGTCCAGCCCGGTGGGCCCCGCCCGGTCGGCGCCCCGGTCGAGACGCGGGGACCCGCCGCCCATACCGTCGGCACGCTGCGCGACGTCAGGAGCGTCCACGTTGCCAGTGCCGTCGTCCGCATCGGCCGCGCCCCCGACAACGACATCGTGCTCGACGACCTCGTAGTGTCCCGCCATCACGCCGAATTGCGCGGCACGCCTCAAACCGGGTTCGAACTGACCGACCTCGGGAGTTTCAACGGCACGTTCGTCAACGGGTCGCTCGCCGATCGTGCTCGGTTGAGCGAGGGCGATGTCGTGAGCGTGGGTCACCACCGCCTGCGGCTCGTCGGCGGGACCCTCGAAGAGTACGTGGAGACCGGTGACGTCTACCTGGAAGTCCACGACCTCGGTGTCACCACTCCGGCCGGACAGCGAATACTCGACGGCGTGAGTTTCGCCCTGCCGGAGAGAAGCCTGCTCGCAGTGGTCGGTCCCAGCGGGGCAGGCAAGTCGACGCTGCTCAATGCCTTGACGGGCTTCCGGCCCGCTCACGACGGGACGGTCCTGTACGACGGACGGGATCTCTATCGCTCCTACGCCGACCTGCGACAGCGCATCGGGTTCGTCCCCCAGGATGACATCCTCCATACCGAGCTGACGGCCCGCCAGGCCCTCGACTACGCCGCCCAGCTCCGGTTTCCTCCCGATGTGACCCGCGAGCAGAGACGGACGCGGGTCGATGAGGTGCTCGAAGAGCTCGGTCTCAGCCACCGAGCCGATTTGGCGATCACGAGGATGTCGGGCGGCCAGCGCAAGCGCTGCAGTGTCGCAATCGAGCTCCTCACCAAGCCGTCCTTGCTGTTCCTCGATGAGCCGACCTCCGGCCTTGACCCGGGCTACGAGCGCTCGCTCACCAAGCTGCTCCGGGACCTGGCCGACGGCGGCCGCACGGTGATCGTGGTCACCCACAGCGTCCAGAGTCTCGACCTGTGCGATCGCATGATCTTCCTCGCCCCCGGAGGCCGAACGGCCTTCTTCGGTCCCCCCGACGAAGTATCGGAGTACTTCGAGCGGCCCACCTACGCCGACGTGTTCGAAACGCTCGAGGTCTCACGCGACGCCGATTGGAGCGGCCAGTTCCGCCAGCACCCGGCCTATCAGCGGTACGTGGCAACCCCGCTCTCGTCGGCACCCCACGCCCTGGATGCCGGCGAGCGCGAAACCGCCCGGCCGATCAAACGCCAGGGCTGGTGGCGGCAGTTCTCCACCCTCGTGCGGCGCTACCTGGCCGTGCTTCGCAGTGACCGCAAACTGCTGCTGGCCCTGATCCTGCAGGCGCCGATTCTCGGACTGATCATGATGGTGTCCCTCCCTCCCAAGGAGCTCGTACCGCTGGCCGAAGGGGAGCTGACACGGTTTTCACAGGCGACCGCGGTGCTCATCGTCCTCATCGTCGGTGTGACCGGTCTCGGCCTCGCCGCCTCCATCCGGGAAATCGTCAAGGAGGCCGCCGTCTATCGGCGTGAGCGATCGGTTGGGCTCTCCATCACCGCCTACGTGGCCTCCAAGGCAGTCGTGATCGGCGCGATCGTCTCGATCCAGTGCACCATCCTCGTCCTGGTGGCCGTGCTTCCCCAGGGATCCGGCTGGGGGGCGGCGTTCCTGCCATCGGGTCATCTGGAATTCGTGATCGGGCTCGGATTGGCGGGATTGGCCGGAATGTCCGTCGGTCTCATGATCTCGGCGGTGTCGAGGAATGTGGATCGAGCGATTTCCCTGCTGCCGCTGCTGCTGATCATCCAGCTCGTGCTGTCGGGCGCCTTCAAGAACGTCAACGAGACGCCGGTGATGCGCGAGGCCAGCTACCTGGCGAGTGGCTTCTGGGGGTACTCGGCGGCGGCGTCCACCATCGACCTCAATCAGCTGCAGGCACTGAATGACTGCCTGTCGGCCGACACGAAGATCAATTCGACGGAAGACGTGGGCGACCTGCTCGAATGTGCGCTGGAGCAACGAGCCGCCGATCAAGGAGAACCGGTCACCCAACTCGAAGCCGCCCTGATCGAGTTCGGACTCCCGGCCGACCAGGCCGCCCTCCTGGCGGCCGAGGCGCAGGCAGCTCGGGGCACCGATGATTCGGTGGAGACGGCAGGCGACCGTTCGCCGTTGCAGTTCTGGGATCAGACACCGCGGGACTGGTTGATCAATGTCGGCGTGCTCGGCGGCATGCTCTTCCTCGGACTCCTGGGCGCGGTCGGCGCGCTCAAACGCAAGGACGGCCAGGGCGACTGACCGCGGCGTCGGCCTTTCAGCCGAAGTCGAGGACGGCCAGCAGTTCGTCGCGGATACTCTGATGTCCGTATTCGTTGGGATGGAGCGTGCCGGTGGTTGCCAGGTCGACGGGCCGGAAAGTTTCGCCCGGAGCACCCTGAATCAGCGCCGATTCGTCTGCTCGCCGAAACCAGCGCACCGACGGGTCGTCGGGAACCATCACTTCGGACGGGAACGGGTTGCCCGGGTAGGCGGTGGCCGGGTACGGGTCGGTACCGCAATATCCGTGGCTGGCGAAGTCGTCGAGATGGCCATCGACGAACACCCATCCGTGAACGGCGGCCGCCGCCGCCATCGCCCTTTCGAGCGGCTCGATGACCCGGTCGACCACTTCGAGGATCTCCTCGCGGTCGGCCTCGAGGCCGGGAACCAGATCTTCGGCAGCCACCTCACACAGGTCGTCGCCGGACCCCACCGCGGAGGGATAGCCGACGAGGTACACCTGCTTGACGTCGAGCCGGGTGCGGATGGCCTGATCGAGCGCCGCATACTTGTCGGCGAGCTGGTCGAGGCCCGCTTCGGCCCTCCCCAGCACCTCATTGATGGCGATGTCGTAGGCGAGGCGGAAGGCGAGGTCGGGGTCGGCGAGCACGAGCCCGCCGATCAAGACGTTGAACCCGACGTCGTTGCCGCCGATGCTGATGACGAGCGCATCGATGGTGCGGTTACAGCGCGGCCCGGCCGTGGTTGGAGCGCAGCCCAGCATGGCGGCCACGTCCTCGATCTGGGGAACCGCAGGCGGGCTTTCGGACTCCGAACCCGGGTGCGGCCCGAGCAGACCCTCGTCGATCTCGGCGCCGGATCGGGCCGTGAACAGCACCGTCACCGATGACTGTTCGTCGAGGCCTTCCAGCATGAGCCCGGCCTGTGGCACCGCGGCCAGCGTGGAGCGGTGGGCCAGTCGATGGCCGTCGGCGACGGGCCCACCGGCACCGTCGTCGGCCCAGATTCCGACCACCCGTTCGACCCGCCCTGAGCTGTCGACCTGGTTGCTTTCCGGGTTCCCCTCGCCGGAGGCGTACGAGTCGCCGATCCCCACCAGCAGGTGGTCTTCGACGGCGATTCGCTCCGTTGCGGTAGCTTCCCGGCTTCCGGCGGAAACGGTGAGCGACACGAGATACTCGCCTTCTGCCACCTGCACCTCGGCTTCGGCCGATTCGGATGTGGCTCCGGCCACGACTTGGGATCCGCTCCGCACCTCCCATTGATAGGTGTCGATCGGTCCCACCTCCGAAATCGAGCCGGCGCCCGACAACAGGACGGTGAAGGTAGGGGCCTGCGCCGGACACCCGGTAGCGCAGGAGCCGGCGGGGAGGTTCTGGGCGTATTCGGCGCTGTTCGGGACATCGATTCGCCCGTCTTCGTTGCCGTCGAGGCCGAAGCGGGCCGGCATCGACCATTCAATCTCCGCGAAGAGGCGAAGCGCGGTCGTGGTGGGCTGCAGGGTGGTCGTGATGGGTGGCAGGCTGGTGGTATCCCCGGCGCCGGGGGCCGGGCCCTCTTCGGCCCCGTCACACGAGGCGGCGATGAGCGCGACGGCGGCCACTACGACGAATGCACGCCTCAGCATCACTCTTTGAACCTACACCCGTCCCGCCGGGCCCGCCGAGGCCCGGGACCGCCGGCGGCCGCGAGGACCTCGGTGGTGATCACCTAGCATCAGCTGCGGAGCATGAACGAACGTGACCACGCCGAGGTGCGGGATCTGGTGGCTCGTGGCGAGTTGCTGGCTGCGTACGACCGGGCCTCCCAGCTTCTCGAGCGAGCGCCGGAAGACCCCCACCTTCGGTACCTGGCTGCTCTGGCGCTGGCCCGGGCCGGAGCCCCCCAACAAGCGGGTGCCCAGCTCGCCGGCCTCGACCGGGGCGCCGTCGCCGCCCTGAACGCTCCCCGGCTCGAAGAGGACGTGGATGCGCTGGCCGCCCGCTTGGTGAAAGACCTGGCTTTGACCCGGGAGGGGGAGGAGCGCCATCGCCGCGCCGATGAGGCGTCGCGGCTGTACGAAGCCGTCTACCGTCAGCACGGCAGCTCGTTCGCCTGCATCAACGCCGCCACCATGGCGCTGGTCGCCGGCCAGGTCGACCGGAGCGAAGCACTCGCCCGTGAGGCTTTCGACCTGGTCTCGAGGCCCCCGGAGGGAGACGTGGACCCCGACGACGCCTATTGGCGGGAGGCCACCCGGGCCGAGGCTGCGCTGCTACTCGGGGATCTGGATGCCGCCGGTCAGGCGTTACGGGACGCGGTCCCCGCCTCCGAGGGGAACCCGGCGTTGCGAGCGACGACCCGTCGCCAATTGCGGCTCATTTGCAGTGAAACCGGGCGGGACCCGTTTCTGGTTGAAATGCTGCCGGTCCCGTCGGTCGTGCACTACACCGGGCATCGCTTCACCGCCCCCGGCGAGGATCAGGACGCCTTGCGAGCGGGCGTCAACGCCACCCTCGATGCCATCGGCGCCACCATCGCCTTCGGTTCCCTGGCGTACGGAGCGGACATTCTCGTCGCCGAGGAGGTGCTGGCCCGCGGCGACAGCCTCCATGTGGTGCTGCCGTGTCCCGCCGACCAATTCCTGGAATGGTCGGTGGCACCCGGTGGTGAGGACTGGGTGGACCGCTTCAACTCCTGCCTGGAGATGGCGACATCGGTCTGGTGTGATCCGAGCTATGCACCGGCTGACGAGCCGGTCTTGTACGCCTTTGGCTCGCACCTGGCGATGGGGCATGCCGCCATGGCGGCCGAAGCGCTCACGGGCGTTGCCCTGCAGGTGGCCCTGTGGGACGGGGAGGACGGGGAATCGGAGGCGGGCACCGGCTCCGACGTCCGGTTCTGGCAGCAGACCGGACGCAGGACCGAGGTGGTTCCATGCCCGCACCCCGAAATCGAGGGGTCGCCGATGACTCGCCCACCGGGCCCTCCGAGGGAATTGCGGGCCATGGTCTTCGCCGACTTCCGCGGTTTCAGTCTGCTGGATGAGCGACAGGTCTTCGTCTTCTTCGAATCGGTGATGGCGGCGATGGCGGCGTCGATCGACCGATCCGGAGACGAGGTTCTGTTCCGCAACAGCTGGGGAGATGGGCTCTATCTGGTGTACCGCACCGTGCGGGGCGCGGCGGCGGGCGCCCTGGCCTTGCAGGAGGCATTCGGCGGTCTCGACCTCGAGGAACTCGGCCTCCCCTCCGGGATGGGTCTGCGGGTCGGTGTCCATGCCGGACCGGTGTTCGCGGCGATTGACCCGATCCTGGGGGAGCGTTCGTTCTTCGGCACGCATGTCACGCGAACGGCCCGTATCGAGCCCCGCACGCCTCCCGGCGAGGTCTACATGACGGCATCCTCGGCTGCCCTCCTGGCACTCGACCCGGTCCCGGACATGGCGCCTGAGTATGTCGGCCATTTCGCAACGGCCAAGGAGTTCGGGGTCTTCCCCATGTATGTCCTGACCCGGCGGTAGTCCGATCACCCGTCCGAAGGACTAGCGTCGGTATTCGGAAGCGATGGGCGCGGGAGGTTGGACGCTCCAGTGGAAACCCCAGGAGCAGCTGCGGGACTCACCCTGAAGCGATCGGACATGCCCGCCCTCTTCGACGCCGCAGACAAGGCTTCGGTCAGTTCCCGGGCGGTGTTCTTCGGGATCGTCAAGGCACAGGTCGTGCTCCTCCTCACCGGTGTGCTCTCCGGCACGATCGCCACGGCGACCGACGTCGAGCAGGTGGCGATCGTGGGGGTGGCCGCTTTCATCGCCGTCGCGGCACTGCGGGTGTATTCCCGCCTCTCCAGTGTCGAAGCCTCGTGGTATGACGCCCGGATGGCCGCCGAATCGGTCAAGAGCTTGTCGTGGCGCTATTCGATCGGCGGTGAGCCGTTTCCCATCGGGAGCCTGACCGCCAAGGAGGCCGACGCCCTCTTCAACGCCCGCCTCTGGGAGCTGCTTTCCGACCTCGGCAACCTGCGGACGCCGCCCAGCCGCGGCGCCCACTATCAGATCACACCCGCGATGCGTCAGCTGCGTCAGGCCGGCCTCTCCGTCAGGAAGACCGCCTACGAGCAGGATCGCGTCGGCGACCAGGCGTCGTGGTATGCCGAGCGCGCCCGAAGCAACGAACGCCAATCACGCTTCTGGGATGCGATGTTCGTGCTTTCGAGCGCGGTGGCGATCATGTTCGGCCTCCTGCAGGGCTTCGGTGCCATCCGCGTGAACGTGCTCGGAGTCGCCGGTTTCGTTGCCGCCCTCATCACCATGTGGACGGGAGTACGGCGCTACGACCGACAGGCGCGGGCCTATGGCATCACGGCTCACGAGCTGCTGGCGATGGCGTCGATCATGCAGCCGATCGAAGACGAGGAAGAATGGGCCGATTTCGTCGGCTCGGCAGAGGCTGCGGTATCGGAGGAGCACACCGGGTGGCGGGTATCCCGGGCGCGGGCATGACGGGACGGTAACCGGTCGCCGTTGAAGTGCGTAGGGTTGGCTCGTCGACTCGATGGCTGGGGCGGATATGGCCCATGACATCTTCATCTGCCATTCCTCAGAAGATCGCGCCGTCGCCCAGGCGCTGGTGGCAGGCCTCGAGAAGAGGGGAATCACGTGCTGGGTGGCGCCCCGCGATGTCATGCCCGGAGCCGACTACGCCCAGGCGATTGTCGGCGGCATCTCCGGGGCAAAGGCGCTGGTGCTGGTGTTTTCGGAGAACTCGAATGCATCACCCCACGTCAGTCGCGAAGTAGAGCGCGGCGTTTCCCGCGGCATCGACATCATTCCGTTTCGGGTCCAGGCGGTTGAGCCGTCTCGATCACTCGAATATTTCATCAGCAGTGCCCAATGGCTCGACGCCACCTCCGGCTCCGCCGAGGACCACGTCGGCGAGCTGGCCCGGGTCATCCGCAGTCGCATATACGGCGAGACCGACGATGGGCCCCGGGCGGCGACCCAGAACACGCTCCGAGACATCATCGCCCGGTACGGTCCCGAGCTCGTCGACGACTCGCGACGAGTGCAGGCGCTGCTTCGGGACATGGCCGGCGAACATCGGGCCGAGGTGGCGGCCCTGGTGGCCGCCGCCGAAGAGGGGGTCGGGGCCACGCTGCTGCAGTCTGCACAGGGCCTGACACCGGAGGCGGCGCAGCGGCTCGCCCGCCGGCTCCAGGAGAACCGGGCGCTCACCGAAGACGCCTCGGTGTGGGCGGTGGCTGCATGGCTGCACGCCCTCGGCGTCGAAGGCCCGAGCGAGGCCGACATGACCACCCCGATCTCCCCGGGCCGGGAATCGGAGGCGGCGGACGGGACCGGTCCACCACCGCCACCGGCGAGCCCACCCCCGCCCCCCGCCGACCCCACGGTCCCGGCGGCGGGAACCCCGGCTCCGGCGGGAGCCACCGTGCCGGCGGGGAAGACCCCGCCGCCGGTCGGCACCGACCCGGTCGGGGGAGCTTCGTCGCCGCGCCCGCCGGCAACTCCACCACCGAAGCCACCCCCCACCCCGCCGCCGTTCCGACCGCCACCCGGGGACGATGACGGCAACCGGAAGCGGCTGCTGGCGTTCATCGGCGGCGGCGCCCTGGTGGTGGCGGCCGTTGTCGGTGCCTTTGCGCTCACCGGGGGAGGCAGCGATGTCGTCCTGGGCCCGTCGGAGGTGTTTCTCGAACCGGTGGCCGAGGAGGGTCCCGACCCCTTCACCGAAAGCGTTGCCCGGGGAACCGCCGAACTCGTCCGCACCCTGCTCACCTTCCCGACCACGACGACCCGTCCCGATGAAGCCACGACGACGCTTCCCCTCGGTGCCATCCAGGCAGTCTCGGGCGCCGAAGTCGGCTTGTACGGTGGAACACGGGAACTCTCCCAGTGTGACGCCGACCAGATGATCGACTTCCTGGCGGAGAACGCCGAGAAGGCGGCAGCGTGGGCCGCGGTTCAGGGCATATCCGTCGAGGCCGTGTCCGGGTACATCTCGCAGCTGACGCCGGTCGTGCTGACCGGCGACACCCGGGTCACCAATCACGGGTTCCGCGGAGGAGAGGCCACCCCGCGTCAATCGGTGCTGCAGGCCGGGACGGCGGTCCTCGTCGACATCTTCGGGGTCCCGCGCGCTCGCTGTGCCTGCGGGAATCCGCTGGTAGAGCCGGTCGCGATCGCGGCCCCCAGCTTTGTCGGCGATGCTTGGGAGAACTTCGATCCGCTGGCGGTGCGGGTCATTCAGGCCACCGTGCCGGTCGACGACTTCGTCCTTGTCGACCTCACCAGCTCGGAGCGCTTCGTGCGCCCGGCCGGAAGCGCCGGATCGCGCGACGCGGCGGCACCGACGTCGACCACGATTCCTCCGGCCACGACGACCACCACGCTGACCACCAGTGTCGCCCTTCCACCCGGCGTCGTGCTGGGGACGGGCGATGTTCAGGTCACGCTGGCGTGGGACAGCCTGGCTGATCTCGACCTGGCGGTGGAGGACCCGCTCGGTGAGTTCATCTCCTTCAGTTCCCCGGTGTCCTCCAGCGGCGGGGAACTCGACCACGACGCCAACTACCCCTGCGACACCGCGTCGGCTCCCGCGGTCGAGAACATCTTCTGGCCCACCGGCCTGGCGCCACCCGGCGCCTATCGGGTCGGGGTCGGGTTTGGAAGCGATTGCGACGTCAACACCACGGACTACGAACTGATCGTGCAGGTGGGCGGCCAAATCGTGGAGCGGAGAACCGGGACGATCACCAGTGACGAATACCTCGAGGTGCCGTTCACCGTCAGCGTTCAGGGAGATCCGACCGACGTCACCTCCACCGGGACCGTGTTTGCATCATCGGTCTTCTCAGCGGACTTCGTCGAGCAATTGTCGATCGATGGAGACGTCACGACCTCATGGTTCTCGGCCGGCCCGGGGATCGACGGGCCGGTGTCGTCCTTCACCTGGCAGGCTGCTCAGGACGAATTCATCACCGGCATTGAGGTGGTTTCCAATGCCTCCCACCGGGTAGCGGAATTCCGGAGTGGCTTTGGGTTCACGGCGGTGACCGTCCAGGTGCTCGGATCAAGCGGCACGGTCGACTTCGAGCAGCGTGTCGAGCTGCCGGGAGCGCCCGATCCGACTGTCTCGGTCAACCCGAACGTGTTCGGTCGGACCGTCCAGCTGTTATTGGAGGGCCACGAGGATCCCAGCTGCGGCGGATTTGGCGAGCTCGTCATCACCGCCTTGCGGTAGGGGCAGAGGCGTCGCCGCCGACGTCGGCCTGCCTCGCTCTTCGGGTTTGGCGCTCCGGTGAGGAACGATCGGGGCGCCTATGGCGTTGGTCGAGTCATGAAGCGTGTCTCAGCTCTGGCGATGGTCCTGCTCGCTGCGCTCGTCCTCGCTGCATGTCGGACTTCGGCCGGTGGCCCGACGACTCCTCCCACCACCGTTGCTCCGGCAACGACTTCCTCCACCACGGAACCCGCCCTGGCCTCGCCCGCCGGGCAGTTCACCGCCACGAGAGCTGAGATCGAGGCCGCCATCGCCCAAATCGGCCCGATCTCCTCGCTCTCCCAGGCACGCTCGGTCGTGGCAGTGGTGGACGGCGGCACCGAGCCCGATCTGGCTCCGTATCTGTACGACATCGCCCGGCTGGCGGACGGCGAGACCTTCCTGGCTGCCATGGCCACTTTGGCCCGGGTCACCGAGGCGACGCCGCCGGCCGACGATTATCGGACCCTTTCCCTGTTCTTCGGCAATTGGATCATGGACAACGCCCCGGATCCCGGCCCCGACTACATCGCCTGGAAAGCCTCCCTGTTCGGGAATATCGACAGTGACTTCGAGTCCCTGATCGCGTCGGTGCCGGACCCGATCACCGCCTCCCGGCTGCAATGGGGCGGGGTGCTGCGGGGCGGCATCCCGGAGCTGAACGACGCCGAGACCATCTCGGTGGCCGAGGCCGATTACATGGTCGCCGACGAGGTGGTTTTCGGTGCCGTCGTCAACGGTGAGGCGCGCGCCTACCCGGTGCGCATCCTCGGCCACCACGAGCTCGCCAACGACACCCTGGGCGGCGAAGCGGTTTCGCTCGTCTATTGCACGCTGTGCCGTACCCCCGTTTTCTACCGCCGGCTCGTCGCCGGGCAGGTACTGGACTTCGAGACCTCGGGCCTGTTGGAGAACTCGAACAAGGTGATGGTGGACGTCCAAACCGACTCGTTGTGGAACCAGCTCACCGGTGAGGCGTTTGCCGGACCGCTCCGCGGGACGGTCCTGGAGCGATTGCCGATGACGGTGACGACCTGGGGGGATTGGATCGCCCGTCACCCCGACACCGACGTGCAGAAGATCCCCACGCTCGGTCTCGATCCCGATGACACGAGCCTCAACCCGACTGGTGGCTATTCCTACGAGCCCGGTGACGCCTATGCCGACTACTACGCCGGGAGCGGGCTCTGGTTCCCCACCTTCGAGGTGCCCGACACCTTTGCCGAAAAGGCCGAGGTCGTGACGCTGGATTACGCCGGGGGCCGTATGGCCGTCGGCCTGGAGGCACTGCTGGAGGCCGGCGGGCTCGTGACCACCGTTGGGGACCGCCCGGTGGTGTTTGTGGCTTCCGGGAACGGGGCTCGCGTGTATGAGTCGACCGAAGGGATCGAAGTTGTGGACGGGGCGGTGCTGTATACCGGTGCGGAGGCGACGGTGACCGAGGAAGCGCTCGTCTTGGCCGATGGAACCGAGCTGCGTCGACTCATCTCCGGGCAGTCGTTCTGGTTCGCCTGGTACGGCAACTTCCCCGACACCGACTGGTGGCCGCGCACCTGAGCCCACCGCCAACAACCCGTCGGGACGGATGGCTGGGCTCGGTTGGCGGAGTCGGGGTGGAGGAGGCCGCGTGCCGCCGGTAGCCTCATCGCCCCGGGAGCGCGAGAACGCGCCCCGGTGGAGGGACGCGTTCGCTCGAGTCTGCTTGATTCAGTCGCCGCCGAGGAGGCCGCCGAGCTTGTCGGTGAGGCCACCGAGCATGCCGCCGCCATCGTCTTCACCGTCGTCGTCGCCGCCTCCGGCGAACTTCGAGAGCTGGTCACCGAGCGGGCCGGGCAGCTTGTCTTTCATGAAGCCGACGACGGCCTCGATGGCCTTCTGGGCCTGTTCGGCCGAGATTCCGGCTTTCTCCTGCACGAGTTCGAGCAGCTTGTCCACATTGCCTCCTGGAAGTTGACTGGTTTGGAGGTTAGACACGTCGGCAAATCTGAAGTTCCCTTGAATCCGTTGCCGCGCTCGGAACCGAACGGAGCGGGTGGAGGGGGAGGTGGCGACGCATCCACCCGTAGCGTGGTGCCCTAACTGGCCCGACGCAGTTCCTCGTCGTGGGCGGCGGCGCGCTCGAAGGGAAGCGTGACCAGCAGGCTCGTTGGGCGGTAGGGGCCGTCGGATCCGAGCAGGTCGGCCACGAGAATGCCCCGCACCAGGTCATGGTTGCAGTGGTCCTCGCACCGTCGGTACGGGTCGTCGATGTGGTCGAGCTCGGAACTCATGTCCGATGTATCGGCAGCAAACTGGCTCGACTGAGGAGTGCTTTGTTGACCCGTGAACGGGCTAGTCCCAGCCGAGCTCGTGGAGCCGATCGTCGTCGATCCCGAGGTGGTGGGCGATTTCGTGGAGAACGGTGGCCCGGATCTCCTGCTCAAGATCGGGAACGGGGAGGCCGAGACTCAGGTGGGGGAGGCGGAAGATGACGATTCGGTCGGGCAGGGCCATGGTGTATTCGAAGCCCCGGTCATGAAGGGAGACACCCTCATAGATGCCGAGAATGTCCTCCCCGTGAGGGTCTTGCTCGGCGTTTGGCCGATCTTCGACCGTGACGATGACGTTGTCGAGGGCATCGAGCACCCACGCCGGCAACTGCTCGAGCGCCCGGTCGACGAGAGCTTCAAATGCCGCACGATCCATGCGTTCAGCCTACGAGGAGTAGGTTGCACCTATGCGAGATGCAATTGCTTCGTGGGTTCTGCGCTACGTCCAGGCGTGGGGGAGTAACCACCCCGACGAGATCGGCGAGCTGTTTGCCGAGGACGCCCGCTATTTCACCGAACCGTTCGCCGCCCCCTGGGAGGGTCGGACGGCCATCGTCCAGTGGTGGTTGCGCCATCGGGAAGAACCGGGAACCTGGAAATTCCGCTTCGAGGTTCTCGGCGTGGACGGCGACGTGGGGTTCGTACGAGGGTGGGTCGAGTACACCAATGAGTCCGACTACGAGAATCTCTGGGTGATCCGCCTGGACGAGAACGGCGACTGCATCGAATTCACCGACTGGTGGATGAGAGTTCCCGACTCAGCCGGCTGATCCGCTCCGGCCCGATTCGGACAAGGTGAGCGAGGCGGCACCGATCACCAGCGGTATGACGGCAAAGAGGAGAGCGGTGGTGCGGTATTGGCCGACACCGCTGCGCACCAGCGAAAACGCCAGCGGTCCCATCGCCGACGCCCCCACCCCGATGAACGTGGACAACCCCTGGATGGCGCCGATGTTGGCGAGGCCGAACCAGCGGGGAAGCACGGTGGCCGCCAGCGGCCGTTGGGCCCCGGCGGCGGCGCCGAGCGTGACTGCGTAGAGCACTACCTGCCAGCCGGGCTCGACGATTTCGACCATGACCAGTCCGGTGGCCAGCAAGCCCATCGAGGCGGCCAGCAGGAAGCGGACCGGGATCCGGTCCGACAGTGCCCCTACGCCGAGTCCGGCGAGGATGGCCCCGATCACCTGCGGCAGGAACATCGTGGCCGCTTCCGTCGAGGACAGGCCGGCCTCGCCGAGAATCGAGATCTGGTGGAAGTTGAGGGCGGTGATGAGCATGGCGGTGGTGGCGACGGTGAGGCTCAGCACCCAGAAGCGGATCTCGCCGGCTGCCTGGCGCCGGGAGTGGGAGCGGTCGGACTCGGCGTCGGCGGCAGGTGCTGCCTTCGCGTCACCGTCGATGTGCTGCCCGATGTGGGCGGGGCGGTCGATGATCCCGAACCACCCGATCGGAACCACGATCAGCCAAACGGCTCCGGCTGCCAGCAGCCATGCGGTCCGCCAGCTGTAGGCCTCGATGGCGAGATTGAGCAGGATGGGAGCCAGGCTCATGAGCGCGCTCACCGCCGTCATCATCAGGCCGAACACAAACCCGCGCCGGCGTCGGAACCAGTGCGTCACCGCCACGGTGCTGACCAGCGACAGCGACCCCTGGCCGAGCCAGCGGATGGCCGTGAAGCCGATTGCGAGGGTGATGAAGCCCTGCACGCCGCTCATGACGACGAGCCCGGCACCGAACCCCAGGCCGATGAACGACATCGCCCGCCGGGCCCCGATCCGGTCCACCCAATGCCCGACCGAAGGCAGGGCGAGCGCACCGAGCAACGTGCCGATCAGGTAGGCAGTGGAAACCTGCGAGCGGGTCAGGTTGAGGTCGCCGATCAGCGGATCGACGAACACCGATACTCCGATGGTCTGCCCCGGCCCGGTCATGGCGGCAGTGATGGTGGCCAGCACCGCAATGCGCCAACCGACGAAGCGGCGGACCGTCGCGGTCGTTTGGGTCATGGCGGTCCTCGCATCTGGCACGTCCGGGAACTTTACGCCGACAACCGCCTGCAATCGTCCCGGCGACAAAGGCCGGTCGGCCCTGGTGGGCCAAACTCCCGGTTGGTCTACTGGTGGATGGCATCACCGCTGAGATCAGGGGAAGGCTATGGAGGAGAACAGAGAGTCAACCGAGCACTACGAGTTGAGTGGCGAAGAGGTTCTCGCCAAGATCAAGGAACTCGTGCATGAGGGCAACGTCCGTCGCATCATCATCACCAGCGACGAGGGCAAGCGACTCATTGAGATCCCGCTCACCGTCGGGGTGGTCGGGGCGTTGCTCGCCCCGGTGTGGGCTGCGATCGGAGCGATCGCCGCGCTGGTAACCAAGTGCACCGTCGAAGTGATCCGAATCGACGAGTGAAGCCCGAGGGGTAAAGGCCCCCGCCGTCCGGTTCCTCGGAACCTGATCTCGGCGCGGCAGGGGGCCGACTCTCAGGTCTCGGCTATTCAGCCTGCTCGGAAGTTGCCTGAGGGCTGGCCGATTTCAGGTTGGGGCCGAGACGGCCGCCGTGGCCGCAATGATGGCCTCATCTTGTCTCCAGCGCTCCCCGCGGCGCTGGGCGGCCGCGAAGGCCTCACCGTCCATGCGGCTCCGGAGCTCGGAGAGACAGGGGTCGGCGAACGCTCGGTATTGGCCGGGCAGCGACGGTTGGTGGAGGCAGAAGGCCAGGATTTCCGAGGCTCTTTCGTCCTGGGCCAAGGCTGCCATGAGGGCCCCGATTCCGGTCAGGGCGTAGAGCGTGAGGCCTCCCAGGCCCGACTTTTCGGCCTCTTCGATGGCCGCCCTTAGCCGAATGGCGGCCGTGTCGGTGTCACCCAAGCCGATTTCGGCGAACCCGATTCGGCACAGTGAGGCGCCGATTCCCCACCGATGGTTGACCCGCTCAAACAGCTCCAGCCCTTCGAGGCCATAGGCTCGCGCCTGTTCGTAGTCCCCGAGCAGCCAATGGGTCAAACTCAGGCGGCTGAGCGTGTACGCCTGGCCGGCGATGTCGTTGGTTTTGACGAACATCTCCCGGCCTTCGCCGTGATACTCGAGGGCCCGCCGGTGATCACCCATGGCGTCGGCGGCTACTCCCAGCTTGCTGAGGGCGAAGGCCTTGCCCCAGTGGTTCGTCGGGTTCGACATCAAGAGCAGGCTCTCGTCGAAGTGCCGTTTGGCTTCCTCGGCGTCGCCGAGTTCATAGATAACCCACCCGTACCACAGCAATGTGCTCGCCACCAGCATGCGGTCGCCCTCGGCGCGCCCGGCTGCCAGAGCCGAACCGAGGTACCTTTCGGCGTCCTCGTTGTTCCCACGTTGGGCCGCCAAAACGCCTTGGGCGTACCGGCAGAACGCCAGACCCCTCCCTCCGATAACCTCCCATGCGGGGAGAATTCGATCGACGATCGCTTCCCCCTCCTGGATCTGGGCGAGGGCGGCGAGGTAGACCGACAGGTAGGCGGCGGCCCAGAGATACGGCAGACCGGGCTGTCCCCCCTGGTCGACGGATGGGCCGGTCAATTCGACGAGGCGCGAAAACTCCTCCCATCCCTCGTACCAGCCAAGGTTCAGGTAGAAGCGGTGGGCGGCGTTCAAGACCGCAACCGCCTCTGCTGCGGGGAGGCCGGTCATGGCCCATTCGACGGCCGCTCGCAGGTTCTCGTGCTCTTCGGCCAGTTCGGCAGTGGCGTCCAGCTGATTGGGTCCGCCCATCAGGTCCTGTTCCCGCGTGAGCAGCCGCTGGACATAGAAGCGCCCGTGCCGGGCGGCAAGCTCGAGTTTCTCATCTTCGGGCACGAGTTCCTGTGCGTATTGCCGGAGCAGGGGATGCAACTCCAGGTCCCCATCCAGGGTCTGCCGCAGCAGCGAGCGCGATCGGAGCTCCATGAGGGTCCGGGTGGGAGCGTCGGTGATTTCGGCGGCGGCGTCCCGCGTAAACGGCGCCGGGAAGATGGAGAGGCGTCTGAAGGCTGATTGCTGTGCCTCCGTCAGCAGTTTCCAGCTCGAATCGAACACGGCCCGCAGGCTCCCATGCCGGTCGGTCTCGACGGTCGCGTCGCTCGCGAGGAAGTCGAGGCTGCGATCGATCTCATCGGCAATCTCGGCGCACGACAACAGCGTCACCCAGGCTGCCGCCAGCTCGATGCCGAGGGGGATGCCATGGACCAGGTGGCAAACCCGTGCCACGTTTGCCCGGTTGTCCTCGTCGATGCGAAACTGGGGCCGGGTTTGCCGGGCCCGGGCCTCGAACAGCTCCCACGCCGGCGGCAATCGTTCGCTCCCGGAGTGCGCGTCGAGATCCATGCCGCCCAGCTCGAGTATTTGCTCGCCGGCCACCCCGAGCCGCTGCCGACTCGTCACGACGATATCGACCTCGGGTACCGTCTGAATGAGTTCCGCGAACAGGCTCGCGGCCGGGATCAGGTGGTCGAAGTTGTCGCAAACCAGCAGCAAACCTTGACCGGCGAGGTAGTCGAACAGCTGCGTCTTGTGATCGACCACGGAGATGGTGTGCAAATCGAAGGTGAAGTCGAGCGCCTCGGCGATGGCCGGGATGACACCCTCTGGCTCCGCCACCACCGTCAACGGGACGAAGGCCACCCCGTGTGACCAGCGGTCGGCAAGGCGAGCGGCAGCCTCCACTGCCAGCCTGGTTTTTCCGGTACCGCCCGGTCCCAGGACGGTGAGCAGTCGGCAGTCATCGTTGGTGAGGAGGTCGGTGATCTCGGAGATTTCGCGGTCCCGCCCGACGAAGGAAGTCTGATAGGAAGGCAGGGCCCGGCGTTCGAAGGCTTTGGTCCGCAGCGGCGGGAACCCGGACGAGAGCCCCGGCCCGGCTAGTTGGTAGATGTGATCGGATCGGGCCAGGCTGCGGAGGCGGTGCGAGCCGAGATCGTCGAGGGCGAAACCGGCCGGGAGGGCACCGAAGACTTCGGCCGCGGCTGTGGCGGACAAGAGCACCTGGCCACCGTGTGCCACCGCCTCCAGCCGGGCGACCTTGTTCACCTCCGGGCTGTAATAGTCGCCTCCAGTCGGCTCGAGTATTCCGCTGTGGAGTGCCATGCGAACCCGCAACGGAGCAATCCCCGCCTCCCAGTTGGTTGCCGCCAAGGCTGTTTGCGCCTCAGTCGCGGCGGCCACTGCATGAAGGGCGGTCGGAAAAGCGGCGAAGTAGCCGTCACCCTTCTGTTTGACGATTGACCCTCGGTGCTCGACGATGGCGTTGGCGAGGATTTCGTCGTGCTGCGCGAGAGCCGCCCCCATGGAATCTGGGAAGTGATCCCATTTCTCGGTGGATCCTTCGATGTCGGTGAACAAGAGGGTGATGGTTCCGCTTGGGAGGCGGGCGACGTCGGTCATGACGCGGCGGCGGATCGAAGATGCGGCGGCAGGTAGTAGATCGTCTCTCGGGTGATGCCCGAGTCCTCGACTTCGAAGATGGAAGCGCCCCTGATGCTGAACGGGTTTCCGTCCTCACCGAAGCCCGACCATGTCCACTCTCCTCCGCCTCGCCCGGAGTCGTCTACGAAGACATACACATCCGTGAACGCCACTCCCGGCATGGAGAAGAGGCCTCCGTAATAGCGGCGTAGCTCCTCGCGGGTGGTGATCGCGATGTCCGCCGCGACGTCCTCGAAGACGAAGTCGGCCGCGTAGTGGGCTACCAGTGCCTCGACATCGAGCCGTTCCAGGGCCTCGGTTGCCGCTTCGAGATGGGCAAGCTGCATCGGCCTCCCTTGCGCTGAGCTTCTAGCCCTGACCTACCAGCAATCAGCACGCTTGGGTACTGCCGAAGGTCCCTAGGTGAATTGTGAGTCCACGCCCGCGACCGCCGGTTTGAAGGCGGCTACAATCCCGTTTCTTCCGGGCGCTTAGCTCAGCGGGAGAGCGCTGCCTTCACACGGCAGAGGTCACTGGTTCAATCCCAGTAGCGCCCACTCCAAGAAACCCCTGCAAAGCAGGGGTTT
>Ga0224512_10000740_pt1 | contig 33498 bp, 26 predicted proteins | sample SF_May12_sed_USG_4_FD_169103 | JGI IMG/M metagenome (GOLD analysis project Ga0224512, IMG submission 169103) | Sediment microbial communities from San Francisco Bay, California, United States - SF_May12_sed_USGS_13 | ecosystem: Environmental > Aquatic > Marine > Sediment | place: USA... | reverse complement strand
TGCGATGGGATTGTCGATGACGATCTCGAGTTCCAGCATGATCGACGCCTGGGATACATTGCGGCCGGCTGGCGCTGCCGCCAGACAAATGCTGATCAAGGCGGCGGCCCGCAAGTGGCAGTGCAGGCCCGAACAATTGCGAACTGAAGCGGGCTGGGTCATCGATACCGAGAAAGACCGCAAAGCCAGTTACGGTGAACTCGCCGAGGCCGCCGCGCGTGAACGACCGCCGTCGAAGCCGGCGCTTAAGGATCCGTCGACGTATCGAATTGTCGGCCGGGACGTGCCACGCCTCGACACAGAAATGAAAGTACAAGGCCGTGCCGAATTCGGCATCGATGTCCTGCAGCCCGACATGCTGTATGCGGCCGTCGTGCACAGCCCGATTGCCGGCACTGCGGTGCAGTCTTTTGCGGCAAACGGTGCAGAGCAGATGCCCGGCGTTGAGCATATTTTGCTGGCCGGCGAAGCCGGCAAGGAACGCGCCGTTGCCGTGGTCGCCGACAATACCTGGCGGGCGATGCAGGCGGCGGCGAAAATATCCATCACGCCCAAAACGCCATCCACGCAAGCAGGCAACAGCCAAAACATCGGCGCAGATTATCTCGCCCGGCTGGATGCGACCGACAACCCGGACGAGCATGTCGTGTTCCGCGCGGACGGTCAGGCCGAAACGGTGATCGAAGCCGCGCCGAGTGCGATTAATGTCGTGTATGAAGTGCCCTTTCTCGCCCATGCCTGCATGGAACCGATGAATTGCACGGCCTTGTTCACGGGATCGGAACTCACAGTCTGGGCGCCGACACAGGCTCATTCCGTGGTCCGCGAACTCGGTGCCGCGATAGCCGGCCTCTCGGCCGATCAGGTTACGGTGCATACGACGTTCATGGGCGGCGGCTTCGGCCGGCGCGCCGAGATGGATTTTGCCAAACAGGCGATCTCGGTGGCCGTGCAAATTCCGGGCCGAGCTATAAAACTGACCTGGTCCAGGGAGCAGGACATTCGTCACGATGCGTTCCGCCCAGCCGCGGTTTGCCGGATTCGCGGCGCGGCCGATGACGGCGGGGCGATAAGCGCGATGCATTATGCGCTGGCGACTCAATCGGTGGTCGCCAGCTATGAGACGCGCACCCCGACGCCGCGTGGCGTCGAAGCACGGGACGATACATCAGTAGTCAGCGCCGTCGATCCCCTGATCTATCCGCTCGAGAACCTGACCGTGCGCTTCACGCCGGTCGAGTCACACATCCCGGCGGGTTACTGGAGAAGCGTCAGCCATTCATGGAATACGTTTTTCGTCGAGAGTTTTGTCGACGAACTGGCGATCGCCGCCAAAATCGATCCACTCGTGTTTCGTCAGCAAGCGTTAAAGGACCGGCCGAGAACTCTTAAGGTTCTGAATGCCGTCGCCGAGAAGATTGGCGCAGGCACGGCTTTTTCGACGGGCCGCGGCTTCGCCGTGGCCGAATCACACAGTGCAATTGTCGCGCATGGCGTCGAGATCGCTACCCGGCGCGGCCAGTTTCAGCGCGTGACGCGCGTTGTTTGTGCGATCGATTGCGGGCCCGTCATTCACCCCGACAATGTCCGCGCGCAAATGGAAAGCTCGGTCGTCGACGGCCTGTCGGCCGCCCTGTATGGGCAAATCGATATCGATCAGGGCCGAGTCGTGCAGGGTAATTTCGACCGCTACCAACGGCTGCGCATGGCGGATACGCCGGTGATCGAAGTAATCTTGATTGACAGTACGGCTGAGCGGCCGGCCGGCGTCGGAGAACCCGCCGTTCCGGGCGTCGCGCCGGCACTGACGAATGCGATATTCAATGCGACCGGCGAGCGTGTCCGGAAACTACCGATCTTGTGATGCCTCACCTTTTAATTGGTCTAATGGGGACAGTCCCCATTATTCGCCCCATTATTCGACCTTGCCGGTTCTTCGACATGGGTGACAACGACAATGCGAGACAAGTGCACTGTTGATTCCGAATAGCAGGCCCTGGAATAATGGGGCCATTCCTCATTATTTTAAAAATTAATGGAAATTAATGGGGACTGTCCCCATTCTTTTGGAAATTAATGGGGACTGTCCCCATTTTCCCTTTTTTATCTATAGCGCAGCCGCTTGCAGAAGCTGACGTCGCATTCCGTGCACTTGGCATTACGGATGCAGACGTTGCCGAGATTTGTCGAGGCAAACACGCGTAACAGTTTGCTCACCTCGTTCGCATCCTGCCCGGTTCGCTGCGCCCAGCCGGCCAGCTCCGCGGCTGCATCGGCCGTGGCGGGAATGCGATGCGAAATGCCGAGTCGCCCGGGACCTACAATGGTCGCCATGAGTTCGCCGGAGACATCGGCATCGCTGACCTTTTCGAGCATTGCCTCGACATCGACATCGTGCCGTTGCAGCGTGGCCCTGACCTGTTCGATCATTTCGGCCGGGTGCGATTCAGCCGGGTTGCGGCGGAACAGGTAATAGGCCTGGGTCATGCCGCGGCCGACAAAGTCGGGCAAATCCTCGAATTCCTCGCGCGCGAAATAGCGTTCCTGGAATTCAGGCGCGAAAAACGCTTTGATATCTTCGCGCGGCGTGCGCGTTGGCCCATTTTCGCCCTGCGCCTGCCCTTCGAACAGCGGGTGCCAGTGCAGCAAGACGAAATCACCGTCCTCGGCCACGGCATGCATGATGCGCTCGCGGTAGGCCGGGTAGCGCACCGGGTCCATGTTGTGCAGCAGGCCGTGGTCGAGAACGAGATCATACTGTTCGGGCGGATCCCAGGTCGTGATATCCGCTACGACGGGCGTCACGCTGACGCCAGCCTCGCCCGCGCGCTGCTGGGTGTACTCGAGCGCTTTTTCCATGAAGTCGAGAGCCGTGACCTCCCAGCCCAGGCTCGCGAGGAACACCGAGTCCGTGCCGGAACCGCAACCGATATCGAGCGCCTTACCGGTCTTGCGCTGGCGACAGATCTCGGGCAGAAACAGGGTTGGCTCTTCGTGGGACCATGGCAGGTCGCGCCAGCTCTTGACCCAATCATAAGTCTGTAAAAATGTCTCTTGTTCATGCGTGCTCATGGTGGTTTATTCCTGTTGTTATTTCCGGGGACAGTCACCTTATTTCAATCAGGCCCCTCACCACATTCTAACGCTAGTCGGGAAATAAGGTGATTGTCCCCGAGCCGCGCCCGGCGCGCGGGCAAAAAAATGCGTCCGGAACCTGCTCAGGGAACAGGTCCCGGACGCTGGTCGGCATAGTTGCCCCATGCCGGCCGGGGGGCGGCGGCGCGTTGCTTACTCCAGTGACACTTCCTCGGCGAGGATCGTGTTACCAGGGCCCTCCGTTCCGTTGATATCAACCAAGTCGCCGTCCTGGACCCCGCTGTCAGGGTCAAAGAATGCCGCGGCACTGCCGAAGCCAATAAAAACTGTTTGCGCGTTGGTGTCGATCATGACGCCCGCAACCGTAAGGCTCGGGTCCGCCACGGTGTCAACAAAACCGCGCAACTCCGTGTCTTCACCAGGCACGTTCGGCGGGTCTTCCCGTTCGAGCAGGCTCGCCAGGATGTCGGCACCGCCCGATGCATCGGCGCCACCGCGCACCTCGACATAGTCATTGACGTTTATGTCTGCTAGCGAGAAAGGTTCGACTTCGGCGTCGCTTTTATCCTCGATGCGCGTCAATGCATCGACCTGCACGGTGATGCCGAGAACCACGAGCGTGTTCGCGTCAGAATCCACGTCATCCACGAGTGCCGTAACACGCAAATCGTTGGCACGACGGATGTCGACCTTATCAGCGACTAGCACATTGTTGCTATTCAGATCACCTTCGACCTCGACCTTTACATTAAGCGCAAGATCGGCGCTACCACCGCCTTCAAACACCGTGCCGCTGTTGGTCCGCACGGGAAATCCCGACACATCAAAGTCAGTCGCCGATGCAAAGCGCGTGATGAAGCCTTCGAGTTCGACCTGCACTTCATCGAAGTCATCGAATGCCAGACCATCCGCGGCGTCAAGACCCAGGCCTTCAGCTTCGATCTTGGTCGCCAGTAACGGCGAGTTGGGGCCGGGGTTTGCACCTTTGACTTCGGCAAAATCGCCGTCGTCAAACATAGTGCCACCCGGGAAGTTATCGTCGATCACGGTATTGCCGTCATAATTCACGACGAGGTTATTGATCGCGAAAGTCTGCGCGCCCGTGTCGAGCCCGCTAATAACGCCATGCACTTCAACCTCGCCGACACCGGGCTCGATGCGCGTTGCGCGAATATCGCCATTGCTGTCGAACAGGCCGTTGACTTCGATGAAGTCGCCGACCATAAGTCCAGCGAGCGACGGGATCGGCAGGCTGTCATCAAACGAGGTTGACGCGTCGACCAGGACCGTCTGGCCAGCGACCACGAGCACCGGCTCAATGCTGTCGATGGGTCCCTCGACAAGGTCGTCGGAAAACACCGTCTGCGCAACATTTCCGGCGACGTCCGGATCGAACGTGACGATGACCGTATCACCGACATTCAGATCATCCTGACTGCTACTGACAGAATCATCGTCGATCTCAAACTCGGCCGAGTCGGTCTCGAACTCGACGCCATTGACGAAGATGCTGCCAAAGCCCGACACGACGCCGCTGGCGACGCCGAGACGATCGATGCCGGGGGTTGTGCCCCCGCCACCACCGCCGCCGCCACCGGCAACGCCGCCGCCGCCACCGCCGCCACAACTCATGACAAGCGTTGCGGTCGCGAGTGTCAGGAAAATTTTGATAAGTCTGTTGTTCATAACCTTGTCCTATTCTTTCTTGCCCTGGATCAGGAACAGCCCTGCGCCCAGACGTACCTGGCCGTCGCCACCAGGCACGCGTTTTTCACTGCGATGCGCGGCCAGCCAGTCGTCGACGAGTTCCAGAAACGGTTGGCCGTGCTGTTCAATAAATTGCTTGAATTCGGGAATTGCGGATGCATCGATAGTGTCTTCCGTGGCCCGACCCAGGAAGCGACTCGGATGATCGGCATCGGAAGTCAGATTGTAATTGATGTTGTCGCCAAGATCGGCGAACGTGTTGCCGGCATTCATGATCCACTGCGGATCGAACTGCGTGGGCATGTAGTAGCGGCGGCGGACTGTGACTTTCCCGTCGGCGTTTTGCTCGACGGCGCCGACCCGCTTGAGTTCTTTCATCATGGTCGTCGCCGGAATGTCGCCGGCGTAACGCGCGCACAGTGCAGCGAAACTTGCGCCGTCACCGCTCACCGGCAAGCCGAGCGGCTGGCCGAGTTGATCGAGATAATCCGCATCCTGATGCCAGCCTGATAACAAGCGGGTCGCGTCCGTGGTCTTGCGCTCGGGCGCCGGTTCCGGTTTTTGGAGCAACTCACGCTGCCTTTTGACTTCCTTGCGGCTGATGCCGGTCAGCAAGGACACACGGGCTATATTCGTAGGCCGCCCCTTGATGCCATATTCCTCGCTGGCCGCCTCGACGAACGCCGACTTGGCGATGTCGTTGAATTCCCGCGCTGTCATTCCGCATTTCATTAGAAAGCTAACGATAGGTTTCAGTAATGTCCGGCACGCATGCCGCAGTGCTGCCTGGTCAATGTTTTCCATAGATGGGTAAGATTACCCCATTTATGAAATCTGTCAAGTGCCTAGAGGCCGATTCAGGCCGCGTTGACTTGACATAATGCAACTGGTGCGCGTTGCCGGGCTCCGGATTCGTAAAGCAGCGATACAAAAATGTCGCTCGCGCCTTTCTTATCGCCGTCCCCGATTTTTCCGCGAAATATGTCATTCTTCGCCGAGACGAAATCCGGGGGATATTCCAATGACTCGAACGAACAAGCTGGCCCTGTTGGTGCTTGCCGCCGCAGTGACGATGATCTCAGGCTGCGAGCGACCGGACAGTGCGGCCGATGCCGAGCAGGCCGCGCCACCGGCGCCGGCCGCGGATACCACGGCAACCGATGAAGTCGCGCGCGGACGCGAGCAATTGATTCGTGCGTTCGATGCCGCGTGGATACGCTTTATAGCGCGGGGTGGCATCGACGACGTGCTGGCGACGGAACCACCCAACCAGCCGGGGCTGGCGGCCAGTTACGTCGTCCGGATGGCCGATTGCCTGCCGTCGCCGGAACTTGCGGCGTTTCCGGAAAATCCCGTCGGCATGTTCAAGGAAATCCTCGACAGCGGAAAGATCCGGCAAATCGGGCAGAATGTGCCGAACACCCCGGGCGACACGTCATATTATTTTTCGGGCATCAGCGCCAAATACCTGAAAGGCATACTCGCGGAGATCGGCGCGCATTACGGTGTCGAGATCACGGTCGAGAATGTGCTCTTCCCGCCCGGAAAGCTGCCGGCCACCTCGGCCCTGCTGAACGACGAAGCCGACTACGTCGGACAGCTGAACGCCACAGGTGGCGTATCCCAGGGGATGCGCCGCCGTATCTCCCGTCGCTTCACCTGCACGATGAGTGCCTCGAGCCAGTTCATTCATATCCCGAAGACCTCGGAACTGGCTGCCGAGATCGACACCTGGAAAGATCTGGCTTCAAGACCGGAACTGCGGATTTGTGCGGGACCCCTGACGACGCAGACGGCACGCGCGTTCCTGCCAAAGCACTCGGTCAAAACCGTTTATATCAATGACCTGCCCATCTGTGTCGAGCGCATAGAATCCGGAAAGTCTGACCTGATTATCAATCCACTGCCCAGTCTCACGATTGCCGGCATCGACGGTTACGAGTCGGTGCCGACGAACATTGTGGCCGGCACGCCACTCTGGGTGGCGCTGGAAGGCATCGAGTGCCCTTCGGATGGCGATCCGAAAACCGAAGACGCGTGCCTGGAAATCGAGCCGCCGTAACGGCCAAGGCTCAGGCAGCCGCCGCTTTGCTGGTGTCGGATTCGACGAAACCCTTGAGATTCGAGACGCGGTCGCGCCAGGCGGCGACGCTTGGGTGCTTCGAGTAATCGAGCTGACGACCAAGTTTCGTCAAAAGGTACGAAGCAATCGCGAAGTCGCAAACGGACAATTCGCCGAGGATATAGTTCTTATCCTTTAATTGAACTTCCAGGACATCGATTAATGGCGTCAGGGTCGAGAAGTCTTTTTCGTTCGATGTTTTCAGCGCCCCCATGGCCGGCATCAGGTGACAACTCTGCCAGTGCAGCCAACGATCGGCATCGGCGCGACCCTTGATATCGGTCGGCAACGCATTCGTTTCCGGAAACTTCGTCGCGAGGTACGTCAGGATTGCATTCGACTCCCAAAGATTTAAATCGCCGTCGACGAGCACCGGCACCTTGCGCATCGGGTTGATCGCAAAGAACTCCGGCGTCTGCGTTTCCTTATCACGAAAGCTGACCTGGTGGATGTCGACATCCAGGTCATAGTGTTTGATGAATGCCTCGACTTTCCGATTATTCGGCGTCACGAAAAACGAATGTAGCAGCATAATAATTCTCCTGTTGTTTGAAAGCCGCCCGGTACTTAATCTACCACTTAATTCGCGACCGGAATGAACAGATCGCACCGACCGGTCATCGCACCGCCGGAAAGATTTTCGGTCAGCGAATGCCAGAGTGTTTCATCCCCATGATTACACCGAAATACGCAAGTGCCAAATCTGCCGGCAGTGGCAATTTCGATCGGCGCGCGCCGTGCTTCGCTGATCGCATCGCGATCGTCGCAGCTTTGCGCGCTAAATACGCCGCCAACGCCCGTATAACGCCGATCTGCCGCGATCCAGGCCGCCTCGGTCGCGTGTCGCTCTGAGCATTGGGCGCTGGCCGTCTCGGTGGTCCAGCCGGAGCCACTGTAATCCGTGCAAATCGTTGCGTCCGCCGGTCCAAAAAACTGCAGGCAGCTGCCCACCGTTGAGGTCATACTCGAAGGTTCCGTGCAGACCGGATTTGCCCGCGGAAACAATTCCGTCGCAGCATCGAAGGCCGCATCAGTCATCCAGCGATGCATCGCAGCCAGTGTAATCACCTTGCAGTGATGCGTACCTTTATACCAGTCGCGGCCGACCGGATCCCAGGGCACCTGCACCGACGGTGCCTGGACGCGCAGGGCGCCGTCGTCCGGCTCGATGTAATCATTTACGACCGCGGGTATCCAGGCGGCGCCGGCTACGGCATTGTAGTCGTCGACAAAATGCAGCGGCATGCCCTCCCCCTCGTAGGACTCACGCTGTTCATCCGTCAGCAGCGCGAGCGCCTTTTGATACGTGTATTCATTCACGTTACGACAGGATTGCGGTGGCGGCGCAAGCTCTTTGTCGAGCATATCATTGACGCGCCTCTGATTGACGAGCTTGCACCAGACCGAGGCGTCGAGTTTTTCGCCATCGATTTCGACCTGCTCGGTCAGGCTCGCAACGATGACCGTGCCGGCCGCCGTATCGATATCCATTTGCAGGGTGCCAAAGCCGCCACCGGCGGCCGCGCGTTTTACAATGACCTCGACTTCTTCGTCCTGGCTGTTCAGCAGCATACGCTGTGCCGTGACACATAAGTCATAGTCATATGCGGCAATGACGTCAGCCGTATCTTGTGCAGATGCGAATGCAGATGCCATCATCAGGCAAATGCCGCACAACATGAAAATACGGCCGGTATACCTGGTGCATTTTCGTTTCATCTTTTCGAATTCTGTTGCGCTAGCGCCGACGCCCGCCACGATAGCCACCACCCGTCGCACGGCGCCTGTTGATGTTGTTATATCGATCATAACCGTTACGTCTCACCTGGTAGTCACGATTCAACTGATTTTTGTGCATGTCGGCCTGGCGCTCGCGCCTCTGCATACCAGAATCCCTCGTCCCGCCGCCGAGGTCCGATACGGTTCTACCCTCGAAGCGCAGCGCACCCAGCGCCGGCTTTTCCATTCCTGCAAGGTTTGCTTCGACGGCCGCCCAGCCGATCACGCGATCATAGTCGGGCCATTCTTCGACTTGCGGTGTGTGTGTAATCGATTGTTCCAGCCGGCGTCGTGGTTTCTCTGGGAAACTGCGCCGTTGTTAAAGCAGTTTCGGGCGCTGACGCTTGCGCCAGCGCGGCTGCCGGCAGCCAGATCAAGCAAAGAATGACTGGTAAATGCATGGAAGACATTGTAGCGAAAGACGGGCTGGCGAATTTAGTTGCTGCCAGAAGATGGGGACATTCCGAAAGACCGGGGACAGGCACCTTTTTCCCCAAGATCATCGGGATATTTAGGAAGGTTGTTGAAAAAGGAGCCAGTCCCCTTCGGATTAACGGATCGGTTTCTGATTGCCCTTGCGGGTAGAGTTGCGCATCTTTCTTGCGATGCGTCCGGCCATGATGCGCGCCAGCGGATTGATCCTGACATTCGTATAGTATTCCGCATCCAGCCAGTCTCGCTCCTGCCAATAGCGAAAATTCACCGAGCCTTTCTGGTTGCTGGTCATGTTTTGCATGGCACGGAAATTCATCAATGCGCTGAATTTCGGTGAGCCGAGTTCACCTTTGTTGATTTCCCGAACAAAGGTTTGCGCCACCTCCTCGACAACCGCGGCGACGCGTTCTTGATACGCCTGTTTTTTCATTTGCGAACTCGAGATACCCATGCGCGTTACCACATCACAACCCCAGGCCGAGGCCGTGCCTTCGAGGAAATCCAGGACATTCTGGTGACCGCCGCCGGATGCCGTGGCAGTAACGACAGCTTTCTTGCCGAAAAAGCTCGGCCGATTGCGTTTGTACATGAAAAACTCGCAAAAATTTTTCATCAAGCCGGTCACATGAAAGGTATGCACGGGCGCGCCAAGTATCAGGCCATCAGCCAGATCCATTTTCTCGGCAATCGGGCCGACCTTGGCGAATTCCGGACAAGCATGTTCGCCGATACTGACGCACTGCAGGCAACCGTCACAAAACGGTAAGCCGACCTTCTGCAGAAACACATACTCGACGTTGGTTGGCTGAATCGCAGACATCCGGGCTTCGATCATGCGAATACATTTATAGGTATAACTGTCCTCGTTTCGCGGCGAACCAATGAAAGCGAGTATTTCAAGTGGCTGCATAACGTGGTCCAGGCATCTTTGCCGTAATTATTATTAGTGTAATTGTTAAGGCAAATCCCGATCAGCGGCAGCAATTTCGCTGCAAGTACCCCTGTGTGGACAGTGGAGACCTTAGCATAGAGGGGACAGGCACTTTTTTCCCCGGCATAGAGGGGGACAGGCACCTTTTTTGCCCTGCCCAATTTAATGTTTGTGCTTGTCGCTAAAAAAGGAGCCAGTCCCCGGTCTCTCCGCGCGCAACATTCGGGATCGGTTTACTTATACGCTAATTCTGACCGGGATCCTTCGCGCACCGAAGGTGGCCGGAGTCGCATCGAAGTGCCCGGGCAGCCGCGTTCCGCATTCTGTACAACATCCATCAGAATCGAGCTGCCAGCGACCCAGCTGGTACCAGTCGCGCTCGATCAATAGCTCACCGCAGGCATGGCAATAAGTGCTCGAGCCGCCCGGGTCATGCACATTGCCGGTGAATGCGTGATGCACGCCGTTGTCCAGCGCAATGCGTCTGGCGCGGGTTAATGTTGCCGGCGGCGTAGGGCCGATATCGCGCATTTTCCAGTCCGGGTGAAATGCCGAAAAATGCATCGGCACATCCGCGCCGAGATGTTCGACGACCCACGCGCACATTTCGTGCAGTTCAGCGTCGGAATCATTCTCACCAGGAATCAGCAAGGTTGTCAGTTCGAGCCATGTATCGGTTTCGTGGCGAATGTATTCGAGCGTCTCCAGCACCGGGGCGAGGTGGCCACCGCAGATCTTGTAATAAAAGCGATCCGTGAATGCCTTGAGGTCCACATTGGCCGCATCCATGGCCGCGAAAAATTCGACCCGCGGCTCCGGATCGATGTAGCCGGCCGTCACGGCGACGGATTTGACGTCGCTTTCACGACATGCGGCAGCCACATCGATCGCATATTCATGAAAGATAACCGGGTCGTTATAAGTAAACGCGATGCTGCGGCAATCGAGCTGCACGGCGGTCTCGGCCAGACGCTCGGGCATGGCTCGATCAGCCAGCGTATCCATCTCGCGGGATTTGCTCATATCCCAGTTCTGACAAAACTTGCAGGCCAGGTTGCAGCCGGCCGTGCCAAATGAAAGTACGGCGCTGCCAGGATAAAAATGGTTCAGTGGTTTTTTCTCGATCGGGTCTACGCAAAAACCGGAAGACCGCCCATAGCTGACCAGTTTGATCTCGTCATCGAGGCGCTGGCGCACATAACAAAGCCCCCGCTGGCCCTCGCGCAAACGACAGTGACGCGGGCAAAGATCACACTGCACACGACCGTCATCCAGAAGATGCCAAAATTTGGTGCTTGCAATCGTGCTGTCAGTACCCATTTAGGTATAAAGTAGTGGCAAATTCGTCAGGTTCAAGTATGACTAGTCGTGAACCCGCCGTGGCGGGTAGTTTTTACTCCTCGGACGCCGATCGGCTCCGCGAGGACGTCGAGCAGCTGCTGGGTCAGGCCGATCTCAGATCTTTCGTGACTCCAAAAGCAATGATCGTCCCCCATGCCGGCTATGTCTATTCCGGACCGGTGGCTGCGGCGGCTTATCGGCTGCTGGCACCGCTCAGAGAATCAATTCGCCGCGTTGCGTTATTCGGACCGGCGCACCGCGTATACCTCGATGGTATGGCGATTCCGGCCAGCGAAAGTTTCCGCACGCCGCTCGGAACAGTGCCGCTGGACGCTACAGCCATCCAGCAAATCTCGGAGCTGCCGGGCGTCTGTGTCTCCGAGCTGGCTCACGCGCAGGAGCACAGCCTCGAAGTACAACTCCCGTTTCTGCAAATGACGCTCGAGGCGTTCCGGCTCATCCCGATCGTCGTCGGCCGATGCCCCAGCGATCAGGTCGCTCGCGTGATTGACGCATTGTGGGGCGGCCCGGAGACGTTAATCGTTGTCAGTTCGGACCTGTCGCATTACCTACCGTACGACGATGCGCGGCGTGTCGACCAGTCGACGGGCAAACGCATCCGCGACAAAGCGTCGACGCTGACGGGCGAAGAAGCGTGCGGCGCACATGCCGTGAATGGCTTGATGCGCGCAAAACACTGCAAGGATCTGGACGTAGAAACCATCGACTTGCGTAACTCCGGGGATACGGCGGGCGACCGGTCCCGCGTCGTTGGTTATGGCGCATTCATCCTGCATTGACCTGACGGCCGGGCAACAGTCGCAGCTGCTCACGATTGCGCGGCAATCTATAACGTCAGGCCTGCGCACGCGAGAGCCGCTGCACGTTCGGGCGGACGAACTGGTCGGCGCACTCGCCATAGCACTGGCGAGTTTCGTAACGCTCAAGCAAGCCGATCAGCTACGTGGCTGTGTCGGATCACTGGAGGCCAACCAGCCGCTTGCGCGCAGCGTCGCAATCACTGCATTCCATGCTGCTTTCCGGGATTCTCGATTTGCACCGCTGGCGTCGATGGAACTCGAGCAAACGCAGATCGAGATTTCCGTGCTGTCGGTACCTGAACCCATTGCCTGCGGCAGCGAGACGGATCTTCTGGCGAGCCTTAAGCCTGGCGAAGACGGTCTGCTGCTCGAAGATGGTGGTCAGCGCGCCACCTTTTTGCCGCAAGTCTGGGAGCGACTCACCGAGCCGGAAGGGTTCGTTCGCGAGCTGAAGCGAAAAGCCGGCTGGCCCGTGAACTACTGGTCCAGCACGATGCAGGCTTACCGTTATAGCTCCACATCATTTCAAGAAGTGGTTTGAGACTGAGCGGAAATTACGTACTTGACATTTATAACAGAATGACTATTCTGTTATCCGATGGCCAGAGAACGTGAATTTGACCCTACCCAGGCGCTCGATCAGGCGGTCGCGTTGTTCTGGGAACGCGGCTACAGGGAAACCTCGATGGAGGATCTTGTCGAAACCACCGGCGTGAGCCGCTACGGAATCTATGGCACGTTCGGCAATAAACGCGAACTGTTCATCGCCGCCCTGCGCCGTTATGCGCATGTCATGGCCGTCGACACGCGCCCTGGACTGTTCCGGCCCGATGCGGGACTGGCCGATTTGAAAGGCTTTTTCCGCGCCATGCTGGACCGGGCCACCGGGCCTGAAGCCCAGCGTGGATGCATGATCTGCAATACGGCCATTGAAATCGCGCCCCACGATGAGAACATCGCGGCCGCCGTGCGCGGCTTATTCGACGAGCTGACCAGCGTGTTCACAACCGCGCTCGAGAACGCCAGGGCCGCGGGTGACGTTGGCAAACAACTGGATCCAAAGACCACCGCCGAAGTGCTGGTTGGCCTGCTGCAGGGCGCTGCGGTGTTCGCGCGAACCGGGACGAGCAAGGCCCGCCTGAAACGCTACGGTGATTCCGCGATGGCTATCCTCGAATAATTTTTTCGGCTGAAACAGAACAGTCATTCTGATTCAGCCTGGGATTTTTAGAAAAGCAAGATTGGCACAATGATCGAAAAAGCTGCCCAACGAATTGACGAGTTTGCCATACGGCTCGCGGAATTCATCATCCGCAACCCATACAAAATCATGCTCGCGATGTTGGTGGCGACTGTCATTGCCGCCAGTGGCATGCAGAATCTCGGCTTTTCGAATAATTACCGGGTCTTTTTCGGGCCAGGCAATCCTGAACTGCGGACCTTCGAAGCGTTTCAGGACACATACACGAAAAACGACAATATCCTGTTTGTGCTGCGACCGAAGACCGGTGATGCGTTTACGCCGCGAACACTGGCCGCGATCGAGCGGCTGACCAACGACGCCTGGCAGATTCCGTATGCCTTGCGCGTGGACTCGATCACTAATTTCCAGTACAGCTGGGCCGACGGCGATGATCTGACCGTGGAAGACCTGGTTCGCGATGCCAGCAAGCTCGATGCGGAGGATCTCGACAAGCGCAGAGCCATAGCCTTGGCTGAACCCTTGTTGGCCGGGAACCTGATTGCACACGATGCGGTTACGAGCGGTATCAATGTCACGGTGCAGTATCCGGGACTCGATGCGACGGAAATACCGGCGGCGATCGATTTCGCGCGCGAACTGGTGACTGGTATCGAGACCGACTATCCGGAGATCGAAGTCGCCATCACGGGTATCTCGGCACTGAACAACGCATTCTCGGAAGTCGGTCTGCAGGATGCCGCAACCCTGATTCCGGCGATGTACGTCGTATTGCTGATCGTGATGTTTGTCGTCATGCGCAGCGTGGCCGCCACGTTCGCCACAGTGCTGGTGATCGTTATGGCGATACTGGTAGCCCTTGGGACGGCCGGTCATATTGGCTGGTTCCTCGACCCGGTGTCCGCATCGGCACCGATCATCATCATGACGCTGGCCGTGGCCGACAGTATTCATATCGTCATGACCATCCGTAAATTGATGCGCGACGGTCAGGACAAGATCGCTGCGCTGACCGAATCACTGCGTATGAATTTCCTGGCCGTATCGATCACGAGCCTGACGACCATTGTCGGCTTCTCGTTGCTGAACTTTTCCGATTCGCCACCGTTCAAGCACCTCGGCAGCATGGCTGCTTTCGGTATTGCGGCGGCCTGGCTTTTTTCACTGACATTGCTGCCCGCTCTGATTCGACTGCTGCCGATGAATGTCGCGCGACGGCGTGACGGCGACAAAGCAGTCCGCGCACTGACACGCTTCGCCGATTTCGTCACGACCCATCACCGCAAGATACTCATCGTAATGAGCATCGCGACGCTGGCGCTGATCTCGTTCGTACCGAAAATCGAGCTGAACGACGAGTTCGTAGAATATTTCGACGAGCGTGTCGAGTTTCGCCGCGATACTGATTTCACGCAGCAGCATTTGCGTGGCATTTACCTGACGGAATTTTCGCTGGGCGCTGACGGGCCCGGAGGAATCAGTGAACCCGCTTACCTGATTAAGCTCGAGGCATTTGCCGAATGGCTGCGGCGCCAGCACGAAGTGGAACACGTGTTCAGCTACACCGATATCATCAAACGGCTGAATAGAAACATGCATGCGGACGACCCGGGCTGGTATGCGATACCGGAGAATCGCGAACTCGCGGCGCAATATCTGCTGTTATACGAATTGTCTTTGCCGTATGGCCTGGATCTGAACGATCGGGTCAATATCGACAAATCCGCAACCCGCCTCACGGTGACACTAACGGATATTTCTTCCGTTGAAGCGCGTGCCTTCTATCGAAAAACTGCTGACTGGCTGATGGCCAACACGCCTGAAACCATGTGGGCCGACCCGACCGGCGGCTCGGTGCTGTTCTCTTATATAAGCCAGCGCAACGTCGAATCCATGCTGGGCGGAAATATCATCGCCGTCATCGCGATCGCATTAATCATGATGCTGGCATTACGCAGCGTCGGCTACGGGCTGTTGAGCCTGATACCCAACGCAGTGCCGATCCTCGTGACGTTCGGTATCTGGGCACTGACGGTGGGTCAGGTCGGCATGCCGGCCGCGACGGTATCCGCAACGTCGCTCGGCATCATCGTCGATGACACGGTGCATTTTTTGATCAAATACCTGCGTGCCCTGCGCGATAAGGGCATGGTCCGGCCCGATGCGATTCGCTATGCGTTCGAGACGGTCGGTATACCGATTATTGCCACGACGGTGATCCTGGCCTCGGGATTCATATTGCTGACGGCATCGAGCTTCAAGCTGAATGACGAAATGGGCATGCTGACCGCAATTGCCATTGTCACCGCGCTCATCGTGGATTTCCTGTTGCTGCCGGCCATATTGATGATCGGCTATCGACGGCCCGAAACACTGGAGACAGGAGATGCAGATGTCGTCAGCCAGACTGTCTAGCCTAAATGTTTTACGCCAATCGGCTGTGTGGGCGAGAGAGGGTTGGTATTCCAAAAAGGGGACAGGCACCTTTTTCTCAGGATCAGCTGGATGTTTGCGAATTCCGCTAAAAAAGGAGCCAGTCCCCTTTTTCTCGGATCCGGACAGCCGGCGTAAAGTAGAAGGGATCACTAATGAGATACATGAAAACTTATTTTGGCGCATATGATTGCAGAAAAAAGTGGGCGGTCTCGGCGAATAGCCGGGGTAGCGTGCTGCTGGCGATCGGTGTTGCGGGCCTGCTGGCCGCCGCGCCATCGCCGGCACTGACGCCCGCAGAGCAAGGCTATGAGATCGCTGCGCGTTCGGATCGCAGCGACCGTGGCTTCGGCGACAGCCAGGTGCAGCTGGAAATGATTCTGCGCAATGCCGCCGGCGACGAAACCAGCCGATCACTCTCATTGAAAACGCTGGAAATCCCTGATGAAAGCGTCGGCGACCAGAGCCTGATCGTGTTCGACACGCCACGGGACATCGAGGGGACGGCGCTGCTCTCCCACGCTAAAATCCTCGATCCCGACGACCAGTGGTTGTATCTGCCGGCACTCAAACGCGTCAAGCGAATCTCGTCGGTGAACAAGTCAGGTCCGTTTGTCGGCAGCGAATTCGCGTTCGAAGATTTTACGGCTCTGGAACTGAACAAATACACGTACCAGTATGTTGGTGAAGAAGCCTGCGGTGAAATGGTCTGTGATGTGGTCGAACGCACACCGCGTTATGAGCACTCCGGTTACACCCGGCAATTATCATGGATTGACCAGACGACGTATCAGGTTCAAAAGGTCGAATTCTTCGACCGCCGCGGTGAACTGCTAAAGACCCTGACGCTGGCCGACTACCGACAATATCAGGACAGGTTCTGGCGCTCACATCGACTGGATATGGTCAACCACCGCACCGGCAAATCGACGCAACTCGTTTACGCGGATTACGAGTTCGACACCGGGTTGACGAAACGCGACTTCACCAAGGGCGTTTTGGAACGGCAGCGATAAGACGCTAGCCGGGATCGCGGGGCGAACCGATCCGCATCATTGATGGAAGATTCGAATCAGACGTTGAAGTCAAGCGATTTTCGAGGAAGGAACAAATGGGTGTATTTTGCCGAAAATGAACCCCGAGACTTTTTCTTCCGCTCATAGATTCCGAGCCTTCCGCCCCTGTTGTCTTAGCGCGCTGCTGACGGCCGCATTCTGGGTAAATCCGAATATCCACGCGGCCGAAAACTGGAGCATTGCCGGCTCGGTCGGCGCCGAATCCAGGTGGTTCGTGAACTCACCACAATTCCCGGGCCAGCTTTCCGGTTTGCAGAACGCCTTGCTGCTGAATCCGGAACTGCGCTACCGCAGCGCCGACCGGCGCAACCTCGTGCGAATCGTACCGAACCTGCGCATCGACAGCCGCGACCGGGAGCGCAACCTGTTCGATATGACGGAGTTGTCCTGGACCTGGGTTGGCGATGACTGGGAAACCGTACTCGGTTTCAACAAAGTGTTCTGGGGTGTGGCCGAGTCGCGCCACCTGGTCGATATCATCAACCAGACCGACGCAGTCGAGGACATTGATGGCGAAGAAAAACTCGGCCAGCCGATGTTCAAACTCACCGCGCCGCGGGACTGGGGCCGAGTCAGTGCGTTCTTGCTGACAGGCTTTCGCGAACGCACTTTTGCCGGCGAAAACGGACGGCTGCGCACCCCGCTGCCGGTCGATACCGACAATCCGCAATACGAATCCGGGGCTGAAGAAAAACACGTGGACTATGCTCTGCGCTATGCGCATTACCTGGGCGACTGGGACTTCGGCGCTTATGTTTTTCACGGCACGGGCCGTGAACCTCGCTTGCAAATAAATGGCGCCGGCAGCGCGCTGCTACCGATTTACGACCAGATCACCCAGTTCGGCACCGATCTGCAATACACGTACGAGGCCTGGCTGCTTAAATTTGAGGGCATCGTGCGTTCCGGCCAGGGTGATACGTTTGCGGCAAGCGTCGCGGGTTTCGAATACACGTTTTACCAGATTGGCGAGTCGACCGCGGACCTCGGCTTGCTGCTCGAGTACCTCTACGACGGTCGGGACACGGAGGCACCGCCGGTGTTGCTGCAGAATGACGTGTTTACCGGGGCCCGTCTGTCACTGAACGACACGCAGGATACAAGCCTGCTGATTGGCGCCATTATTGATGTGGAGGACCAGTCCACTTCTTTTTCCATCGAAGCGGAACGGCGCATCGGCGACAGCTGGAAGATAGAGCTGGAGAGCCGCTGGTTCGCCAATAGCGCGACAGATAACCCGCTGCAGTCCGTCAAGAATGACGATTACCTTACGGTGCGCGTGCGGAAATATTTCTAGCGACGTTATGCAGCGCGAAGCCGCCGGTCCATAACGTACCTATACATGCTTAGTATTGGACCGCAACCCAATATACAATAGCGTGGTTAACCCCGATCGATAAGAATGAGGGATTCGAACGATGTACATCAATTTTTGGTACCCGGTTGGACTCAGCAAAGAAATAACAGCGGAAGAGCCGTTTAAGGTCCAGATTCTCGGTCTAAAATTCGTCGCGTTCCGCGATGCGGAGGGTACGCCGCGCGTTTTGAGCGATACCTGCATTCACCGCGGTGGCTCGTTGGGCAATGGATGGGTCAAAGATGGCTGTGTGGTCTGCCCCTATCACGGCTGGGAGTATGGTGGCGACGGTAAATGCACAGAGATTCCAACATTGCTCGACGATCAACACGTGCCGGCTCGCGCCAAGATCGACAGCTATCCGACCGAGGAAAGATACGGCATCGTGTTCGCTTTTCTCGGCGATCTGCCCGAATCCGAGCGGCCACCGCTCTATGAGATCAAGGAATTCGAAGCCGAAGGCTGGCGCGCGAACGATATCGTGACGTTTACGGTTAATGCGTTTTATGAGCGATCGATTGAGAACGGCCTGGACGCCGCGCACAACGAATTCGTGCACCCGGCACAGGGTGGCCCAACTATTCGCGAATCCTTGAAGCACAATACGCTGGAGATGACGGATCTGCCGCCCTGGGGCAGCGAATTCCTGATGGCCTACAGCGGTTATGCATCCATAGAAACGCGCAAGCTCGCCAGCGGGGTCGGCTCGACCAAGGCAGGCTCCGCGCACCACGGACCGAATACCCTGATTACCCGGATTATGTTTACCGACGAAAAGGCCTTTGTTCAAGTTTTCTTCGAGGCACCGATCGACGAAAACTCGACGCGCATCTTCTTCGTCAATATGCGCTGCTTCATGCTCGATGCGCGTCAGGACGACAATCTGATCAACATCAATATGGGCATTGCGCATGAGGATATTCGTATCATCGAAGCGCTGGATCCTATTCGTACGCCCCATAGCACGGTCAAAGAATTGCTGTTGCCTCAGGATCAGCCCATCGTGTACTACCGGAAATATCTTCAGGAATGGGAAGACAAGGGATGGCGAATCGACAAGTTACGATTTCGTGCCGAGGCCGGCGATGTGGCATTTGCGATACCCTGCCCGGAGCGACGCGAAGCGAAAAACTGGGTAGTAGATCCGATACCGTTGATGCCGGGAGCCTAGCCTGAGAGACAAGGCGCCGAATTTATTTTTTCGAATTCGGTGATGTTGTCGGAAGAAAAAAAGGGAACCCGTTTCTTCTTACTAAGAAGAAACGGGTTCCCTTTTTTTCTTCCGACAACTTTTCCGCTTGGGAAATATGCCCGGCGCCTATTTCATCTCGGCCAAACGCGAAATCCCCGGCATCATCAGCATTAAACGTCGCTATCCCATTCAATAACAAAGTCGGCAGTATCGGTCGGTGCCAATTCCTTATCCTCCGTTTTCTTTTCCTGCTTCGCGTCGTTTGGTACGGTTTCACTTTTTACCGTGGCCGTACCGCTGCCCCGCGGCTGCTTGCCAGATTTTTTCGCGGGACCTGCGGCGAGATCATCGTCGATACTTTTCGCGGTCACCGTTTCACTTTTTATGGTCAGCGCATCTTCGGGACTTTCAGGGAATGACTGCTCGTCCAGCACCATGATCTTCCCTTTCGCATTGAAGAAAGTCACTTTACCGCCCTGTTGTTCGGCAGCCCGTAACGCGCGATGGGCAAGATTTATAAACGAACGGGCATTGCCGTCGGGATTTGGTACGATAGTAACAACACCGGAGTTGATCAAATAAGCTTCGCCGACGACTGCCTGCGCGGCTTGTTGAATCCGATTCGCGGCCGCTAAAGCACCTTCCAGATTCGTGTCCGGAAGCACTACACCGAATTTGTCGGCGTCAATGCGCGTCACAAGATCAAGTGTTCGCGTTATCTTGGCGCGCACCGCCGCGGCCACTTCCTTTATTGCGACTATATCGATCTCGGCGACCTTGTCAGGGGCCGATATCTTGTTCGAACAAAGGCCGAGCAACACCAGCGATAAGGGCCGATTGTCAGCAGCGCCCATAATCCACGCCTCACCGAAGAATTCTTCGAAGACCTCGAGACCGGCAAGCTGAGTGACAGAGTCGATGCGGCCCTGGTAAGTCGGCGGCGCCGCATCCGCCTTGGCGGAAGGCGGAGCCGCATCCGATTTACCGGAACCGGATGAGCGGCGTTTTTTCTCCCCACCAACATCCTTGAGTTCGCGGCGCATTTCCTCGCCCTCAGTCACCACCCGGCGCAGGTCACGATATGCATCGCGGCTCTTGCGCATGGATTCCCGGACCCGGTTATAGACCTGTTGGACCTCTCGGGGTGACGTTTTGGGTGCCAACGGGATGACGCTTATGGTGCGTTCGGCATCGAAGATATGCAGCGATTCCTGAAGTTGCTGCAACGATTCAGAAAGGTTGCTGCTATGTATCCTGGACATGGTCTTTGCCAGTAGCAGCGCTATCGCGGCCCAGACAAGTAATAAGCCGAAGTACCCAAGCGCCTGTTTTTCAATATCCGCCTGAGAGGCTATGACAAATACCCGCCATCCGTTGTCCAGCGGTCGCTGTGCGACGGCAAAGTTCTCGGGTTCCCCGAATTCCTGTAATGCGCCTTTGAACCCGTAGCTGGTCGCGTTGCCGCTGTCGGCCATCCGCGTCAGCAGCGGTTGCGTCGACAGGTCTTCAAATTGGCTAAACCCCATTTCCCGCGACGTCAGCAGCACCTGGTTCTGCGAATCGGTGATCAATGTATGAAGAGCCGATGCCGATGTGGTCTGCTGATCGATGAAATCAGCATACAGTTCGCGAAGATTGAGCTGTCCTTGCACAACTCCCCACACGGTTTCCCATGCGTCGAATATCGGTGCGCTGATGATCATCATCGGATCGAATCGGGGCGCTACGCCTTTCTGTACCGTCGACATGTACAAACCTTTCTTTTCGACCGACGGGGTAAAGGTGTCCATTAACGCCACGCCGGATTGCGGTCCTTCCCAAGGTGTGACCTCTCCGTTGGCCGAACCGGTCGCGGTGACGACCCGACCGTCGGGTTTCGCCACCCAGACAGAAACAAATTCCGGGTGCTGTTTATGGTATCTGAGTAACCATTCGCTGAGCGCGGAATCTTCCAGTTGCCCGGTGGCAGTGATATTGGCGGCCAGCATGGTTACACCAGAGGCCTGTTTGTCGATCAGGGGATTGAGAACGCTACCGATAGCCGTCGCCGAGGCAGCAAGCTGGGCAATCCGGTCATTCTGCATGGTGCTCACAGCCGTGACGGCCAGTAATGGCGGGAGTACCAGCGCCGGAATAATGCTGACCACCATAAAACCCATCACCAAACGAGCATTGAGGCTTGGCGGGCTTAACAAGAAACCGCGAACTATCTTGCCCACCGTCGGTACCCTGACCGACAGAACCAGCAAAACCAGGCCGAGCATCAGCACCAGACCAGCGCCCGCAAGCAAGATCAACCACAGCAACCCATAGTCCGTTAAAACGTTTAGAGCCAAGATTTACCCGTTCCTTTGCATAATGCACACACCCGGCAAATGATTATAGACGAGCGATTTGGCCCTCAACGCGACGGGATTGGTGCTTTTTTAACGTAATAGTGTGATGCTCTTCACACCCGTAAGAATCCGCGAGCCGACATTGCGCCGGTTGGCTCAGGGTGAAAGGGGAGCGTTACCTTTTACCTGTTTCGTGCCATTATCGGTCTAGCTCGAGCAACGAAAACGGGTCCACGCGCGCGTCGATAATTCGCGCGCCCCAGTGCAGATGCGGTCCGGTGACCCGGCCGGTCGCACCGGCCAGACCCACGAGCTGTCCCTGTGCCACGATCGAGCCCGGCTCGACCAGAATCTCGGACAAATGCAAATACACGGTATAGACGCCAAGACCGTGATCGATAAACACGGCGTTGCCACTGTAGAACAGGTTTTTCGCCAATACGACACGCCCGCGATTGGCCGCATGAATTTCCGTGCCGGTCGTGGCCTTGAGATCGGCTCCGGAATGCGGCGCGCGCGGCTGATCGTTGAAGACGCGACGGTTGCCAAAGTTGCGCCCACCGGTGGTGCCCGGTATCGGCACGCGAAACGAATCCCGCCAATACGCATCGGGTGTCAGGGTCGCGTAAATCGCGTCGATCTCCCCGCGCTCACGGGTGGCTCGCGCCTGGTTCTCGGCGCTGAGTTCCACATATTTCGGCGCGACGCTCAGGCGGGTCGTCGGAAATTCCCTGGACTGCACGGTGACGGTTTCGACCTGTCGACGTTCGCGTCCATCGGCATAAGTGAATAACAAGTCCGCGACATGATCGCCCGGGTTCATTTCAAGATCGATGCCGATAACCGTAAACCATTCCACATCGTTCTTGACGAACGGGATACGCCGATCATTCCAGACTGCGTTCACGGCAACCAGACCGGTCTCGGGCGGCACCCGAAGCTGCATGGCTTCACCTTGTACGGCAGTCAGCGCCGTTACGATGATGGCCAGAAAATTCATGCCGGAAGCCTCTTAATAAAACACATAGGTCTCATCCCGTTATTAAGCCGCTAATCGGCTGACATGTCTGCCGATCAACCGTGCATGCTGCGTCAGGGTCGGCAGATACTTGTTGGCGACTTCCTGACGCGGCACGTGGCTGTCGATATACCGAATGGCGAGGCAACCGATCAGCGTCCCGTTGGCAAATATTGGAATCGCGCAGGTCGATGTCCTGATCGCTGCGCCGGAGCCTGACTCGCCGCGGCCGAAGGCGTAACCCTGCTGCCGGACCTTTTTGATCATGCGCGTGAGCAAATGAGGATGCCTCGCCATCTCATGAGCAGGATCTGTTGACGTTGCGCAGACATTGAGCAGCGTTTTACGTGTCACTTCGTCACAAAAGGTCAGATAAACCTTTCCCGAAGCGCTGGAAAACATCGGTAGCAAGGTGCCGCGCGTATAGCGATCGGGGATCAGGGTGCTTTGCGCATCGGTATTATCACGCAGCATCATGGAGGTCCCATAGGGTGTGGCGATGGCAACCGGATAGCCCAGCGCATCGCACAGGGCTCTGAGAATCGGGCGCGCTACATCACTGATCCAGCCGCCATCGTAGTAACCATCGCTGAGTCGACGGACCTGCAGGGTCAAATAGTAATGATCATCGTCGCTCTCGCGCCTCAGGTAGCCGCCCGCGCAAAGATTCTCGAGAATTCGATACGTCGTGGTTTTCGGCAGCCCGGTTAATTTGACAAAATCACGGAGCTGCGCGCCGTTATGCAGATTTGCCAATTCGAGCATCTTCAAGCCGCGATGCAAGGCTCTGATCTCTGTGGTTGCCGGCATTGGGAAAAGCTTCGTCGCAGATTCGAGGTCAGCATATCGCGAATAACCGAATCGTTCCACATAGTGGAACGCAGGATCCGGAATCTTGCTCCGCGTCGGCTAAATCGGGAAGATAGCAGCCATCAAACCAGCACGGCGGCGATAGCGTAGACGATCCCGTCAGCCAGGACGGACCGCATAGAGGAGTTTCAATGATGTCAGTACAACCCGCAGTCGATTCGCAAGTTGCGCTCGATATTCAGCCGTTAACCGGCGCCCTCGGTTGCGAGATCTTTGGCGTGGATTTGGCCAATCTCGACGACGATACCTTTGCCGCGATTCATCAGGCCTTTCTGGATTATTCGGTGGTCGTGTTCCGCGATCAGGAACTGACCCAGGAGCAGTTTGCCGAGTTCGGTAAACGCTTTGGCAAACTCGAAGACGAACCTTTTATCCCCTATAAAGCCGAGGTACCGGGTGTTTTCTATTTCAAGGGTGCCGGCGGAGATACGTTGTCCGCCCAATACCTCGGCTGGCACATGGACCATACCTATCAGCGCAACCCGAGCCTGGGTGCGATGCTGTATTCGATCAATGTACCGGCGGTCGGCGGCGATACGGCGTTCGCCAGCAGCTATCTGTCCTACGAATCACTGTCGCCCGCAATGCAGGAGTTTCTGGCAGACAAGACGGCGATCCACGATGTGCATCATTACGGGCTCGAGTCCGGACATTTTACGATTGCCACAGTAAAGAGCCTGAATATGCTTGCAGAAATGCGTAAAAAGTATCCGCAGGTCGAACACCCGTTGATCTGCACGCACCCGGAAACCGGGCGAAAAATGCTGTATATCAATCAGGCCTGGACGGTTGGCATTAAACAACTCAAAACCTTCGAGAGCCGGCCAATTATCGCCGCGCTAAACAAGCACGCGCTGCAGGAAAAGTTCCAGTGCCGCGTACGCTGGCGCAATAAGAGTCTTCTGATATGGGACAATCGTTGCGTGCAACACAGCCCGATCGTTGACTATTCCGAGGAGCGGATTATGTGGCGGCTGGCGATGCACACGGATTGGGAGCCATCATAGGACGGCATAAAATCCCCGTGCCATGGTCCGCGCTCTGTTCTTTTGACCGCTTGTCCGGATTGTGGCCGGATCTCGGGCAAGATTCCGGCTAGAATAGAGCGGTCATTTACCGAGGATAACGACTTCGCCTGAGCGAACATCGCCAGGCGATAAAACGCAATGGCAGAACAACAGCAGCTCTATCGATTTGGTCCGATCGACCTTGCGCCCGGCATACGTCCGATGCATGTCAGTACGAAGCTCTGGGCCGCATTCATCGGCGTTGCGATGCTGAGCGGCATCAGTTTTCTGCAAGGTTATGTGCTGACCGAGCACCTGCACATACCCAGAAATCAGCAAGGCACGGTCTCCGGTGATTTGTCTTTCTGGGTCGAAGTTGTCGCTATTTTTCTGTTCACGCCGGTCGGCGTGCTTGCCGATCGGATCGGCCGCAGGCCCGTGTATATCTGCGGCATCATCATCATGGGCATTGGCTACGGGCTCGTACCCTATGCCACGTCCGTCGCCGAGCTCATGGTTTTTCGCCTGGTTATCACCGTCGGCATGGCCGCGGTCGCCGGCACACTGGCAACACTGACCAATGATTACCCGATGGAAAATTCGCGCGGCAAGCTCATCGGCATCACCAGCATGGCGAATATTCTCGGCACGATTCTTATGTCCGTGGGTATTGCGCGAATACCTTCCTTCCTGGCGGAACGAGGATACGACGCCGTGACCGGCGGCAAGGCGATGTTCCTGGCCGCCACGCTACTCTGTATGGTGACGGCGGTCGTTGCCCGTTTTGGTCTGAAAAGCGGGACGCCTGTCGCGCGCCGTGAAAGAGCTTCTACAAGAACCCTGCTGACCAGTGGTTTGCGGGCTGGCCGGAATTCCCGTATCGCATTGTCCTATGCGGCCGCCTTCGCCGCACGCTCGGACCTCGTCATCAAGGGCTTGTTCCTGGTGCTGTGGGCGATCCAGGACGGCATGAAGCAGGGCATGAACCCGGGAGAATCCATGGCCCGATTCGGTGTGATGATGGCGATCATGTCGGGAACCAGCCTGGCTGCAGCGCCGTTTTTCGGGTGGTTTATGGACCGCGTCAATCGGGTCACGGCGACAATCGTCGCATTGACATTTGCCACCGTGGGCTATTTATCGATGGGGATCATTACCTCGCCGCTGGATTTCGCGATGATTCCGTATTTCCTGATTATCTCGCTCGGCTCCTCGTTCATGTTGAAGGCGTCGCTGGGCCTGATCGGTCAGGAAGCGCCGCCCAAAGAGCGCGGTAGCGTCATCGCGACGAACAGTTTATTCGGCGCGCTGGGCATTTTGATTTTCACCGTGGTTGGTGGGCGATTATTCGATGCATGGGGGCCGTGGGCGCCGTTTGTTATTGCAGGCGTCTACCAGGTGTTTCTGTTAGCTGTCGCAATCATCGTCAGAATCGTTTCGCCGGGCATCAGCGTGGAAGAGCAACGGCAAAAGCAAAAACAGATGTCCGCCGCCATAACGGCGTAGAAAGAGAAAAAGGGGACAGGCACCTTTTTCACCGCGATACCGAGACGTTTATCTGTGACGCTGAAAAATGAGCCAGTCCCCTTTTTCTCGCGTGCACTTCCGAGCTAACGAAGAAATTTCTTGATTAGGAAAATTGTCTTCGCCGCAGTGACTGTATTGCTGGTGGCAGTGATAATCCTGATCGGCTGGTATCAGATCGACGGGCAGCCGCTGGCGGAAACCGAACAATATCTGCACGGTGAAGGCTATAGCGTCGTGGAGTCGAGTGACGGCAGCCTGATTTTCACCCCGGCCGCCGGAAACGGCTACGGTTTAGTGATCATGCACGGTGCGTTGATCAAGCCACAGAGTTACGCCAAGACTGCAGCTTTTTTTGTCGAGCGCGGCTATGCCGTTTACCTGCCATATGGGTTTGCGCGGCTATCGATTACCGCCGTCAACGATGCCGCAAGACGGGCCCAGGAGTTCGGTGTCGACGGTTGGTTCGTAATCGGTCATTCGATGGGTGGCCTGTCAAGCATGACCTTGATTGCAAAGCATCCCTTAACCATCAAAGCCGTTGCGCTGTGGGCTTCCGCCATACCCAGCGATTTCTCCGACTCGAGCCTGCCTATTCTGTTCCTCTGGGGTGATCATGATGGACTATTGCCAGCCGAACGATTTGCGCAGACCCGGCAAAACCTGCCCGCCTCAACGCAATTCATCACGGTGAAAGGCGGCAATCATCAGAATTTCGCGATGTATTCTCATCAGTTCTTCGATGCGCAGGCAACGATTGACTGGGCTGAACAAATTTCGTTTGCCAATCAGCAAACCGCAGATTTCTTCGCCAGGTTCTTAGAGTAATGCCGGCAAAAAGCGCCGCGCTTATTTTCCTGGCTGAAGAGTTGTCCGGAATCCGATTAACACCAGGATACCCGGCCGGGGGAGAAATGACATGAATAATAACCAGAGGCTTGCGCTCGTTTATAGCAGCTTGAGCGGTTCCGAATAGTGCAATATTAGAGAGTACGCAATGAACAGTGATTTTGTTTCCCATCTGGCGATGACCCGGCGCACCGCCCTGAAAAGTTCGCTGGCCCTCGGGCTCAGCGGTGCCGCGGGTCTGAGGTCGCTGCCGGCCGCGCAGGCCAGGCAACCGGGCGGGCTCGATTACCGCGATCCGGTCGATAACCTGTACGCATTCGGCAAGATCTGGGCCGGTTTCGATGAGCCGGTGATCGGCGCGTTCCACGGCCTGATGTACGGGCGTATCGCCGGGAAACGCATGGTGCCATTGTTCGGATATACGGGCACCGGCGTGCTGCTGGCGAAATTCGACGAGAACGATGATGTCTGGTTCAAGTCACGCGAGACCGGATATTTCACTGATCTTGAAACCGGTGACATTTTGGAGACCTGGTATAACCCGTTTACCGAAAAAACCGTCGAGGTCTTTCACTTTTACAATGATGCAACCATCGGCAAGATTGGCAAGGAAATTCCCAAATTCTTTCTCGGTACCGAAGGCGATTCACCCACGCTGATGAACGAGGGAACAGTCTTCCCGGACGAAAACGGGCGCTATCCGTTCCTGCTGCCATTCGAAGTCTACGGCGATGACATGATGCTATCCTGGGATTACACCCACGAATATACGAATCCCGTAACGCCCCAGGGCTGGCCACGTTCGTCGACTGGCGCGAGTATCACGCCGTCAGAGCACTTCACCTTTAATTTTTCCAAGCGCGCGCTCGAAGACCGCGATCTTCCGACCGTGCGCTTTACGGCGGGCTTCTCACGCATTTCAGAATTCTGGCCGTTCATGGAAATGGGCGGCACACCCTATGCCGACGGTGCGATGTTTGGTCGCATGTTCAGCCACAAAGGACTCAGCGGCACCGACGACCTGCCGCCGAAATTACTCGCCTATATTGAGAAACACGCGCCGCACTATCTGACATTGCCGGCTACCTGGGAACCGAGCATCCGGCGAATCGACACCTGGCGCACCTATGCGAACGACGTCGCGCCGGAAAACCCGGACTATGACTGGCAGCCGGCCGAGTACCCCGTGCCAACCGGCCGCGGCGCGAAACAGCGCTGAAGTCGGCGCCGCCTAGTATTCAGCGGCCTGGGTTTGTAATGACCGCGTCGCTGTGTCCGGCGTAATAACACTGATGGTTATCTCCCGGTCCGCATTCCATTCCGAGACGTCGATATCGACCCCGAGCACTTCGGCATAGCCCTTCAGCGTCGGATAAGCGTTCGGTTAGCATACACCCACTGGTGGTAGGAAGCCGCCAATCAGGGCCACGCGGGATCGCGAAAAGCGCTTGGAATTATTTACCAACTCGGCCAGGGCGTTAAACAGAACCGGGTCGAAGCACAAACCTGGTATTACATCGCCGCAGAACTTTCGCCGAAGTTCGAGAGATTTCTGACCGCCGTCAATGCCAAATACATGAGCGAAGCGGATTTGAAAGAGGCGCGCGGACGCGCGGATGCATGACTGGCGAATCGATAGCGCTGCTCAAATACGCACGACGAGCTTACCGAAATGCTGACCCTCGTTGATGTCCCGGATGGCGGTCGGTGCTTCATCGAATGAATAGATTTGATGAATAACCGGACTAATTCGGTGTTGTTCGACGAAGCTCATCATTTCTTTGTAACCGGCACGGTTGCCGACACCAATGCCGTGCAAATGCGCATTAGTCATGATGAGTTCGTAGACGGCCAGGTCCATCTGCGCACCGGCCAGCGCGCCGACAACCGGAATATGGCCGCCGCGACGAATGGCCTTGAACGATTGCGGAAGCGTGCCGGTGCCGCCGACCTCGACGACGACATCGACGCCTCGCCCATCGGTCAGTGCCTTCACGGCCAGGCCCCACTCCGGCGTCGTTTGATAATTGATGCCATGATCCGCGCCGAGTGCCTGTGCATGCGCGAGTTTTTCGTCACTGCTCGAAGTCACGATTACGGTCGCGCCGAGGGCCTTGGCAAACTGCAAGGCAAATATTGAAACACCACCGGTACCCAAAACCAGGACAACGTCACCGGATGTGGTGCCCGAAGTCGTGACCAGCGCACTCCAGGCCGTCAGGCCGGCACACGGAAAACAGGCGGCCTCCTCGGCACTCAGATGGTTCGCAACTTTGACGACCGCCGTCTCATCGAATGCGCCGAATTCACGCAGACAGCCCGGCGCCTCGAGACCGGTCGAGACCGAGCGCTCCGCACCCAACGCGTCGCCTGACTGCCAGCGTGGGAAAAACAGTGGCGTCACCAGATCGCCGACTTGCAGACTCGACACGCCCTGCCCGACCGCCACGATTTCACCGGCGCCATCCGATAGTGGTATCACGGGCAGATCTTCGGGTGGCGCAAACAGGCCCTCGGCAATCATGTAGTCACGATAATTCACGGACGCCGCCCGAAATTTAACCAGCACCTGACCATTGTCGGGCTCTGGGTCGTCGATTGTTACCTCACGCAAATGATCGATACCGAATTTCGCGAGTTCGAGTGCTTTCACGGCGCGCCTCCTCTTTCTGTCGAATCCGGGAACAGTTTACTGATCTTTTCGGCGCGACGGTCCGCGAAATAAGATAGGCAAGTTTTCCCGGGAATGGTCCAGCCTACAATAATGAGGCGCACATCAGGAGTAAAATCTGGCAGCAGAATAGCGAGTTTTATATATATAAAGAGTCAAACGTGAGATGCGTAAAAAAACTGCCCCACAAGATATGAGCCCGGCGGAATTCCGCAAGGCCGGTCACGAGCTTGTCGATCGAATCAGCGAGTTTCTCGAAGCCCTGCCAGCGCGGCCCGTGACCGCGGCCGCAACGCCCGAGAATGTGCGCAAGCTGATCGGAGACGGACGGCTGCCGGCTGATGGTAGGCCGGCCGGCGAGTTGCTAAAAGAGGTGTCCAGCGTTTTGTTCGAGCATTCACTGCACAATGGTCACCCGCGCTTTTTTGGCTATATCACCGGCTCAGCGGCGCCAATCGGAATGCTGGCCGACCTTCTCGCCGCCAGCGTCAATCCTAATTTGTCGATATGGGACATATCTCCGGTCGCCAGTGAAATCGAGGCGCAGAGCATTCGATGGATCGCGGAATTGATCGGTTATCCGGTCGATGGTGACGGCATCACCGTCAGTGGCGGCAATATGGCCAATATTCTCGGCTTCATCGCCGCGCGAACCGCAAAAGCACCTTGGGATATTCGCAGCGGTGGGCTGTATGCCGACGAGCGCCGACTGACCGTTTACGCCTCGCGCGAAACACACACCTGGGTCGAAAAGGCCGCCGATGTCACCGGCCTCGGCACCGATGCCATTCGCTGGATCGGAACGGACGATCAGCAACGCATCGATGTCAAAGCACTTGAACGACGCATCGACCAGGATTTGGCCGATGGTGGTTTACCGTTTCTCGTTATCGGTACCGCGGGCAACGTCAGCACCGGCGCGATCGATCCTTTGGCCAGCCTCGCGCAAATATGCGCGGCGCGCAATTTATGGTTTCATGTCGACGGCGCGTATGGTGCGCCGGCCGCCGCATTGCCTGAAGCCTCTGAAGACTTTACCGGTCTTGCACTTGCTGATTCGCTGGCACTCGATCCGCATAAGTGGTTATACGTTCCGCTCGAGGCTGCCATTACATTCGTGCGTGATCCCAAAGCACTCGTCAACGCGTTCAGTTTTCGTCCGAACTATTATGCGCTAAAGGATGACAGCGACGAACCAGGCAGCGACTTTTACGAGCGTGGCTTGCAGAACTCGCGCGGCTTTCGCGCGCTGAAAGTCTGGCTTGGTCTGCGCCAGGCCGGTAAGGAAGGATTCATCGAGTCGATTCGATCAAATATCGCCTTGGCGAGACACCTGCATGAACTCGCCACTGAACATGCCGAGCTCGAGGCATGCACCCGGAACCTGAGCCTGACGACATTTCGCTATGTGCCGGAAGACCTGACGCCCGGCAGTGCACCGGTCGACCAGTATCTCGACGAACTGAATCAAAAACTATTATTGGTGTTGCAAAAAGGCGGCGAGCTGTTTGTTTCTAACGCCGTCGTCGGTGGGAAATACCTGCTACGCGCCTGTATTGTAAATTTTCGTACTAGCAGCGACGACATCAATGCGCTTCCCGAAATTGTTGTCCGTGAAGGCCGGGCCATCGATGCGAGTATACGGCCGGACGGGTTGTAAGCAATAGGCCCACGGCATCGCGCCAATCCGAGACTGGCTATTCGATCTGGTATACGATGACCAAAGGCTCGAAATGCAAAACCCGGACATCGCCCGCAATAATTAAAAGAGAACGACGATCATGGCAACACAAGCTGTTCGAATAAAAACCGACCCTGACTTCTATGCGCAGTACAAAATCGCGCAGGCCTACCGAGTAGGCGATCTGATCTTCGTCTCGGGCCAGGCGTCAATCGACGACGACGGCAACATCGTTGGTATCGGTGACTTCGATGCCCAGGCCAGGCAGACCTATAAAAACCTCGAACGCGTTCTTAAGGCCGGCGGGTCGGACCTCTCCAAAATCGTCAAGATGAATGTTTATATTAAGGACATGGGTAAATTCCCCGAGATCCTGTCCTTACGGGAGAAATACCTGACGCCGCCTTATCCGGCCGATACCCTCGTCGAAATCTCATCCCTGGCGTTGCCGGAACTCGAAATTGAGATCGAAGCGGTGGCGCTGGCCGAGGGCAAGATCGTCGGCTAGGCGATTACCCGTTCGCAGTCTAACGCTGTCGGGAGCGTCCGGGCTTCTTTTTCGCGTTGTTGAGAATTTCGGGCCGGCTAATGGGTGTCCCCGGAATTGGACTAGCGGAAAACCGCCACGGCATTACCGGCTTGCCAAGCTGGGTACTTGCGCATTGCCGCCAGGAGCAGCGCTGATTCTGTAAAGTTCCGTAACCAGTTTCGCAAGCTCTCGTTGGCCGCCGCCTCGAACCAGCTGGAATCGACGTTGGCGAACTGGCGTACAAATGGCGCAATAGCCACGTCGGCAAAACTTCGTTTCGTTCCCAGCAAATACGGCTGCTGTTTCAATCGCAGTTCGAGTTCACGCAAGAAAACTTCGCCGTCGGCGCGATGTTCTTCGGCGGTCTTCTCCGGATGATAATTCGAATATTTGTAAGCATCGAGGCGCTTTTTAAACGCACCATCGTTGGTGGCGATCAGTGTGTCGGCCGCAGACCGGTCCGTATCTAACCAACCGTCCGGATCATTCTGCTCGAGCGCCCAATGCATAATATCCAGGCTCTCCTCCAGTACCCGGCCGTCATCCAACGAAAGCACCGGCACGGTGGCTTTCGGTGAACAGGCGATGAATTCCGGCGGTTTCGCACCCAACTCGACCTCGCGCAGCTCGACCGGAATAACGCTGTACAAAAGTGTCACGCGTGCGCGTATCGCATAGGGACAGCGGCGGAATGAATATAAAACCGGTAAGGACATGGGGCTGATGATAACCCGGGGACTGGCTCCTTTTTTGCTGATGTTCGCCAACATCCGGCTGATGCTGATAAAAAAGGTGCCAGTCCCCTTTTCCTGTTGAAAAGCTCGCGTTCGTTCTTATCTAAAGATGCTTGGCAGGTTCAGAAGGGGGACAGGCACCTTTTCACCAGCCATGGCGGGCTGTTCTTGTGCAGCGCAAGAAAAGGAGCCAGTCCCCGTACGCCAAATCTTGATTGTGTCCGTTATAATCGCGCGGCTGTTTATTGCTAATGGATTTTCTAATGGCGGAAATCATCGTCGTGGCTTTGTATCATTTTGTCGCACTCGGTAACCCCGAACGTCTGCGGCAGCCACTGCTCGACTTGATGCTCGAACACGGCGTCAAGGGCACGCTGTTACTCGCCAACGAAGGCATCAACGGCACGATCGCCGGCAGCCGCGCGGGCGTCGGGGCCGTGCTCGACTGGCTAAAAGCCGACCCACGATTCGCCAGCCTCGAATATAAAGAGTCCGTCACCGATGAACTGCCGTTTTACCGCAGCAAGGTGAAGCTCAAGCAAGAGATTGTCACCATGGGCGTTGCGGGCATCGATCCCGCGCGCAATTCCGGAACATACGTCGATCCGAAAGACTGGAATGCGCTGATCGAAGACCCTGAAATTACGTTGATTGACACGCGCAATGATTACGAAGTCAGGATTGGCACGTTCGACAACGCCGTGAACCCACACACGAATAATTTCCGGGAATTTCCCGAGTTCGTAAAGGCGAATCTCGACCCGCAAAGAAACACGAAAGTTGCAATG